>ENA-ORDP01000213-ORDP01000213.1-marine-sediment-metagenome-genome-assembly--contig:-NODE-213-length-39460-cov-4.386778_pt1 | contig 39460 bp, 39 predicted proteins | sample MGYA00248627_ERZ508539 | MGnify/ENA primary metagenome ERZ508539 (study PRJEB26208, sample SAMN05571518) | marine sediment metagenome | biome: deep sea; feature: Hydrothermal vent; material... | reverse complement strand
CCAAATTTCGTGAAAATAGAAGGTAAAAACGCTAGTACGAAAATTGTTATAATGGACCCTACTGTGTAGATTATACCCACTGACTTTTCAGAAGAAAAACCACTTAAAAAAGAAGAGTTTACGTAGGACGCGACTGCTAAGTGTGCGGCGAATAGAAACGTAATTATATATAAGGCATGAAATTGTTCTTGCTTATAGTTTTTGTGTCTGAGTGTTATGCCTAGCATATTTTGATAATTATATCATCATATATGTAATGGATAAAATATTTTTCATTAGGATTAGACTCCAAGTATGACTGGTATCACGATAGGACGCTTGGCAGTTTTTTGCAGTAGGAAACGAGAAACTTCATCCGTTATGTTGTCTTTTATATAATCAAAGTTTACTGTATGTGTTCCAAAAAATTTTTTCTCAACTGTTTTTTTTAGTTGGAACGGGTTGAGAGTGTCGTAGATGGCCCTCAGTTTGGCTTTAGTCTCGTCGTTTATGTCAGGAGATTCCAGGAGCCGTTGATAGGGTGTCTTCGGTTCATCGTACTTTTTTTTGATCTTAGAGTTGACTCTCGTTTTCTTGATGAGTTTGAAGGTCGGGAAGAAGTAGTTCTGGTAGAGGCTCCATGTTTTGTAAAGGTCGTTTAGCAACGGTATCAGTTCCTGTTTATCGAACCTGTCGTATCCCAATAGCTGTCGCACATGCGTCCAGTTTTTCTGCTCCACCCTGGCGTTGTCGTTTTTTTTGTATGGCCGTGTTCTGGTAAAGTTAACCGGTTTTTTTCTGCCGTTGAAGTATCGGTAGAGATGATAATTGAGAAACTCGCCTCCATTGTCGCAGGAGAAGTTTTCGATGGGAAACGGGAGGCTTTTCTCAACATCCTCGACCTGCGTCAACACACCGTGGGCTCCTTTGTTCCAGGTGGCCCGGTTCTCCGTCCAGCCACTGTAAACGTCGGTAAACGTTATGCTCCATGCAAAATCTCCGGCGATGGAGTTTCCGCAATGGGCCACCGTGTCCGCCTCGATCATTCCCGGACGGGTGATATCCATGTCATAAGGTTTTATCGGTATCATGTTTTTGAGCAGTGTTCCCGGCCTGGTTCCCGATATGCCTTTGAGTTTAAATTGAAAGCGCACAGGTTTTAACAAACGGTCGATGGTGGCAGGGCTTACCGCCAGAAGTTTTTCCATCGTTACAGAATCGATGGCTCCATATTGTTTTTGGTAATGGGGGAGCCAGACCGGGATCATCCTGACCAGCCGTTTGGAGCAGACCTGATCCGTGGTCAGCCAGATACGTTTTAAAGGTTTTAAAACATCGGCGCTGGCGTATATGGATTTGGGGCCGGGCCTTTTTGCCGGAGGCTTTGGCTTTGCGTTGAGGAGCCGCAGAGCGTATTTGCGGTTGTATCCGCAGACCTTGCAAAACTCGTCGAGAATTAGCTTCTTCTCTTTTCTGCCAGCTTTTCCATACCGCCCACGAATGGCTTTAAGATACTCTTTTCTCGTGCTTTTTCCCATATTCCAAACCTCTTTTTTGGGTTACATGGAATATGAGTCAACGATACATTCTTAATGTCTATACAAATTTCCTTCGGTTACATTTAATATGAGGCAATTCGACTAACGGCTTGAGATAGCGGATCATATTGACAAAACAAACTGCTGTTAGTAGGATAGCGCGATATTCAGAGGTATATGTAAAATATCGCTTAAGAATTTATAGCCATCAATAGGGAAAGACAATCCGGGTTATGCTACACCTTTTGTATGGCTGAGCCACTTTTTATCGATCGTACAATTCGTTATGACATTGTTGCTCACTGTAATTTGTCATGTTGTGGATGTTCCCGTGTCGCGCCATTTGTATCAGCGAACATTACCCCTCTTTCCCAGTTTAAAAATGATCTAATATTTGTAAGTAAATATGTGAATTTTCGGACCCTTCGCATTATTGGTGGTGAGCCATTATTATCCAAAGACATTTGTTCTTACTTAAAATTTGCAAAAGATATTAAATTTGCGCAAAGCGTTTCGTTGTTCACAAATGGCGCTTTACTCGAACAGCAGCAGGATGAATTTTGGCGTTTGATTGATAAATTATATGTTTCAGTTTACCCTATTTTGAAGGATAAGCTAAACCTACGATCAATCAAAGAAAAAGCGGATAATAATTCAGTAGAGCTGATTGTCGATTATTCAAATGACTTTTTTGAGCATGTAATTGATTATCCAATTCCAACAGGAAAAATGATAAGGAATATTTACGTAGCATGTAAGGATAAAAGATTTTGTAATACTATTCATAATGGAGTCTTATTCAGATGCGCGACCGCTCCTTATATCGACGAATATTTAAACAAAATAGGATACAACGCAAATATCAGGTTTCTTGACGGACTTAGATTAGAAGAAGCTAGAAATATGACCGCAAAAATATATTCATACTTATTCTCAGACACTCCGTTAAATTGTTGCCAATATTGTGTTGGCTCCACGGGTCGTAAATTGAAACACAGGATGTTAAGCAAGCAGGAAATGAGCAACCCAAAGAGAACTAAAACGATGGAAAATTCTCTTAGCAAAAAAGCCTTGTGGTTTGGGATTATTGAAGAGAATTTTAGAGTTATAATAAATAGGAATGTACATGTCAAAAGATTATTAAAACCACTTCTTTATTTGCGAAGAAAAATATTCTTTAAAGGCGGCGAGTCTCCTTTTTGATCACAATCATAATTGAAGTATCATAACTAGATCAGTGGTCTGGTTCAAGATGGTTTCTACAGGCTCCCTAAAGCGTTAATTTTCAGGCGAGGGGCGCGCGCCTAGTGAAGACAGCTCTTTAAGTGTGAGCCGTACCAAGTCGTCAAGTTTTTCTTTAACGCAAACAGATAGCTCCATTGAGCTTGTCGTCATATCTTCAGGCTTCACGCCAATCACCACCACCGATTTTGGCAGGCTATCGTTAACTTCGGCCACCGCCAGGCATTCTATAAAACCTACGTCGTGCGCTGATATTTTTTTTGGTATGGTAAGTTTAAAGTCTTCGAGTGTAAACCGGTATACGGCTCCCGGTTCGCCCGCGCCGTTTACCGCGTCTATCACGACAAGGTTATCCGCTTGCTCGATTAAAGGAAGCAAACCGTGCATACCTGTCGTGCCGCCATCGTACAACTCCACGTTTTCAGGAAAACTGTAATCGGTCATAAGCTTCTCGACCACCCTCACCCCCACCCCCTCGTCGCACTGGAGGATGTTGCCGATACCGATTACGGTTATCCTTGGATTTTCAGTCATCGCGGGTAGTTTATTGGAAACAGGGGCGGAAAATTTATTTAATATCCTTGTACTTGTAGCCACCCACCATCTGCCCTATATGGCCATCCTGCCAGATAATCGTTTTTGTAACCTGCAGGTAGATATGGACGATAATACCGGAAACCATTATCCACTCCATAAGATGGTGGACAAGCCGAACGTTCTGGTGGCTCCCGAATACCCATTCAACCCAATCGGTCGCAAGGTGTATAATCTGCGCCCACCAATAATTCTGTGGCAACCCCTCTACGTAAAGCTGGAAGCCGGTAACCATCTGCATGACCATGAAGAGAATGAGCGCTAAAAACAGCAATCCATCGAACGGATCGAAATGGGAATAGAACTTCGGCTTTTTAAACGTAAAGTAACTCTTCTTTACCTCCATAGCCTCTTTTATATTTTTTGGCGTCGGAAGCATCTGTCTCCAATAACGGTGGCTCATACTGAAAAACGCCAGATAGAACCAAACCATTAAAGAGACATCAAGAACCATCGCGGCGATAAAGTGGTAGTAACGGATGTCGGCCATAACAAACGTGTTATACGCTTCTCCCTGACCGTAAACAGCTGTAGGCTCGCCGATGTAATACCCGGTAATCAAAAGCGTTATCACCGAGAAAAAAGTGGTCCAGTGTATAAGCCGGTTGGTGAAGTTGCGCGTATAGACCAGCGCCTTTTTCTGCGGCGAGATATGAATTTGCGCCATTACCTTTCCTCTCCTTTATATCGCCCGCGTTTCGTAAACCTCGTTGGTCACCGGATCGATCACGTGTACAGAACAGGCAAGGCACGGGTCAAATGAATGTATAGTCCGCAGAATCTCCACCGGCTGTTTAGGATCGTGCACCGGCGTGCCGATAAGCGCCTCCTCGAACGATGACCGCCGCCCCTGGGCGTCTCTTGGCGATCCGTTCCATGTCGTTGGCACAATAAGCTGGTAGTTGTCTATCTTGCCGCCTTTAATCTCTATCCAGTGTCCAAGAGCGCCGCGCGGCGCTTCGGTCATGCCAAAGCCCGACGCTTTGTCCGGCATCTTGTAATCGGTAAATGTCTCCAGATCGCCTCGCTTGATATTGGCAATCAGCTCGTTCATCCAGGCGCCCATCTCGTCGGCTATCACCTTTGTCTCAATAGCTCTCGCCGCAGTCCTGCCGAGGGTGGAAAAGAGAATTTCCGGCCCCACGCCAAGCGCTTTTAAAACGTTGTTCACATTTTCAACAGTAGATTTATGGCCGGAGACATAGTTAACCAGCATACGCGACAGCGGGCCGACCTCGCACGGCATATCGTCGTAACGCGGCGTCTTTAGCCACGAATACTTGCCATCCGGCTTGCCGGTCTCGATGCCTGTGTACCACGGATCGGTTTCGCCAGCGCTCGGATGCAAAGGCCCGTTATTTTTATATTTGTACCACGCGTGCGTAACCTCTTCTTTGATCTTGCTGGCGTCTACAGGATGAACCTTCGTCAAGTCGCGGTCTTTAATCACTCCACGCGGGAACCACAGCGAGTCTGGCTCTTTACCCCCCTTACCCGGAAACATCCCGTAGGAGAGATAGTTTTTCAGCCCGCCTCCTATGGAAGCCCAGTCGAGATAAAACGGAGCGACCGCAAGCACATCTGGAAGGTAAACGTTATCAACAAACCGCTTTCCCTCCTCAAGTATATAGAGAAATTCGCTGATGCTGTCCGCGTTGAGATCGGCCACCGACGTGACGCCCCCCACCACGTAAGTTTGTATATGCGGGTTTTTCGCGCCGAAAATAGCATGCATTCTCGCAAGCCTGCTTTGTAGCGCAAGCGCCTGCAGGTAGTGCGCGACCGCCATAAGGTTCGCTTCGGGTGGCAGTTTATACGCGGGGTGTCCCCAGTAGCCGTTAGTAAACGGCCCAAGCTGTCCTGAGTTTATAAACTTTTTAAGTTTTTCCTGCACAACACGGAAATCACCCGGCCCGCTGTCGGGCGCGTTTGGGTTAATCGAATTCGCAAGCTCCGATGTTTTCTTCGGATCTGCAGAGAGCGCCGATACAACATCCACCCAGTCGAGCGCGTGAAGGTGGTAGAAGTGGACAATATGATCGTGCACATACTGCGCGCCATGTATCAGGTTACGCACAAGCCTTGCATTGTCGGGTATCTGAATACCTATGGCGTCTTCAACGCATTTGACGGACGCCAGCGCGTGAACGGTGGTGCAGACTCCGCAGACCCTCTGGGTAATTATCCATGCGTCTCGCGGGTCGCGGTTTTTGAGAAATACCTCAAAACCGCGCCAGAGCGTCCCGGAACTCCATGCGTCCTTTACTTTCCCGTTTTCGACCTCTATTTCAATTCGCAGGTGCCCTTCAATCCTTGTTATCGGGTCGATTACATGTCTAGCCATCGTTTATTCCTCCTTATCCTTTAAAGTCGGGTCGAACTTCTTACGGTTAAGGAAGGTGTACGCCCCATGTACGGCGGCGCCCGCCGCCGCCGCTCCCACAAGAGTAAAACCAATCTGGTCGGCGCTTGCCTCGACTCCCGGCAATTTTATATTCGGCAATCTTTCGTAGAATGGCGCCATATTGTCCCAGAACTTCGGCTCGGAGCATCCAATGCAACCGTGCCCCGCCTTTACCGGCCACGACGTGCCATCGTTATACTCAACAGTCGGGCAGTTATGGTACGTTTGCGGCCCTTTGCATCCCATTTTGTACAAGCACCATCTATCTTTCGCCCCGGCGTCGCCGAATTTTTCGACAAACTGTCCCGCGTCGAAATGCGCGCGGCGCAGGCAATGGTCGTGAATCCTTTTCCCGTATGCGAAAAGCGGCCTGCCCAGCTTGTCGGTTTTCGGGAGCGATCCGAGCAGAAGAAAGTTTACAACCACCGCGACGGAGTTAACGACGTTGTGCGGACAACCTGGAACCTTGAGCGTAGGTATTCCGGTCGCCTCCTCCACCCCGACAGCGCCTGTGGGATTGGGGTATTGCGCCTGTACGCCGCCGAACGAGGCGCAGTTGCCTACGCACATTATCGCCGCCGCGTCCCGGCATACTTCTTTGGCCAGCTCAAGGCCGGTCTTGCCCGCGATCGTCAAATAGTCGCCCTTTTTCGCGTTTGGCCCAGGAGGGGTTCCCAACGGAATCGCGCCTTCACAAACGGCGATATATTTCCCTTTATTATCCTTCATGGCCTTCTGGAGGGCCCCTTCAGCCGCTTCGCCGGAAGCCGCCATTATTGTTTCGTGGTAATCGATGGAGAGAATATTGAGAATAAGCTCTTCAATGGAAGGATTGGTTGATCGTATGAACGCCTCAGAGTCTCCCGTACATTCCGCAAAGTGCAACCAAATTACCGACGGTCTCCGCGTCGCCTTCTCAATGGCCTCGGCGATTTTCGGTATAAACGACGGCCCAAGGCCGAGCGTCGCCGACATGAGCGCGCAGAAGGAGAGAAAATCGCGCCGTTTTATACCGGCCAGCGCGTCTATGCGGCGTTCCGGGGTTTTAAAGGAAAAATCGCTCCCTGACGTACCCATACATTTCCCTCCTTAATACCGTGCATATAGTGGTTTTTACTTCAACATTCTCTCTCAAGAGCCAGGCGCCGAACTGGACGCCTTTTCCGTCTCTTTCTCGTCCGGCGGCGTCTCGCTCAATCGCATTCCGTAGTAATCGTCGAAATGTCCAATCTCTTTTTGCGGAAAAAGTTTGTATCCGGCGATAATCGACGATATGTCAGATTCCGTGAACATGGTGTTTTTCCAAATCTGCATATAAACATGTATGGTCACCAGCGCGATTATTACAAACATAAAGGTGTGATGAAAAAGACGCACCTGCTGGAGGCCGCCAAGGGAAGTGGTTAAAGAAAAAGAGATCGAGTACCAGATCGTGTTGGGGTCTCCGGCCGGCAGATACATAAGAAATCCGGTGAAAGCCATCAAAAACATGGAGACCGATATAAGGAAAATCCCTATTCCGCCCAGCGGATTTACGAACCTGTAATGCTTATGCTCTCCGTTGCCTGTTGTGAAATAGAACGCAAGTTTTACTGCGTTGACTATATTTTTCGGCGTTGGAAAAAACTGTTTCATATCTTTGTTACAAGAAGCTGTAAAAGAAAGATAGAAACGACTTAAAAGCGATGTAATCATCACTGTTGCGGCTATAAAGTGATAGTAACGAATATCCGCCATTGCAAACGCCTGGTATGCCTCGCCCCTCCCGAAATAAAAACGGGGATAGGCTATATAAAGCCCTGTGATTACAAGTGTTACCACTGAACTAAATAGAGCCCAGTGAATAAAGCAGGCAAGAATGGATCTGGTGCGCACCAGCAGGTAGATTTCGCTATCTTGTTGAACTAATGCGCCTTCACGCATATTCCCGCTCCAACAAGGCAAGCGGAGGGCCATACATTACCGGACAACCCCCCTGCGCTGAAAAACCCATTAACTCCCTGCCACTGCATAGGTTGTTATGGTCTGCATACATTACTTTGCGCCAGCTACATAGCGCCCCTAACACAATGCTGATAATCTATGTCTCCTTTCCAGATTTGTCAAACCGGGCGCGCTTCTAAAATTGCCGCGCTTGCTTATGGTGTGATAGAATCAGAACAAAGCTGTTCCTTCAAGAGAGTAGTTACTACTACGCTTGCGGCTATTTTGTCTCGCAGTCTTGCCTGACGGCTTTTCGCTCGATTTCGCTACGAAAGCGTTTTTTAGAGGTTTCCTTAAGGAATGACTTTCCCCAGGTTCCGGCTTTGGTTTTGAGGCTCACATGCAACGTCAATATATTGACGTTATTGGACTAATAACAAGTTGGTATTAAATTTGCTCTAACAGCTACTGAATATTTGTCTAAAGTCATATAAAGAGCGGTTATGGATCTATCTACCATAGTTGGCGTTGTCGGCGGCCTTGGCGTTATCATAGGCGCCATAGGCCCGTCCAAACTGATTATTTTTGTCAGCCTGCCTTCGTTTTTGATCGTTGTTGTCGGGTCGATGGGCGCGTTTTTGGTCAATTACCCTTTCGCGGATGTAAAGATTTTCATTTCGGTCTTAATGAAGACTTTGAAATACAAGACTGCTGAGCCAGACGAGATAATCCCGATGCTGATAGATTTCGGTGGAAAAGCAAGAAGGGACGGGATACTTGTCCTGCAACAAGAATCAAAAAATATAGATAATCCTTTCCTCAATAAAGGCATTCAGCTGGCCATAGATGGCACGGAGCCGCAGATGATTTTAAAAATCCTTGAGACGGAGGTGGAGTATGTAAAAGAGCGTCATCGTCTCGGCGCTGAAATGTCCACGGCTTTCGGCACATACCTTCCGGCTCTCGGAATGATAGGGACTCTTGTCGGGCTGGTTTTGATGCTCCAGTCTCTTGACGACCCGTCCACTATCGGCCCGTCAATGGCCATAGCCCTGATCACCACTTTTTATGGAGCGCTACTCGCGAACCTTATGTTTTTACCGATGGCCGGAAAACTGAAAAAAAGAAGCGCCGATGAAACGCTTCTTATGGAGCTGATGATAGAAGGAATTGTGTCGATAGCTTCTGGCGACAACCCCCGGATCATGGAGCAGAAGCTTCACGCTTTCTTGCTTCCAAAACTTAGAAAGAGCCAGTTCGACTGATGAAAAACATAAAGCGTCCTCTAGGCGCCGAGCGCGGCGATCTTCAAAACAAGATGAACGTGACGCTTATGATGATACTTCTCGCGTTTTTCATTGTGCTTAACTCTCTTTCTGTGCCAAAAAACGACCGGCGAAAAGCGGCGCTTGGCTCTTTAATAGGAACGCTGGGTATCCTGCCGGGAGGCCAGTCTCCCATGCAGGCTGATAAAAAAAATATATCCAAAGCCACAGCGCCGATTCTTGCCGACGCTGTCACCGCCGCCACGCTCATAGGAGAGTTTGAAGAATACGCCGTTCGTAAAAAGCTTGGCAGGGAGATATCGACTATAGTAACCAGCAACGGTCTTCAGTTAATTTTGCCTTCCTCGCTAATATTCGAAGAAGGCACGGCTGTAATTAAGCCTGCGTCGTATGAGCTGATAGCGCAGGTTGGGAAAGTTCTGGGGAGAATACAGGGGCCGTTTGTAATCGAAGGACACACCGACAACCGCAAATTTAAATCGGCAAGATATCCATCCTCCCTTGACCTGTCCATCGGGAGGGCAGGCGCCATCGCCAGGTTCTTCGTAAAAGATATTGAAGTTGATCCAATTAACATAGCTATAGCGGGATACGGGCCGTACAGGCCTCTTTTTCCCAACGATACGCCGGAGCATATGAAGCGTAACGACAGAATCCGGTTTGTCTACAAGAGAGTTACTTAAAACCAGAGTTTAACAATGGCTATCGCTACGGCTCAGAAGAAAAAAAAGAAAACCAGTGGTGACGAGGTGGATCCTGAGATGTGGATGGTTACTTTCGGAGATCTGCTGTCACTTCTTATAACATTTTTTGTTCTTCTTTTTTCTATGGCCACTCTGGATCAGCAAGTGCTCGAAGATACGTTTTTTTCTAGTTTCACGGGTGGGGCGGGAGCTTTGTCTTTTGGGCATGGCTCTGCCGTGGAAAACATTAGGACAGAACAGCTAATTTCTAAACGGCAACAGGGTTTAAGGGAGTTTCACGAGTTTCTTCTCGACAAGTCGAAAAACGATAAAATGCTGACTTCGCTTTCAGGGCTGGCCGAAAGCCTGCTGGCCTCGGATGTGACCGCTAAAAAAAGAGGCCCCAGTTTTGTCCTGACGTTCAGGAGCGAGAAGATGTTCGATCCGGGCAAGGTGGAGCTTAAGCCTTCGATAAAAAAAGCTTTGGCGAAGCTGGGTGATGTTCTCCGGTATTCCGAAACGGAAGTAATGATCGAGGGGCATACTGACGATATACTGATATCAACGCCGGAGTATCCGTCTAACTGGGAGTTATCGGCCACGCGGGCGGCCAAGGTGATGATGTTTTTTATTAATGAAACCGAGGTCGGCGAAAATCGTCTTGGAGCTACCGGTTATGGGGATACCAGGCCGATTGTCAGAAATATCAATGATACTTATCGGGCGCGCAACCGGAGGGTGGAAATAATAATCCGCCAGGCGGCCGAGGCGTAAGGATGAGATAAACTGGAGGATAATTATGGCCGAAGAAGAAGGGGCTACAGCCGAGCCAGACACAGCCGAGGGCAAAGGATCATCAAAAGGTAAGAGCAAAATTCTTATCATTATCATTGCGTTGCTTCTGGCGCTTGGGGCTGGTGGTGGAGCGGCAGTTTATTTTATAGTCTTGCCGAAAATGGCCGGCGGCGAGAAAGCCGGTGACGCGCAAAAAGAGAGCGCCGAAAAAGAGGCGAAAGCTGATGTGGCCTCGCTCGGCGCAACGGCGGAGCTACCACCTTTTATAGTGAATCTGGGCGGAGGCGCTGGCCGCTATCTTAAAGTTACAGTTGTGCTGAAACTTTCAGCGGAGGATGTCGCAAAAGAGATAAAAAACCGGGAGCCTCAGATAAAAGACGCGGTTATCACAGTTCTTTCCAGCAAAACCCCGGAAGAGATACTCTCTGTACAGGGCAAGTACGAACTCAAAGGAGAGATTATGAAGCGAATCAATGTGTTTCTCGCCACAGGCGTGGTGAAGGAGTTATTTTTTGTAGAGTTCGTGGTACAATAGGCGGTTGCAAATGAATTTTTTATATTTAATCTCTGAGACAGATTAAATGAGCCAGGTTTTATCGCAAGAAGAAGTCGACGCTCTGTTAAGGGGCGTTACCGACGGCGAAATCGAGACCGAAGCCGAGGAGACCGCTGACGACTCTGGCATTGTCCCTTACGACCTGACCACTCAAGAGCGTATCATCCGAGGCAGAATGCCGACCCTTGATATAATCAACCAGCGTTTTTCACGGCTTTTCAGAAACTCTCTGTCGGCGTCTCTCAGAAAAGCGCTCGACATATCCACCGTCTCCACCGACACGGTCAAGTTCGGCGAGTTCGTCAAATCGTTGCCGGTGCCGGCTTCGCTTCATATTTTCAAGATTGAGCCTCTGCGCGGTTTCGCGCTTCTTGTCGCCGAGTCGAAGCTTGTTTTCGCTCTTGTGGATACTTTTTTCGGAGGCACTGGCGAAGCGAAAATGAAAATCGAAGGCCGCGACTTCACTATTATTGAGCAAAGAATGATTAAAAAAGTCGTTCTTATGGTCCTTGAGGATATGGAGACGGCGTGGAAACCGGTTCACAATGTGACCATGAGTTTTGTACGGTCTGAGGTTAACCCGCAATTCGCCGCGATTGTGCCGCCAACGGATGTTGTGGTGGTGGTGATGTTCGAAGTTGAGCTGGATCAGATAAGCGGAACTTTAACTGTTTGTCTGCCCTATTCAACTATAGAGCCAATTATCGGCAAGCTAAGAGCAGGCTTCCAAAGCGATCAGCTTGAAGTTGATCAGGCCTGGATCAAGCGGCTCAAGGAGAGGCTCAAAGAGGCCAGCGTTGAAGTTGTCGTCGAAATGGGGCAAACAACCCTCACAGGCGGACAATTTATGGATATAAAGATTGGAGACGTAATTGCGCTTGATACGGACACTGATGATGAGATGGTGGTGTTGGTCGAGGGCGTTCCCAAATTCAAGGGAAAGCCTGGCGTTATCAAAGGAAACAAAGCTATCAAGATAAGTACGGTGATTCCAAGACCGGGCGCAAAACCAAAAGACGGAATAAAAAAAGAAGAAACTCCATTAAAAGCGTCAGCATAGGTACTTTCAATTATGAGTGAAGAAGAAACCAGCGCGGAAAACGAGGAGGATTTATGGGCGGCGGCGGCCGATGATTTAGCCCAGCAAAGGGAGATGTTGCGAGACGCCTCTCAACCCGCCGAGGAAGGGCAGACTGCGGCCGAGGAGGAGCAGGCCACCACCGCCATCGCGCCACCGCTGGAGGCTCCCGAAGCCGCCTTGAACGCTCCTTCTCTCCCTGGAGCCCAGCCAAATGAAGTGGACAGAATTCTCGATCTGCCAATGAACCTGGCGGTAGAGCTTGGACGGACAAAAATGTTGATAAACGATCTGCTCCAGCTCGGCCAGGGATCGGTCATAGAGCTTACCAAACTTGTCGGCGAGCCGCTTGAGGTTCTTGTCAACTCAAAGCTAGTGGCTAAAGGAGAGGTTGTCGTTGTAAACGAAAAGTTCGGCGTCAGGATTACCGAGATTTCACCTCCGCGTGACAGAATTCAGTCGATGAAATAACCTGCGAACTGGCCTGCCAATCTGTCGCCCCCCCCCGCGCGCGGAGCGGCTGATCGCGAAAACGAACGTCGACGCGCGGATGACGCGCCCCCCACAACACGCGGAGCGGCTCAATCTTCGCTATTAAGTGGCAAAATAACCTCCGTCAAAATTCCATCATATTATTGGCATATCCCTTGCTCTATACCTTTTCAGGCGGCTTGCGCGGCATATTTATGGCGCGAGTCAGCGTATTGAAAAAAATAAGAAGGTGGATAAAAAAGGGAAATAAAAGTGAAACGGCTCATCTTTTTTCTAATCATCATGTCTGTTCTGGCTCCGGAGTCATCGGCCAAAGCTGACCTGTCGCGTCTTGCCCGCCTCAACGGCGTTTCAGTTTATTCAGATAAAAACGAAACTCGAACAGTTTTAAGGTTTGATAAAAAACTCAAACTGAAAGCGGAGCCTGTTTTTTTTGAAAAATCGATCCAGTTCGATATTGAAGGAGCCTACGTGACGCCCGCGAAAAAAAAGTTCGAGCTGAATGATTCGCTCCTTACTTCGGCTATCGCCTATCAGATCGCCCCCTCGACGGTCAGGGTCAGGCTGTTTACATCGGAAGACTCCAGATCGTTCAAAGAGGGCTGGAGCAGGTCGTTCAATAACGAGTTGATGATATTCGTCCTGAAAAAACAGGATAAGTCCCCCGCGCCCGCGTCGGCCAGACAATCAAAAAAAACGGCTCCGTCCACTTTAGAGAACGCGCCAAATGTAAAAAATGCGGGAGCCGGCAATGGGAAAAAAGAACAGGCGGCAAAGTTGTTTAAGCCTTCTGATGTTTCTAAAAAAAGAGGAGCGTCTGCGGTAGCCGCTATTTCCAAACTCACAGCGCCCGGACACAAGAAAAACGGGTTCCTGACTTTTGAGGAGCCCCAGGCGCCAGAAGCGCCCAGCATGACCGCCATGTTCATAAAGATGATCGCTTCTTTATCCCTGGTGCTTTGCCTTGTATTCGCGCTGGCGTGGGTGGCGAAACATTATCTTGGCCGTTTCAACGCCATACCGGGATACTCAAACGCCGTGCGTGTTCTTACCACCGGGTCAATAGGAGGGAAAAAACAGATTTCTGTAGTTGATATAGCAGGCGAGATTCTTATTCTGGGCGTCACGGATAGTAAAATTACGCTCTTGTCCAATGTAAGCGAAAAAGAAAGTATCGACAGAATACGCAGTTTAACGGCTAACACGCGGCCAGCGGCCTCCCGGAAACGCAGGCTGACAAACTCACCGGCGCAGGCGAGCTGGGCGCCGGAATTCGTCAAATCGGCGATCAATTTTCTCAGGATCGGAAAAAGTAAAGCGGCGCCTCAGAGCCAACGGGCGATATTCGACGAGTCCGATCCAGATACTTTCGCAGGCCATATGGCGGGCGCCCGCAGGGAGACGAGCGAATATCCGGAAGCTGGAGGCGCTTACGGCTCTTTATCTTACGCAGACCGGACAAATCGCGGCGACATGATAGACCAGGTAACAAACTCGATTAGAAAACGAAACACAACTTTGACGATAGCGTAGGCGCAATGAAAATAAGATCGTCTGTTATGGTGGCCGCGCTTTTGCTGGGCGCTATTTTAATTTTCATCCCCTGCCAGGCCTTCGCCCAGAGTTCGGCTCCGGCCATCAGCGTCAATATAGGTGAATCGAGCGAACCGGCGCAAATCGCCACCAGCATCAAGATAATGCTACTGCTGACGGTTTTATCTATTGCGCCGTCGATCTTTATCTCACTGACTTCTTTTATAAGAATAATTGTTGTATTCCATTTTCTGCGCCTTGCGATGGGAACCCAGACCATGCCGCCAAACCAGGTGCTGGCCGGTATAGCCATGTTCATGACTTTTTTCATCATGGCTCCGGTGTTTTCGGTCATATACAACGATTCGTTTGTTCCTCTGACGCAGGAGAAGATAAGCGCGCAGGAAGCTTATAACAAAGCCATAGTCCCGCTCAGAAAGTTCATGGTGGCCCAGACCCGTGAAAAAGATCTTGCGTTGTTCGTCGAGATGTCCAAAATTGACAAGCCTGAAACCATCGACGATGTTCCAACATTCGCTATTATTCCCGCCTTTCTTATTTCAGAAATGAGAACGGCGTTTACTATCGGTTTTTTAATTTATGTCCCTTTCCTCGTGCTCGATATGGTCGTAGCGTCCGTCCTTATGTCTATGGGAATGATGATGCTTCCTCCGATAATGATTTCCCTGCCGTTTAAGCTTATGCTGTTCGTCCTTGTGGACGGATGGTATCTGGTCGTCGGATCGATGATGAAAAGTTTTGTCATGTAAGGATATGGAAAAATGATAACTCCTGATTTTGTTGTTAACTTCGCCGCAGAAGGGCTGAAGATGGCCCTCCTCATAGCCGGCCCCATGCTCGGTTTCGGTCTTGTCATCGGTGTAGCGGTTTCTGTTTTTCAGGCGGTAACCTCCATTCAGGAGTTGACCCTTACATTCATACCTAAAATTCTCGCGGTTATGCTTTCTATCCTGATCTTTTTCCCGTGGATGATCGAAATGATGATTAATTACACAGCGAAGATCATTATCAACATTCCGATGTATGTCCAGTAATAAGCCACATGCCAGACCTTTTCCCTTTCCAGGCAGATACAATACAGGCCTTCTTGCTGGCTTTAACACGAGTTACAGCCACGCTTGCTTTTATCCCTGTTACAGGAGGAAGAGCGGCTCCGAATCAGGTGAAAGTAGGTTTGGCTTTTCTCGTCACAATAATAATTTTCCCGATGCTCAAAACGGATCATATCAGCGTCGATATAGATATTTTTTCCATAAGCCTGATGATAGCCGGAGAGGCGCTCATCGGCCTTTCAACCGCGTTTTTTGTGACCCTTGTTTTCGCGGGGGTTCAGCTGGCCGGATCGATCATAGGTTTTCAGGCCGGATTCGGCATTGTCAACGTTGTAGACCCTATTACAAGCCTGCAGGTTTCGCTGACCAGCCAATACTTTAACCTTGTGACGACCCTGCTTTTTCTCGCCTTTAACATTCACCATATAATGATACTGGGAGTGGCCGACAGCTTTAACTACGTGCCCCTTGGCGGGTTCAACGCCCATGCTGGACTGCTTGACATTCTTTTCGACTCTATGAGCGCGGTCTATATGGCTGGAGCCCAGATTTCAGCTCCGCTTACCATCATGCTTCTGCTAAAGCAAGCGGCGATGGGTCTTATCGTGCGCACCATTCCGCAAATGAACATAATGATAGTCGGCTTGCCGATAACTATAGCGTTCGCCCTGATATCGATAGCGGTGTCTATGCCCACCATGAGCGTGTATATAGAAAAACTTTTTTCCCGGATGACCTCCCAGATAGGGATTATCTATTATCTGATGGGTTGATACGGCGTGACGCAAAGGAGGTGAGGACGATTGGCTGAAGAGGAAAAAGAATCGAAAACCGAACAGCCCACCGAAAAAAAATTAGGGGACACCAGGGAAAAAGGAAGAACCGCCAAAAGCCAGGAGGTCAACACTGTAATATTGCTGATTGCGGCCGTTATTTACTTTTTGTACCTGGGGTTTTACATGATAGATGGCGTTAACCTTGTGATGAGAGAATATTTTGTATCGGCTGGCGTATACGATCTGACGCCCAGCTCTACCCAGTTCTTGATAAAAATTACTTTTAAGCAACTGTTTTTATTGACTATGCCTTTTATGTTCACAATGGCTCTGGCCGGAGTGTTATCCAACTATTGGCAGAACGACGGATGGATTTTTTCCTGGGATCCTTTGACGCCGAAATTTAACAAGTTAAACCCGCTGACCGGATGGAAAAAATTTCTTGGAAAAGAAGGCCTTATGAACCTTGGCAAATCTCTTATCAAACTGGCCCTCATATCAACGGCGGTATATATGGCGGCGGATGATGAATGGGAGCTCATACCAGTCTTGATGAATTCGACCATCATTCAGATATTCCAGATTCTTGGGGAACAAATTCTAGACCTGGTTCTGAAAGTTCTCTTCGTCCTCATAATCCTGGCGATCATAGATTTCGCATGGCAGAAATACCAGTTCACCCAGAACCTCAAAATGACAAAACAGGAAGTCAAAGACGAGCGCAAGCAACAGGAAGGCGACCCGATCATAAAGCAGAGGATCAAGCAAAAGCAGTTCGAGATGTTCAGGAACAGGATGATGGCGAGCGTCCCTGAGGCCGAAGTCATAATAACCAATCCGACTCATCTATCCATCGCCTTGCGTTATAACCGGGTCGCCGATCCTGCGCCGGTATTAGTGGCCAAAGGCGCAGGGTACATCGCCCTCAAGATCAGGGAAATAGCCAAAGAGCGTGGAATTACCATTGTCGAGGACAAGGAGCTGGCACGAACATTGTTTAAGAATGTAGATATAGGCGATGTGATACCGGAATCGCTGTATAAAGCGGTCGCCGAAACGTTGGCCTATGTGTACAAATTAAAGAATAAGGCATTATAAAACTGGGCGCTAACGCTTATAGCAGACCGGATAAAAGACGAAGCAAATCATTTGGCTTCGGCGTTGAATGTTTGACGCGTCAGTTATTTGACTATGAGAAGACACAAATTTGACGGAAACAACAGCTCTATGGGTAATGTCAGGAACAATGAGGGATAAATGGCGATAGCTAAGGCACATCCAAACATTATAACCAAAAATTCCGATATCGGCCTTGCCATAGGAATACTGCTGATACTGGGAGTCATGGTGCTCCCTGTTCCAGCCGTTTTCCTTGATATTTTGCTGGCCACATCCATCACGGCCGGTCTTATTATCCTGATGGTAGCCATCTACCTGAAAAACCCGGTCGATTTTTCGGTATTCCCCTCGCTTCTCCTTATTGTGACAGTCTTCCGTCTGGGGCTTAATGTCGCGACCACACGGCGGATTCTTCTGCATGGAAGCGAAGGCATAGACGCGGCCGGAAGCGTCATTGAAGCTTTCGGGCAGTTTGTGGTAGGTGGCAATTACGCTGTAGGTATTGTTGTATTCACCATTCTTGTAATTATAAATTTCAAAGTCATCACCCAGGGCTCCACCAGAACCGCAGAAGTGGCGGCCAGGTTCACCCTCGACGCCATGCCTGGCAAACAGATGAGCATCGACGCCGATCTCAACGCCGGAAGCATCACCGATATAGAAGCCAAGGCCAGACGAAAACAACTCGAAGACGAGGCCAGCTTCTATGGATCGATGGACGGCGCCCTGAAATTCGTAAGAGGCGACGTTGTCGCCGGCATCATAATAACCATAGTCAATATCGCCGCCGGTTTCGCCATCGGCACGCTTCAGCAGGGCATGCCCCTGGCCGAGGCGGCGGAGATATACACTATCCTCACCATAGGCGACGGGCTGGTATCGCAACTGCCATCGCTTATCATATCTATTTCCGCAGGCATAATAGTCACCCGCGCCGTCGGCGCAAACAATCTCGGCCAGGACATCGCCGAGCAGTTGATGATTAACCCGCGCGCGTTCGCCATAACTTCCGGCTCTCTTCTTTTCCTGGCTATGGTTCCGGGAATGCCGGGAGTCGCCTTTACGGTTCTGGGCGCATTGGCCGGAAGCCTGTCGTACATGATGTTTCAGGCGGAAGAGGTGACCAGGTCCGAGGAAGAGCAAAGAAAAGAAGATGAAGCGGAAAAACCGGCGCCTGAAAAAGTTGAGGCTCTTTTGCCTCTCGATACACTGGAGCTTGAGATTGGTTACGAGTTGATTCCGATGGTGGACGCCGCCCAGGACGGCGAGCTACTCGACAGAATCAAGTCTATCAGACGGCAGTTTGCGCTGGAGATGGGTATCATCGTGCCTCCCATGCATATCAGGGATAACCTTCAGCTAAAGTCCAACGAATACTCGATCCTGATAAAGGGTGTCGAAGTGGCCAAAGGCGAGCTGTGGATGAACCATCATCTTGCGATCGATCCGGGAACGGGGGTTGAAAAAGTACCTGGCGTAGAAACAACGGAGCCTACTTTCGGCCTGCGGGCGTTCTGGATGACCGAAGCGAATAAGGAAAAGGCCAGATCGGCCGGTTATACGGTCGTCGATACGGCGACGGTTATAACCACACACATAAAAGAAATCATAAAGCAGTACGCCCATGAGCTTCTGGGGCGCCAGGAGTCGCAGGGACTGATAGACTCGTTTAAGGAAACAAACCCGAAAGTGATAGAAGAGCTTATACCAGGGCTTCTGACTCTCGGCCAGACCCAGAAGGTTTTGCAAAACCTTCTCAAAGAGCATATTTCCATCAGAGATCTCCAGACAATCCTGGAGACACTGGCCGATCACGCATCCGTAACCAAAGATGCTGATACTCTCACAGAGTACGTTCGCGCGGCTCTCAGCCGCTCGATCAGCAAACAGATGCGCCATGAAGATGGAACCATAAAAGTCATAACACTCGATCCGGGTCTGGAGAAGACAGTAGCCGACTCTGTGAAGATGACCGAGCATGGAGCTTATCTCGCTCTCGATCCAAGCCTGGCCCAGAAAATAATCGATAACATCAAAGGGCAGATAGACAAGTTTAGCGCTTTAAACAGCAGTCCGGTTCTGCTCACAGGCCCGCAGGTTCGTATGCATCTGCGAAGGCTGACCGAAAGATTTGTTCCAAACCTGTCGGTGCTGTCGCATAGCGAAGTGACGCCCGACACCCAGATAGACAATATTGCTGTAGTGGCTGTGTAAGGATAACCGATGCAAATAAAACGTTACGAGGCGGTTGACATGAATGAAGCCGTTCAACTGGTCAAACGCGATATGGGCCCGGAAGCGGTCATACTCTCCACCCGGACTGTCAATAAAGGAGGAGCCAGGTTCGGATTGTTTGGAAGGCAGGTTGTGGAAGTGACGGCGGCTGTGGAGACTCCCTCAATTGTGGAGCGTGAAGTGACTGCCGGGCCGGAAAAACAAAAACCTGGTCTTAAATCTCTGGAGCCGCTTAAAGCGGCGACCGCCGCTATCGAGCCGGTCATCGACGGCATCGGCCAGATTAACCAGAGGCTCGACTCGCTTGCCTCGAACAATGATGAGGGACAGGGCGCAGGAGACAGAGTGTCAGACGACGTTAGGGAGCTAAAGTCGATGATCTCTTTTCTTATCGATCAGTCTCTAGAAGACAAGCTGATAAAAGAGAGCAAAAGTTTTCTGGCCTTGTCGAGATACTTGCAAAACCAGGGTATCGCTCCAGAGTATATACAGGGCCTTATACAGGAAATAAAAGATCACGTCGGCGGCGGCCCAGCTCCCGACCTTGGAACTCTCATACATATAGCGGCCTCAAGAATGCGTGATTGTCTGACTTTCGACGGGTGGATACATGGAGCGGACGATCAGAGCGGGCGGAAAGTTGTCGCTTTGATCGGCCCTACGGGAGTTGGCAAGACCACGACCATAGCAAAGCTTGCCTCCGGCCTTACAATGAAAGGAAAGAAAGTCGGCCTCATTACAATAGATACATACAGAATCGCCGCAGTCGAGCAGTTAAAGATTTACGCGAAAATACTTAACATTCCCCTGGAAGTTGTCCTTTCGCCGGGCGATCTGAAAAACGCCCTGCGCTCTTTTAGAAACGCAGAGGTGGTTCTCATCGACACCGCCGGAAGATCCCAGCGCGACATTGCCCAGCTCGACGATCTCGGACGCTTTCTCGATGCCATCGAAGGTGTTGAAACAAGACTGACACTTAGCGCGTCAGCCTCCGACAGGCAGATGGAGGAGACTATCAGGAATTTTTCAAAACTCCGGGTCGACGGGCTGATTTTCACAAAGCTCGATGAAGCGGTGAATCTGGGCCCGGTGTACAACCAGCATGTCCGGACAGGAATACCTATATCGTATTTCACCACCGGTCAGCGGGTGCCCGAAGATATAGAAGAAGCAGGCGCAAAGCGTCTTATCGGCTCCATGTTCAAACCGGATCAAAACAAAAAACAACAGACTATCAATCATAATTAGGAGATAAACAATGGATCAGGCAGGCACTCTAAGGAGGTTGTCGAGAGGGATGGGCCGGGGACCGGTTCGTGAAGCCTCAAGCCATAGCGCACAGTTGCGTGGTCTGGCGGTCGCTTCAGGAAAAGGAGGCGTTGGCAAAACCAACACAGTCGCCAACCTGGCGCTGGCTTTAAGCAGAATGGGCAAAAAGACTCTTGTATTCGACGCGGATATGGGATTGGGAAATATCCATATCCTGCTGGGTCTCGTGCCCCGGCACACACTGCAACACGTCATATCCGGCGAGCGTAGCATGCAGGAGATTCTGATAAAGGGACCGGGGGGAATCGATGTACTGCCAGCCGGGTCGGGCGCCCGCCAGTATAACGACCTTAACGGCGAGGAGATGCTCATATTGAAAACGGAGCTTGAAGTGCTAGAAGAGAAGTACGATTACGTCTTGTTCGATATCGGCGCAGGCATCTCTAACAACGTTATGTACTTTTGCTCGGCGGTGGAGGATACGGCGATTATAACATCCACAGAACCGACTTCTTTCGCCGACGCCTACGCAGTTATGAAAGTCCTTTCAAAAGAGTACAATAAACGTGAATTCAAGCTTATAGTAAACAGCGTAAGAAAAGCTGGCGAGGGGCAGGAGGTCTATAACCGTCTCTCTCAAGTATCCGACAGGTTCGGACTGAATATCCGGATCGATTATCTGGGCCACATTTTCGCCGACAAGTCGGTTCCAGACGCAGTGCGTAAGCAGAGGCTGTTCACAGACATATATCCTACGTCGGAGGCGTCGATATGCATACACAACATAGCGAGAACACTTACAGAAACCTTGTCCCCGTCAGATATCGAATGGGGCAGGATATTCGCTTGAAATGCTGTAATATTGTAAATAATGACTGATATCGCCCGTAAACTCGCATCGGCTCTGGGCGTTTTCGCCTTTGGAGTGGCCGGATTCGTGGCTATGGCCTCCGGAACGGAGGTTTTAACCGCCTTGTTAAGAGGACTTATCGCAGGTTTCATATTTTTTTTATTTGGAAAACTGGTCGCGGTCGCGCTTTTATACGACCCTTCCGGCCTGCCTGATTCCATCCCGAAAGACACATTCCAGCCGTCTGAGCAAAACAACGAAGAAAAGGAAGGGGGAAAATAGGTTGCTTAAAAACTTTGCGTCTATAACCTGATGCTTTACACTTCGGCTCCGGGCATATAAAATTCAATAGATTCTGAAAATTATTCTAAATTTGGCCGATGATAAAAAAACTTTATTCCGAGCCTCCTAAAGGAGGCGTCAAGCTGGGCACTCCCGAAGCGGACGATCTGATAGTAGAGTATTCCCCGCTCATAAAATTCATCGCCCACCGGCTGGCGATGCGCCTTCCGCCGAACATAGAAGTGGATGATCTTATAAGCGCAGGTGTTATCGGGCTGATCGACGCGATAGAAAAATTCAACCCGGACAAGGAGACTCAGTTTAAAACCTACGCGGAAATAAGGGTGCGCGGCGCCATGCTCGACGAACTGCGCTCTTTAGACTGGGTGCCCCGCTCCGTCCGCCAAAAAGCCTCCACCGTCTCGTCCGCCTACGCCAAGCTGGAGCAACAGCTAGGAAGACCCGCCGAAGACGACGAAATCTCCGAAGCGATGGGTCTGTCCATTGAGCAGTTCCATACCTTCCTCCAGCAATCCTCCGGCCAGCCGATCCTCTCTATCGAGGATCTTGGCGGGACAAGCAAGGATGGAGAAAAACGGGATCTGATGGAAGTCCTGGCCGGGACGAAGGAGACCGACCCGGAAACCCTGGCAAGGCTCAGCGAGATAAGGTCGATCATCGCAAGAGCCATAGACGAGCTTCCCGAAAAAGACCGGCTTTTGATATCGCTCTACTACTATGAAGAGCTGACGATGAAAGAGATCGGCGAGGTGCTGGATATCACCGAATCGCGTGTATCGCAGATACACACTAAATGCGTCTTCCGCCTCCGCTCCAAACTGCGCAAATTCATCCACGACGAAGACGAGCTCGACGCCTCGGTCTAGAATCCTGGCGCCTCGCCTAGGCGCCGTCACCGTGTAGCTCGGATATTAAATCAAATCCTTTCCACTCCTTACCGATCAGTGGCGCTATTTAAGCGCGCTTGCCAATTGTCATTGCGAGCACAAAGCGCGGCAATCTCTCCCGCCGCCCCGGACACCGCGTTGCGAGCGGAGAAGCCGCGATATAATTCTTCCCGGTTGATTTGCCATGCCGATACAAGTTTCGCAGACATCCAGGAAAGCCTCTATGGAATAAATCTACTCTCCTGTCGTCTAAAGTGTCATAGGTGGAAAAATTATGAACAATCGTTTAGATCCAATAATATGATTTTTGTATGACTGGAGGAAACTGATGCGAAAACTGATTATTTTCACGTTTATGGCCACTTTTGGTTTTGTCCTCACATCCCCCGCTTTTGCCGGAAATGATCCCAGCATCAAGGGTAAACAACGGGAAGGCATTCAACGGGAGATGACTAATTTTATTGTTAAATCGCAATTGGATGGTCACTTTTTGCATTATGATCCTGTTTCCGGAGAGTTGAAGAAGCTCAAACTGGACAAACTGCATGATGGAATCGTAAAAAAAGGGAACTTCTTTGTAAGTTGCGCTGATTTTACTGATGTTAAAGGTAAAAAATATGACCTGGATTTCATGGTGATCGAAAAGAATGGCAAACATCATGTTGTTCAGACCCTGGTGCACGCTGTGGAAGGTAAAAAGCGGCCTTACCAGGTGGAGAAATAGATAATTGCTCATGGCGCTTTGTACGGGCGGCGGATGGAGATAATTGATCCGGCTATAAATATAACCATCGTTCCTATAACTGTCGTCATCAGCGTGTGGAGAGGATTTGAAAACGGTAGCCCCAGTTGATTTGAGAATGCCGCCCACAAAATAACCAGCAGGCCCAGTGTCACGCTGATAGCGGCGTGGGGCGCCCGTGTTCTCTTCGCAAATAGAGCGAGCAGAAAAAGCCCCAGCATCCCGCCGCTGAATATGCCCGCCAACTGCCACCAGACATCCAGCGCGCTTTTGACAGAGATCATGGCGAGCGCCGTCGCCGTCCCCACGGCGCCAAAAGCGAGCGTCGCGCCTCTAAGAAACCGGGTTGTCTCCTTATCGCCCGCCTCTTTGCGGAAAAACCGTTTATATACGTCCGTCATCAGTATCGTCGCCGACGAGTTTAAAGACGAGTCGATACTGCTCATGGCGGCGGCGAAAAGAGCGGCGATAAGAAGCCCGGTAAATCCGGGCGGCGCCTGCGACACTATAAAGTGAGGGAATATCCGGTCGCCCATCCGGGCGCCTTTTAACATCTCTGGCAAAAGCTCCGGGCGGGCGGAATAAAAAGAAAAAAGAGCCGAGCCGATAAAAAGAAACAGGGCGCTGACCGGAACGTAGAGCAAGGCGCCTATCCATACCGACCGGCGCGCCGCGTCGAGCGATTTTGCCGTGTGGTATCGCTGTATGTATGACTGGTCGATACCGAAGTTTTGCAGGTTGATAAACAATCCATAGACAAGCACGACCCAGAAGGTCGGTTGAGTAAAATCAAACGCAAACGAGCCAAGCGAAAATTTATGGCTCTCCCAGGCGGCGGCGAACGCCGCGTTAGGCGTCTGGTTTATCAATATTATCGCGCACACGACGGCGCCTGTAGTTAACACGGCGCTCTGGATCGCGTCGGTCCATATAACCGCCTCTATGCCGCCGATGACGGTGTAAAGTGTAACCAAAATACCGGTGACCACTATAATGGCTGATATGTCCCAGCCGGTGAGCCGCTCTAACGTAAGCGCAACGAGAAAAAGGATCGTACCGACTCTGGCGAACTGCGTCAGCAGATAAAACGTCATCGCGTAGAGGCGCGCCCACACACCGAAGCGCCGCTCAAGGTAGGCGTAGGCGGAGATATCCTGCGTTTGCCTGTAAAGGGGGACGAACTTTGCCACCGCTATCCACGCCGCCACCGGCAGAGATAATGAAAAAGCGAACGCATTCCAGTCTCCGCTGTAAGCCTTGCCGGGCAGAGCCAGAAACGAGATCGACGAAAGGTATGTTCCGAAAATGGAGAGGCCAATCAGCCATCCAGGTAGACGCCCGGAAGCTACGGTAAAGCCATCTGTCGTCGATGAATTTTTGTAAAACAGACAACCAACGCCTGTAACCCCTGCCAGGTAGATGACGAAAACGGCGATATCGAGTCCGCTCATAAAGTTAAAATCCGGGTCGTGTCAGCGCGATTTTCCTACCGGAGTCAAAAAATATTACGACCTCAGCGATAAAATCATGGAAGCGATTTTCCCCAGCGTAAGAGCCGTCCCCACTTTTTCTGAAAAGTTTACAAGCTCACTGTCGTCGAAATCGTTCTCCTCGGTCTTCCCGCCCGTTTCGATGGTAAGGTGGTGGCTCGTCCTGTCGATTATTTCTCTTCCCAGGTTCCACTCGATTTTACTGATATCTATTCCATAATCTTGCGCCAGATCTTGTATATTTTTTTCGATGAGCGCGGCGCCTTCCACACGTTTTTTCTGAAGATCGTCATTGCTCATTTTTGAATCCCGCAAGTCAGGCTTTTTCATCGTGAACGAAAAAGCGTCACAGTGATTAATAGGATGATCGATCACCTTGGGAGGCTTCGATTCTCGCCGTGGCGATTTTAAGCTTGTTCTCCAGCCTCGTCCAGTCGTCATTGTCGCGCGAAATGGCGCCAAGCTGTGAATCACAATCATTTTTAGTCGTGGTGGCGCGATCAACATCCACATCGCCGCCCGGCTCCGCCGTTCTGGCCAGAACTATTACACGCTCCGGGAGCGCCTCCACCACCCCGGACGATACCGCGATATAATGGGGCGCGCCCCCCTGTTCGTAGGAGATTACACCCGGTTGCAGGTTCGTTATAAACGGCATATGTCCCGGAAGCACGCCGAATTCTCCCTCCACTCCGGGAAAAGTCGCCAATGTCACATCGGTGTCTTCGACAAGCTTTGAAGGAGTTAAAATCTGCAGAGCGAAAGACTGGGATATATCAGCAGTGTCCGCCATCAGGAGCTTCCCTTTTTCATCTTCTCGTACTTTTCGTACACTTCATCGATGTTTCCCACCATATAGAACGCCTGCTCAGGAATCTCGTCGCATTCGCCGTCGATCAGTTTTTTGAACCCGGCGATGGTGTCTTTTAGTTTTACGTACCGCCCCGGCGAGCCGGTGAACGTCTCGGCGACGAAGAACGGTTGCGACAGGAAACGCTGGATTTTACGGGCGCGGGCGACGGTGATTTTGTCGTCTTCAGACAGCTCCTCCATGCCTAGAATCGCTATGATGTCCTGCAACTCTTTATACCGTTGCAGAACCATCTGTGTCTCTCTTGCAACCTGATAATGCTCAACGCCGATAATATGCGGATCGAGAATTCGCGAGGTGGAGTCGAGCGGATCGACCGCCGGGTAGATGCCAAGCTCGGCTATGCGCCTCGACAGAACCGTTGTCGCGTCAAGATGGGCGAACGTGGTGGCCGGGGCCGGGTCCGTCAGGTCGTCGGCGGGGACATAGACCGCCTGCACCGAGGTGATCGACCCTTTTTTGGTAGATGTGATTCTCTCTTGCAGGTTGCCCATTTCGGTAGCCAGCGTGGGCTGATATCCGACAGCCGACGGCATCCGCCCCAGCAAGGCCGAGACTTCCGAGCCCGCCTGTGAGAATCGGAAAACATTATCGATAAACAAAAGCACGTCTTGTCCTTCAACGTCCCGGAAATACTCCGCCACAGTAAGCCCCGTCAGGCCGACGCGAAGCCTTGCGCCCGGAGGCTCTGTCATCTGCCCGAAAATGAGCGCTACTTTATCTAGAACTTTGGCCTCTTTCATCTCGTGGTACAGGTCGTTCCCCTCGCGGGTACGCTCGCCCACTCCGGCGAAGACCGAGGAGCCTGAATGCTCCATGGCGATATTGCGGATAAGCTCCTGGATCAGAACAGTCTTGCCCACGCCCGCGCCGCCGAAAAGCCCTGTCTTGCCCCCTTTTAGATATGGCTCAAGAAGATCGATAACCTTGATCCCCGTCTCCAGCGGCTCCAGGGATGTAGACTGGTCTACAAGCGCCGGAGCTTCCCGGTGGATTGACCAGCGTTCTTTAGCGTTAACAGGGCCCACTTCATCCACCGGCTCCCCAATGACGTTTAATACCCTGCCAAGGGTCTCTTTGCCCACCGGTGTCGAGATAGGCTCGCCTACGTCCGTCCCCTCCATGCCCCTTGTCAGGCCGTCGGTAGACTGCATGGCGACCGCGCGCACGGCGTTTTCACCAAGGTGCTGGGCGACTTCGGCGATAATTACCCCGCCATCTTTCTTATTGATCGTGACAGCGTTGTATATCCGGGGCAGTTTGCCGGGCGGAAATTCGATATCGAGCACAGGCCCGATAATCTGGATTATTTTCCCGGTAGCATACGTTGCGGTGGTCATCTATCTCCTCCAAAATTCCAGAGTCTTTTTCTGTTTGTTCATTCTTTTATCCTTCCAGCGCGTCGGCCCCTGCCACAACCTCGATAAGCTCGGTGGTGATGGCGGCCTGCCTGGCCCTGTTATACTTAAGAGTTAGCTCAGCTATCATCTCCGAAGCGTTTCGCGTCGCCGCGTCCATGGCCGTCATTCTGGCGCCATGCTCCGACGCGGCCGACTCGAGCATGGCGTGATAGATATGCGAAACCACATAGCTCTTTAAAAGGTCGTCCAAAATTTCGTTGGCGGAAGGCTCGTATTCATAATCGACAGTCTGCGGTTGGCTCCCTTCCTCCACAGGCGGCAATTCAAGCGGAAGCAGAGAGACGGCCTGCGGCTCCTGGACAACCACGTTTTTAAATTTGTTATATACAAGGTAAACAACATCAGCCTTCTCGGAGATGAACGATTCCATAACCTCGCCGGCTATCTCTTCGGCCATAGCGTTGTTAACCCGTTTTCCATAATCGACGATACTTTTTATGATTTTGAAAGGCCGCCTGCGAAAAAAATCGACGCTCTTTTTCCCAACGAGCAGAAGGTGGATCCCCTTTCCTTCGTTCTCTTCGATAATCTGCTGGGCTGTTTTGAGTATGGAGTTGTTAAACGGCCCGCACAGCCCCTTGTCGCCTGTTAACACCACAATCAATATATTCTCCACATCGCGGCGGCTCAAAAGAGGGTGCGACTCGGAATCGGACCTTGCCGCTATCGATGTCATCAACTCCACCATTTTCGAGGCGTATGGCCGCGCGGCCTCGACCGCCTCCTGGGCCCTGCGAAGTTTCGCCGCGGCCACAAGTTTCATGGCTTTGGTGATCTGTTGTGTATTCTTAACAGAGGCGATACTGCGCTTGATATCTTTGAGGTTCGGCATGGATCAATCTACCTCGAATCTTTCCTTGAATTCGCCGATAGCTTTTTTGAGCATATCGTCTATCTCCTGGGTAATCTCCTTTTCTTTTAGAATGCCTTCGAGAATCTGGGGATATTTTGATTCTATAAAAAGAAGATACTCCTCTTCAAACTTTTTGAGCGAAGAAGGGGGCAGATCGTCCAGGTGTCCGTTCACCCCTGCGTAAATCAGCGCTACCTGCTTATCCACCGACGACGGCTTGTACTGATCCTGTTTTAAAATCTCGACAAGCCGCTCGCCTCTCGTTATCTGGGCCTGAGTGGCTTCGTCAAGGTCGGAGCCGAACGCGGCGAACGCGGCCAGCTCTCTAAACTGGGCCAGGTCGAGCCTTAAGCTTCCGGCCACCTGCTTTGTCGCTTTTATCTGCGCGGCGCCACCCACGCGCGAAACCGAGATGCCGACGTTTATCGCCGGACGAACCCCGGAGTAAAACAGATCCGACTCCAGAAATATCTGCCCGTCGGTGATGGAGATGACGTTGGTGGGGATGTAGGCTGAAACGTCGCCTGCCTGTGTCTCGATTATCGGTAACGCCGTCAACGATCCGCCGCCAAGTTTGTCGTTTACTTTCGAAGCGCGCTCTAACAGGCGGCTGTGGGCGTAGAAAATATCCCCCGGATAGGCTTCGCGTCCCGGCGGCCGGCGCAAAAGAAGCGACAACTGCCTGTATGCGGCCGCCTGTTTGGAAAGATCGTCGTATATTATCAGGGCGTGCTTTCCGTTATCACGGAAATACTCTCCCATAGCGCACCCGGCGTATGGGGCCATGTAAAGAAGAGGCGCAGGCTCAGACGCCGTTGCGGCTACGATGGTCGAATACTCCATCGCCCCATGATCCTCCAGCGTTTTATGGACTTGCGCTACGGTCGAGCGTTTCTGGCCGATGGCGACGTATATGCAAAAGACATCCCCACCCTTCTGGTTGATGATCGCGTCTATGGCGATGGCGGTCTTGCCGGTCTGGCGGTCGCCGATGATAAGCTCCCGCTGGCCGCGGCCTATGGGGATCATGCTGTCGATAGCTTTGATCCCGGTCTGCAGAGGCTCATGGACAGATTTTCTGGCGATGACGCCTGGCGCCATACGCTCCACCGGGCCGAACTGTTTCGCGTTTATGGGGCCCTTACCGTCTATCGGCTGGCCGATGGCGTTTACCACGCGGCCTACCGTCTCCATGCCTATCGGGACTTCAAAAATCCTGCCCGTCCTTTTGACCTCGTCTCCCTCCATGATCTCGATATCGGAGCCGAGGAGAACCGCGCCGACGTTGTCCTCTTCGAGGTTAAAAGCCATCCCGATCACGCCGCCGGTGAATTCGAGCATCTCGCCGGCCAGACAGTTTTCAAGGCCGTATATCCTGGCTATACCGTCGCCCACCGAGATGACTACGCCCACCTCTTTTAGCTCGACCTTCTGTTCGAATTTGTCGATCTGTTGTCTGATGATCGAACTGATCTCTTCTGCTTTTATCGCCATTTTAAACTGTCCTTAAATCATTCAATTCCGGCCCTCAGGGCCTTTAGCTGGTTTTTAATACTCCCGTCATATATGACGCTACCTATTCGCGCCACTATTCCGCCGACAAGCGACGGATCCACTTTATGCTCTATGACCGCCTCTTTGCCGGAAACGGCGGTGAGCTTGTCCGCCAGGATTTTCCTGTCCGAATCGGAAATCAGGGCCGCCGTGGTAACTTCCACGCGAACCCTTCCTAAAATATTGTTGGAAATTTTTTCGAACTCTCCTGCGACCAATTTGACGAGAGGCAGTCTGCCTTTTTTGAGAAGATGGCTCAACACTTCGGCGGTCTGCTCTGAAGCGTTAAGCGCTCGCGCTATCTCTTTCAGGGCGCTCTGTTTTTCTTCAGGATCCACCGCCGGATGAAGCAGAACCGCGCGAAGGATCTTTGCCCGGTCGAAAACTTCGGCGAACTCTTTTAGCTGGGCGCTCATCGTATCTAGCAAGGCCGGCTCATTATATTTTTGGGTGAACGCTTTGGCGTATCTCCGGGCCACGGATGTCTCCTTCAATTCATTTTCTCCATACCAGATATGTATTCAGCAAGAAGCTTTCTTTGATCCTGTCCGCTTATATTTTTCTTTAGCAACTCCTCGGCCATATCAATAGCGGCGATGGTCGCCTCCCGTCTTACCTTATCGACGGCTTTATCCGTTTCTATCGCGATCTGATCCTCCGCTTTCTCCAGAATTCGCTTGGCCTCGATCCTGGCCTGCTCCAACGCTTTGCTCTGGATTATCCCGCCTTCTTGTATCGCCTCTTCTTTTATTTTTTCCCCCTCGGCTTTTATGGCGTTGAGCTTCTCTTCAAACTCACAAAGCGACGCCTCGGCTTTCGCCCTTGCCGTTTCAAGCTTTGCGAACTGCTCTGATATAAGTTGCGCCCTTCTGCGTAACACCGGGGCGCCGAACCTGATAACCACATAAGCTATGGCGCCAAGAGTGATAACGGCGTTGAATATGCGGCCTCCGTCACGAGCCCAGCTCCAGCTTTCGGCCATCTCGATGCCCGAAGCGCTGGCTGCCGCGGTGGCGCCCGCAAGAGCCGCGACAATAAACCAGATAGACAGACGAGTCATGACGACATTTTCCTTCCAAGAATTTTTTCGGCCATTGATCGGCCAAAACCTTCGAGTTCTTTGTTGAGCGAGTCGGTCGCCGAACCCATCTCCCCATTTATCCGAGTCCTGGAATTTTCTATTATCTCTTTGAATTTGTTTTTCGAGTCGTCCAATATTTTCGTCTGCTGATCCTGCGCCTGTTTGCGGGCGGAGGCGATTATCTCCGAGGCCGTGTGATGAATCGAGACCAGATCCTCCTCGTATTTTACCTTAGACGCATCTCCACGGGCCGCAAGACGCTCCGCCTCATCGCTTATGCCTTTTATTTTTTTCTCCCGTTTATCGATATGACCGAGCACAGGCTTGAAGATAAAACTGTTTAAAAACCAGAGCATCACAAGGAAGTTAACCGCCTGGATTATTAACGTGAAATTGATCTCAATCATTTTTTAGACCCGCCTGCAAAATCCATCTCCCCCTCAGGGTTGTCACAGCCACCTTTCACCTTCGCTCAAGCGACCGTACCCTGAACATTATGTTGAAAATTGAAAAGTGTAATGTTTTTGGGTTTATATTTCAACGTGTAAAGAAGATATTCTTTGAGCTTGAAAAGCGATAAACGCATTAATTTTGAACAGGGCCAATTCCGCAAAGCCCTCAAGCCGACTTTCAACACAAAAAATAACCTCAAGCATTTGTAAATTCAAGCATATACATGGCGCCACCAGTTTGCGCGGCTAAAAGGACGCCTGTGCAAACTAACCAACCATTATATTTTCTTCAGCATGTTGATACCTGATTTCCTTTTTTTGCGCGGTGATAACCATAGCGATTGTGATAGGGCCCAGCCTGCCTATGAGCATTACAACTATGATCACCAGCTTTCCATAAAAACTGAGGTCGGGTGTCAGTCCCATCGAAAGGCCGACGGTTCCAAGAGCTGAGATCGCCTCGAACAAAATTGGCATAAACTCCAACCGGGTGATCGAAGGCGCGGAAACAGGATGAGATTCTGTTATCAGCAGAAGAAACACCGCGATCGTCAATACAAGGATCGCCATGAAAACGATTGAGATGGCGCGTGACATAACTTTTTCCGGAACCGACCGGTTCAAAATCTGAACTGTCTGGCTTCCTTTTGCGCGTGAAACAGCCATGCCGATAAGAAGGGCGAATGTTGTGACTTTAATGCCACCTGCCGTCGAGACCGGCGCGCCTCCCACAAACATCAGTAGCATAAGTATATATAAAGACGCGTTGCTAAACTCAGACATATCTATGCTCGCAAACCCTGCCGTCCTCGCCGATGCGGTGTGGAACAGGGCGCCGGTAATCTGTTCGGCCAATGGCTTGCCTGCAATGGCGCCGTGCAACTCTAAAACGAATATAAGCATAGAGCCTGCGACGATTGAAATGAAGGTGTAGATGAGGATTATTTTAAGTTGAAACGTCCATGGCGATTTTACTTTCCTTCTTTTATCGCCATAAGATGCGCTGAATTTGGCGTAAACTTCGGCGATGGACAAAAACCCTATACCTCCGGCCACCAGTAAAACAAACATAACGGCGCTTGACGGTATATCCTTTTCCAAACCGGTCAAACCTTTGGAAAAAGAGGAGATTCCCGCGTTGCAAAAAGCCGAGATGGAATGAAACAACCCGTGAAACGCGGCTTTTTCATATCCCATTTCCGGCGCCCAAAGTAGCATGAAAATCGCCGCGCCCACTATTTCGAAAACCAGCATGACGAAGATTACGGCTTTTATCAGTTTTTTAATATCAACCCGGTTTGAGGCCGTAAATACATCATGAATTACACTCGATTGAGCAATGGAGATAGATTTCCCCAGCATCATGGCAAACGCCGCAGAAACGGTTATTATCCCTATGGCCCCAAGCTCCATAAGGGCCATAATCACGATTTGTCCAAACAGGGTAAACGAATCAGCGACGTTAATGGTGAGCAGGCCTGTAAGACATGTGGCCGAAGTAGCTGTAAAAAGCGCATTGATAAATGTCACATTCTCTTTTTGAGCCATTGGAGTCATCAGCAGGATTGTTCCGGCGAAAATAATGCCGGTGAACATCAGTATGGTTAAAAATGTCATATCCAGCCGTTGGCTGAACGCCTGGACTTTTAATTTTAAATTAACGTAATTGTATTTGCTCATTTCCAGTTTATTTCCGGGAAAAACAGCGCCGAAAGAGAAAAAGCGTTTCCCCTCATGGTTAAGCGTCTTTTATAAAAGTGACCCGGCGATTCAGGAAAGAAGTTTCACGCAAGACAGGAAACGAAGGGTAAAGCCTGATCTATATTCAGGTTTGTGATTTGTTAGTTTGATAAAAAAAGCGCGGCTTTGAGCGTTTCTCGATACAAATTTCGACTTTGTAAAATCATCATTTTCGTTATCTGTATCGTACTGATTAACAGCCAGGTTGAAAGTAGCCGGGATATTATGGGATAGCGATAAATTATCCTGGTTATGATTAAAAGGAGCTCCAATCCAGCACAAAACGCCAACCAGGAAAATTGTGGCGCTTAAACTGGCGGCTATCTTTCTCATTTCTCCTGCCCGGAATTTCTTCTCTTTTTCTTTACGTTTTGAAAGAGGAGGTCTCAACGAAAGTCTAGTATGTTGCCCCGTGATTGTAACGATTGCGGGCCGACTTTAACAGCTTTAACTTATGGGGTGAACGACGGGATTTGAACCCGCGGCCACCGGAACCACAATCCGGCGCTCTACCAACTGAGCTACGCTCACCACAGAAATATCATTAAAACATCAACGATTTGATTTAATCAACCCGAAATTATCGTGAAAAGCAGGTCTGACGCGAACCGGACAAGGCCCAAACGCTGGAGGCTGTGGGGCCTTATTGCTTGAGGCTCCGCCTTGTTGCCTGAGGCTCCGCCTTATTGCCTGAGGCCCCGCCTTATTACTTGAGGCCCCGCCTTATCGCCTGTCACCCATAATCCGAAGGATCATAATGAACAAGTTTATAAAATCGAGATATAACGAAAGCGCGCCACGAATCGCCTCCTTGGTGTCTTCATCCGTGCCCTCGTTTCCGAGGATATTCATCTCTTTAATTTTCTGTGTGTCATACGCGGTCAGCCCGACAAAAATCAGCACTCCGGCGTAGGTGACAAACCATTGCACCGCAGGGCTGGCAAGCCATATGTTTACCACCGAGGCGATGATAATACCGATAAGACCCATGAAAAGAAAACCGCCCAGGGAAGTAAGGTCTTTTTTAGTCGTATAACCGTAAAAACTCATCGCCGCGAACGTGCCGGCGGTCACGACGAAAGCGCTGGCGATTGAGGAAGTTGTGTAAGTAAGGAAAATAGCTGAAAAAGTCACCCCCGTGAGGGCGGCGTAGCCCATGAACACGCTCATGGCGGTCATAACCGACATCTGCATGACCCTGGAGGCAAGCCAGAAAACAAGGCCCAACTGGGCGATAACAAGGCCTATGACCAGAATCGGACTCGAAAAAATGACGCCCGAAAGAGCAGGATCGGACGAGATTATATAAGCAATCAATCCGGTAACCCCAAGCCCGGCGCTCATCCAGTTGTAAACTTTAACCATGAACCGCCGTTGCTCCTCGGCGACGGCGTCCGGACTTCTGTACCCGGTGAAGGAACCTTGAACGTCGTTTCTGTCAGACATTGATAATCTCCTGATTTTCTTTAAATGTATCGTGCATAGATATTATATCCGAAATCGTAAAAATCAAGTAGTGGAAGGAGAAAATCGATAACGGCGCCAGGGGGGCGCGATCAGGGCAATTTCAAGACTGTCGAATTTAATGCAAATGGTACGCCCGGCAGGATTCGAACCTGCGGCCTTCGGATTAGAAGTCCGATGCTCTATCCAGCTGAGCTACGGGCGCGCATTGACCTGAATCCAACAGTCACAATAGTAGCAGGTTATTTGAAGATGATGAATTCATATCAGCCTGAATAGCTGTAAATTTTTTCCACAGCGTGATATTGTTGCTAGTTAAGAAAATTGTTACGATGCGTTTTCAGAGACATCTGTATCAATTTCAAGGGATAAACCAGGTTTATTACCGGCATGCGCGCAGATGAGGAGCTAAGTTATGAAAACGGCGGAACTGTTTATTAAGTGTCTTGAAAACGAAGGAATAGAGGCTATTTTCGGCATCCCCGGCGAAGAGAATCTCGACGTAATGGACGCCCTGCTGGGGAGCCATATCAGATTCATCACAACCCGCCACGAGCAGGGCGCCGCTTTCATGGCCGATGTCTACGGCAGGTTGACAGGAAAGGCCGGCGTATGCCTTGCCACATTGGGGCCGGGCGCCACGAACCTGATTACAGGTGTGGCCGACGCCAACATGGACAACGCCCCGGTTGTGGCGATCGCCGGGCAGGCGGCCACGACGCGCCTTCACAAGGAAAGCCATCAGGTGTTAGACCTGGTAAGCCTGTTCAAGCCAATATCTAAATACAGCGCTCAAATTGGCGAGCCGGAGATCGTGCCGGAGGTTGTGCGCAAAGCCTTTAAAGTGGCCCAGGCGGAAAAACCAGGTTGCAGTTTCATATCTTTTCCGGAAAACATCGCCGAAATGGAGGTTGAAAACGCTGTTCCCTTAAAAGTCCAGAGCCCATCCCCGCCTGTTCCGCCCGCCGAAAAGATAGATCAGGCTGTCAAAATAATTTCAGAGGCGAAATATCCGATAGTCATGGCTGGCAACGGGGTCGTGCGATCAAAGGCTTCGAGCCAGCTTGTAAGCTTCGCCGAAAAGCTCCGGATACCGGTGGCTTCAACGTTCATGGCGAAAGGAGTGATTCCTTATTCTCACGAGTTAAGCCTCGGCTCGGTGGGCCTGCAGTCGAAAGATTACGTATCCTGCGGTTTCGACCGGGCCGATGTGGTCATCTGCGTCGGTTACGATATCGTAGAGTACCACCCTTATCTCTGGCATAAAAATCCGAAGTGCAAGATTGTCCATATCAACCCGAATCCGGCGGAGGTGGATCAGCATTACATAGTGGAAGTCGGAGTGATGGGCGACATCGGCTCTGCCCTCGATAGAATCGCCGGGAAAGCCGATCATTACAAAGGGAGTTTTTCAGGATCGTTGCGCGAGGCGATTGTCGAGGAGATGGACGCTTCTAAAAACGATACGGGCTTTCCGGTCAAGCCTCAAAAAATCATTTACGATCTGCATGAGGCGCTCAACCCGGACGATATCGTCATCTGCGATGTGGGCGCGCATAAAATGTGGATGGCAAGAATGTTCAAGGCCGAGAAACCGAACACCTGCATCATCTCCAACGGGTTCGCCTCAATGGGCATAGCCCTGCCGGGCGCTATCGCCGCAAAACTTGCCCACCCGGAAAAAACCGCCGTAGCGGTTACAGGGGACGCGGGATTTTTGATGAATTGCCAGGAGATCGAAACCGCCATGAGGATAGGAACGCCGATCATCATTCTGATCTGGAGCGACTCGGAGTACGGTCTTATCAAATGGAAGCAGATGAATCAGTTCGGACGGGCAAGCAATATAAGCTTTAATAATCCTGATTTTGTGAAATTCGCGGAGAGTTTCGGGGCCAAAGGTTACCGCATCGAATCGGGCGATCAACTGGCGCCCACTATTAAACAGGCGATAAAAGATAACACGGTGGTGATTATCGACTGTCCCGTCGATTACAAAGAGAACCTGAAGCTGACCGCAAAACTGGGCGAGCTGGTCTGTCCGATATGATTTTATAGCCAGAAATTGTTTATCGCCAAAACCTGTGTACGCGGGTAATTACACTGCAGTACATTTGACAATTATATGTAAATTGATATAAATTATACTTGATAGCGGCCAAAAATGGAGCGGGCGTGACGAAACTGGCGATTTGCTGGGGGAAGTGTCGCACAATTCACTTGCGGCATCAAGGGGCGAAATAATACAATTTGTACTTTTTATTAAGATAAGTGCGTTTAATCTCTCCTGTAATGAAACTGCGGAGGGGGCTTTATAAGCAAGAAATAGATTGAGCGTTTGATCGTAGGAGGTGAGCCAATGGAAGTGACAGAAAAAGATTTGGATTTTATTCCCGCAGAACAAAGGGAACGTTTTTTAAGGTATTTTGAAGAAGGCACGGTGGCCGCCATTCACAGTACAGAAAACAAAGGTAGCTGGAGGCTTCCTGAACCAGATAAAGATATCATTGCTGCTATGAGTAAACGTTTGCTACCCGGAAAAGAAGAAAAGTAGCGGGGAAGTCTTTGGAGCCGCTTAATTTTGATGGGTATAAGCTTTTTCATTCTAGAAAGCTTCAAAAGATAATAAAAGATGAAAGGTGCGCGACATTCTGCCTAGAAAATCTAAGATTTGTCTGGGCAGTATACAAAAGTTTAAAATCGCGCCTTTCTATTGCATATCCCGAAGTTTCAGAAATTATCTCTTACCCCGATACTCAATTAACAATGATTTCTTTGGAGTCTGCGTATCTTGATTTGTGGAAATATGAGCAATTTCATGATTTAGAGGATGGACCTGCTCCAGAAAGAATCAGCGCCGCCGTTGCAAGTTGGATTAATAGGTGGCGTCCCGTGCAATTTAAACAAGAAACAAACCATGAAATTTGCGCCTTCTTCAATTCTATCTTTGCTTTTGAGGTGGGATGGGCGATTAAAGTTAGTTCCAAGATGACAGATATTGACCACGAGCCTCCAGAAGTTATTGCAAACTTAATAGCCGATACTCCGCAAGGAAGCAAATTAGATAATTTGATCATTTATACTATGATGTGGCGCAATCCAAGTTTTAAAGATTTAATTCCTGTTTTTGAGCTTTTAACCTCATATGCTATATTTTAACCTCACCCACATTTTCGCCTTCGAGTGTCTTAGGTATATAATTGTCCCAATCCAATTACCTTGTGGGGAGCAAACTTATGAGCCAGAATTTTCCTTTAATGATCCCCGGCGCGCGCCCGGCCGGAACTCATAAAGTCACCGCGCCGTTCGACGGGGCGCATATAGCCGACTGCGAAACTGCCGGAGCCGAGGCGGTTCAGACGGCGTTAAAAACGGCGCACAACCTTTATACGAACCGCGACGGATGGATTAAAGCTCCCCAGAGGATAGAAATCTTAAGAAAAACCGCCCAGCTTATGACCGAGAACGCAGAAGAGCTTTCGGTGGAGGCGGCAAGAGAAGGCGGAAAGCCTCTGGTCGATTCCAGGGTGGAGGTCGCCCGCGCCATAGACGGAATGCAGATTCTCATCGAGACGCTCCGAACGGAGGGGGGCAGGGAGATCCCCATGGGTATAAACGCGGCTTCGTTAAACCGGCTGGCGTTCACCCGATACGAGCCGCGAGGCGTGGTGGTGGCCGTCAGCGCGTTCAATCATCCGTTGAATCTTATCGTCCATCAGGTCGGCCCGGCTGTAGCCGTGGGCGCCCCTGTCATCGTCAAACCGGCTAGCGACACTCCGCTATCATGTTTACGATTCGTGAAATTTCTCCATGAATCGGGATTGCCGCCGGAATGGTGCCAGAGCGCTGTGATAACAGACAGAAAAGCCGCCACCGACCTTGTGACCGATCCGCGTGTCGCTTTTTTCACTTTCATAGGAAGCGCCGATGTCGGCTGGGGCCTTCGCTCGAAACTTGCGCCGGGTACCCGTTGCTCTCTTGAGCATGGCGGCGTGGCTCCCGTGATAGTGGCCGAAGACGCCGATCTCGACGACGCCGTGCCGCTTCTTACCAAGGCCGGGTTCTACCACGCGGGCCAGGTATGCGTCTCCGTGCAAAGGGTTTTCGCCCACGAATCGATAGCCAAATCAGTGGCGGAGAAAATAGCCGAATCAGCCTCGGCTCTTAAGACGGGCGATCCTACTTTGCCAGACACAGATGTGGGGCCGCTGATACGAAACAAGGAAAATGACCGGGTGAGCGAATGGGTGGACGAGGCGGTAAAAGCTGGGGGCGAGCTGATGTGCGGCGGCTCGAAGATTTCGGCCTCTTGCTATTCTCCGACAGTCGTTTATAACCCACCTGCGGACTCGAAACTAAGTTTCAGCGAAGTGTTCGGCCCGGTGGTGGCGGTATATCCATACAAAGATATGGATGAAGCTATCGGGCGGGCCAACTCCCTGCCATTCGCGTTTCAGGCGGCGGTCTTCACCAAAGATATCGACAGGGCCATGCGGGCGTACTCCAGGCTCGACGCGTCGGCGGTTATGATAAACGATCATACAGCTTTCAGAGTCGATTGGATGCCTTTCGCCGGGCTGAGAGTTTCCGGTCTCGGCGTTGGCGGCATGCCATACGCCATGCACGATATGCGTATCGAGAAGATGATGGTGATGCGCTCCAAAGAACTGTAAACGACGCTTGCGCGAAACAGTTCGAGCTTTTTCCTGCTGTCATGCCGGACACCGATCCGGGGCCTCGGAGATACCGGATCAAGTCTACCCTAAAGGGCACACGCGGTATGATATTTTTTTACACGCCCCGGCTATCGCGTATCCGCTTCGCCTTCTCCTCTAGCGCAGACGCCTCTTCGTCCCGGCCAATCTTGCGAAGGAGAGCGGCATAGTTTTTATACGTTGTCGCAAGGCTTGGATGATCTGCAGGTAACTTTTCTTCTAAAATATCGAGCGCCCGTTTGAACATCGGCTCGGCCTCTTCGTATTTGCCTGTGGCTTTATATAGCTCCGCAAGGTTGTTAAGGGCTTGCGCCACAGTCGGATGCTCTGGCCCGAGCGTTTTTTCATTTATATTGAGCGCCCGTTTGAACATCGGCCCAGCCTCTTCGTATTTGCCCTGAGCATGGTAAAGCGTCGCAAGGTTGTTAAGGGCTGTCGACACAGTCGGATGCTCCGGCCCGA
>ENA-ORDP01000212-ORDP01000212.1-marine-sediment-metagenome-genome-assembly--contig:-NODE-212-length-39545-cov-12.081084_pt1 | contig 39545 bp, 34 predicted proteins | sample MGYA00248627_ERZ508539 | MGnify/ENA primary metagenome ERZ508539 (study PRJEB26208, sample SAMN05571518) | marine sediment metagenome | biome: deep sea; feature: Hydrothermal vent; material... | reverse complement strand
ATGTCTTGCAAAAAAGCATAGGATGATTTTTGCCCTGCGCTACGTTTAGGATATTGTGGCTAAGGTCCTTTTGTATGACGTACCATGGTTCGCTACTGGCATTCTTCATACCGCCTATGCCTAAACCTTGTCGCTGGCCAATGGTGTAATACATCAGACCTTCATGGCGGCCTATGATTTCGCCTTCCAGCGTTTGAATATCGCCGGGTTGTGCCGGTAAGTAGGTTGCCAAAAAATCCTTAAACTTTCGTTCACCGATAAAACAAATCCCAGTGCTATCCTTTTTGGCATAGTTTTCAAAATTTTGTTGCTTAGCGATAGAGCGAACTTCGGGTTTTATTAAATCACCAAGAGGAAATATTGTGCGAGACAACTGGTATTGATTTAACAAATGTAAGAAGTAACTCTGGTCTTTATTGCTGTCCTTGGCTTTATACAAGCGAAAAGAATCCTGTTGCCGGCTAATTCTTGCATAGTGTCCAGTGGCAATATTGTCGGCACCTAATAAAATGGCATGTTCGAGAAACGTCTTAAATTTTATTTCTCGGTTACACAATACATCGGGGTTTGGTGTGCGTCCATTTTTGTACTCCTGCAGAAAAATTTCAAAAACATTTTGCCAATACTCTGCAGAGAAGTTTCTTGCGTGTAGCGTGATAGACAAATTATTTGCGATGGATTTGGCGTCTGCCAGGTCTGCTTCGGCCGAACAATGCTCGATGTCATCTTCTTCCCAGTTTTTCATAAACAGGCCTTCAACCCTGAAGCCCTTTTCCAGTAATAGCAGTGCAGCGACGGAGGAGTCGACCCCGCCTGACATGCCAATCATGATTTTGCTGTTATTATGCTTCATCTAGGAGGCTGACCCGGCTTCATCAATATCCAAGACAGGGTTTCCGGGTCGCAAATCGTAATAATACCCGGCTGTTCCGGGGATTGCTCCAATGACAGTTGCCGGACAAGGGTTTTGGCCCTGAAAACCCGGGCTGTTTCCTCCAATGTTCCTCGTATAACGGCATCCGGCAGTGTTTCCTTAGGCTTGAGATGGAGAGAATTCTACTACCAGTCCAGGCATCTGTCCAAAATAGACGGCCTGCTGTGTAAAGGCCATTCTCCTGCACATTCCCGTTAAATCAGATCCGCTACTTGCCTGTATGACACTGCTGAGGGGCGATCGTTTCGCCTCAAATTACAAAAAAAATGGACTTAAAGTGGACTTACATCGTTAAGGCTTCTATTCTCGGACAAACTCCTAGTATCTTTGTATACTGTAAATTATACCGGGCTGGATGATCAGCCTGAATCTTTTTATTGATGATAGCTTGAATATAAATGTTGCATTGTTAATTTTCGTATTACCAGTTGAATATTAATGTTACTAAAAAGCTTTCAGGGTCGTTTTCTGGTTGTTGCCACCTTGCTGGGTGCATCGTTGCTGATGATGGCCTTGTATACAAAAAACCTGGTGCGTAAAGATGCACTTGAAAGCAAGCAACTGATAGTGGAATACAACAAGGCAAAGGACGCACTGAAAAATATCAATGACCAGTACCTCAGCCTGAAAAGCTCGATTTATCAATACGCATTGCTCCTTACACCTGAGTTGAAAAAGGAAACCGTCAGGTCAATTAATACATTGTCCCGAATGAGTAACAAATTCAAGCAGGGAAAAACAATCAGTCTTTACCCGAATATAAAAAAATATGCCAGTGAGCTCGGCGTTGCACTTGAGTTGTTAAAAGCAGATACCAATAAGCTGCTTGAGATGCAAAACAGCTCCCGAACCCGATACCCTGCGGTTAGTGTGCTACTCGACGTGGTGCAGCCGGCCAATCGATATTTCAAGGATCAACTTGAATTGGCGCGTGACGAAGCCAGGGATATACCGGGTGTAAACGGATACCGGTTATTGAAAAAACTTGATGAAATCAGGTATGCCTGGGCCAAACGAGTCAGTGAAGTGCGTCTGTTTGTAGCCAATCGTAGCGGAACATTCGGAGACCAGGATAAGGTTCTTCCCGGCAATGTGACTTCAGAAGGAATTTATGCCGATCGTGTCGAGAGCCTGCTGAATGATGCCCGGGATATGGCCCGTTCTGCCGAGCGTGCGATCGTACTGACAAGTGCAATCAATGAAATGATCTCATCCAGTAAGCGTTATGGCAATGGTTTTAAAAAAGCAGTCAGTTCGTTTATTGGGAAAGATTGGCGAACAGATGTCAGGTTTCTGGAGTTGAAAATCGAGCCACAACTGAACAAGAATCTGAGGCTGTTAAATGCGATTGAAGTGGGTTTGTCCGCACAAATGGAGCAAAGAATGCACGATTCTGTTGAAACCACCGAAGCGGTATCGTCATATATCTGGTGGTTTATCAGCGCGGTCTATTTATTGCTTTTACTTGCCTATCTTGCATTTGAAAAAACGATCCGGCAGCCTCTTATAGAAGTTGCCAGGGCACTGGAGGCGCAGGCGAATGATGAAGACTACAGCATGCCTTGTTTACATTATTCGGTCACAGAGTCTGATGTACTCATTGATGCATTTAACAATATGAAGGAACAGGTAAATAGCAGACAACTCAGGCTGGAGTCAATATTACTGAATGCAGGTGAAGGCATTGTAATATCAGATCAGCAGGGAACTATCCAGACTTTTAATCCGGCAGCCGAGAAGCTGTTTAACCTGTGTAGCGAAGAGGTTTGCGGGAGACATGTATCGGTTCTGTTGAATGAACATGATAATATAAAAGAGCAAGACTGGTTGTCACTCTGGGTTGACAAAGGGTCTTCAGGCTCAGTGCCGCAAGAGGTGAAGCTGATACGCCCGAGTGGTGAACCATTTTATATATCAGTCAAGACAAGCACCATGCTTCACCAGGGTGAGAAACATTATATCTCTGTTGTAATGGATGTGACCGAGACCAGGGTACTTACAGATCGTCTGCAGAATCTGGCAGACATGGATTCATTGACCAGTCTGCATAACCGGCGTTATTTTACCGAGGAACTTGACAGATTGGTGGAAAGATCCATCAGGAGTAAAAATTATTCAAATGCACTGTTATTCATTGATCTGGATAATTTCAAGTTTGTAAATGATACCCATGGACATCATGCCGGTGACAGGGTTCTGGTTGAAGTCTCCAATATTCTAAAGGCGAAAGTACGCAGGAGTGACCTTTTGTCCCGCCTGGGGGGGGATGAATTTTCGATCATACTTTATGATGTTGATGAACAGCAGGCAATTGATATTGCCAGTAAATATCAATATCAGATAGCAAATTTCACTTTTTTTGAGCAAGGCAGGGTTCTTGATGTCGGATGCACAATCGGGGTGGCGATGATGAATGAGGCCCTGAAAGGCAGGGATGAGTTCATCATGCAGGCAGATTTTGCCTGTCAGTTGGCAAAACGCATGGGCCGCAATCAGGTCTACCTCTATAGCCAGGAAGATAATCACAGCAAGGACAAGATGCTGGGGTACATGGGTGTTGCACAGTCAATCAAGGATGCATTACGAAATGACAGTTTTCGTTTATTTATGCAACCGATAAAACATGCAAACAGAGATAGTGTATTTTGTTATGAAGTATTACTGCGTATGGAGGGAGACAAGGGTGAGCTCATACTCCCATACGGATTCATGCCATCAGCCGAACGTTTTGACCTGATGAAGCAGATTGATTTATGGGTTATTAACAAGTCAATTCGCTTATTGTCAGAATATCAGAAGAAGGGAGTCAACGTTATTTTTTCTATCAATCTGTCCTCTCAGTCTATCGGTGATTTCAGTATTGCGAATGAAATAGAGGATACGCTTTCATTGTATAATATTTCTCCAGCTAATCTGATATTTGAAATAACTGAAAGTGTTGCAATATCAAATATGAAAAAAGCATCACATTTTTTGCAGTTCCTGAGAGGGTTGGGCTGCCGTACCGCGCTGGATGATTTCGGGGCCGGTTATTCATCATACGCTTACCTAAAAGATTTGCCGGCAGACTTTGTAAAGATTGATGGTGCGTTTGTACAAAATCTGGATAAGAACAGTCTGAACCTGGCCATGGTCAAGTCCATGAATGAAATAGCCCATATCATGGGTAAGCAGACAATTGCAGAGTTTGTCGAAAGTGAAGATGTTTTGAAAATACTGAATGATATCGGAGTAGACTGTGTTCAGGGTTTCCACCTTGGAAAACCGTCTGAGACCATTGGGGAACAAAAGACGGGTATGGTCATACCTATACGGTAGGCTGCGGTCTTCCGTACCTTGTCTGATATTGTTTATATCAAAATCATCCGGATTATAATCCGGATGGGCTTTCACCCGAATGATTTGTCAGGCTGGATATTGATAACGCTGCGATTGCAGGGAAAATATTTTCACAGTAATGACTTTGTCACTTCCTGATGTCCTTGAACCCCGCACGCCGTCTGAATCAAGTGCAGACATTTAACAAATATCATCATGTGTGGTTTACCATGCGCTGGTTTTTATCAATAGACTGACAAGGGCAGCCATTTTACAGATAACATTATAGATCACCTGAATTCTGTCCGTGCGGGCTAAAAAAGATGAAACACGGCCGCCGATAATGCTATTATTGCCCACCCGACAGATCAGTACACAACCCGCATAACCAGAGAATGACAGGAGTTTCAGTTTAATGTCTTACGAAAAAATTCAGGTGCCGGATTCAGGTGAAAAAATAACTGTAAACAAAGAGGGATCGCTGGGTGTGCCGGCCCGGCCGATCATACCGTTTATTGAAGGTGACGGCATTGGAGTGGATATTACCCCCGTGATGAAAAAAGTTGTGAATGCGGCTGTTAACAAGGCGTATGGAGATGAGCGGGAAATACAATGGATGGAAATGTTTGCCGGTGAAAAGGCGTTTGAATTGTATGGGCGTACACCGGAATCCTGGCTGCCGGATGAAACCCTTGAGGCGGCAAAGGAATTTGTAGTATCGATCAAGGGGCCACTGACAACACCTGTGGGTGGCGGAATGAGTTCTCTTAATGTAGCGATACGTCAGAAGCTGGATTTGTACATTTGTTTGAGACCCATTCGTTATTTTGATGGAACACCCTCTCCTCTGAAGGAGCCCGAAAAAACCAACATGGTTATATTCAGGGAAAACTCTGAAGATATTTATGCGGGGATCGAGTGGCAAGCAGGCTCGGCAGAGGTCAGGAAAGTAATCCGTTTTTTACAGGATGAAATGGGAGTAAAAAAGATACGCTTCCCGGAAACATCAGGAATAGGTATCAAACCGGTATCATCTGAAGGCACAAAGCGCCTGGTTCGGAGCGCCATCCAGTACGCAATAGACAATCAGCGTGATTCGGTTACCCTGGTTCATAAGGGTAATATCATGAAATTTACCGAGGGGGGGTTTCGTGATTGGGGATATGAACTGGCCAGGGAGGAGTTTGCAGCCGAAGTGATTGGTGAAGGGCCCTGGTGCAGGATGAAAAACCCGAAAACCGGAAACGAAATAATCATTAAAGATGTTATTGCCGATGCATTCCTGCAGCAGATATTACTTCGTCCGTCTGAATACAGTGTGATAGCCACACTCAACCTGAATGGGGATTATGTGTCAGATGCCCTGGCGGCCCAGGTGGGCGGCATTGGTATTGCGCCGGGTGCCAACTTGTCTGATTCAGTCGCCATGTTTGAGGCGACACACGGTACGGCACCCAAGTATGCGGGCAAGAATCAGGTTAACCCGGGTTCACTGGTTTTATCGGCAGAAATGATGCTTCGGCATATGGGCTGGGTTGAGGCCGCGGATATGATAATAAAGGGGATTTCTGGCGCCATCTCCAGCCGGCAGGTCACCTATGACCTCGAAAGGCTGATGCCAGGGTCGACAAAGGTGAGCTGCTCCGGTTTTGGAGATGTCATCATATCAAATATGTAGGACAAACATATACATACACTTTATAAATATAAAGTGTCGGACAAAACAACAGACATCGGATCAACTGATCCGGTGTTTTTTTCAGCTCAGTTCGGCAAACGTATTTTCGTTGCCGTTAAACCCTTGGGGCCTTCCGTAACATCGAATTCTACAGACTGACCTTGCTTGAGTGTTTTATATCCATCCATTTCAATTGCTGAAAAATGTGCAAAGATATCTTCATCTTTGTCAGTGGATAAAATAAAACCATACCCTTTAGAGTTGCTAAACCATTTTACTGTTCCAGCTGCCATAATACTCCTGTCCAATGCTCTTGCGTTTGGCATAAATGCCTTGAATGATATGGTTATCCCACCACTTGAAACTACCCGGGAGAGTCACCATAATTTCATAGTCAGCATTATTTTTATTATTTTTGAATGCCGCCTTGTTACACCTTATTCGTCTCAGTAATATAGTCAAGAATAAAATGATGTAACCTTGTTGATTATAAGGCTATAAAGGGTTATATCTTTGCAGATTGGGCTTAATGTTTGTCAATCAGGGCTTAAAATACCCGGTAATGATGAAATTTTGAAAAGTTATATTAGAATTAACGATATGAGTGATCTGGAAAAAACAAATTCTGAAGATAGCCTGGTTCTGGATGAGTCCAGGTCAAAACTGAATGTACCTCCCATGTACAAGGTAATCATCCATAATGATGATTACACCCCTATGGAATTCGTTGTACAAATACTTGAGAGGTTCTTTTCAATGAATCGTGAAAAGGCAACGCAGATAATGATACATGTCCACACCCAGGGGAAGGGCCTGTGTGGCGTGTTTACGCGCGACGTTGCCGAAACCAAGGTGGCACTGGTTAATGAATATTCACGAACCCATCAACACCCGTTGCTATGTGCGATGGAAACAGCCTGATAAAAGTGAGTTGATATGCTGAGTAAAGAACTGGAATTTACCCTGAACCAGGCATTTAATGAAGCGAGAGAAAAACGCCATGAGTTCATGACGGTTGAGCATTTATTGCTGTCCTTGCTTGATAACCCGACTGCTGCGGAAGTGCTCCGGTCATGTGGTGTGGATCTGGTGGAATTGAAAAATGAGTTACAGAATTTTCTTGATGAGACCACACCCTTGTTAGGTGCAAATGATTTAAGGGAAACACAACCCACGCTGGGGTTCCAGCGTGTACTGCAGAGGGCTGTATTACATGTCCAGTCATCCGGTCACGAAGAAGTTACCGGCGCCAATGTACTGATAGCCATATATAGCGAGCAGGAATCACAGGCAGTTTATTTTCTGAACAAGCAAAATATATCGCGTCTGGATATTGTAAATTATATTTCACACGGAATTTCAAAAATTGCTGAAGATGATTTAAGCAGTGATGATGAAATAGTCGAAGAGGAAACAGAAGGAGAAACACCCGCTCAGTCACCACTTGAATTATTCTCGGAAAATCTGAACAAGATGGCCATGCAGGGGAAAATAGATCCCCTTATCGGGCGCGAGAAAGAAATAGAAAGGATAATCCAGATCCTCTGCCGTCGACGAAAAAATAATCCGATTCTGGTGGGTGAAGCCGGAGTGGGGAAAACAGCCATAGCAGAAGGGCTGGCCAAAATGATTGTCGATGAACAAGTCCCCGGGGTACTGGCAGAGAGCACTATTTATTCACTCGATCTGGGAGCCCTTGTTGCAGGCACCAAATACCGGGGTGATTTCGAGAAAAGGCTGAAGTCTATCCTGTCCCAGTTGAAAAAAGAACCTGGAGCCATACTGTTCATTGATGAAATTCACACCATTATCGGGGCCGGTTCTGCATCAGGCGGTGTCATGGATGCCTCCAATCTTATCAAGCCGATGCTCGCAAATGGCGCATTAAAATGTATAGGTTCTACGACATACCAGGAATACAGGGGAGTGTTTGAGAAAGACAGGGCACTTGCCAGACGTTTCCAGAAGATCGATATCGAGGAGCCTGGTATTGAAGACACCATCAAGATACTCAAAGGTCTGAAAAGCAGGTTTGAGGAACATCACAACATTAAATATTCACCCAAGGCATTGCGCATCGCCGTTGAGTTGTCCGAGCGGTATATAAATGACCGGCATTTACCCGACAAGGCGATAGATGTTATAGATGAAGCGGGTGCCAACATGCAGTTACAACCCGTTTCAAAACGTAAGAAAATGATTGGTGTGCACGACATTGAAAATATTGTGGCAAAAATTGCCCGTATACCACCCAAAAGTGTTTCTTCCACCGATCTCGATTGTATGCGTAATCTGGAAAGAGATCTGAAGCTGGTCGTTTATGGTCAGGATGATGCCCTTGGTGCACTTTCTTCAGCAATAAAAATGTCACGGTCCGGGTTGGGTAATGAGGACAGGCCGATAGGTTCTTTTCTGTTTGCCGGCCCCACCGGTGTGGGCAAAACAGAAGCAACACGACAACTTGCCATCATAATGGGTATCGAGCTGATACGGTTTGATATGTCCGAATACATGGAAAGGCATACGGTTTCCCGTTTGATCGGCGCGCCTCCGGGTTATGTAGGCTTTGATCAGGGTGGCCTGCTAACCGATGCCGTTATCAAGCAGCCGCATGCCGTTTTGTTACTGGATGAAATTGAAAAGGCGCATCCTGATGTCTTTAACCTGTTGTTGCAGGTAATGGATCATGGTGCCCTGACAGACAATAATGGCAGAAGCGCCGATTTCAGAAATATTGTGCTGGTCATGACGACCAATGCAGGTGCAGACAGAATCAGCCGGGAATCCATCGGGTTTAAAACACAGGATCATTCCAGTGATGGTATGGAAGAAATTAAAAAGGTCTTCACACCGGAGTTCAGGAATCGGCTGGATTCTGTTATACATTTCAAGTCTCTGGACAAGCATGTTATCGAACACGTAGTGGACAAGTTTATTATTGAACTTGAGGCGCAACTGGAGCAGAAAAAGGTTACGATCGATGTTGATTCAGACGCCATGAAATGGCTGGCAGAAAAGGGGTTCGATACAAAAATGGGTGCAAGGCCCATGGCCAGGCTGATTAGCGAAAGTATCAAAAAGCCCCTTGCCGAGGAGTTACTTTTCGGCAGGCTTGCTCATGGAGGACATGTCAGGGTAACGGTGGGTGAAGACGGACTGGTACTCGAATATGAAAAAGAGGAAGAAATGGAAACCCAGCTCTGAGAAGATGAGTGCAGGGCGGCTTATCTGGCCCGGTAAACTATTCTGCCCTTGCTCAGGTCATAAGGTGTAAGCTGAACAGTGACGATGTCGCCAGTCAGTATACGAATATAATTCTTACGCATTTTCCCCGATATATGGGCCGTGACGACATGGCCATTTTCCAGTTCGACTCGAAACGTGGTATTTGGCAAGGTATCGATAACTGTACCCTGCATTTCAATATTTTCTTCTTTAGCCATTAAGACTTTACCTAACATTGCTTCTTACAGCGGCGTATTGTACGCCAAACCGGGGGTGAAATGTAGGTATCAGTGCGACAAATCTGGCTGGCCTTGTTTAACGGTAAGGTGTTCCCGAAAAATTAATTATTATTGTAATCAGCAACATGTGATGTGTATCTAATAATGGTAATTAAAACAGTAGTTTATTCGTAAACCCATGCCCCCTGTATAAAACTTTGTTGAGGCTGGAAATTGGATTTGTAATTCATTTTCGGACATTCCTTGATTAAATAACCCAGATAAAGCCAATCAAGACCGAGTTCACGTGTAAATTCAATACTCCAGAGGACTCCCAGCGTCCCCAGGCTTCGTTTCGGATAGTCAGGGTCAAAGAATGTATAGACAGCAGATAATCCGTCATTTAACTCGTCAAGCACAACAACGGCGACCAGTTTTTGCCGGTGCCGGAATTCAACAAATTTAGTAATGCTCCACTCACAAGTCAGAAACTCCATATATTTGTCCGGATCCGGGTCATTCATACCCCCGTCAGGATGGCGTGACTGGATATACTTGAGATAAAGCGCATGTTGTTCCCCGCGGAATTCAGCACCCGTCATATCGACATCAATATCCTGATTGGCCTTCCATATTCTTCTGTGGATACGCCTGGGTTTGAATTTCCCGGCAGGAATTCTGGCTGGTATGCAGGCACTACAGGTGGGACACGCAGGGCGGTAGATATGTTTGCCGCTTCGCCGGAACCCGTACTGTGAAAGTTTTGAATAAGTCTGGTTATCCAGTTCAGCATCAGGGTCTGCAAACAGGGTAATGGCATTTCGCCCGGTGAAATAACTACAGGTATGTTCCGGTGTAGCATAAAAGGACAGGCGCACCGCGTCAGCGGGGCTGCCGTAACTGGAGTCGTGATCTTTCATGATACGGCTATAATATAATATTTCAGGGTTAAATTCAGTGATTGACATGGCAACTACCGGCAAAATAAATGTAGAATACTGTTGGCTCAACAAGCCTGGTAACCTGTGATTCCCTGTCAGGTCTGGAATAGTTAGCAATGAAAAAATCCCGATCACGAAAAAAACTGTTTCTGGTACTGTTATTTGTACTCATGGCAATTGGTGTATTTTCCCCCGTGTATCTCCTGTATCAGTTATCTGGCGATTACCCATTAGTTGCAACTGAAACAAAAAGTGTTGATCCTGAAACGGCTGAAAGTACCAGGGCGCTGGCAAAACGATTGCTGGTCAGTATGTTTTCACAAAAAGAAACTGAAAGGTTTTCTGCAAGTGAAAAGGAACTCAACCATCTGCTCACACTGGCTTCGCGTGGTTCCGGGAGGATGAAAGGACGCATCAACATATCCAGCCTTGGTGTTTATGTCGCATTAAGCCTGTACATTCCCGAAAATCCCTTTGGTGACTATATCAATACCAGTTTTATCATTTTACCATCCATGGGCGGGCTGGAATTACTTGATGTCAGGTTGGGAAAAATATCCCTGGAAGGGGACACGGCCATAAAAATTGCAGAGATTGTTCTGAATTATGTATTAGGAAATGGCCTGGGTAGTAAATTTCTTGCCTCGCTGGAAAAAATCGGTGTCAACAATAATACCCTGGAGGTTGTTTTTCATCCAATTTCCGGCCTGAAGAAGAAACTTGAAGCATTCTGGGGGCGGGTGCGTTATGTGCGTAAGGAGCTGAACTTTGGCGGCGATCCTGTTCATGTTAGATATTATTTCAGAAAACTTTGTCAATTTGATCAGTCATTAAATCATCAGGAAAAAAGATCACTGGCGGGCTATATCCCTGTCCTGTTTCAGATGGTTAGAGAACGTACCGGTAATTCAGCAGATCCGGAAAATGAGTATCGTGCCGCCATATTGGCAATGAGTATTTATTTTGGCAGTGACCGCTTTGAAACCATTGTTGGTCGGGTAAAAACACCGGATCTGAAAAATTGTGAAGCGGGGCACAGGGTTTTACTGGCCGGCAGAAATGACCTTATGCTACATTTTGTCATTTCGGCTGGTCTGAAAGTTCTTTCTGACAATGGTATTCCTTTTGTTGTCGGTGAATTCAAGGAGTTGCTGGATACCAGAAGTCAGGGTAGCGGCTTCAGTTTTGTAGACCTTGCAGCAGATCGTGCCGGGCTAAGGTTTGCAGAATTTGTTTTAAGCAGGCCTGAAGAGGCCCGGTTGGGGGCATTGCTTGAAAGAAAGCTTCAGGAGGAGGTGTTCTTCCCTGATATCAGCGGACTTCCAGAGGGTATCAGTAAAGCCGATTTTGATTATTATTATCAGGACCTGGACAGTATTTTCTATCAATCCATGCTGGAGGATATTGATAAGAGAATTGGTGTGTTGCCGTTATATCATTAATTAAAAAGGATCGTGAGCGGCTTTTGTACACAAGTCATCAAGTAAACGTATAAACCTTTTTCTTGGAATCTGTTCGGCACCCAGGCTTTCCAGGTGTGAAGTGTAAACCTGGCAGTCAATCAGACGAAACCCTTTTTGTGTCAGGTGTTCTATAAAATAGACAAAAGCAACCTTTGAAGCATCTGTGACAAGGCTGAACATGGACTCTCCGAAAAAAACCTCACCGATCGCAATTCCATATAATCCTCCCACCAGTTTATTATCTTGCCATGCCTCTACCGAGTGAGCGTACCCGGATTGATGGAGGTTGCTATAAGAGTGAATCATGCTATCAGTGATCCAGGTTCCATCCTGCCCCTCTCGTCTGACAGAAGAGCAGGCATTGATAACGGACTCAAATGCTTCATTCAGGGTTATTTTAAAGGGGTTCCTGTTAATTGTTTTTCGCAGGCTGCGAGAGATCTTTAATTTTTCCGGGAATAAAACCGGGCGGGGATCCGGCGACCACCATAACAAGGGTTGGCCCTCCGAATACCAGGGAAAAATACCTGACCGGTATGCGCTCAGGATTCTTTCCTGTGAAAGATCACCGCCGATTGCCAGCAAACCGTCCGGTTCCCTCAGGGCCAGGTTGACATCGGGGAAGGAATAATCATCTGAACCACTTTCTATCAGAAACGGGGCGGGCATGAAACTGATCCGTGATAATGAATAACTGTTCGCATACTGGCAAGTATTTAACCCACTATTGATAACACTGAATGGTGTTACGGTAAAGAATACCATTATGAGCCGGTTTCAGGAAACAGATAAACCGTCAGAAGTTACCATGAACGGGGAAATGGCCAAAATGATTTCTTCAAAGCTGGCTGTTTATTCCCGGACAGGCTCCCGGGGTGTCTGTAATTTATAGGGTGAGTGTGAATGTTTTTCAGCAAGGTAGTGTGTCATCCCTTCCGTTTCGTGTTGCAGAAAGTGTTTAATGGCCTGTCTGAATTCAGGATGCCTGATCCAGTGTACAGACCAGGTAGGGGTGGGCAGAAATCCCCGACTGATTTTATGTTCTCCCTGCGCGCCGGGCTCAAAGCGTTTGAGTTTGTGGCGGATACAGTAATCGATTCCCTGATAAAAACACAGTTCAAAATATAAATGAGAATGTGTCTCTATGCATCCCCAATGGCGCCCGTAAAGGGTGTCATCACCCAGGAAAAAAATAGCGCCGGCCACATATTGACCGTTGCGTCTGGCCATAATCAGCAATAGCTGTTCGCCCATGGTTTCAGCAATTTGCATAAAGAAACCCGGACTGAGGGTCGCTGTTCCCCATTTTTCATCAAAGGTTTTCCGGTAAAAGTGATGTGCATATTGAAGTTGTTCATCTGTTGCGTTCTCGCCCCTGATGATATCAATTTCAACACCCGTCTGACTGGCGTAACCCCGCTCCTGTTTTACATTCTTTCTTTTTTTTGCAGTAAAGGTCGCCAGAAAATCCTGAAAATCCCGGTACTCATGGTTATGCCAGTGGAATTGGCAGCCGGTTCTGCGCAAGAAACCATGTTGTTCCAGGAGGGCGCTCTCTTTTTCCGTTGTAAACAGAAAATGAATCGATGAGGGCTCACTTGTTTTCCGGGTGCTGAGTACATTCTCGACCAGGCATGTAGAAACTTCCTGCCAATCCCTGTCAGGGTCAACAAGGATTCGTGGGCCTGTTGCCGGTGTGTAGGGTGCCGCAACCACCCACTTGGGATAATAGGGGATACCATGCCGATGGTAGGCATCGGCCCATGATGAATCAAAAACGAATTCCCCATAGGAATTGTCTTTTTCATACAGAGGCAAGACCCCGGCAATGTTTCCACCTTCATAAACTGCCATGTGCCTGGGTAACCAGCCATAGGTTTTACCGGTGCATTTGTTTTGTTCAAGCGCCAGCAGAAACTCATGGCGCATGAATGGATAACAGGTTCCTGCAAGCCGGTTCCAGTCAGCCTTGTCTATTTCAGAGATGCTTCGATGAATGATTTTTTTCATTTGCAGACGATGATCAATTAGTTACCCTGGAAGTGTACCTGAATAACACTGCTGTCCCGTTAACCCATGACGGATATAGTTGAAATGTAAGCGGCAAGTGCGTTTTGGGCTAGCCCGCAATCCGGACATGGAACCGGTAAGCCGGATCAAGACACGCCATGCCATCCATGGCGGCTCGGCTGCCGCGTCCATGCGGCAGACGGTCTTTATCCGGCTTACCGGTTCCATGTCCTCACATTGTTATGTGCTTCAGAAAGTTAACGGGACAACAGTGTCTGAATAAATAAAAATCAATACTGATTAACCGCGTGGACTTTAGTAATTATCACCTTGATAGAACACTAGATTGCAGGCGTGATTCCGGTGCCTGCAATATTGAATGCAAGTACTGCCAGAATAACAAAATAGATTAACCGGGAAATCCATTCCGACAACTGCTGTTCAAGCAGATTCAGGCGTTGCGTTTCAAGCCTGGCACTGTGTTTCAGCATGTCAGGCAGACGGCCCGATGACTCACCTGTATCAGCCAGGGTGGTCAATGTATGAATGATATCGATACCGGCATGTTGCATCCCGGAGAGTCGTCTGAACAGCAGGGTCCTTTCCTTGTAATTCAGTGTTGTCGATAACATGCAGTAATATTAGCGTATAAAAAAGGGCATACATTGCACGCCCTTTTTATCATTGGCTACAGATGTTTACTGCTTGCCCTGGCAATCCAGGTATTTTTCTGCATCCAGGGCTGCCATGCAACCGGTTCCTGCCGACGTAATGGCCTGTCGGTATATATGGTCGGATACATCTCCGGCTGCAAAGATGCCTTCTATACTGGTCTGGGTTGCATTACCATCTGTACCCGTATGCACCTTCAGGTAACCATTTTCCATATCCAGCTGGCCTGCAAATATGCCCGTATTGGGTGAATGGCCGATTGCAATAAAAACGCCCATCAGCTCCACGTCTTTTGTAGAGCCATCCTTGACATTTTTTATGCGGATACCGGTAACACCTGAATTATCACCCAGCACCTCATCCAGTTCATGATCCCATTCAATCGTGACATTACCTGTCTTTGATTTTTCTATGAGTTGCTCTGAAAGTATTTTTTCCGACCGGAATGCATCGCGCCGGTGTATAATGGTCACATGATCGGCAATGTTGGCAAGGTAAAGGGCTTCCTCTACTGCCGTATTTCCGCCACCAATGACGGCGACTTTTTGTTTCTTGTAGAAAAAACCGTCACAGGTTGCACAGGCAGATACGCCACGCCCCTTGAATGCCTCTTCAGACGGAAGCCCCAGGTATTGAGCGCTGGCCCCGGTGCAGATTATCAGTGCGTCACAGGTGTAGGTCATCGAGTCTCCGACCAGGGTAAAGGGCCGTTCATTCAGTCTGGCTTCATTAATATGGTCAAAGATAATTTCTACCTTAAATCGCTCCGCATGTTGGCGCATACGTTCCATTAAATCAGGCCCCGCCACACCTTCAGGGTCACCAGGCCAGTTATCCACATCGGTTGTGGTGGTAAGCTGCCCACCCTGTTCAAGCCCTGTGACAAGTACCGGGTTCAAATTTGCGCGGGCTGCATAGATGGCCGCAGTGTAGCCGGCAGGACCCGACCCGAGGATTAAAAGACGGCAATGCTTTGTTTCGCTCATGTATACTGGCTCCGATCTTGAAAATGCTGAAAACTGTCAAAATTTGACTGTATAAAGCTAAAATGGTTCAGTTCTATCGTCATTTGCAACATGTAAAGATGCTAGTGCTCTATCCATGTGATAATTACGGATTCAGCGTCCCGGTGGTGTTTCGCAGCAAGGCGCAGTGCGAAGGCAATGGCCATTGCCTGCGAGACACGCCTTGCCGTGGGCGTTGACAAGCTAACTGAACTCGCAATTATCACATGGATAGAGCACTGGTAATCTTACATCAACACGGATTATTTTTCGCCATGAAAATTGGAATACCAAAAGAAACCAAGGTGCTGGAAGGTCGTGTGGGATTGATTCCACAGGCCTGCAAGGAACTGGTCAAGTCAGGGCACGAACTTTATCTGCAATGCGGGGCAGGTTTGCTGAGTGGTTATGCAGACCGGCAATATGCAGACCTTGGTGTTCACCTTGTCAAGGAAGCTGGAGATTTGTATGGCATGGCTGACTTGATCATAAAAGTTAAGGAACCGGCAGGGGAAGAGGTAGCACTACTGGAGGACAGGCATCTGTTGTTTTGTTTTTTACATCTGGCCGCCAATGCCGGTCTGGCCAGCAGCTTGCAGCAGATCGGCTTGACCGCGCTGGCATTTGAAACCGTTGTTTCAAATGGCAGTTTGCCCTTGCTGGCACCGATGAGTGACATAGCCGGACGGGTCGCCATTCAGGCGGGCATGCACTTACTTCATCAGCCTCAAGGCGGGCGGGGTATTTTGCTGGGTGGGGTTCCTGCAACAGAACGGGGAAACGTTGTTATCATCGGAGCAGGGGCGGCCGGTGGCAGCGCTGCCATCATGGCGGCCGGGGTCGGCGCAAATGTGACGGTGTTTGATCAGGTCAGGGAAAGGCTTGAACACGCCCGTACAATAGGAAGCAACATAACGGCACTTTACCCATACCAGAACGTTATTGAAGAGGAGCTGGCCAGGGCCGATCTGGTCATCGGTGCGGTATTGATACCGGGTGCCAGGACACCCCGCATCGTAACCCGTGACATGATAAAAAACATGAAAAAAAGAAGCGTTATTATCGATATTTCTGTAGACCAGGGTGGCTGTGTTGAAACAATCAGGCCAACCACATATAAAGACCCCACTTATATAACAGAGGAAGTGCTACACTTTGGCGTAACAAATTTACCAGGTGCAGTGCCAGGAACGGCCTCCCAGGCCCTTTCAGCAGCCATTCTGCCCTATGTTGAGAGGCTGGCTTCAGAACACTGGGAAAAGGACCCGGAACTTGCCGATGCAGTGAACCTGAAGGCCGGCAATGTGGTTCATCCGGTGGTCAAAGAAGCACTTGCCTGATTGTATAATATATATAATAATTAATATGTTATAATACATTGTTACAGTAAAGGTTGATTAAGTTGGCACAGGCGAGAAAAAAGAACCCGGACGCAAAACCACTCGGTAGCCATGTTGCACGCGGTTTGCGGGAAGGGGCCCTGTTTGTTTTCGGGGCAATCGGAATTTATTTTCTGATTATCCTTGCAACATACAATATCACCGACCCGGGATGGACCAGTAACGGAGCAACGGGTGTGGTCAAAAATGCGGGTGGTCTGGTCGGTGCATGGTTTGCCGATGTAACATTGCTGTTGTTCGGTTATCTGGCTTATCTGGTTCCGGTGATGCTTATCTACACCGGGGTGCTGGTGTATCGTGAGAGTAAAATAACAGGTGAATTTGATTTTCGTGTGTTCTCGATTAAATTATCCGGATTTCTTTTAACCCTCATCACGGGAACCGCCCTGGCATCCATCCATTTCATGATTGAGCCTGGCATGTTGCCAGAACAAAGTGCAGGGGGAATTCTGGGTTCCCAGGTTGCCCTGTCTTTGCTTACGGCCTTTGGTACGACGGGCTCAACCTTATTATTGCTGGCCTTGTTTCTGACCGGCATAACACTCTTTACCGGAATATCATGGTTTAAACTGATGGATCAGACCGGGAATCTGGGGCTTGGCCTGTTTGCGTGGGTACGGGGTTTGCTGGTTAGTTTCAAAGGGTCACGGGAATTACGCAAGGCCAGAAAAATTCGTATTGAGACGGTGACGGTTGAAAAAGATAATAAAGAGAAACGCAAGCCGGTAAAAATCGAGCCATTTATCAAGGAGCTGTCTACGAGTGCAAGGATGGAAAAAGAAAGACAGGTTCCCTTGTTTGAGGCAGCACCCAATACCGAGTTGCCGGCATTGTCATTACTGGATCAACCCGAGCCTCATGGCAAAGGCTATTCCAAGGATGCACTTGAGGCCTTGTCGCAGCTTGTCGAGTTAAAGTTGCAGGATTTTGGCATTGATGTCTCCGTTGATTCCGTTCATCCTGGCCCGGTGATTACCCGGTTTGAGGTTCAGCCAGCGGCGGGCGTAAAGGTCAGTCAGATTTCCAGCCTGGCCAAGGACCTTGCACGAGCCATGTCTGTTATCAGTTTGCGTGTCGTGGAAGTGATTCCCGGGAAATCAACGATCGGGCTGGAGATACCCAATGAGTACAGGGAAATTGTTTGCCTCAGTGAAATTCTGCGTTCACAACAATATGATGATTCCAGTTCAAATGCCACACTCGCCCTGGGTAAGGATATAAGCGGTCATCCCGTTGTTGTGGATCTTGCAAAAATGCCCCACCTGCTGGTGGCAGGGACGACAGGCTCGGGTAAATCCGTTGCCGTCAATGCAATGATCCTGAGCCTGTTGTACAAGTCCACACCAACCGATGTCAGGTTGATTTTAATTGACCCGAAAATGCTGGAATTGTCGGTCTACGAAGGGATTCCACACCTGTTAACACCGGTTATTACAGACATGAAGGACTCGGCCAATGCCTTGCGCTGGTGTGTTGGTGAAATGGAGAGGCGCTACCGTTTGATGGCATCAATGGGTGTCAGAAATCTGGCCGGATACAATCGCAAGGTCAAAGAGGCGATTGACAAGGGTGAGCCGATACCGGACCCGATGTATAAACCTGAAGAGGCCTTTGACCCCGATGAACCGGCACCAACATTGGCCCATTTACCATTGATTGTTGTGGTCATTGATGAATTTGCCGATATGATGATGATTGTTGGCAAGAAGGTTGAGGAACTCATTGCACGTCTGGCACAAAAGGCACGTGCAGCAGGCATTCACTTAATTGTTGCAACCCAGAGGCCCTCCGTTAATGTAATCACAGGTCTGATCAAGGCCAACATACCCACCAGAATAGCCTTCCAGGTATCTTCGAAGGTGGACTCGAGAACGATACTCGATCAGGGCGGTGCCGAACAGTTGCTGGGTCATGGAGACATGCTTTACCTTAGCCCCGGAAGCGGCCTGCCAACACGTGTACACGGTGCATTTGTTTCTGATCAGGAAGTGCACCGGGTGGTTGGCCGCCTGAAAGACAGGGGCGAGCCTGATTACCTGGATGATATTGTTGATGATAATCAGGGTGGTGTGCCTGTCCTGCTACCCGGTGAATCTTCTGACGTTGATGATGAGTCTGACCCGTTATATGACGAGGCAATCTATGTTGTCACCGAAAGCAGGCGCGCCTCGATTTCATCCGTGCAGCGGCGCTTGAAGATTGGTTATAACCGTGCTGCCAGAATGATAGAGGCCATGGAAGCGGCAGGAATAGTCAGCGCCATGCAATCCAATGGCAGTCGTGAAGTGATTGCTCCTCCACCCGTTAAGGGCTGAACCAGACACCAATTTATATACAGGAAAATTATATGCGTTTTATATTTTTACTGGCCGCTTTATTAAGTACTGATGTGATTGCATCGACAGGGCTTGATCAACTCAATCGTTTTCACAGTGATGTGGCATCCTTGCAGGGTGAATTTATCCAGGTTTTGCGTGACGACAAGGGCAACAAGGTGCAGGAATCAAAAGGGACGGTATGGATTAAAAAACCGGGTCTGTTTCGATGGGAATACACCGATCCCTACCCGCAAATAATCGTTGGCGATGGCAGACGAATCTGGATATATGATCCTGAGCTGGAGCAGGTAACGGTTAAAAAAGAATCAAATGCGATCGGTAAGGCACCTGCGCTGGTGCTTAGTGGAAAACAGCCGTTGAATAAAAATTTTGTTGTAACTGAAATTCAACGAAGTGATGGTTACGATTGGGTCAGCCTGGTTCCAAAAAAAGAAGACAGCGATTTTTCAGAAATTTCCGTTGCCTTCAAAAAAGATACCCTTGCCATTCTTGAGTTGAAAGACAAGCTCGGACAAAAAACCAGCATTCATTTTATCGGCCTTAAAGTTAATTCGGATATCGATAAAAACAGATTTAAATTCAGAATGCCAGCCAATACAGATATCATCGGCGACGAATAAAAAATATTTTCCCTTGAAGTCACAAACCGACAATCAACAGGACTTTCGACCTTTAGCCGACCGCATGAGGCCTGGAAAACTGGATGAAGTCGTTGGTCAATCCCATCTGCTGGGTGAAGGCAAAACACTGCGACAGGCACTGGATATGGGAAACTTGCACTCCATGCTGTTCTGGGGGCCACCCGGAACCGGCAAGACGACCCTGGCCCGTTTGATAGCGAAGGTCAGCAACGCCGAATTTATCAGTTTGTCTGCCGTGCTCTCGGGGGTTAAGGATATAAGGCAGGCCCTGGAGAAGGCCAGGTTGAACCGGGAAATAAATAATCGCGGGACGGTATTATTTATTGATGAGGTTCATCGGTTTAACAAGGCACAGCAGGATGCATTCCTGCCACAGGTAGAAGATGGCACAATTACCTTTGTTGGTGCCACAACCGAAAACCCGTCCTTTGAATTGAACAATGCCCTGTTGTCCCGAGTGCGCGTGTATGTATTAAAAAGCCTCGAGCCGGAAAGTATTATTACACTTATTGATGGCGCATTGGAAAATAAGGAAAGGGGCCTGGGTAATAAAAATATCCGGATGAATGCAGAGACCAGGTTAATACTGGCAAAGGCGTCAGACGGTGATGCACGTTATGCCCTGAATATGCTGGAGATTGCTGCCGATCTTGCCGAACAATCAGAAGAGGGTTGGCAGATTAGTGTGGACATCCTCAAGGATGTCGTTAGCGGGGGTGTCAGACGTTTCGATAAGGGTGGGGATGTCTTTTATGAACAGATATCCGCCTTGCACAAGTCAGTCAGGGGTTCTTCACCCGATGCGGCATTGTACTGGCTGGTTCGCATGCTGGATGGGGGTTGTGATCCCCTGTATATAGCCCGGCGACTTGTCAGAATGGCCAGTGAAGATATTGGTAATGCCGATCCGCGTGCATTGCAACTTTGTCTTGGCGCATGGGATGTGCAGGAACGCCTCGGTAGTCCGGAAGGGGAGTTGGCACTGGCGCAGGCGGTGATATACCTTGCCTGTGCTGCCAGGAGCAATGCCGTTTATACCGCCTTCAAGTCCGCCAAGGCGGACGTAAAACAGTTTGGCTCACTCGACGTACCCATGCACCTGCGAAATGCACCGACCCGGCTGATGAAAGAAATGGATTATGGAAAAGACTACCGATATGCCCATGATGAGGCAGAGGGTTATGCCGGTAGAGAGCAATATTTCCCGACTGAAATGGGTGAGAAACGATATTATCATCCGGTTGACAGAGGGCTGGAAATCAAGATCGCAGAAAAGCTGCAATACCTGCGTAAACTGGATAAAAAAACGACCACCAGAGGAAAAAATAATGCAAAAACGGTACAATAAATCATGAATGTATTCAAGAGATCAGTTCTTGTTTAGGGTGATAGCAATTGCCTTGGGCGGTTCAATTGGAGCGGTGCTCAGGTATGCCATCGCAAATGGAATACACATGTTTCTTGGGCGGGGTTTTCCCTATGGTACACTGATTGTTAATGTTGTCGGTAGCCTGGGTATGGGTGTGCTCTACGTGCTGCTCCTTGAAAGGCTGAGCCTTGGCCCGGAGTGGCGCGCTGCATTACAGATTGGCTTGCTGGGCGCATTAACTACCTTTTCAACATTTTCGATGGAAACACTATTACTTTTTGAGAATGGTGAGGCGCAAAAAGCCATATTAAATATTACTCTGAACGTTGTGCTCTGCCTTGGCGCAACCTGGTTGGGTATGGTGTTAGGGAGACAGATATGAAAACCATGAACATGACAATGGTGCGACTTTACCTTACCGAAGAGTCGGCGCATCTGGAGAAGTTGTTAAAATTATTGCATGACACCGAAAAGGTTAAGGGTGTTACGGTATATCGCGGTATTGAGGGTTATGGTGATTCAGGGAAGGTTCATACATCCAGTCTGATCGACCTGTCACTGAACCTGCCACTTGTGGTGGAATTTTTTGATAAGGCAGAAAAGATAGAAGCTATTCTTGATCATCTTGATACTACTATTAAATCAGGTCACATCGTCACCTGGCCTGTTCACGTGAGAATATAGTGTAAAAGGATCCACTGGATTATGTTAGACCCGAAACTTGTCAGAAGTGAACTGCAGTCAGTAGCAGAAAAGCTTCAGCGAAGAAACCATGAACTGGATGTCAAGGCAATTTCGCAGCTGGAAGAAAAACGAAAAGAGGTACAGATCAGAACGCAGAACCTGCAAAATGATCGTAATACACGTTCCAGGTCCATAGGTAAAGCCAAGGCGGCCGGTGAAGACATACAGCCCTTGCTTGACGAGGTTGCCAGCCTGGGTGAGTCATTAACACAGGCGGAGTCAGAGTTACACGACCTGCAACAAAAGCTCAACAGTATTTATATGGGTATCCCCAATATACTGCATGACAGTGTTCCCGATGGTCGGGATGAAGTAGACAATGTAGAGATCAGACAGTGGGGCGAGATACCTTCATTCGATTTTGAGCCCATGGATCATGTAGACCTTGGTGAGGGTAAAGGTTTCATGAACTCTGAAATAGCTGCAAAAATTACCGGTTCACGTTTTATGTTTTTAAGTGGGCCACTGGCCAGGTTACACCGTTCCCTGACCCAGTTCATGCTGGACTTTCATACTTCAGAACATGGTTATGAGGAGGTATATGTACCATATTTGGTCAACACAGACAGCCTGCATGGTACAGGACAGCTTCCCAAGTTTGCCGATGATCTGTTTGCGCTGAAGGGAGAGCATGAATACTTCCTGATACCCACGGCTGAAGTACCTGTTACTAATATTGTGCGTGATGAAATTATCGATGCAGATAAATTACCATTAAAATACACAGCACATACCCCCTGTTTTCGCTCAGAAGCAGGTTCATACGGGAAGGATACACGTGGTCTGATTCGGCAACACCAGTTCGAGAAGGTTGAACTGGTTCAGTTAGTCAAGGCAGAAAATTCCTATCAGGCCCTCGAAGAATTGACCTCACATGCCGAAAAGGTGTTGCAGAAACTGGAGCTGGCGTACCGTGTCGTCGCATTGTGTGCCGGGGATGTCGGTTTTTCATCTGCAAAAACCTATGATCTGGAAGTCTGGTTACCGGGGCAAGCTAAATACAGGGAAATATCCTCCTGCAGTAATTTTGAAGCCTTCCAGGCCAGGCGGTTGCAGGCCAGGTGGCGAAACCCGGATACCGGCAAGCCTGAATTACTACATACCGTAAACGGGTCAGGGCTGGCCGTCGGCCGGACGCTGGTTGCGATTATGGAAAATTACCAGGACAAGGATGGTAACATCCATATTCCCGATGTCCTGCAATCCTATATGGGTGGTTTAACTGTAATTTAGGCATGGTGTCATCAGATGGATTTTTTTCCTGTATTTTTAAATATTCGTGATCGTCCCTGTCTGGTAGCCGGGGGGGGTGGCGTGGCCGGTCGCAAGATAAACCTGTTGCTGGATGCTGGAGCAAATGTGTATTGTGTGGCACCGGAGTTGTGTGACAATCTGAAAGCAATGGTCGATGAAGGTAACATCGAGTATATAAAGCGCGATTTTGTACAAGACGACCTGGCCGGAAAGGTGCTGGTCATTGCGGCAACAAATAATCAGGCAGTAAACGAAAAAATCAGTAAGCTTGCAAACGAAAAAGGCTTGCCGGTCAATGTAGTTGATAACCCGGATCTATGCAGTTTTATTATGCCGTCCATTGTTGACCGGTCACCCGTACAGATAGCAGTTTCAACCGGGGGTTCTTCACCCGTACTGGCAAGAGCGCTCAGGACCAGACTGGAATCCATGATCCCGTCTGCCTATGGTCGACTCGGTACCTTGATGCGTGAATACAGGGAAAAGGCCAAACAGGTTTTTTCCAATGCCGATGAACGCCGGATTTTCTGGGAAACCATTCTGGCAGGCCCCATTGTGGAAATGGTGATGGCAGGCCAGGATGACAAGGCAAGAAAAAGTCTGGAACAGGCCTTTGAAGATGCACAACAGGGTAATGAGCCTGAAACCGGCGAGGTGTATCTCGTTGGGGCAGGGCCCGGCGATCCGGATCTACTGACCTTTCGTGCGCTACGCCTGATGCAGCAGGCCGATGTCGTGGTATATGACCGTCTGGTATCCAAAGAGATACTCGATATGGCCAGGCGTGATGCCGACAGGATTTACGTCGGCAAGGAGCGTTCAAATCATGCGGTTCCACAGGAGGATATTAACCACCTGTTGGCCAGGCTGGGCAAGGAGGGCAAAAGGGTATGTCGCCTGAAAGGCGGTGACCCCTTTATTTTTGGCAGGGGAGGCGAGGAAATCGATACCTTGATGCAACAAGGTGTCCCGTTCCAGGTTGTGCCTGCCATCACCGCGGCATCAGGCGCCTCTTCTTACGCGGGTATCCCGCTGACCCACAGGGAGTATTCACAATCCGTTGTATTCGCCACCGGGCATCTCAAAGACGGCTCAATGAATCTTAACTGGAAAGGTCTGGCGCAACCAAACCAGACAATAGTATTTTATATGGGCCTGCAGGGAATAGCCGTGATTTGCCGTGAACTGATTGCCCATGGTATGCCCGACAGTACTCCGATTGCACTGGTTCAGAAGGCGACAACACCTCAGCAGAAAGTGGTAACAGCAACACTCGGCACCATGCCGGATGAAGTGGAGAAGTCAGATATAAAACCACCAACGCTTATTATTGTTGGCAATGTGGTCAAGTTGCATGAAAGGCTTAACTGGTATCAGAGGTGATGCCTGAGAATACCTGAATTACATTCAAACGTTTTCAGTGCAAAGGCGTCAGGACACACAGGGTGAAGGAGTATCTGAAATTATAGCGAGTCTGACACTATTTCTACAAATACAAAATAAATATGCTATTTGCCGCTATATGGGCGCTTGAATCTTTTGCGTGCATACTCTACTTTACCCCTGATCACACAGCCCTCAACATGATCATTGATCAATCCCATTGCCTGCATAAAGGCATATGCCGTGGTGGGACCAACAAATTTCCAGCCCAGCTTTTTTAGATCCTTTGACAACACAATCGACTGTGCCGATGTCGATGCAGTCTGAGGTTTTACGAGTTGCTTCGCGTCTGGTTCGTAACGCCATAAAAAAGTTGCCAGTGAGCCTTCCTGTTTGACGAGTTCCCTGGCTTGTTTTGCATTGTTGATGACGGCCTCTATCTTGCCGCGATGGCGAACGATGCCTTTGTCCTTGAGAAGACGATTGATATCATGCCGGGTGAAACGTGCTATTTTATTAAAATCGAAGTTGTGAAAGGCAGACCGGAAGTTTTCACGCTTGGCGAGGATAGTGCGCCAGCTCAGCCCGGATTGAAACCCCTCCAGACACAATTTTTCAAACAAGCGATAATCATCACTGACCGGGAAACCCCATTCAGTATCATGATAACCAAGAAATTCCGGTGCAGAATCGCACCATTTGCATCGTAATTTACCATCAGTCCCCCTTATTGTCTCACCCATATACCGACTCCTTGTGTAAAAATTGTGAGGTGGCTATCACACACTCAGTTATACCGGGTCACCCATAAGCCAGCCTTAGTCAATAGTGCAAATAAATTTGGCGCTACCCTGTTACTCGTTAAAATATAAGCTCACTCACTGCTTATCCCCCTCGCCCTCATCAAGGGCTTTCAGAAATGGCGCGATTTTTGCGAATACAAAAAACCGTAAACCATTCACCGCATCGGTAAGTATTTTGACTATCAAATCAATGCACTGTCATAGAAGCAGTTAATTAACTATTTCTCCGATCTTCTGGGCACGCACTATGTTCAGCCGAGTGCTGCGCTCGGCTTTCATATAGGTAAAACAAGCTGATTTTTACCTGTTTGTGCATCACGTTGCCGCAACGGCAACGATCATTGCCTGGTCTTGAGATTTGCGGTTAATGCAACGCTTAAAATCCAGTGAGATCCAAAAAGATATTTTCATAGCTAAAATCACTTCTTAACCAAGGGGCTTGTCCAACAATCGGTTCAGATTGTGGTTCGTTCCTCACACAATCTAACTTTATTCGTTAGCAATTAATTTTACTCAGGTTAATGTTCTGGATGAATCAGTTTAACTTGAGGAAAATAAGTTATGTATTTGTTCATATCCCTTGTTATTAAATCAAACTTTTCCACGGATACATGTGCTCCGATAAAGAAATCTGGTAACGGTGAATTTTTTGTACCTTTATTTTTTCTATATTTTAAATACGTTTTTCCAGTAAGAAATAGTGCTTCCCGTGGAATTTCTAGAACCTTTATACCTAGTCCTGAAATAACTTTTTCTACATCTTCAATTTTATCAAAGCCAATGGATATTTCTGTATAAACAATTGAATTAATGTATAAAGTATTCGTTTTGCTGTATTTCTCTAATATATTTTCTGACCACTCACCCCAGTTTGGGTCATCAGTAAATAAATCTAATAAAACACATGAATCTACAAAAACACCATTCATCATTGCTCTCTTGTTAAGCTCATGATTTCATTGGTTGACATTTTTGCGGTTGCTATACCTCTGAATTTTCTAAATTTTCTCGTTGCAGTGGGTTCGTCAGTTTTTACTAAAAAGAATTTACCATTTTCTTCAACAAAGTCTATTTCAGTTTCAGGGCTTATGCCTAAAATCTCTCTAATATTTCTTGGGATTGTAACCTGACCTTTTGTGGTAACTCGCATAATTTTTACCTCTAAACAAATGGTAATACCATTATAGTATTACTTTATGCCAGTTTGCAACCCCATTATGTATTTTGCTTTGCTAACGACCACGGCAAGTTGACGGGGGAGCCAGATTATTTATTGTTGTTACTGTACCCATATTGTTTAGAGGTGCTACGTCCCGGTGGGTCAGATTGAAGTGATTGTTGGACGAAGCCGCTACGCGGAGAAAAGCCACGCCGCCCGGAAAATTATAAAATGTAACCTCAATCCCTCACGTAGAGGGATTATTCAACCACGAATCATGAGGTTACAATGCTATGACATCATCATCCGATTCAAAATTCAAGCAAAATTATCAAACGCACCTGCAACACCTTAAGCTCAAAGGTCTGTGACCCAAGACCATCGAGGCTCATTCACGTGCCATTCGCCGCATCGGTAAGTATTTTGACTATCAAATCAATGCACTGTCATAGAAGCAGTTAATTAACTATTTCTCCGATCTTCTGGGCACACCGACAACTATCCTGACACAGGGGGCATTTGTTCTGGCCTGACCTTTGACTCGAAAAAGGCATCACCTTCTTCAATATCGACGGTTTTACCTTCACTGTTTTCAAGTTTTAGTTCGTAGTTATTCCAGCCTGCCAACCCTGTTTTTAGTGAAGATACGTTATTGTATCCCATTAGTTGCATTGTATAGGCTGCCAATACGCTGCGGTTACCCGACCTGCATATCACTATAATTTCCCTGTCCCGGCTGCTGGCGATTTCGGGCACTGTTTCCTCATAACCCCAGTCGCAGGCGGCTTCCAGTACTCCTCTTGGAATGTTGATAGAATTTTCAACATGCATAACTTCATATTCATATGGTTCGCGGATATCGAGCAAAATAATATTCGGGTCTTCTTTTAGTTTCTCTTCAAGATCCCATGGGAACAGCCCGGTTACATTCGGCAGGGTTTCCTCAATGAGGTTTACAAATGTCTTCATACTCATATCCTGTTATTTAATCCCGAATTATTTTTTCACAAAGATTCTTTTCAACTGCAATGACGGCGGCCTCTACTCTGGAATGAACATCCAGCTTTCTCAGTATGGCCTTGACATGCAATTTAACTGTGCCGTCTGATATGCCAAGATTTTTTGCAATGACTTTGTTACTTTGCCCATCTGCAACATGGCAAAGGATTTCAAGTTCTCGCGGGGTGAGTTCGGCAAAGGGATCGCTCTTGTCTTCTGAATGATTAATGCCTTGTTGCACAACTTTTGCCAACACTGTAGTCAGTTCGGGGGCGACTATTGTTTTACCTCTTTTTATATCGTGCAGAGCAGTAATCAGATCATCTGGGTCCATATCCTTCAGGAGATATCCCTGCGCGCCATTTCTAAGAGATTCAATCAAGTCACTTTCTTCGTTACTCGTTGTTAACATGACAATGGGTATTGTAATGCCATTATCACGTAATCTTTTCAGAACCTGTGTTCCGGAAAGAAGTGGCATTCGCATATCCAGCAGGACAATGTCCGGGGTTTGTTCTGTGATCAGGCGAATGCCTTCTTCGCCATCACCAAGCGACGCTACAACATTTACGCCGCGCCGTTCAAGTATACCTTCAAGGCCAATTCTGAACAGGGCATGATCGTCGATGAGTATTACATTCATAATATTAAATCAGGTCAAGGATATTTCGTTGGCTGGTTTCAGGTGTATTAAATGTTAGTGTGATGCGTGTTCCCTCACCGGCTTCACTTTCAATCAATAGCTCCCCCCCCAGCCTCTGTGCACGTTCCTTCATAATAGACAGGCCGATGTGTTCACCCGGCCTTTCATTCAATGCAGGTTTGCCCATGCCAACTCCATCATCTTCTATCATCAAAAGATGTCTCCCTTTTTTATTGCAGCGTAATAAAATGCGTACTGCATGTGCCTTGCTATGTTTCCTGATATTATTGAGAGACTCCTGCGCTATACGTAATACCTGCATTTCCAGTGTTGAAGGTAACTCATCCTGATCCCATTCATTCTGAAAAAATATAAAAATACCTGTTTCCTTTCTAAAACGGTCGACTGATTTTGCAATGGATTGGGCCAGGCCTCGTTCATCAAAGGGGGCTCTGAAATGTGCAATCAGTTCACGTAATTCTGTGTAGGCTTCATTCAGGCCATTTTCCAATTGTGCGACTTCACGTTCTGCGGCCTGTTCATCACCTCCAGTGATAGAATCGTCGAGGTTCGCTACCTGGAATCTCAGGCTGGCCAGGGTCTGGGCAAGAGAATCGTGTAATTCACTGGATAGCAGATTACGCTCCTGGATTATAGAGCTCTGTTTGGCTTTGGCATCAAGACGTGATTTCTCTATTGCCATGCCCATGTGACGCCCGATGCTGATTAGCAGATTTTTAATATCTTCGCGGTTGACCAGCCCGGGTTTTTCAACAAACAGGTTATATACCCCAAGTGTTTCCCCACGGTACTGAAGCGGTATGGCTATCATCTCGATATTATCGTCTTCAAAAAACCGGTGACCTGCATGCAGGTTACATTCCTTTATATTCTCCTGTGACAGCAATTCACCTTCAGTAATTGCCTTGCCACAAAGGCATCTTTTAAGGGAGATCAGTTTTTCCTGCTCAACTACTTCGTCGCTCAGGCCAACGCTGGCCACCAGCCTCATCTGCTCGTCATCAGTTACCAGCCTTAAGGTGGCGGCTTTTGCGTTCACAACATCATTCATGATGCGTAAAAATCGTACCAGTAAATCATCAAGGTCTCTTGAAATATTGATACTCGCAGCCACATCATAGAGAATTTCAAGGGAACGATTCTTTTGTCCGATACGTTCCGTTTGTTGTGCAACGCGTTCATCCATTTCCCGGGACAGGTTCATAAGGTCTTTGCCAAGTGCATTAATATCATTAGCAAGGCTTGCAAAGTCTCCGGAGGAGGGGACGGGTATTCTGGCAGACAAGTTACCTATGCGCATTTCCTTTGACCAGCTCTTCAAGTGCGAGAGCGGTAGCATCAGTTTATGCTGGATGCGATACAAAAGTATCGCGACCAAGGCAACCGCTGTAAGCATCAGGGTGATTTGTGCCAGTATAAATATTTGGGTATTTTCTGGATTACTTCCCGCCATAAAACCGCTTAAACCCAGCAGAATTACATTTATCAGCAGGCCGATGATGGGGCAGAAAAGACCACTGGAGACAAGTGCCCTGTATTTTTGTTTCCAGTCAGCTATAAACTGAATGGTATAATGCCTGTGGCAGTGATGTTTTTCTTTCTGATTCGTTATATCGGATTGCGAATCATTTTTATTGATGATAGATGACATATTTGGCCGGGTTATTTGTCTTTAGCTGCTGTTTATCTGCCTTTTGCAGGTGCCTTGTAATTGGGATCCAGTGGATTGGAAAAAATAAAACTAAACTGGTCTTTTTCAAGTTCAGCATAGTCCATTTCTGTCTCTTCCAGTAACTCTGCACTTTGTGGATCAACGATAATATCAACGCCGTGCTGTGTGATTGTGATGTCAGCTTCTTTGCTTTCATCAAACCCCATACCATACTCAAAACTGCCATCCTGGTTTGTTTTGGCCGCAATGCGAAGAACCATTTCCTGCGAACCAGATTGTTGGGTCTGTGATTTTATTTGATTTGCTGCAGCTTCAGTTATTCTTAACATGGAAAATACCTTGATTATTGAGTAATGGTCCTGGAGTTGACTATTGAATCTTTTACTTGACGTGTGAACCGGACAAAACGAAATGCCCATTGGTTATCCTGTGTATTTCTCAAATGAGCATAATTTGCCAGAAGATTGCGGTAGCTTAGTCCATCATTCTCGCCATCAATACCGGTTCCACGCAGCACCTTGTATGCATAGGTGTATTGATGATCAAGATTAACAAGTTCGGAATAATGAAATTCATGCGCAAAAACAACTGAGTTGTTCACTGTACTTGCCCATGGATGATGCTCTGTTTCCTGTAATTTAATATATCCTCGACCCTGCGGCCGGCTATGCATAATGATGTCGCCCTGAATGACGCCAACCATGTCAAAGCGGGTATTATTCCAGGTAATACTTCTGGCCAGATACATCATTCCCCCGCATTCTGCGTAGGCAGGCAGCCCGTTTTCAATTGCAACCTTGACTGAATTTCTGAGTGATGCATTGTTGTACAGCGGTTGCATTTGCGTTTCAGGGAAACCACCACCAATAAAAAGGCCGTCAACTTCCGGTAGGTTCTGGTCTGTCAGGCTGTTGATGGTTATCAGTTCGGCACCTGATTGTTGTAATGCCTCCAGGTCATCGGGGTAGTAGAATCCGAATGCCTCATCCTGGAATATGCCGATCCTGACAGGGCTTGTTGCCTGTTTGTTGATACCTGAGCTGATTGATGATGTGTCCTTACCGGGTGTGATGCCTGATTTTTTGCCCAGCGTAATAATTTCTTCAAGATTAACCTGGGCCTTGATGTTATCAGCGATAAGCTGAATTCTTTTATCTGCCAGATGTTCTTCGTTGCTGGGTATCAGGCCAAGGTGTCGCTCGTCTATATTGAGAACACTGTTTTTATGTACTGCGCCAAGCACGGTGACATCTGTGTAGTGCTCCAGTATTGCTCTTAATTTTTCCTCGTGACGACTACCACCTACCTGGTTCAGGATGACACCCTGGATATTTATATTGTCATCAAAATTCTGATATCCCAGAACAAGGGGAGCAATGCCTCGCGTCATACCACGGGAATCCATGACCAGTATGACAGGTGCATCCAGCAGTGTAGCCAGGGCTGCATTGCTGTTACTGCCATCGAGATCCAGACCATCATACAGGCCCTTGTTTCCCTCGATGATGCCGATGTCGGCACCCGACATATGTTGATTGAATGTCTGAACGATTTCGGATTCGCGCATGGTGTAGAAATCCAGATTATAACAATTTCGACCTGATGCACGTGAGAGCCACATCGGGTCAATATAATCCGGGCCTTTTTTGAATGTCTGAACCTGGTAACCCATGTTATTTATTGCCGCAGACAGGCCAATAGAAATCGTGGTTTTACCGGATGATTTATGGGCTGCTGAAATAAAAATGTGTGACATGGAATTTCCCGATCAGGATCAGGCGGCAGTACCGAATCTGTTTTTTGTTCGAGAATCCCACATGATTCCGGCCTGTGACAGTGCGTCATCCATGGAATTTGCACGGCCCATCAATTTCAGTGTTATCGCAACAGTTCCCGTTATTGCAGCTTTGCCATATTCATCACTGATTGTTCCGTTCCAGATACCGGGCAAACGATCCGGGTTCAAATTATCGTCCCGCATGTGGCGTTTGGAAAATATGGCGGGCCACTCTTCTTCACTCATTGCACCATCATGTACACTTTGTACAAGACAGACCATATCCGGGTTTCGTTCAATCTCTCCGCCGTCACCCTTGACGACAGCAACGTGTTTCATATCAAGCAAGAGAGCTGCTTCCTGATGTATGGGGCGATATCCCGGGTGAAAGATTCCCTGGATTACGTAGTCAGCATTAAAAGGATCAAGCATGCGTGATACGGTATGGACGGGTGAGCGCAGACCAAGTATGGGTCTGAGTTCGATAATTTTATACATCTGAGGGCTTAGATATTCAATATCCATATAGGCTACATTGTTTTCAACAATGGATTGTTTGACCTCTTCCATGTTCGTGCAGTTTTTCAGGCCAAATTTATGTATGATTTCTCTGGTGTAAAGTCTGCCAGGGGTATGCCCCGATGCGCCATGAATAAATGTTGTAATACCATTTTCTGCCAGCAATAATGTGGCCAGCATATACCAGGGTAACTGCCTTTTTTTGCCAGCATAGGATGACCAGTCAAGATCAATTGCCGGCATGTCGGTAGGTACATTGATCGATTCCCTGACGGCCTTGACGAACCCGGCAACTTCTTCCGGGGTCTCTTCCTTGACCCTTAACAACATCAGGAAGGCACCCAGTTGTTCCGGTGTGATTTCATTCGCCAGTATCATGCTCATGGACCGGTACGCCTCATCCATTGTCAGGGATCGCGAACCATTTTTCCCTTTTCCTAATATGCGGACATATTGCGCGAAAGGATGTTCTGTTGTCATGAGTTGCCTCCTGAAAAACAAACCCGGATATATCCAGTATATCCGGGTTTGCATGATGACACTATGGAGCTTAAGTAATCATTGTAACTTTCTGATAAATATAAGGATAGTTATGCCTTTTGGTGGGGGTCTACATCTTTATCCGCTAGACTGTCCGGCATGAACTTCAGAACCCGGACACCCAGAACGACGATCAGCAACGCAATCGCTATACCGCTCACACCGAGAACAGTTTCGGCAAGACTGGGACTATAGGCATGATAGGCAGCGGCATCGCCGAATGAACTGCTGAGTACTTCCATACCCGGGAATATATTCAGAGGGTAAGCCTGCCCGCCGATGATAATGACATACATCTGGGCTATTCCTCCAATGATAATGAAAAGTGAAGCCATTCCCACCCACATTCTTGACCGGCCTAATTTGCTGTAGAGGATGATCAAAGGGACGATACTTCCAATAATTATCTGTACGACCCAGAATAATGTAGTGTGGATGGTGTTTCCGGCCAGTATAAAACGTTCAACGCCATGATGTTCTGTTTCATACAGGTTGGTCAGATGAAAGACCAGTACAAAATACATGACCGCTGCTACAAATACACCCAGCAGGTTTTTAAGACGGTATATAATAGCATCACCCAGTGGACGATTTGTCCAGTTGTAACCCAGCATCAGGACAAGCAGGAAAATGGCCAGGCCGAATGAGAAAGACATAATAATGAACATGGGTGCCATAATTGCGGCATCATAGGCCGAACGCGCCACCAGGAAACCGAAGATTGAACCGGTACCCGTGGTCAGTATCAAGCGCCATATAAAGGCAGCCATCCCCGCCGGGCGATAATACTTGTTCATGCGTTTTTCCATCATCATCCAGACATAGACGATGGTGATACCGAAGAAGCCACTATAAAGTATAATATTCCATGCAAATATAGACTTGAAGTTGTAGTAAGTCATGGCCACGATCAGTCGGTCGGGTCTGCCGAGATCCAGTAACAGTACCGCCAGTCCACCTGCAAGCAGGGCGATGGCCAATAGTGATGAAAGCCTGCCCAGGGGTTTATATAAAGTCTTGCCAAAAACAGTACCAATCGAGGCCACATTCAGTGCGCCCGAGGCCGCAACAATCAGAAAAACAGCGAAGACATGAGGCAATCCCCATACTATCTGGTTATTCATCCCGGTGACGTAATGGCCATTGTGTTCCATGTAGTATGTTGCGCCCAGACCGGCCAGGACAAAGATCCCCAGTATGCCCAGCAGGGCTATGAAACCACTGCTGCTTCCTTCAATTTCTTGATAGTTTATTTTATTCATCATTCAGGTTCCTTAATAATTAAATACCACGGTAGCGAATGCCGGGATTTAATTCGAGGTCAGCACGTATAGCCTTGCTGCTATGCATTTTTAATTGTTTGCTGACTTCACTATTGCTATCTTTCAGGTCACCAAAGTACATTGCCTTGTGGCCGGCAGCATTACAGGCATCAACACATGCCGGATTTCTGCCCTGATCAACACGATGCACGCATAAAGTGCAACCTTCTACAGTGCCTTTACCGCGAGGTGCGTATTCGAACTGGTGGGTTAATTCTTCATGGATAAATGATCGCGCCTTGTAAGGGCAGGCCATCATGCAATAACGACAGCCGATACAAATGTGCTTGTCTACCAGTACAAGGCCATCCTTGCGTTTGAATGATGCGCCTGTCGGGCATACATCAGTGCAAGGTGGGTGCTCGCAGTGCTGGCAGAAGAGGGGCAGGGATACCTCGTGACCAGTTGACTTGTCCCGCAAATCAATCTTGCGAATCCATTGTGCCTTCTGGCCCGGTCTGGAGTGTTGTTCGTCGCCTCTGTTAAGACCATTTTCAGTAAAACATGCATCAACACATGAGGTGCAACCCTTGGAGCACTTGTTTGCATCAACCAATATGCCCCAGCGCTGTTTACTGCTTACTGGCTGATCAAGAGGTCTGGCCTCTGCAACATTGATCAGTGAAACACCTGGCGCAACACTCATGCCTGCCACGGTAATGCCTGTTCCGAGGAATTTACGGCGACTGATTTTACTGGTTTCTGAACCCGGTTTACTCATTATTTCTTACCTCCGGTAGAGGAGATAGTGCCCTTGGCTGTTGGTGTAGACGCATGACATTCAAAACAGTCTATATTCACCGCTGCATAGGTATGGCAGCTATTGCAAAAATGTTTTTTGTCTTTGTATGAAACAATCTTACCCGCATCATCTTTCACGGTGTGACAATCAATGCATCCTTTTAAGCTGAATTTTTTTGTTCTTATACCCCTGTGCATGGTTTCATCACGCTGGTGAAGAATATAGTTCATGTGGTCAACTCGCATTTCTTCTTTAGGTAGCACACACTCTTCAGCGTTACCCTTTGGAATTACAGGTTTTGGCACATCGGCTAAAACGATTGTGTTACCCAGTAGCACAACAGTGAGCAAAACCAGCATCATACGCAGATACTTCATAATTATTATCCTGATTTATTATTCACCCATACCCATATCAATGTAGCCTGTTGGGCAAACATCGGCACAGATATGACAGCCAATACAGCGACTATAGTCAGTGTAAACATAACGACCCATGGTAGTCTGGTCTTTCGGAGTACGTTTAACTGCATCTTGTGGGCAGAAAATAATGCAGTTATCACATTCGAAACACATGCCGCAACTCATGCAACGTTTGGCTTCAGCCTGTGCTGTTTCTTCACTCAGGCCTTCCATGCGCTCACGGAAACTGCCAATAATATTTTCCGGATCCACAGGAATTTCAGTTCGTAAATGACGCTCTTCAAATTCGAAATGGCCCAGGAACAGTTGTGTGGATTTAATGATTTCATTGTTGGAACGGTCTTCATAATTGTGGACTGCAAAGTCTGAAGAGCTTGTGCCGCGCAGATCACCATCTGCCTCATAATGGCTGGGTTCCAGGCCAGTTTCCCGTAGTTTCTGCAGCAGGTTATAGTGGTGAACGTCTACTTTAGGTCGTTTTTCCATCTCTGCATCAGTCAGGAAATCATGGATACTTTCTGCAGCAATCGAAGCCTGACCAATTGCAGTAGTCAGCAGGTGCGGACGAACGATGTCACCTGCAACAAAGTGACCGGGTTTGCCGGGTACCCCATAGTTCTTGTCGGCATCGATAAAGCCGTTGCCATTATCTATGTCCAGGCCACCCAGTGCGCCGCTTTGACCTATTGCAGAAACCAGCAGGTCACAGTCAATCTCAAACTCTGAACCTTCAACAGGAACCGGACGGTTACCATCCATTTCACACTTGGCATATTTAACCTTGACGATACGGCCATCATCACCCTTGATCGCTTCAACGGGCATAACACTGCCGAGAATAGTAACGCCTTCATGCCTGGCGTCTTTTACTTCGTGTTCTGCGGCTGTCATGTTCTCAACAGGGAACAGGGAAGTCAGTGTTACATTTGCACCTTCACGTGCTGCGGTAGAGGCGACATCATGAGCCGTGTGACCCAAAACGATATTTTCCGGCCTGTCATTTTCGTTGATGTTGGTAATTGCCCCCAGTCGGCGGGCAACTGATGCAACGTCGATAGATGTATCACCGCCACCAATGACAATGATATTGCCGGACACAGCCTGCAGACGACCTTCATTAAAGGCGGCCAGGAAGTCGATGCCACTAATGCTGTTGGAAGCGTCACCACCGGTAACAGGTGCAATTTTTCCGGAGTGTGTTCCTAATGCCCATAAGATTGCATCATAGTCTTTTTCCAGTTGTTCAACAGTGATGTCTTCCCCGATCCTGGTGTTGGTCCTGATTTCTACGCCCATGTCTACGATGCGTTTTATTTCGCCATCCAGTACGTCGCGTGGCGTACGATAGCCAGGAATACCATAACGCATAAATCCGCCAAGCTCGTCATGGTTATCAAAAATAGTACAGGCGTGACCCATACGACGTAACTGGTATGCACCTGTCAAACCAGCCGGCCCGCCACCAATGATGGCTATTTTTTTGCCAGTATCCGCAGGTGGTGCTTCAAAGGTAAATTTGTTTGTCAGTGCAGTATCACCAATGAACTGTTCAACTGAATTGATGCCAACGAAATCTTCTACCTGGTTACGGTTACAGCCGTCCTGACAGGGAGCGGGGCACACACGACCCATTATTGAAGGGAACGGATTGGCATTGGTAGAACGACGGAATGCATATTCCTGCCAGGCCATATCATCTTCCGGTTTTTCTATGCCACGTACGATATCCAGCCATCCACGGATGTCCTGGCCGGAAGGGCAGCTTCCCTGGCAGGGTGGTGTACGATGCACATAGGTAGGACATTTGTATGAAGTATCTTCTTTAAAGATCTTCTTGGTCCATGAACCCCATTGAATGTCACCTTCTTCAAATCTTCTGAAGGTAAGATCTTTTTTCATATCGTCGCTGGATGTTGCCATCATTCAGTCTCCTAATAATCTGCGTTTTACAGCCTTGGCTGATAAATGAATAATAATTCTGTCTATGAGCTATGCAATTCCAAAAACCGTTACTCGTTCGCGCCCTCGGCAGTCTCTTCCCGAGATGAATCTGCCTCTGACCCTGTCAGGACTATCGCATCGCCAACCAGTTGATGTACACTGACGATCATGTCCATTGGCATCTTGTAATAGGGCAGCACCTTGGTGAACTGGCTCTTGCAGATGGCGCAAATTGCCGCCATATGGGTTACGCCATTGTCTTCTACTATCTCGTGCAATGCCTCCATTCTGGGGAGGGCGCCTTTTACACGGATCTCCATCAAGTCATCTGTCAATAATCCACCACCACCACCGCAGCAGAAAGTACCTTCCTTGATCGTATCCTCATCCATTTCGACATAGTTATTACACACGGCTTTAATAACATTTCGTGGAATCTCGAACTGACCGCCGGGTTTGTCGCCCATACGCGTTGCGCGGGCAACATTGCATGAGTCATGGAATGTAACAACACGGTGGTCATTTTCTGATTTATCCAGTTTAAGCCCGCCATTTTGCATCAGATCCCAGGTGTATTCACAAATGTGTTGTGGAATCGGATATTTCTGGTCAAGGAAATCCCAGGGGCCAATTAATGTGTTCCAGAAACTGTAAGCGACACGCCACGCATGGCCACACTCACCGTGAACAATGCGCTTGACATCCAGATCCAGTGCTGCCTGGCGAACACGCATGGCAACTTCCTGCATGTTTTCATAACTGCCTATAAACATACCGAAGTTACCTGCCTCAGAGGCATGTGAACTTAATGTCCAGTTAACACCGGCCTCATGGAAGACCTTCGCATAACCGATAAGACCATCAATGTGAGGTTCGGCAAAGAAGTCAGCGGACGGGGTGATCAGTAATATATCGGCACCCTTTACATCCAGAGGAAGCTTTACGGGTATGCCGGTATCTTCTTCAATTTCCTCTTCCAGATCCAGCAGGGTGTCTTTGAGGGCACGTTCCGGCAGCCCCAGGTTGTTACCAATCTTGAATACCTTGGCTATAATTTCATTACAGTATTTCTGGCCAACGCCAACGGCATCCAGGATTTCACGTGCTGCCATCGAAACTTCGGCAGTGTCGATTCCGTACGGACAGTAAACAGAGCAACGTCGGCATTGTGAGCACTGGTGAAAGTAACTATACCATTCGTCCAGTACTTCTTTGGTTAAATCACGCGCACCAACCAGTTTCGGGAAATATTTTCCTGCAAAGGTAAAATAGCGGCGATAAACGCTGCGGAGCAGGTCCTGACGTGCAACGGGCATATTTTTCGGGTCTGCTGTTCCTATAAAATATTGACATTTGTCTGTACATGCACCGCATTTCACACAGATGTCCATGAAGACCTGGAACCCCCGGTATTTGCCGAGTAATTCACCCATTTTATCAATCGCCACCTGTTGCCAGTTTTCAACCAGTTCACCCGGGTAACCCAGTGGTTCCTGATGGGGTGGTTTGGCTATGAAAGGTGAACTGCCAGCCATGGCCCCTTCATTGATGACGGGGATACTTGGATATTCTCTGTATTCTGGAGTTTCGAAATCAGCCACGGTTTATCCCTTTATCTCTATTTTATGACCACGAGTTGCATCCAGTTTCGCAGCCCAGGGAACGAGATGACGTTTTTCCCTGGCATCGTCCACCTGGTTACGAGTCGGACTAAAGAAAATACCCGGGGCATGTAACAGCTTACTGATGGGGAAGACAATCATAAGTAAAGCAACCATGGCCAGGTGCGTCTGCAATAACAAGCTTGATGGCAAAGGTTGAAGATTAAATCGGAACAGACCCAGTACAAATATTTTCAGTGAAACTATATCGGTTGGATCCAGAAATGTAATCGACAAGCCGGTACCGGCAATGGTAAGAATCAGTATCAACATCAGATAATCTGACGGGCCTGAGATGTAGCGAACTCTTTCAACAAAAATCCGGCGAGCCAACAGGCCGAGCAGGCCAATTAACATGAAGATGCCTGCATATTTCCCCGCAGCCTGTACCAGCTCCAGATTAATGAGGGGCCATAAAATATTGTCAGGGCTGATTGCATATCGCAAGTGGCGAAAAAATGCCAGCAGCAGGGAGACGTGGAACATCCATCCGAAAATCCAGGTCCACATACTGGATTTAAAAAGGCTTTCAAACAGTACAACTTCACGCGCCATTCTCATAACAACACCAGCCTGCGTTACAGGGGCCGGCATTGTGGGAATCTTGAGTGGTGCTGGAGTGCGCCAGTACTTTAAAACCCTAAAGAACACTCCGCCGAAAAAAACAGCTGATGCCACATAGAGTAAAATTGCATATGCTACCGACATTTTAATGCAACTCCTTAAAATCT
>ENA-ORDP01000211-ORDP01000211.1-marine-sediment-metagenome-genome-assembly--contig:-NODE-211-length-39608-cov-9.429677_pt1 | contig 39608 bp, 25 predicted proteins | sample MGYA00248627_ERZ508539 | MGnify/ENA primary metagenome ERZ508539 (study PRJEB26208, sample SAMN05571518) | marine sediment metagenome | biome: deep sea; feature: Hydrothermal vent; material... | reverse complement strand
GCACCAGCACCAGCACCAGCACCAGCACCAGCACCAGCACCAGCACCAGCACCAGCACCAGTAACTAAACCAGTAACTAAACCAGTAACTAAACCAGTAACTAAACCAGGTGTGAAGCTATCGAATCGTAGTATTGATTTCGGGAACATTAATGTTGGTGGCATTAGCGGTGCATCTACTGTAAGGCTAACCAATAGTGGTAATGCACCTCTAATCATTGCGGGGATTACTGTTTCAGATGGTTTTATTCAGCAAAACGATTGCAGCAATTTCCTTCCAGCTGGAAATAATTGCCTGATCTCTATAAATTTCGTTCCTACTGTCTCGGGCGCAGTTAACGGCTCGCTGACTATTAACGGGGGCGCTAAAGACGACGCCACTCACAACGTCGGTCTTTCAGGCACCAGCATAGATAACAGTCTGGCTGCTAATGAACCACCGGTCTCTAGCCCAAATGCGCCTGGGAACTTGTTTTCTCACGATTTCAATAGCGACAGTCTCGGTACGTATACCGTAGCGGACTTGAAAGCGAGCTGGGGCACAAATAATGCCGGGGTCAGCATGAAAGACCATGGCACAGTTAAAATTGTCAAGGATCCGGCTAATGGTGCTCGTGGGAATGTAATGAGTGTATTCTTTAACGCTGGAGGGGTTGGCTATCAACGTTTTGTCTGTTGCAATGGGGCTCAGTGGAAAACACCTGTAGGTCCAAAAGATGAACTTTATTTGTCTTATGATGTGATGTTTGAACCAGGGTTTGATTTTGCATTAGGTGGGAAACTTCCAGGCCTTTTTGGAGGTGAGTTTATAGGAGGCGGCAACGTACCCACCGGATATGAAGGATGGTCAGGCAGGATGATGTGGAAGAAAGGGGGTACAATGATCCAATACATGTATCATGCCGGCATGCCTGGTCAGTACGGGCAAAACTTCAAGTGGAAGAATGCCAATGGTGAGCAAACACGTTTTATACCAGGCAAATGGCATACTGTGGAGATACGTTATGTCATCAATACACCGGGCGTTGCCGATGGTGTCGTACAAGCATGGTTTGATGGCAAATTAGCTTTAGACACAGGAAAAAAGTTTTTATTTCGGAAGACAGACGCATTCAGTATCAACGGACTGATCGTTACTACTTACTTTGGAGGGGCCACCACAAAGTGGGCTTCGCCAAAGGATCAGCGCGTATTCTTCGATAATTTCATCATATCAACTAAGCCAATCACCCATTAGACAAAAATGGGAGCCCCCCAGCTTTGCTGGGGGCATTTCAGGTTTGTCCAAAGATGAAATCAAGGCAAAACTCCGCGTTCACCAACACAGTTGCCACTTCAACCCGAGTGGCTTGGTTTAACTCAGACTGTCCTTTCTCCTGAAAGTCTTGTTCAAAAACTCCGCGATCCTGTCTGCCACTCTCTGCGGCGTCGCTTCCCGTTGAGTTGGAACAAAATTCTTTAATTCATCTATCTTTTGTGGCAACTCACTCACAGCATGAGCCACGAGTACGTGCCCTAATTTTTCGAACATCTCTGCCGTAGAAACCTGATGGTCGTTGACATGTTCCTTGTGTCTGGACATCCGCGCCATTACCAGGATCGGCTTACCTTCCTCCAGAGCCATCGAAATTGTGCCCATGCCTGCGTGGCCCACTATGCTGCCAGCTTTTATAAAATAGTCATCGAATTCGCTTTTTACCAGCATTTCCGCATAGTCGATATGCTTGGGGCGGTAGTTACACGCACCAATCTGGGCAAAAACCTCCTCTTTAATCCGGCCGTCCCCGACCGCGGTGTCTACGCCTTCCACCAACCTGTCGAACTGAAGCGGGTAGGTCCCCACTGTCAGAAAGATCACAATAGTGTCCCGGCATATTCAACATGTTTGTATTTTTTTGCCAGCTCCGGCCATTGGGTTAAAAACAGGTCTGCAAGGTGTCTGACCATCGATCCACTCATCGAAAACTTGTCTACATTCGCAATACTGTCTATCCAGACGACTTTTGCGCCCAGCAGCTTGGCCGAAAGACAGACCATTGCCAGCGGCAGCGAACCTGTCGTTATAACGACATCCGGACGTTCTGTGAACACTATTTTGAATGCCTTCAGAAAGACCAAAACAGTCAACAGAGGGTGCAACCGATTGCACTCACCGATGACGTGTGTCGTTCCATACTTTTCCAGCTTTTCCGCCAGCTGGGGCAGGGTCGTAATGTAAAATGATGGGCGCTGTGGCCAGTTTTCCGAAGCATCCAGCAATTTAAGTAACTGATTCATATGCCCGCCCGCTGACGCGCCAACGCATATTTTTAATTCGTTTTTCCGACCCACATCGACCTCGTAAAATGCGTCATTTTATGCTGGATTATATAACTTTAACAAGTATAATCAGGGTTTTGGGAAATACCTCACTCATATATCAAAATATTCATGTAATTATGAATAGAAGCTGGATAGATGTATTGGGCGCTGGTCCCACAGCGGCTTCACTCGCGGGCGTTTGCGAAGAATATTGTTCATTAATCGTAATTTACGCCTGAATCTGAAAATCTTAAAAGGAATCCGGTTCTATGCTCAAAGCAGGAATAATCGGTCTAGGGAAAATGGGCCTGTCACATTGTGCGTTGGTTAATGCACACCCCGGCGTCGATTTGGTGGCGGTATGTGATAAATCCAAATTCGTGACATGGTTGCTCGATAAATATGGTAATCACCAATGTTACAGCGACTATAAAAAAATGTTTAAAAGCCATGAGTTTGATTTTGTCGTCGTGGCTACACCTACGCCATTTCATTACGAAATTGCCAAATATGCTCTTGAACGTGATATACACGTTTTTTGCGAAAAACCCTTCTGCCTGACCACACAGGAGTCCGCGGAACTGGTTGAACTTGCCGAAAGCAGAAAACTGGTTAATCAGGTTGGCTACCACAACAGGTTCCTGGGTTCCTTTAAGGAAGCCAGGAGGTTATTGGATAACGGCGTCATTGGCGATATAAGCCACTTCATGGGCGAAGCTTACGGTCCTGTTGTGCTTAAGGAGGAAGCATCCACCTGGCGATCTTCCGCGAAAGAAGGTGGAGGATGTCTGGCCGATTATGCATCGCATGTCGTAAACCTCGTTGAGTTTCTTATAAAACCGGCAGACCAGGTAGCCGGCTCGGTCTTGCAGTCCATTTTCTCAAAAGAAGTTGAAGATGCTGTGTATACGACTTTGCTCTGCCATGACGGTGTAAATGGGCAAATCTCTGTCAACTGGAGTGATGAGACCTACCGGAAAATGACTACTCAAGTAACGGTATATGGAAACAAGGGGAAACTTTTTGTCGACCAACAGGAAGTTCGTACCTACGTCTTCGAAGATCTACCCGGCGAAGATTTTATCAAGGGTTGGAATACCCGTTACATCACAGACGTTACTGACCCGGTGGATTTCTATCTCCGTGGAGAAGAGTACTCAGCCCAGATCGAGTACTTCATTGAGGCCGTAAAAACACACTCCCACATTAACGTAAATTCTTTTGCTTCCGCGTTGCATACCAATGAAGTGGCGGAAATGATAAAACAGGATGCAGCCGCCCGAGGGCCAGTTAATGGATAGAGTAATATTCGGTGACAACCAGTTTTTTGGTGTTGATCATATGTCCGAGGCACGGGCCAGAGAAAAGATGGCCAAATTTAAAGATACGCAAAAAATAATTGACGTATTAGATGCCACTTATGACATTGGGATCCGCACATTTATGTGCACAACTTATGACCGACTCTGGGAGATAGGTGATCACTTTAGAGCAAACAAACAAAAGTACCAGGATTATAAGTTCTACCCCTGTATGCCCTATGCTCACAAGTATGCCAACACTGTAACCGAGCTGGGTATCTTCGGCACGCTTAAACGCTATGCTGGAGGAAATATTGCAGGGATGCTGGCGAAAGGTGGAATGGCGCTGGCAAAACGTGACATGACCAGCGTGATGGAATTGCTGGTCGACGCAGAAATGAAGATGTTCCATGATTTGAATACCCCTGTTATTTTTTTACAGAACGTCGTAACAGATCTTCTCCTCAGCCTGGGGATGACGCAATTTCTGGTCGAATTCTCAAACTATGTTCAGAAAAAATACAAGGCGGAAGCCGGCTTTATCACGATGAATTTGCCGCAGTTGGTAAATGAGCTGGAAAAATTGGGTCTCGACAATCCGATTGTGTGCAGCTCTATCAACAAGATCGGTTTCCGTATGTCGGGAGGAAGAGAAAGCTACGAAAAAGTCCTTAAGGAGAAACGATTCCGCCCGGTGGCTATGCAGGTATTGGCGGCCGGTGGTGTGCGCCCGGCCGAGGCGATTGAATACGTGGCTGAGCTCGAAGGCATCGAATCCATCGTCTTCGGTGCTTCTACGCCGGGGCACATCAGGGAAACAAAGGAGCTGATCGACAAACACAGCGTACGGGTGTGAATCGGGGAGGATGACAGCATGCGTATAATGACGAGATCAAGTACGTGAAGCCGGGTTCCACAATACCGAATACTGATACCATAATCTTTCTGCATATACCTAAAACCGGTGGTAGATCGCTGCAAAGTATCCTGTTAAGAAAATATTCAAGTGATGAGGTCATTACAGACGCTCACAACAATCTCGGTGAGATTTCGGAATGGTCTGAAGAGCGTAAGCGTCGCATACGATATCTTCAAGGCCACTTTATTTACGGAGCTCACAATGTCTTGCCGCAGGATTGCAGCTATATTACAAACCTGCGTGATCCAATCGACCGCGTTATTTCACATTATTATTTCATCAGGCGATCCACGGGCCACCCGTTGCACGACGTAGTAATTCAGCAGGATATGAGCCTGGAGGATTACGTAACAAGTGGGGTATGCGATGAAGTCAGCAATGATCAAGCGAGACTGATAGCCGGTGTATCAAGAGATTCACCGGTCGCTTTGGATGAAATGTTGAAAATGGCAAAGGATAATATTGACAATAAATTCCTGGTAGTCGGGCTTCTCGAAGAGTTTAATAAAACTTTGGTACTCCTGAAAAAACGACTTGGTTTGCGTAATATTTTTTATGGGATACGCAATCAGACGATTGGGCGGCCACTAAAAGAACAAACCCCTGAACGTACTTTGGACCTTATTAGCGAACGCAATTATGCCGATATAGAGCTTTATGCCTACGCTGAAGAAAGGCTCGCAAAAACTATAGAGGAAGAAGGCCCGGCATTTATGAAGGCGGTCAGAAAATTTGAACTCCTGAACCGTCCATATAGCAATATATTTCATTTGGCAAGGGTAGTGAAAAACAAAGTATTAAATGGCTGAATCCGACAGACCCCCAGACAAAATGCGCATGCTGGTAAAACTATACCCTTCTCACAGAGCAACGTATGACTTCGATAATAATTCCAGCACATAATGAAGAAAACGTTATCGAAAGGTGTTTGCAGCCATTTTTAAATAATATTCATGATAAGGCATTTGAGGTCATTGTCGTCTGTAATGGCTGCACCGATCAAACTGCACGCATAGTTTCCGAATTAAGCGATGCGTTTATCTGCCTGGAAACCGACAAGGCATCAAAAACAAATGCGCTGAACATGGGTGATCAAGTTGCACGATCATTCCCGCGTTTTTACCTGGATGCCGACGTATTAATATCTCTGGAAACTGTTTACGCGCTAAGCGCTTCGCTTAATGGTTCTTATCTTGCCGTAGCTCCCGAGGTCAAAATGAACCTTGGTGGCGCCACATGGCTGGTCAAGGCGTACTACGATGCCTGGTTATCGCTGCCATACTGTAAAGCAGGAATGATAGGTGCAGGGGTATATGCTTTATCAGAGAGTGGAAGAAGCCGATTCGATCTGTTCCCGGAACTGATCGCGGATGACGGCTATGTGAGGTGCCTTTTCAATGAATCTGAAAGAGGGGTAATACCTGGTTTTTATTCGGTTGTAACCGCCCCGAAGGGTGTCTCCGGCCTTGTCAAAATAAAGACGAGGAGTCGCCTGGGTCGTTATCAGCTAAAACAAAAATATCCGGAAATTATGAAAAACGAAAAAAAGAACTATAGTGGGGCGATGGGTGAGGTAATGTTTAATATAAAATTATGGCCGAAAATGTTTATTTATCTGGTGATAAATCTTGTTACGAGAATTAGAGCGTTACAGCAAATGAAAAATAACATGTCTACCTGGGAACGTGATGAATCGAGCCGATAACTTCGTGGTAAGGCATGTTCAGTATAAATAAACTGCTCAAGGAATCAAAAACCGGATATTTGCAGACATTCGCAAGTAAACGAATTCCTGTCAGGATGGGGCGACCCATAATAAGCATTACCTTCGATGATGTTCCGCGTACTGCAATGACTAACGGTGTCCCAATACTTGACAGGTGTGGTGTAAAAGCTACGTTTTACGTCGCAATGGGGCTTTCGAGGAGGGAAGACTCCTTTATCGGTCCGGAAGAAATCGTCGAACTCAGCCGTTGTGGTCATGATATTTCCTGTCATACATACAGTCACTACCGGTTGAACACAGGTACAGCGCAGAGCATGGCTGCTGATGCACAAAAAAATGTCCACGAGCTTTGTCAATTACTCGATGTTACATCCATAGATCATTTTTCTTATCCATTCGGGCAGGTGAATTTCAAGGCAAAAAGATTACTTGGTAATAACTATAAAACCCTGCGTAGCTCACGACCCGGGATCAATCAGGTATCTACAGACATGTATTTGCTGAGGGCAATAAGTCTTTATAGCGATAGGTTTGATAAAGAATCAATAAAACAAGTTATCAGGAAAGCGGAACACTCGGGAGGGTGGCTTATATTTTATACTCACGGTGTCTCGGATAATCCAGACGCCTATAGCTGTACGCCGGAACAATTTGAGTGGCTTCTGGATCAGTGTAAATCGTCGAAAGCGGAAATACTCCCAATATCAGAGGCGTACACGAGTATAATTGCAAATCATAATGACTGAATTGGATTTATCCATGGCGGTCATTGTGTTACCGCCGAGAGGCATTTTAACGCTATGAAAAAAAATGAAATATTCATTGCTATTGGTCCTCCCAAGACGGCAACCGGCTGGCTATACAAAACACTCAAACAACACCCGGATGTTTTTCTGCCGCTTGACAAGGAGATTCGATATTTCTGGGCGAGAGAATTCCTGGGGAAAAGCAATCTGACAAAAAAACTTTTTGGAAAGCATTGGCACTATAGAGGCAAAAGAAGATACCTGAAACGCAGGATAAAAAATCATCTTTCCAGCCTGGTAAGTGGGAGCGTAAATTTTCATGACATCTGGTGGGATTTCAAATATTTCTTTTCCACTGAAAATGACCGCTGGTACCTTAGCTTGTTTGACAAGAACAAATTATCAGGCGATATAACGCCGAAATATTCCGAGTTGCCGGAAAAAGCAATTGAGAAAATCAGCAGTTTATACCCCGATGCAAAAATTATTATCAGCTTAAGGTCTCCGATCGACAGAGAGTGGTCTCGGGCAAAAATGAATCTGATGAAGAAAAAGGGAATAGACGACTATACAAAGGTTGACATCTCCCTGTTTAAAGAAGAATTCAGAGATGACTTGCAGCATCAGGCAAATGATTACGTCAATCTTGTGAAAAGATGGAAGAAGTATTTTCCGGAAGAAAATGTCCTTGTGTTTTTTTACGAAGAATTACTGGATGATCCGAATAAATTATTAAACAATATTTGCAATTTTCTAAAAATTAAACCCATTGAATTTAAAGAAGCGACCAGAAAAGTAAACCCGGGCGTAAAGCAGGAAATACCTGTTTACTTTAAGCAACAGCTGATTGATTTGAATTATCCCTTTATGGTTAAAATGCCAGAGTACTTTGAAAGTGAATATCCAGCGCAATGGTTGAAGGAATGCGCGCGTGATACAGATATAGAGAGGAGATAGCAGGTGGTATACCACATGGAACGAGTATTGTTACGAGTGCTTATTGGGTTCGTCTTATTGATGGGGGGGGGCGTAAATACACGTGTATACGCGCATAGTCCGCATGATGTCGTAAAATCCATCGCCATATCTCCGGGCTATGTTAGAGATCGGACTTTGTTTATATACGTTTTGGATGAATTAAAAAGATCAATAGACGGCGGCTATTCCTGGAAAAACCTGGAAAACGGGCTGGATAACAGCACACTGGTCTCGGATCTTGTGGCTTCATCCGGGGATCCGGCCGAATATGAGATTTTCATCGCAACGCGTGGCAATGGAATTTATCGATCTGACAACCGTGGCGACAGTTGGCATCCTGTTAATACCGGGTTAGAGAACCTCAATATCCGCCGCCTGGTATTATCGCCGGATTTTGTTAATGACCGAACACTGGTTGCACTTCCTCAAGGTGATGGTCTTTTTGTTTCGAAGGATGGCGGAGATTCCTGGCACCAAATCGCTGCTGATGAATTCTTTGCTACTTCTGTTTCAGTTGTAAAAGACAAGGACGGGATCAGGTTACTTGCAGGAACTGATAAAGGCGCGATATACCTTTCAGATGAAGAGTTCGGTGATTGGTTAAAGCGCGGTGAAATCGCCGGGGCGGGCAAGATTACAGAACTCTCTTTACCGGTATATGAAAAAACTGACAACGAGTATGTGACCTATGCAGGTACGGAATTGAGTGGTTTATACAAGACGGTTGATCTTGGGAAGTCGTTTAGCCACGTTCAAATTTCTCCGTCGTTAAACAGTAAAAATGGTGCAATATATATCACCTCTATAAGTGCTATAAAAAACGAACGGGGCACGGCGGATATTTTTGTCACCACGTGGAATGAAGCAGCCTTTATTTCAGCCGATGGCGGTGAACACTGGAAAAAATTCGACAAGGGGCTGAAAAAGACCAGTCAGGCGGACGAATACAAAAACCCTCATTTTTTCAAGATTGCCGTATCGCCGGAGTATTCCAGCCACGGCAATGCATTTGTAGCGGGATTTTCCGGATTATTCAGAACCGATAACAAGGGTGAAACGTGGACTGAGCTGGAAACTCGCCCTGCCAGAAATATTGAAGGAATAGCGGTGTCTCCATCATTTCCAGGCGATCAATTGATTGCGCTGGCTGCTTATGAGGGTGGTACCTATGTTTCAACGGATTCCGGGAAAACATGGCGTACCCGAAACGTTGGATTAAGAAGTACCCACCTGTGGGATATCGCCGTCACAAACAACGAAAAAAAAGAACCGGTTATTTTTACGATTAGTAACAGGTCTTTTTTAACATCTGCGGGAAATTCATCAAGCTGGTCGAGAAATGAAATTGCAGCATCGAAATACTGGAAGTATGTAAACGAAAATTTTGACGAGGGGTCAATTGTCACAAGATTAGCGCGCCGTTTCATTGATGGCCCGGATTTCAGCTTCGCTATTCACATAGCCGTGTCACCCGAGTTTTCGACAGATGCAACAGTTTTTCTGGGTACCCGCTACAAAGGTATTCTAAAAACTACAGATGGAGGTGCCAGTTGGATAAACCCATGGCAGGCGGGCAAAGGATGGATTGCTTCATTAAAGGTTTCTCCGAATTTTGGAAATGACCGGATTGTAGCAGCCTCTGTAAGAAGGAAAGGTTTTTACCTGTCGACCGATGCCGGAAAAAGCTGGCAATCAAGAAACGAGGGTCTGTCTCCGCTGGCGGTCGAATACAAAAATCTCGGGTCATCGGTAATCGAGTTTTCACCGGAATTTTCTGAAGATGGCAGAATATATTTTGGAACAGCCGATGCTTTATATCTTTCGATGAACCAGGGCCGGAGTTGGAAAAAATTAAATGTAACCGGCGAGGGGCGACGGGAATTTATTAATGCTATTGGCATATCTCCCGATTTTTACAATGACGGCACAATTTTGGTGAGCATTAAAGGACGAGGATTGTTTAAATCAACTGATAAAGGTAGCTCATTCAGCGAAATAGCGCCTGATTTGATCCTCAATAACGAGCTCTTGAAGTTGATCCGGTTTTCGCCGGCATATGCCAGGGATCACACAATTTTTGCAGCAAGCCCTGAAGAGGTGTTTGTCTCTTATGACGAAGGACTCTCCTGGTCAATGTTGGAGCGCCCCGTTCGTTATGAAAATACCAGGGACAATACTACCTATTACGGGAAATGGAAACGTCGTGGCAACAACAAATTCAGCGCATTGAATATTCATACTTCCGATGTTCCAGGCGCCAGGGCGATATTTCGTTTTGTCGGCAAGCAGGTCACCTGGTTCGGACCAAAGTCCGACAAATACGGCATGGCAAACGTCTATCTTGACGGGAAACCGGTAGGCAAGGTCGATCAGTTTAGTAGCGAACAGAAAAATGTTTCGCCGATATTCACGATCGGAGAGTTATCCAAAGGCGCACACACTCTTACAATAGAAGTTATTGATGAGAAGAATAAGAATGCATCGGGTCATTACATAGCTATCGATGCATTCGAGGTTATCTAGCTATTGTCAGTAAAGGTCGAATTGCATTGGTTGTAATGGAATCAGAGGTTCCATAGTAAGAGGGGTATGATTTAGTGTCGGCGAATGTAGTAAACACTTTACGCCTGAGGGCGTTTACTACATTTCTTTCTTTAAGTGCATCCCTTGCTCTTGCGGCCCTCATTTTTAGGGTAGTCAGATCATGGTCGGGTCGCGATTACATAGGCGATAGCAGCTTTTTAATTGTTTCCTATATTACGTACCACTTTGTTGACGTAAGGTTATTGCCGATATTAGCCTTGTCTGCGGCAATCGTTACGATCCTGTACTGGATTTCCAGGCGTACCGGCAAGCAGCTACTGCTCCCGAATTTTATTGTAATTCCGGTTTTTCTTCTGACCTTTCTTTTTGCCGCCGGTATCTTGTTTAAACTGGTATCTCCGGTAGACCGGCTGGTATCTGCAACCACTCTCTCAGACAAGGATTTTATAGCGCTTTTTGACCTACAGAATCCATCCCTCAGTAAAGTACGTATCTCTTACGAGAACCAGGATTACCAGGAGGCCCAAAATCGACTGCTCGACTACTTCCAGTCCCGTTTCAGGGCACACTCTGAAACGGTTCGTGAGCGTGTCGATCCGAAGCAAGTGCTGAAAACCGCCAATCTTGCATTAGAGCATTCATTTACTATCAAAGGCCGTACGAAAATGTTTCCGGATAATATTGGCTGGCATCCGGAACTCTCGGATGACCGGGAGTGGACGTATTTGTTGAACAGGACCCTTTGGTTCGATGATCTTGTCACAGCCTCTCTCCTCACTGATGACAGGCATTACACCGATGAATTTTCCAGGCAGTTCAAGGATTGGATTGCCGGCAACCCGCTTCCCTTATGGATAAACGAAAGAAACCCCGCCTGGCGACTAATTGACACGGGCATTCGACCGTACAGTAGCTGGATTGAGGTATTCAAGTTGCTTGTGAACTCTCCTTATGTGGACGACGAAACCAGGCTGCTGATGCTTAAGAGTCTCCATGACCATGCGCAGTACTTGTTCTATTTCCAGACAAGCGGGACAAATCATGTGCTTATTGAGAGTAGAGGCCTGTTAAAACTGGCCAATGAATTCCCTGAGTTCAAGAGGGCCGGGCGGTGGCGGGAAGTCGCGATCAGGCGTCTGGAGTCAGAGATCCGAAAGCAGGTCTACCCTGATGGCGGGCACGTCGAGTTAAGCTCTGATTATCATGTTCGGTCCCTGAACCATTTTGTGTTTCCCTTGCGTCAGACTTCAGGTCCTGAAGCGCATGTCGCTCCAGGATACCGGGAAAAGGTCGAGGCGATGCGTGACTTTTTGTTCTATACGCTGAAACCTGACCTGCGGTTACCTTTACTGAATGATACAAACACCAGGGATATCAGTAAAAAATTGTTAAGCGAAGCCAGAACAGACCATCGCGGAGACCTTCTCTTCATCGTTACACAGGGTGCAGAAGGGGTGCCTCCTCCCGTTCGTTCACGAGCCTTCGAGGATAGCGGCGTATACGTGATGCGCAGCGACTGGACGAAATTGGCACAGTATCTCATTTTTGATGCAGGTCCATACGGTGGTTGGCACGGGCACGAAGACAAACTGAGTTTTGAATTAAGCGCATATGGAACACCTATGATTGTCGACGGAGGCGCCTATCGTTATTCCGGTGACAAATTATATCGAGCATATTTTGTTAGCAGCGCCGCACACAATACCGTTCTTATTGACGGACGGGGACAGAGCCGCCGCTTCATTGAGGCGAATAAAAGACCGGAACGCGCCGACGAGGCCCAACGAAATGAAAGCAATCTGTGGTTTAGCGACGAAGAAATCGATTATGTTTCCGGCATTTACCGTGATGGTTACTCAGATATGCAAAATTCAGGTTCAGGTGATCCTGTCATCGACAAGTCAGTCACGCATCGAAGAGATATCGTGTATATAAAGAACGATTATTTTGTTATTGCCGATACCCTGTCCGGCAGCGGAACACATGATGTGGAATTACTTTTTCATCTTCCGCCTGAAAGTCTGCCGCAAATAGCCGGTGAATCGGTGAATATTCGGTACCCGAATGAAGCGACGCTGGAAATACTACCAAAGGGGCAGGGTCAACTCGATATCTTTATTACCGCTGGACAACGAAAGCCGATCCAGGGGTGGTTTTCGTCCGAAAAATATGAGGCGGTCCCTGCGCCGGTTGTGGCTATGAAGTTCAGGGCGAAACTGCCAACCACCCTATACACCGTATTGGTACCTTCGCCGGCCGCGGCCGTAACCGAAAACAGGTTTCATGTAAATAATCTTGCAGTACTGGACACAAACTGTGAAAGCACTAAAGTGTGCCTTGAAATAACCAGCACAAAATCGGTAGACCGAATCACCTTTCCGTCCAGCGATATGGCGGGTCGGCTGAGCTATTCTAAAAAAATAAACTCAGGTGAACCGGTCAGTTTTGAACGACGAGTTCGGGAAGCCGGCACAGGTGACGGACCTCATAATAAATGAGGTCCATTTTTCGGGTCCTTGGGAAAATCAGGTTTTTTGTAAAGTCCGGTTAAGTGCTTTTGGTTAATTCACGAAGCAAAGTTTCGCCATAGTCCCAGCCACTCAGATTGTGACCCGTAAGCGATTTGATTGCGTTTTTTTCCGGTAAGTACACGGATCTGAGGTATTCGATATCTTCGGCTTTAATGGCGGAGCCTGACAAGAAGTCAAACCGGTCCAGCAAGCCGCCCGCTTTTGAGTGGGCAAGTTTTTTGGAAATATGGCCGGCATAATAGTTGAACACGATCCGTGTCCACCCCCAGCTTCGATGGATACGTTTGCCCGGAAGCTCAGGCTTAAAGGAAGGGTCCAGGCCAAGGTATTCATAGGTATCGGTGAGTGTCTGGTCCCAGTTATTTTTAATTTGATCTTCAAAGAAGATAACGCGGAATCGATCTGAGGGGATATGCTCCATCCAGACTTTGAGATACCCGGCATATAAACCATATTCCACAATGCGCATTTTCGGGAACCTGGTAGCAACCTCTTTTAGACCGAGTAACGGCGATGCCGACCCTTTTTTCATCCAATGTAAATACGCGGATATGGCCCGGTGAACAGGGTCACGCAGAATAACAATAAATTTAGCGTCGGGAAAATATTGAGAGATTAATTCCGGAATTGGTGGCAGTGATTCATCGAATTCAATCTGATCGGACTTGTTATGCCAGTAAGGAACGTGATCATAAAAATAGGTAGTAGAGGCTTCGCCGATAAGTTTGTCGGGATCCAGCCCATCAAAGAAATCGAAATACCAGTCATTACCTTTATCGTATAGTTCAGCTGAACCAAAATAATGGAGCTCTTTCTGTGAAGGCAGTGAAGTTTCCGGGTGCTGGTCCAGCATTTTCCATAACCAGGTAGTACCTGCCTTTTGTGCGCCGATAAGAAAAAAAGCCGGCGCATTCCTCTCTAACGGCTTCAACGAGCTTGTCTCCTGCAGGTTGTGTTTTGGCTAAAGGTAATTGGATTGTGGGTCATATGCGTAAAAGGATATAATAAAAAGAGAGTCGTGGGATGATATTTTAGATACCGAACCCACATATTGGCAAAACGAGTGCGCCAGGCGGCTTGTAACGGGGGTGGTTGGAACTCAATGGTAAAATTAAGCGTAATTATTGCGTGTTTCAACGAGGAAGCGACGTTAGCCGATCTGCTCGAAAGCCTGGCTTCCCAGGAATGGTCCAAGCCGTGGGAGATAGTCTTTGTTGATAATCGTTCCACTGACAATTCGCTGGCTATTGCGAAGGAATACCGGAAACGCCTGCCGAACCTGAAAATTGTCGACGCTTCCGGGAAGCAGGGCAAGCCATTTGCGCTGAATAAGGGCATCACGGTCTCGGAGGGGGCGCTGATCGCTTTCCTCGACGCGGATGACCTGGTAGCCCCGGGCTGGCTTCCGGTAGTCGGGAAGGCGCTGGAGGAGCACGAACTGATCGCTACCCGCACGGATGTGGAAACGCTGAACGACGAAAACAACAGGCGCTACCGGGGTAACGTACAGGCTGAAGGTGTATTGCAGATACATTACCCACCCTATCTGCCGCACGCTTCCGGCGGAACGATCGGTATCACGCGTGCCTTGAACGATAAAATAGGCGGTTTCGACGAGTCTCTGCGATGTCTTGAGGATACGGATTATCTTTGGAAAGCGCAGTTGGCGGGGGCAACATTACATTACGTCCCTGAGGCGGTTGTGCAGGTGCGCTTTCGGGACGATCTGCGCGGAATTTATCGGCAGAGAAGGGCCTATGCCGAGTACAACGTATTTTTGTCCAGGCGGTACCGCTCGTATGGCGATCCCATGCCCCATCCCTGGCACAGTTACTTTAACGGATGGAAAAGGCTGCTTCTCAGTCTGAAAAAACTGAGACGTGCCCCTTCACGCGCAGACTGGGTGGGGAAGCTGGGCTGGATGGTCGGCCGAACCCGTGGCATTGTCAAATACCGGGTTCCGCCCGTTTGACAGGGGCAACTCAGCTCAGTGAACGCAGGTGGTCGGCCATGCGGAACGCCATCGCAACAATCGTTAACGTAGGGTTGTTAAAGCCGCTGGTGGGGAAAACGGAACTACCCGCGATATAAAGATTTTTGGTTCCGTGCACTCGACAGTTTCCATCAACGACACCGTGTTTTTGGTTATTGTGCATGCGCGTGGTGCCCATATGGTGCCAGCTTCCATTCGGATAGGTGACATCGGAAAGGCGCCTGGGACTCTCCCAGACGCCCTGTTCATCGGGGGCCAGGACCTGTACACGACCCAGGTCACTCCTTCCGATTTCGGCAGCAATGATTTCCTGGGCGCGTCTGATGCTCCGACGATCAAGGTCCGTAAGCTGCCAGTCAAATTTGATTTTGCGCTGTCCCAGCTTATCCAGTTCGTCACCGAGCGTCACCCGGCTCACAGGGTTGGGCGATTGTTCCGAGTGGCTGCGGACGGGGATGGTAATCCACTCATCGTCTCCGTCATCATTATTCCACTTGTCGCCATAGACCTGACGGAGGTCGTTCAGAATTTTTTTCAAGTGAAAACGAAAGTTGTCGGGTAACTTTCCCTCGGAAATTGCTGTGCTTATGTATTTCCACTCATATTGCAGTTTGACGGCAGCGCTGCGCTTCAGTTCGAGGCCGGACCAGGAATTCAATATTTTTTCCCTGGCGAGAACTTCGGGTTTTAAACCCAGACCTGCTCTGATTTCCGTTCCGTCTGCCGGTGCCCGCTGGTAAAATTCGGTATTGATCTTTTTGGGCAACAAAAGCGTCGAGGCAGGCAGGCCGATATGTTCCATGAAGTAGCGGCCAACCAGATCGTTCTGGTTACCAATATCGTTCAGCAGCAGAAGTCTGGCATTTTCCAGTCCGCCAGTGGCGACCACAAATAATTGCGCAGTAACATCAAATGTATTATCGCTTAACGTTTTTACGGTGACTTTGTCTACCGTCCGGTTAAGCGTGTCCAGTGCGATCTCGGTAACGTTTGCGTGGAGAATGGCGGATATATTGTCCGCAGTTTCTATGTCTTCACGGTACTTGTTTCCGAATCTCGTCGGGGGACTGTTCTGATAAACTTTGGTGACAACCCTACCATCTGCAAGCGGTAATATCGGGCGGTCTGATTCTTCGGACCAGTATTCGGAGTCGTAGTTGAAAGGGCCGAGTTCGCATACTACCTGGGCCTTGACATAGTAGGGGTCCAGTTCTTTTCGTGAGAATGGCCAGCCGCTGTGGGGAACCCAGTCTCTTTTTTTGAACTCGTTTTCTTCCAGTGGCCAACAGCAGCCACCCCAGTGCCCGGTTGTACCACCAAAGTAGCGTAGTCTGGCGCTATCCAGGGGGTAATAGGGGAGGCCTACGATATCCCCGTCATAAAGTGATTGTGTATCGGCATCCGGTTCGAACCCGCCGCTCTCCAGCAGGCAGAGACGTTTTTTTGAATCTCTCAGTGCCCTGGCCAATGTGATCCCGGCGGCACCTGCTCCGATTATGCATATATCGAAGTCATAGCGTTTCCTGTCCAAGGTTCTTGCGTCTAGGAACATTGGAATCTTCCGCTTTCGTGGAATTGCTCACGCGGTGGACGGGTCCCGGAAGGCGGTGTTGCGGTTGCAATTACGACGGTTGCCGGCATCAGACGATAGACAGGGCGCAAAGCCTGGCCTCAGTACGGGCTAAAGCCCATCCTCTCAAAAATACGATGTTTTCACTCTGAAAATCATCTCTGATCATCGTGTTGAGATTGCTCCAGGAAAGTCCGTACAATCCGCCATTGTTTGTGCCGATACGTGATTCAACCAGGTTTAAAAGCTTACGCCTGGATTTTTCGCTGGGATACCTGTTCAGGTATTCCTTTCCGATAGCTTCCATGCTTTCCAGCAAAAGGGGTGTTTCCGAACTGTGATAGCCGGAGGGCGCCCGCGTTCCTGCTGTTGATACAATGGGTAGTCCCAATGCCTTCAGCGAAAATGCGCAGGTTGTGAATTTCAGTAGTCTACGTTTCGTGTAGTCCATTTTTGCACCAGTAGCGGGCTATTAATCCCGCACAGCAGGGTTTTCCCATGTGTCTCCGAATTTGTCAAGGACAGCCTTGCCGGCCAGCTCATTGGCCAGACGACCCGGGTGGGGGTCGAGGCGGTTGGCCCATAACTTTTGCGCCGGCTGGACCTTTGCCAGCACCGACCGAAGATCCAGGCAGGGAACATTATTCCGCTTACAGGTACTGGTGGCATGCTTGATAAGGAAACCAAAGGGATAGTTGTCCACTGACCCGTTTACCTCCAGCAGCCTCGGAAACATGACGACGCCGACAGGAATCGATTGTGCTTTTGCGAGCTTGAAAAAATCTTCCAATGCGGCGCTACCGGCCCGGGAAGCCTGACTGTCGGGGTCGCTGAAACGTTGAATAATATAGTCGTTATGACTTTTAACCAGCCCCAGACTGCCTTGCAGTGACTTCCATTTGGCATTGGCCAGATAATACAGCGCAGAATGTCTTTTCAGATAGCGCGTGAGGAAGTTTGAGGGCAGGAGACTGTAGGGTTTTTGCTCTGCGGCCTTGTCATGGCCCTCCACGTCGTTGACGAACCACTGGAGAAGCACAAAGTCGGGGGATATGTCTATAACATACTTTTTCAGTATTTCGACTTCGTCAATGGTCTCGGCACCAGGATGTCCGAAATTCAGAACCTCGTATCTGGCGCCGGATTCATTCAGGCTGTTTTCAAGAATGTTTGTAAGCCGATCGGCTGCCTTGATGCCCTGTCCGTAAGTTAGGGAATCCCCGATGACAGCGATACGGTAGATACCTTCGGGTTTCTCCCTGGAGAACTCACGTTCGCGAAAACCGTATCGATTGATAACGGGTGGGTGCAATCTGTTCCACGTGCGCGCGAAATAGCTACTGTTATCTACTGTCGTTGTTATGTCGCTGAATGCGAACCGGACAGCATATTCCGCAACGACAAGACTTATTCCCAGTGATACGGTCAGCAGTAGCAGTGTAGCGAATACTTGCCGGGTCTTTTCCCGTCCAGCTGATTTCAGCAGGACCCAGGTGCCGACCACCCCAACCACAGACAACAGGGTTGCGGCTTTGGCCAGGAAGTGCAGACCCCTGTAGCCGGGATCGGCGACAAGCAGAGCGGTGACGGACGGGATAAAAACAGCAAGTCCGATAACGATATATCCCGGTACCCTCATGGTGTGTGTTTCCTCTGCTCCCAAAAATAAAGTGCCGGACTTTTCAAGGTCCGGCACTTTATACCCTATCGACTATGGTTTCAGGCGTCTTTATCGCTTTGGCGATTGCGCCTGCGGTACAGTGTGCCCAGAGCGCCAATCAACAACAGTGGCATCAGCGGATCCTTTGCCGTGCTACCAGCGGCATTCAGCGTACAGCCGCCACCACCGCCTCCGCCACTACTGCTACTGCTACTGCTACTGCTACTGCTACTATTACTTTGGGCAACTACTGCTTTGCCGACAGCAAGCGGATCGTCGATGCTGCTATTTGCAATACCGTCCAGGTCGGTTGCAGGGTCACCGTCGGTCAGTGTGATATCGATGGTTCTGGTGTCTATCTGAGTCCAGACGCTGGTTGGCAGTTCGCTGAAAACCCCGCTGTTGTCGATCTTGTAGAGTGCCAGATTGCTGCTCGGCAGGTCGGCGGAGAAGACCAGACGAACGGTGATGCTGTCACCCGGACTCGTGGTCGTTGTCGAGTAGCTCACGGTACCGAACGGGAAGGTGACATTGGCCGGACCACCGGTCGCTGTACCGGCAGCCACGTTGCTCAGCGTCTGGCCGGTACTGTCGATGACCACCGTATCGCCACTGGTCAGTGGCAGATCGTTGGCTGTCGAGGCATCCGTGGCCGTAGTGCCGGGTTCGAGCGCGTCGATTATGCCGTCGCTGTCGGAGTCGGTGGCATTGGCCGGATCACCGATTTCATTGGCGTCCGAAACGCCGTCGCCATCGGTGTCGCCGTTTACGCTGTTGGGATTCAGACCCAGCGCCGTGGCCTGGGCATCGGTGACGCCGTCGCTGTTGCTGTCGGTTTCACCGGTCGCGTTGACGGTGATGGGGATACTGACCGGAACGGATATACCGGCGCCACCCTGATCAGTAACCGTGATTTCTATGCTGTCCGAGCCGGCCGTTGCACCGGTGGCGTCATAGCTCACCAGCCCGTTGGCATCGATGCTGGCCGTTCCGCCTACGGTGCCGGCCTGCTGGCTTACGACGTAGGTGAAGGTATCGCCGACGTCCACATCGCTAACGTTCACCTGCACGGTACCCGTGGCTTCCTGGAACAGGATGATACCACCGGAAGTCAAGACGGGCGCATCGTTCACGTTTGCAACGATCACGGTAAACGACTGGGTATCGGTCAGATTACCTGCACCGGAATCGGTTATCACCAGATCGACGGGGTGGTTCCCAACCTCGGCATTGGTCGGTGTCCCGCTCAGGGTGGCTGTGCCATCGCCGTTGTCGGTCAGCGTCAGCCAACCTGGCAGAGTGGTTGCTGTGATGGCGTGGGTATCGGTTGTATCCGTGTCGGAGCTGGTAATACTGTACGTATAGGCTATGTCTTCGGTTGCCGCGGTCACCGCCGTGCTGGTGAAGCTCGGTGCCACATTGATGTCGGTAACGGTCAGTGTGAACGGCTGGGTGGCGGGTATGCTGCCATCTGTTGCGGACACGGTGACACTGATCGGAGAAGCCTGTGCGTCTACATCCGTCGGTGTGCCACTGATCACAGCTGTGGCGGCATTGATGTTCAGCCCGGTTCCGGTAGGGAGTCCGCTGATCGAATAGGCCAGGATATCGAGGTCAGGATCGGTAAAGTTACCGGATACGTTGAGTGGGCCGAAAGCTGCGCCCTCGGTTCCGGACTGTGCCGCGATCGATCCAACCGCAATGGGTGGATCGTTCACGTTGGCGACGGCCACGGTAAACGACTGGGTGTCGATCAGATTGCCCGTGCCGGAGTCGGTGACGACCAGTACGACCGCGTGGTTACCCACCTCGGCATTGGTCGGTGTTCCACTCAGGCTTGCAGTACCGCTGCCAGTGCTGGTCAGCGTCAGCCAGCCCGGAAGGGTGGTTGCGGTGATGGCGAGGGTATCCCCGACATCCGGATCCGTGCTGGTGATGCTGTAGGTATAGGTTATGTCCTCGGTCGCAGCTGTCACCGCCGTGCTGGTAAAGCTCGGTGCATCGTTGACGTTTGCGACGGTAATCGTAAACGGCTGGGAAGCGAACAGACCGCCCGCGTCCGTTACCACCAGATTGACGGAATGAGCACCCACATCGGCGTTGGTCGGTGTGCCGCTCAGGGTTGCCGTGCCGTTACCATTGTCGGTGAAAGCTGTCAACCAGGCCGGTGTTGTCGGTGCCGTGATGACACGCGTATCCCCGGTATCGGGGTCAGCCGTTGCGATGTTATAGGTGTAGACGGCATCCTGGGTGGCTGCTGTCACCGCCGCACTGGAAAAGCTGGGCGCCTGGTTGGGGGCGAGGGTGATGGTCACCGTAGCCGTGACGCCGTAGCCAAATTGATCTTCAACCGTGTAGGTGAAGGTCTCGGTGGTGTTTACAACGGTCGGTGTGTAAATAATATTGGTACCACTGCTGAAGTTAATGGTGCCGCCCTTGTCGCCGGGTCCGGCCGCCGTGATAGTCAGCGTGTCGCCATCCGGATCGCTGTCGTTGGCGAGCACGTCGAGTGCGACATTGGTGGTGCCATTGATAACATCAAACGGATCATTGCCTGCAACAGGTGGGTTGTCGTTGATCAGTACCGCGGCACTGAGGGAACCAACGCCTGCATTGGCCACAGCGACATCAACAATGCTGTCACCACCAAAGTCAGCGGATAGCAGTGGAACGGGTGCAGTGCCGGCGGCGAAGGTACCGCTGACAGCCGGGAAGGCGCCGGAGCCGTTGCCTTCCAGCACCATGACATTGTTGCTATCACGGTTGGCTATGATCAGGTCCAGGTCGCTGGTGCCGCCGACATCGGCAATGGCCAGGCCGCGCGGACTGGTACCGACGGTCGTATCTGTTTTGGTAAAGCCACCCACGCCATCAGCCAGCAGCACGCTGACCGAATTGTTGGCAACATTAGTGTCGGCATTGGTTACAACCAGGTCGGGAAAGGCGTCGCCATTCAACTCAACGACCGCAACGGTATAGGGTTTCGTAGTTGTCGTACTGCCTACCGTTACTGTAATTTGCCCGGCTCCGTCGTCGAATTTCCCGGTACCGTCACCTGGCAGTATCTGAACCGTGTTCGCATTGAAGTTGGTCAGCACGATGTCGGAGATACCGTCACCGGTAGCATCGGCAAATGTGACGCCGAAAGGCTGGTTGCCGACGGAGGTGAACGGTGAGCCTCCTGGCCCTGGCACCTGGATAAATTGGTTGGGCGTGCCCTCAATCAACTGGTTCAGGCGTACTGTGACGCCGTCCGTACCGGTACCGTCGACATTCATATTGCCCGTAATGATGTCGAGATCACCGTCGCCGTCGACGTCGCCGAGCGCGATAGAGCGGGGGTCATTACCCGTCGAATAATGGAGGGGGGTGGCGGCAAAAGTGCCGTCGCCATTACCCTTGAGGATGGCGATATCGTCATTGCCGGATACCGCCACGGCAATGTCCGGGATCATGTCGTTCCCGACCAGGTTGCCGATAGCTACGCCAAAGGGTTTCCGGTCCGCCCCAATGCCACTGGTGCCGTTGGGACCGGTGCCGACTTCCCGGTTGACTGGTGGATCAAATTGACCCAGGTTACCTGCTTTGCCCAGCAGAATACTCACGCTTCCGGCAGTGAAGTTGGCGGTCACCAGATCGAGGATAGCGTCGTTATTCAGGTAGCCAGTCGCCATTGCGGTGGGATTATCACCGGTGGTCAGCGTCTTTGCCGGCGCAAAATCCGGCGCCGCCTGGGCGCCTGCCGATAGAGCCAGCGCTACTGCGGCCGCGGTGAGCGTTAATATTCTATGAGGGGTGTTGTGTGCCATGGTGACTTCTCTCTTCGTCTGGTTTGCTATTAAAGACAATCAGCAATATCTAGGCCAATTAATAACTATATGATATTGTTACAAATTTAATATCGGTCTATTTTCTACTGTAAATAATTCCGACGTATACACGGGGTGATTGCCGTTTGAATTCATCGAATGAGCACGGAATATAACAATATTAATATATAAAATCAAGATGTTATAAGGCCTAAAAATGAATTTAAAGATATCCTGATGTTTTCGGGTACTTGCCATAAAATTTAGACACAATTTTTGACCAGAGTAGTTTCTGCGCAGTTTGAATTTCAGGAATATAAAGCAAGAACAAGCTATTAAGTTAATAATATGACGCTGAATCGTTATGTCGATAATATTTACAGATTAACCATTTTTGACCGCGTTTATTGAAAATGGGAGCTGTAGATGTCTTCAAGCGCCTGCTTCAATCGGGCGTCGCCACCCCAATATCGTAAATATAACGAATTTTTTGTTATGCTCAAAAAACATGTAGGATGTGTTGCCTATTAGCGACAGTTTAAATAAAAAAACAAGCCCATGGCAGGTTTCAGAGGCGGCAAAATGTACGCGAGCGATTCCAACAGCACCACAGAGGTGCGAGCAGTATCCCGAAAACAGCAGTATTCATCGATTTTCCACACATCTTCCATAGGGCTATTTCACGCTAACGCTTCAAGGCGTTTTCTTTTAAGCCTTCTTTTTTTTGCAGCCTCAGTCGCATTCGCGGGTAACGTTTCAGCTGTCGATATCCGTGTCAACGCGGGTGGCAGTCAGTACACGGACGGTGTGGGTAAGGTGTGGGCGGCGGATACCGGGTTCAATACCGGCCGGCTATCGTCCACGACAACGAATATTCTCGGGACGACGGACGATCCGCTGTATCAGTTTCAGCGTTACGACAAACCCGCTGTACCGGAGCTGAGCTACAGCTTCGCGGTGCCCAACGGCGACTATGCGATCAATCTGCACTTTGCGGAGAACTATTCCGGTGCGTTCGGCGCGGGGCTGCGTGTGTTTGATGTCTTGGTGGAGGGGACGCCGGCCCTCAACAGCGTGGATATATTCAGCGAATCCGGCGGTGCCAACAGCGCGCTGATCCGCACGATCCCGACGGTAACGGTGAGCGACGGACAACTGGATATCCAGTTCATTCACCAGGTTCAGAATCCGATTATCGGTGCCATCGAGATTCTGTCGCTGGGCGGTGGCACACCGGACACCAGTCCACCGACAGTACCACAGAACGTGGGTGCGACCGCGCTCAATGCAACGCAGGTGGACGTGAGCTGGACGGCGTCGACGGATGTGGGTGGTGGTGTGGTGGCCGGTTACAAGGTCTACCGAGCCGATGTGGGTCTGCTGACCACGGTAACGGGAACCGCTTACAGCGACACCAGCGTGGTGGCGAACACTGCCTATGCTTACACGGTGTCGGCGATTGATAATGCGACACCGGCCAACGAGTCGGCGCAATCGACTCCGCCGGCAAACGTGACGACCCCGGTGCCGGACACCAGTCCGCCTGCTGTGCCGCAGAACGTGAGTGCGACCGCGATCAGTGCGACGCAGGTGGGCGTGAGCTGGGATGCGTCGACGGATGTGGGCGGTGGTGTGGTGGCCGGTTACAAGATTTACCGAGCTGATGTGGCTCTGCTGGCCACGGTAACGGGGACCGGTTACAGCGACACCAGTGTGGTGGCGAACACCCCCTATGCTTACACGGTGTCGGCGCTTGACAATGCAGTACCGGCCAATGAGTCGGCGCTGTCTTCACCGGCGGCGAATGTGACGACACCGGCGCCGGATACCAGTCCGCCGACGGTACCGCAGAACGTGGGTGCGACTGCGATCAGTGATACGCAGGTGGACGTGAGCTGGACGGCGTCGACGGATGTGGGCGGTGGTGCGGTGGCCGGTTACAAGGTTTACCGGGCCGATGTGGGCCTGTTGACCACGGTGACGGGCACCGGTTACAGCGACACCAGTGTGGTGGCGAACACTGCCTATGCTTACACGGTGTCGGCGATTGATAATGCAACACCGGCCAACGAGTCGGCGCAATCGACCCCGGCGGCAAACGTGACAACACCGGTTGCAACCGGGTGTTCCAGCATTTCCACCCTGGCATGTTCTGCGGTGCGCGTGATTGGTGGCTACACTGTCAGTTTCACAGGGGCTGACGGAGGAATGGTGGACACCAACGGACTCGGGATCGGTTTTACAATGGTTGATCCACCGACGCTCCCCGGGAACCCAGTCCTTGAGCCCGACGCACCGGGGTATTGGGCAGACAAGTTGGTGGTCGACACAAGCAGTGGCAAACTCAGGATTTCCACCACGGCCGGCATCCAGTACAAAACCGACAATAGTCTCGACAATGCCCTTGGTGTGGGACTGAATCTGCCAGGTGCCGCTGTTACGATCAAGACTACGCTGTCAGAACTCCCGTCCGCTCCTGGTGGCTGGGCACAGGCGGGACTCTGGTTTGGTGCAGCCGACAATTTCGGCCGGGGTACCAGTGAGGATAACTATATCAAGCTTATTGTTGGCTCGCCTTCCAGTGGGCGTTATGTACTACAGACGCTTATAGAGCAAGCCAGTACCCCTGCGTCGAAAAAACAAGTCAACCTTCCTGTCGGCGTGACCTCCCTTACCTTGAAGCTTGTTATCAATCCCGGCGATAGAACGGTACAGGCCAGGTATGACGTTGGAAACGACGAAAAGACACTGCAGACGTTTAATAATGTACCAAATGGATGGTTCAGTTTTGACCCGGCGGGTATCGACCCAACGGTTGCGACGCGCAGTTATGGCGGGATTTTTGCTTCCCATCGCGGTGCACCGGCACCGCAGATTTTCAGTTTTGACGATTTCTCTGTGACAGAAGGCGTTGTCAGCGGTGGTGGTGGCAGTTTCGCGTTCAGCCAGTGGGCGTTCCCGATTCCATCGCCTACATCGATGGTAACAGGGCCGGATAACCGGCTTTATGTGACGGAGATTTCCGGGCTCGTGCATGCGATTACGCTGGATCACAATTCACGGACAGTGATAGACGATCAGGTGATTAACACCATCCAGTCCACGCATACAGGTGTTCGCCTGGCACTGGGTATCACCGTTGACCCGGCATCGACTCCGGATAACATCGTTCTTTGGGTGTCACACACGGGCGGGGCTGTAGGCAGCGGTGTGGAGAGTTCAGGTATCGTCTCCAGACTGTCGGGGCCGGGTTTCCTGACCAATGAGGATCGCATCACCGGTTTGCCGCGGGGCGTCGGGGATCATGCGCTCAACAGTATTCATTTTGGTCCTGACGGGAAACTGTACCTGGCCGCTGCTGGCAATACCGGTGCCGGTGCGCCTAACCTGGCAAATAATGAATTCGGCAATCGGCCGGAGCAGCCGCTTTCGGCAGCCATTCTGGTTGCCGATGTGAACGATCCGGGTTTCCAGGGCAACTGTGCTACGCCGGCCGGTCAGTTTGGGATTCCCACGACCTGTGATGTTGCGGTTTATGCGTCCGGTCTGCGCAATGCCTATGATTTCGTCTGGCATAGTAATGGCGAGCTGTACGCACCGGACAATGGCCTGGGTGTTACAGGGACATATCCGCCGTTCCCGACGCCTCCATGCACGGGGCTGGCCGATACGTCCACAAATAATCCCGGTACCCAGGATGACTTGTTGTACAGAATACTCCCGGGCAAATATTACGGGCACCCGAATCCCTATCGCAACGAGTGCGTATTCAAGGACGGTTCGATCCAGGGCGTGGCGCCACTGCCCAATTTCGAACCGCCGTTGTTCAATCTCGGCAGGAATCCTTCGGCGGATGGAACGATCGATTACCAGGGGGATGCGTTCTACAGCAAGTTAATGGGGCAATTGCTGATCGCCAATTACTCCAAAGGAGATGATATTACCCGCATAAAACTGTCTGCCGACGGGACCTCTGTGCTCAGCTCGGGCAGCCTGATCGGCGGTTTCCAGGAGCCGCTTCCACTGGCCCAGGATGATGCCGGGAATATTTACGTCGGAGAATTGACCAGCCAGCAGATTACGGTCCTGGTGCCGTTGCCGCTTATCCCTGCGCCAACCGGAAGCTGGACCGCCAGGCAACCCGTTCCGGAGGCAATTCTGGATGCGGGCGGTACGGCAGTGGGTGACAAATTGTACATGGTGGGCGGTAAGACAAGTGCCGCCCATGTTTCCAGTCTGTATATCTACGATCCCGTTAACGACAGCTGGTTAGCGGGCCCGGATTTGCCGGGGGCGGCTGTAGAGGATTCTGCGGTTACCGGGCTTGCAGGGAAGCTTTATGTGTTCGGTGGTGGGACGGGACCCTTCTCGGGTGCGGTAAACAATGCAGCTGTATTCGACCCGTCGACTTCCACGTGGACGTCGCTGGCGCCCATGATTACCGCTCGTGCAGGTGCCACCGCCATGGCTGCCAACGGGAAAATCTATGTCGCGGGTGGTATGGCCGCTGATGGCGCGTCCCTGGATAGTGTCGAAATCTATGATCCGGTGGCTGACAGCTGGACTCCGGGCACTGCCATGCAGACACGCCGTGACAATCCCGGGTCAGCCGTGTTTAACGATAAGCTTTACGTATTCGGTGGCAGAACCCGGAATGCTGACGGTTCCACCGTTAATGGCACGCTGGCAACCATTGAAATCTTTGATCCGGCCACAAATGCCTGGACGTTTGGCAGCCCCATGCCGACCGGTCGGCGCAGGATGGTGGTGGGTACCATAAGCGGTCGTGCCCAGGTTATGGGTGGCGAAAACCCTGTCTTCTCCCAGAACGAAGAATATGACCCGGCAACGGACAGCTGGCGGACCCTGATCGCAATGTCGGTACCCAGCCATGGTGCTGTTGGCGCAACCATTCGAGGTGTGGTCTATGCTGCAGGCGGCGGGCCTGTCGCAGGAAGTTCATTCACAAACGCGAATGCAGCTTTTACGTACTAGATAAGCGCATCATCGAGGTGATCAGCCAGTCGCAGGCTTAACTGAACGATAGTGAAAGTCGGGTTGACGTGTCCGCTTGTTGGGAAAACGCTACTGCCGCCGATATACAAATTCCTGATACCGAAAACCTGAAGGTTTTTGTTAACGACACCCTGCTCCGGCGATGTCGCCATACGGGTGGTGCCCATATGGTGATTCCCGCCAACTTCGTCGTGCGAAGTATCCGGAAACGATAATGCAGAATCAACTAACCAGTTCGACAATCTTACCCGCCCCAGATCCTTCCGGGCCATAACCCTGCCAACTTCCAGAGCGCTTTGCTTCAGCGTGTGCTTGTCCAGTTCTGTCAGTTGCCAATCGACATCAACGCGCCGATTCCCGAAACGGTCGACTTCCTTGCCCAGTTTTATCCGGCTGGCAGGGTTGGGACTCTGCTCGGACGCAGTTTTAATATGAAAATCATAGGGGCAGTTGACGCGTGAGTCTCCCTTGGCGCTATCGGCAAGGGGCAATAGTGTGTCGGATTCGCAAATGAATCGCTTTAGTCTGGTTTTAAAAGAAGACGTGTCAGGCGCAGTGCCGATTCCCTCTTTGGGACGGAATCGCAGCCCAAAACTCAGAATTTTCTCCTTCTCCTGGAGATTCCGTGTAGGTTCATAAAATGCAGTTTCAAGGCCGGCTTGTTTTACACCGGCATAGCGAGCGAAGGCCGGGTGACTATGATTTGCCAGCACGGAAGCAACAATAAAATGCGGGTGCTCCATGAAAAAACGGCCAACCAGGTCGTTGCTATTACCTATGCCGTGTTTTATCTGCCGATTCGCGTTCAAAAGGGTGCGGGGATTTTCGATACCGCCATGGCATAAAACGTAATAACCGGCCTTTGCTTCGAAGCCTCCCCCATTATAATTGGAGACAACTAACGATGATACGGAGTCCGCATTTTCATCGAGATTAAAATCGACAACATTCGCATTTAATACGCAGGTGATATTCTCGGAGGATTCAATAGCTTTACGATATTTAATGCCAAAACGTGTTATTGGCGAGCTGTAGCTGAAATCAATTTTCTCCAGGTTCGGGTCTTCCCCATGCAATTGAAGATAATCCGGTACGCGGGGTGTCTCTATGTCCAGGATATCGGCAGTCTCAGCAAAATACGGATCCAGATCTTCCTTCTTTATCGGCCATCCACTATAGGGAACATGATTGCGCTTCTCGAAGTTGTCCTTGTTCAGTGCGTGACACCAGCCACCCCAGTGATTGGATGTGCCTCCAAAAAAACGCTGCCTGCTGACATTACTGGGGAAATAGTCCAGGCCCGTATTTGAGCCTATGTAGACTTTGTTGGATGTTTGCGTGAATGTCAGTCCTCCCGCTTCCAACAGCAGGACGCGATGCTGTTTTTTGGCGAGTCTTAAAGCCAGCGATATGCCGGCCGGGCCGGAACCACTGATACAGACATCAAAGGGCACGCCAAGGGCTGCTCCTTCGGGAGCATCCAGATCGACCAGCATGGTTTATTCCCCGGTCCGGTTGTCTACCGGGTCATCGGTGCGAAGTACCCAGCCATTATGAAGATACAGGCCCCGGGCTTTCAATGGGGCGGCAATTTCATTGGTATTTCCGTACGCTGTGCGTTGCGTGCTGAAAATGGTGGCGCAGGACGTTAGAAAGGCCAAAAACTGTCGCCTGGAAATCATCGAGTTAACCTTATTCGTTAAGTGGGTTAAAAAATATACTAATCAATCGTCGCCAGGTTTGCACATTACCATTATGGCGCGCTGCAATAATCTTGTTGAATGAAATGAGCTATATTGGGTAATAAGCTGTAAAATAATAAAAAATAGCGTTAAGAGCTAATTTTTTGGAAAAGGCGATGTTTAAATAACTGGGAAAATATGTTAAAAAGACGCAACTTCAATTTGAAGTAGCAAAGGGATTTTCTAAAAGGCGTCTGTGCAGGGAAGTTTTTGAACGCTACGTATAACAATAATAACTTAACTTTGGATGGACTGAAATGCACGTAACAGAAACTACACAGTCTGTAAGCCTGTTGCACACTGGTTTGCGAGTTCCCGCCAGTGTTTCGAGACGGTTCTTTATCGTCTTTCTTCTTTATGCCATTTCGGCCGTGTTCGCGGCTTCCGTATGGGCGGTGGATATCCGTGTCAACGCGGGTGGCAGCCAGTACACGGACGGTGTGGGTAAGGTGTGGGCGGCGGATACCGGGTTCAATACAGGAAAGAAATCGAAGGCGGGCGTTGGGGTGGATATTATCGGTACCACGGACGACCCGCTGTACCAGTTGCAACGTTATGATGCCCCGGCTGTGCCGGAGCTGAGCTACAGTTTCACAGTGCCCAATGGCGACTACGCGATCAATCTGCACTTTGCGGAGAACTATTCCGGCGCGTTAGGCGCGGGGCTGCGTGTGTTTGATGTGTTGGTGGAAGGGGCGCCGGCCCTCAATAATGTGGATATATTCAGCGAATCCGGCGGAGCGAACAGTGCGCTGGTCCGCGCTATCCCGACGGTGACAGTGAGCGACGGACAACTGGATATCCAGTTCATTCACCAGGTTCAGAATCCGATTATCGGTGCCATCGAGATTCTGTCGCTGGGCGGTGGCACACCGGACACCAGTCCACCGACAGTACCACAGAACGTGGGTGCGACCGCGCTCAATGCAACGCAGGTGGACGTGAGCTGGACGGCGTCGACGGATGTGGGTGGTGGTGTGGTGGCCGGTTACAAGGTCTACCGAGCCGATGTGGGTCTGCTGACCACGGTAACGGGAACCGCTTACAGCGACACCAGCGTGGTGGCGAACACTGCCTATGCTTACACGGTGTCGGCGATTGATAATGCGACACCGGCCAACGAGTCGGCGCAATCGACCCCGCCGGCGAACGTGACGACCCCACCGGTTGCAGGTGGTATAGAGATCCGCGTCAATGCGGGCGGGAGCCAGTACACGGACGGCGTGGGCAAGGTGTGGTCTGCGGATACCGGGTTCAACACAGGGAATATATCGTCGGCGGGTGTCGGGGTGGATATTATCGGTACCACGGACGATCCGCTGTACCAGTTGCAACGCTATGATGCCACGGCTGCACCGGAGCTGACCTACAGTTTCGCGGTGCCCAACGGCGATTACACGGTCAACCTCCACTTTGCGGAGAATTACAGTGGTGTGTTCAGTTCCGGTGCGCGCGTCTTCAGTGTGCAGATGGAAGGCGCTACGGTGATCAATAGCCTGGATGTTTTTGGTAGCGTGGGAGCCAATACCAGGCTGGTACGCAGCGTGCCGGTGACGGTATCCGACGGGCAGCTGAATATTCAGTTTATACATGGGGTGCAAAATCCGATTGTTGCAGCCATCGAAATCCTGTCGTCAAGCTCGGTGCTGCCGGTTGCCTATGATTTCACCAGTAGCGACGTTAGCGCCTGGTCGGATGTGAACGATTCCGGTATATCTTCGGCCTGGCAGGTTATCAGCGGTGAGTATCATCAGAGTGCGGATGTCGGGGATCAGTCTTTCGGTACCCCGTTTGACCAGTCTTACAGGTTGGGCACGTATTCCTATCTGCCGGCGCTGACGACGTTGACAGGGTACCGCTTGAGTGTGGATATCACACCGTTAAGGGATGCGGCCGCGCGCGACCCGTTTGACGGTCAGGACGCGGGTGTCATGTTCCGCTACCAGGACAACAACAACTACTACCGTGTTTCCTTCAGCGCCCGTAGCTCATATGCCCGCCTGGAGAAGAAGGTGGGCGGTGTGTTCACGACCCTGGCGGTGAACGCGCGCGGGTACGTGGAAGAGCAGCTGTTTAATCTGGTGGTGAACCTGAGCGGCAGCCTGATTCAGGTCACGTTGGACGGGGATCCCCTGTTTGCGGTATCGGACACGGATCTGGTGAACGGTACGGTGGCCTTGTATTCACAGGATGCAATGAAGTTCGATAATGTGCTGATTGATGTCAGCGACCCGAACCCGACACTGGTGGTGTCAACGCCACTGGCGCATTCGGTACAGACGGGTAATGCGGTCACGGGTTCGGCGGCGGTGACCAATATGCCGTCGGGCGGGAGTGTGGAGTTTGAATTTGGCGGCAGCCCGTGTGCGGCGGCGATTGAGTCGGCGCCGGGTTCGGGCTTTTTCACAGCGGACTGCGGCCTGCCGACGCAGGGGGATTATTTCCTGGCCGGCCAGGGGTTGCGCGGGCTGTTACGCAACAGTTCCAGTGGCATTGTGGCCAGCGACGAGAACCTGCGGGTAGGTATTCAGGGCGACCAGTATGTCACGGTGGGTGATAGTATCGTATTGGGGACCTATGACTTTTTCAGTGCCGACAACCAGTCGCAGGACGGCCGGGTGATTGGGCAGCAGGGTTTCCAGGCGCGCTTGAACGATCTGCTGACGGTGGCTACGGGCTACCCGAACCTGGTGTTCAATGAGGGCGTGGGTGGTGACAGGACGACGGACACGCTGACGCGTATCAATTCGATTCTGGCGCGCTACCCGGGTTCCAACAAGGTGCTGATGCTGCTGGGGACGAACGATGCCGGCGGTGCGACGCCGCTGAGTCAGGTGGCCTACCAGGCGAACATGCAGTCGCTGGTAAATACCCTGACGGGGCAGGGCAAGACGGTGTGGGTGGCCAAGGTACCGCCGGTACTGCCGTTTGCCGCGAACACGACCCGCAACGGGGATTTGCAGGGATACAACACGGCGATTAACAGCCTGACAGGTATTCAGCCAGGGCCGGATTTCTTTGCCTTTTTCTATGATAACAATGGCACCAGCGGTACCACCAGCGATGACTATGAGCGGCTCAGTCTGTATTTCAATACCCTGCATCCGAATGCACTGGGTCAACGGGTTATGAGCGATCTGTGGAACAACAGTCTGACCGGTGGGACGGCGGTACCGTTCTTCCTGGACCGGCTGTGTAACCGGCTGGTCTCGTCGAACTGCAGTGCGGTATCGCCGACCAACCACAAGCAGAATCTGCTGGAGGTGGGGTATGCGCCTTATATTGACGCGGCGTACACGTTGACGGTGATTCCGGCGGCGCTGGCCAACGGTATCTGGATACAGACGGCGAATGCGGAAAGCAATGACAGCAGTGTGAGTTATATTGACTTCAACGTGGATCGGCCGGTGACGGTTTACGTGGCCTATGACGCCGGTGCGGTCTCGTTGCCTGACTGGCTGAATCCGGGCACGAGCGGTTTCGTCGATGCGGGTATGAATATTCAGACCACGGATCCGCTGACACCGAGTCTGCGCGTCTACTCTCAGACGTTTATCGCCGGTGCGGTGAGTCTGGGTGGTAATCTGGCGACCGGCGCCAGCGGGGCTGATTCCAATTATCTGGTCGTGGTGCTTGAACAATAAAGATGTGAGAGGTGGTCGGGAAATGATTGGTAAATCTATAAGAACGCTTGTTGTAACGTTGATTTTGTTTGCAGGAGTGACTAATGGGCCGGCGGTGTTTGCTGCAGGGCAGTTGCAGATCAGCCCGGATGCCCTTGTGGTTGCTCGAACTTATTTTGATGCCTTGCAGGCTGGAGATCGGCAGGTGTTGCTTTCCCTGTTTGCCGGTCGTGAACGTTCGCGTAATGAAGCGCAGCTGAATGACCCGACATACTCGCAGTTCCTGGCCGACCGCTACAGCAATGCCAGACTGGAGATTGTAGACGGCGGTGTAAAAAGCGGTATTACGTATATAGATATTACAATATGGATAAATGATACTGAGTCAGTCAAGGAAAGGCTTATTCTTAAACCGTCTGAAAATCAGGCGGATTCCACATTACACATTGTGGCGCGAAAGGAATTGAATCAGTAGCCTTGTGATTTCAATAGCGCAGCAGTGCTGCACTTGGGTATTAACCGCCAGGTCCGGCTAAGGCCTGCTTGAAAACCCGAATCGTATATATCCTGTTCAAGGAAGTCGGCTGCTATGCCGACGAGTAGTAAACCCCGGTACCGGACTTCTTCCATGGCAGGAATTCAAACTGTGCTTTTCAGGTAGTTGGGGTTTTACTGATGTATTCCGACCTGTTGAGCTTATCGGGATACCCGCGTATTTGTAGTTGTTGTGTCGAGAATTGGTATCATAAGCAGTATGATGACAGTAAGAACACTATTGATTGTTTGTTTGACAAGCTTCTTGCTGGCCGCCTGTGGCGGTGGTGGGGGTGGAAGCAGCAGCACCGGTGGCGGCAGTACACCGGATGTCATTGCGCCGACAGTTCCGCTGAATCTGAGCGCCATGGCGGCCGGCCAGACACAGATTACCCTGGGTTGGAGTACGTCGACAGATGTTGGTGGGGGTTCGATCGCGGGCTATAGGGTTTATCGGGACGGTGTATTGGTTTCGTCGGTGACGTCGGGGACAGCCTTCAGCGATACCGGTCTGACACCCAATACAGCTTACAGCTATGTGGTTTCTGCGTATGACAATGCTACACCGGTGAATGAATCCGTGCGGTCGTCGCCACCCGAGAGTGTGACGACGCCTGCACCGCCGCCACCACCACCTCCTCCTCCTTCCGACACCCTCCCACCGACAGTGCCGCAGAACCTGGCTGCCAATGCTGTCAGCCCGACCCAGGTGAATTTGAACTGGGGTGCATCAGTGGATGCCGGTGGAGGCTCGGTTGCCGGCTACAGGGTGTACCGGAATGGCGTGCTGGTGGTGTCGGTGGCGACCACCGGCTACAGTGACACCGGCCTGACAGCAAACACGGCATACAGCTATACAGTATCTGCTTTTGACGATGCCACGCCGGTGAATGAATCTGTTCAATTATCACCGTTGGTCAATGTAATGACACCGGCACCGACGGATACTTCACCACCCACGGTACCGCAGAATCTGGCTACCAACGCGGTCAGTTCGACCCAGGTGAATTTGAGCTGGGCTGTGTCGGTGGATGTCGGTGGAGGCTCGGTCGCCGGCTACCGGGTGTACCGGAACGGTGTACTGGTGATAGCGGTGACGACCACCGGCTACAGCGACACCGGTCTGACAGCAAATACAGCTTATAGCTACACGGTATCCGCCTATGACGATGCGGTGCCGGCCAACGAGTCGGCGCAGTCGTCGCCTCCGGCCAATGTGACGACGCCGATGCCTCCGGATGTCAATCCGCCCAGTGTCCCGCAGAACCTGGCTGCTAACGCTATCAGTTCGACCCAGGTGGATCTGAGTTGGAATGCATCGGTGGATGTTGGTGGTGGCGCCGTTGCCGGATATAAAGTTTTTCGGAATGGCGTATTGGTGACATCAGTGGCATCGATCACCTATAGTGATACAGGTCTGGCGGCGAATACCGCTTACAATTATACGGTATCGGCCTTTGATGATGCTGCACCGGCGAACGAGTCGGCGCAGTCATCGCCGCCGATCAGCGTGACGACCCCGTTGCCACCCGACACGTCGCCACCCACGGTGCCACAAAACCTGACTGCAACTGCTGTCAGTCCGACGCAGGTTAATCTGGGGTGGAGCGCATCATCGGATATAGGTGGCGGTGCAGTGGCCGGTTACAACGTGTATCGGAACGGTGCGCTGGTGGTTGCGGTGACAGCAGGAACCAGTTACAACGACAAATCCGTGATTGCGAGTACAGCTTACAGCTACGCCGTGTCAGCTTTTGATGATGCTGTACCGTCAAATGAATCCGCACAGTCGTCGCCTGCCGTAAACGTGACTACACCGTCTGATCCGGGGTTGCCGGTTGCCTATGATTTTACCAGTAGCGACGTTAGCGCCTGGTCGAATGTGAATGATTCCGGTATATCTTCGGCCTGGCAGGTTATCAGCGGTGAGTATCATCAGAGTACGGATGTTGCGGATCAGTCTTTCGGTACCCCGTTTGATCAGTCTTACAAGTTGGGCACGTATTCCTATCTGCCGGCGCTGATGGCGTTGACGGGTTACCGCTTCAGTGTGGATATCACACCGTTAAGGGATTTGGCCGCGCGCGACCCGTTTGATGGTCAGGACGCGGGTGTCATGTTCCGCTACCAGGACAATAACAACTACTACCGTGTTTCCTTCAGCGCCCGTAGCTCATATGCCCGCCTGGAGAAGAAGGTGGGCGGTGTGTTCACGACCCTGGCGGTGAACGCGCGCGGGTACGTGGAAGAGCAGCTGTTTAATCTGGTGGTGAACCTGAGCGGCAGCCTGATTCAGGTCACGTTGGACGGGGATCCCCTGTTTGCGGTATCGGACACGGATCTGGTGAACGGTACGGTGGCCTTGTATTCACAGGATGCAATGAAGTTCGATAATGTGCTGATTGATGTCAGCGACCCGAACCCGACACTGGTGGTGTCAACGCCACTGGCGCATTCGGTACAGACGGGTAATGCGGTCACGGGTTCGGCGGCGGTGACCAATATGCCGTCGGGCGGGAGTGTGGAGTTTGAATTTGGCGGCAGCCCGTGTGCGGCGGCGATTGAGTCGGCGCCGGGTTCGGGCTTTTTCACAGCGGACTGCGGCCTGCCGACGCAGGGGGATTATTTCCTGGCCGGCCAGGGGTTGCGCGGGCTGTTACGCAACAGTTCCAGTGGCATTGTGGCCAGCGACGAGAACCTGCGGGTAGGTATTCAGGGCGACCAGTATGTCACGGTGGGTGATAGTATCGTATTGGGGACCTATGACTTTTTCAGTGCCGACAACCAGTCGCAGGACGGCCGGGTGATTGGGCAGCAGGGTTTCCAGGCGCGCTTGAACGATCTGCTGACGGTGGCTACGGGCTACCCGAACCTGGTGTTCAATGAGGGCGTGGGTGGTGACAGGACGACGGACACGCTGACGCGTATCAATTCGATTCTGGCGCGCTACCCGGGTTCCAACAAGGTGCTGATGCTGCTGGGGACGAACGATGCCGGCGGTGCGACGCCGCTGAGTCAGGTGGCCTACCAGGCGAACATGCAGTCGCTGGTAAATACCCTGACGGGGCAGGGCAAGACGGTGTGGGTGGCCAAGGTACCGCCGGTACTGCCGTTTGCCGCGAACACGACCCGCAACGGGGATTTGCAGGGATACAACACGGCGATTAACAGCCTGACAGGTATTCAGCCAGGGCCGGATTTCTTTGCCTTTTTCTATGATAACAATGGCACCAGCGGTACCACCAGCGATGACTATGAGCGGCTCAGTCTGTATTTCAATACCCTGCATCCGAATGCACTGGGTCAACGGGTTATGAGCGATCTGTGGAACAACAGTCTGACCGGTGGGACGGCGGTACCGTTCTTCCTGGACCGGCTGTGTAACCGGCTGGTCTCGTCGAACTGCAGTGCGGTATCGCCGACCAACCACAAGCAGAATCTGCTGGAGGTGGGGTATGCGCCTTATATTGACGCGGCGTACACGTTGACGGTGATTCCGGCGGCGCTGGCCAACGGTATCTGGATACAGACGGCGAATGCGGAAAGCAATGACAGCAGTGTGAGTTATATTGACTTCAACGTGGATCGGCCGGTGACGGTTTACGTGGCCTATGACGCCGGTGCGGTCTCGTTGCCTGACTGGCTGAATCCGGGCACGAGCGGTTTCGTCGATGCGGGTATGAATATTCAGACCACGGATCCGCTGACACCGAGTCTGCGCGTCTACTCTCAGACGTTTATCGCCGGTGCGGTGAGTCTGGGTGGCAATCTGGCGACCGGTGCCAGTGGGGCCAATTCAAATTATCTGGCGATTGTTATTGCCCAGTAATTGAAAGCGTAAGCGACATTCTGCAAGCGATTGATCAGCAGTTGTGGATGGCCGGTCAACCGCTGCGGATGGGCATACGCACGGAAACTTCTTTTGGATTCAATTCCCCGCTCCTACGGCCTGATACCCCGTCCGCTTGCGGCGGGGTAGTTTATGAGTATTGAAATCCTGCCGGCTAGTTGACGAATACGTGACCGGTTTACGGCCAACCATCCGCTTCCACAATTATAACGTTCATTCATCGTGTCTGGTGAATAACGCCCAAGACGCATTCCCCATTGCTGAGCCCATCGCCAGCCAAGTTGTGCACGGCAGCGCCGACAATACAAACGGCCGGCCAAGGTTGGATCTGTATCCGCCGGGTATGACATCGCGAACAGTTTGTGCGCCATAAACAGGTAGGCATCGAGTACCCGGCCTCTCTTGTGTTGCTCCATTTGTCTCTTGATTGTTAGCCAGTCTACGTTGACATTAGCGGCCGAGTATTCGGTTGCCATTTCGTGGAGTGATCGTAGTGGAATGATACCGTTATCGTGGAAATGGTCGGCCAGCTGACTGTGAATAATAGTGTGCAGTATCCTGTGTGTGGTCGACAGCGCTGTCATGCGGACTTCTTCGACTTCCAGTGGCTCCAGTCCGGTCAGCGCCAATTCCATGGGCAGGATGGCTGCATAGGGATTTTCCGCCAAGCCGCGGTGAAGCTCGAGTGTTCCGTAGTCACCCTCCCGGAACAGGGGTGCGCAATGATGGTGCTCGTCGTGGTAGTCGCCGTGTACGTCCTCGACGGGTCGGTAACCCAGCTGTTGCAGTGCCTTATACGCCGGGGTGATGTCTGTCCGGCTGACCAGCAAGTCAATATCACTCATGATGCGTACACCGGGGTCGGCGTAGATTGTCGTCACCAGGTGTTTGGCGCCCTTGAGCAGGACGGGGACGATACCGGCGGCATTCAGTTCCCGGGCGGCTTCCAGCAGCTGGAGCCGCAGGTGCCGGTTGCGCTCCCGACTCAATTTATGGAGTTCTTGCAGATACTGGTACAAGTCCTCCGGCAGGTCGTCGGCGAGTCCCCTGGTGTTCAGAGCCACCCACAGGGCAGGGGTAAGCAGGTGGTCGTTCGCCAGGCTGACCACGGCTTCCCAGGGGGGTTGTCCGGCGCGAATTTCGGTGCGCAGGACGTCGGTGTCTATCTGTCGGTCGCCTCTCAGAGTGCGTGTGATGAAGTGCAGGGCGACGAGCTGCTGTTTCACGGCAGCAGCTCCCGGACGTGCGCAATCGCATCTTCCAGGTCGCTGTAGTGCAGTTCATAACTGTCCATGCCGGCAATCCAGTCGACCAGTTCCGTGACACTGGCGCTGTCCAGCCCACCATCCATGTCAGTGCCTGCATCTGTCAGGCGGCACAGGGCATCAGCGGACGTCAACCGCTCCAGACGGGCACCGGCGCCTGCCCGGTAGGCCGGGAACACCAGGGCACGGACGGGATGGTGCTGTGTCATGCCGCTACCGAGCTGGTGTGTTTCCGGTAGCAGGTAGCGGACCTCCCGGCCATCCAGCCGCAGGTGGATTGGCAGGTCTTTGATGTGGGGATAGAAGGCCTGCAGCACTTCCCAGGAGCCCCGCTTGATGCCAATGCCCGCGTCAATGCTTCGTACCCGGTGAGTCTGTGACTGTAGCAGCACCAGTTCGTCGGTGCAGTAGCTGAAGCCCGATGCCACCAGAGCGGCTGTCAGGGTCGATTTGCCGCTACCTGACAGGGCCGGGAAGACCAGGCAGTGCTTGCCGTTGCTGACGGCGGCGGCGTGGAGAGCGATCAGGCAATCGGCTCGCTTGTAAGCGTCAGCGACCATCTGGCCGTGCAACAGGGGGGCAAGCTCCCGTTCCGCGCGGCACCAGCCAATCGGCTTGTCGTCGCTGAGCAGGAAATAGCCCTGGGCGTCGTGTTGTACATCGAGGGATACATCGAATGGACAGTGCTCGTCAACGGCGAGGTGGGCGAAGACCGATTGCGCAAAGGGCACCATACCCGTGTCGGAAAAACGCAGGCGGAAAACGGTTTCGGACATCCGGTAGCGCCTTGCAGTCGGGAACTCACGGACCCTGGTCCGGAGCTCAGGGATGGCCTCTTCATCCGTCACTGCATTATCGGCGTCAGACACCGGAGGCTCGTTGCTGCGCCCGAGTAACCCTCGGTTTTCCCACTCAGACAGAGTTGCCTGAAGGTCCTGTTCGGCCTGTGTGGCCGGCAGCTGAAAGGCCTTCATCATTTCCTGCGCGATGGTTGGTCGGTCCAGCCCTTCCTCGCAGCAGCACCAGATAAATGCGGCGCTTGGATTTAGCCGGAACAGGGCGTGTGCGTGCGGCAGGAAGAGCAGCAATTCCTCACCGAGGAGAAAGGAGAGGACACCGCTGGAAACTGGCGGAGGCTGATTCGGTTTCAGCATTGCGTGAAAGCCTGCGAATAAACAATCGGCGTTTGTTCACTTAGCGGTTGGTGGGGGTAATTGTTGACATTGTTCCACGGGAAAAGCGTGGATCGCCGATACCAGGCAGCGTACCCATGCTTGCACGCCGTTTCCGTCCATTATGGAACGACGACGAAGAAGAAGTCAGGCTCCCTAGCCCCTTACGCGCCTACCACCTGCACCTGGTTATGCCGGGCGCAGGTGGAGCAGAACCAATCTGCTTGTACTACCGTGTGTTCAGAATTTACGCGGTATCCAGGAATGTTTGGGCGGCTTCCCGTTACCAGGCTTCCCGTTACCAGGCTTCCCGTTACCAGGCTTCCCGT
>ENA-ORDP01000210-ORDP01000210.1-marine-sediment-metagenome-genome-assembly--contig:-NODE-210-length-39651-cov-12.780054_pt1 | contig 39651 bp, 36 predicted proteins | sample MGYA00248627_ERZ508539 | MGnify/ENA primary metagenome ERZ508539 (study PRJEB26208, sample SAMN05571518) | marine sediment metagenome | biome: deep sea; feature: Hydrothermal vent; material... | reverse complement strand
CGCCAGTGCCACTACGTTGACGATACGCGTGACCTGGGTGGCAGGATTGCCCGCCACATCGCTTACGTTGTAGGTCACCGTGTAGACTCCGACAACGGCGGCATTTACCGGGTTGACCGTAGTGATATTGGCTGTGATGTTGCCATCAATGTTATCCGTAGCGGTTGCACCTGCATCGGTATAACTGCCGCCAACCACTACATTCACCGGGGTTGTACCCAGTAAGGTAATCACCGGTGCGGTGGTGTCCGCCAGTGCCACTACGTTGACGATACGCGTGACCTGGGTGGCAGGATTGCCCGCCGCATCGCTTACGTTGTAGGTCACCGTGTAGACTCCGACAACAGCGGTATTTACCGGGTTGACCGTACTGATATTGGCTGTGATGTTGCCGTCAACATCATCCGAGGCGGTCGCACCTGCGTCGGTATAACCGCCGCCGACTGTCACACTCACTGTGGATGTACCCAGTAAGGTAATCACTGGCGCAGTGTTCTGGTGTTCAGAACACGCTGCCAGAACTATCAATATCACAACCAGTGCAAAATTCTTTATTACTTGCATCGATACTTCCCCCATGTATTGTTATTTCTTGTTTATTGCTACACTCTTGCTCAATACCGATCCTGTCTCATTGGCCTGATACCGTAACTGACAGGGCAGTGGCAATCAGAGGCCACCTGTATTCAGAGGCATAGGCTATATGCCGTGGCGGTTACATTACTGCGATGATATGAGGTCAAAGCAGCCAGGAAAGAATAAAGACATGCGAATCTGTTTGATGTAAAAAAACTCCCCGCCTGACCCGGATTCCTGTCTAGTAACGGAACCAGATGACCTCCCGCCATCCATCAGGCTGAAAAACCACTTAAAGGCACTCAAATCTATAGAATACAAGTAGGTAAGTGTCTTATTATCATTGTTATGACATATATTACAATTGTACACTATCAGTAAGCTGACATAGATCATGTTTAAAGGTAATATTATAGAAAAAATAGAAAAAATGGGGTCTTTCCATACTATATTCGTCGAAAATTATACTCACAAAATGGCAAGACCACTCAGATTAGAATTGGCAGGCGGTATTTATCACATTACGTCACTAGGTGATCGTCGTGAGGATATTTATGAAGACGATGAAGATCGAGGTAAATGGCCTGGAATATCAGGCAATTGCTGTAAGCGTTGTGCCATCATTCATGTGCCAATCGCTGCCGGAGAAGATGCAATCAAGGTTTTCTTCCCCTTTTTATTGACCATGGCTCGAAAGAAAAAACCCGGCCTGCAAGTTCACCCGCTCACAAAACAACCAGATCATCCCGGTGAATCAACTCATCATCATCCACATACCCAAGAATCGATTCGATCTGGTCACTGGCCTTGCCCATCAAGCGCCGGCTTTCATCGGCACTATAATTCACCAGGCCGCGAGCAATTTCCTGGCCATCCAGCCCGATGCAGGAAACCAGCTCACCCCGTTCAAACTGCCCTTCAACTGCGGTGACGCCAACCGGTAACAGACTCCTGCCCTGGTCCCTGATAACCCGGACAGCACCCTCATCAAGCCTCACCTTGCCACATACCTTGAGTTGCCCCGCCAGCCACTGCTTTCTCGCCAACAGGGGTTCTTCATCAGGATACAGAATTGTCCCCAGTTGTTCGCCTTCAGCCAGGCGTAATAAAATATCCTGCTCCGCCCCGGAGGCAATGATCGTTGCCGTACCCGAACGGGCTGCACGCGCCGCCGCCCTGACCTTGGTATGCATCCCGCCCCGCCCGAGACTGCCGCCGGAACTGCCGGCCATTGTTTCCAGAGATACATCACGGGCCTGGCCTTCATTGATCAGCCTTGCATCGGTGTATTTTCTCGGGTCCTTGTCAAACAAGCCCTGCTGGTCCGTCAGGATGACCAGCACATCGGCCCCGGTAAAGTTTGCCACCAGCGCTGCCAGTGTATCGTTATCACCAAACATGATTTCTGCGGTCGCCACGGTATCGTTTTCATTCACGACCGGAACCACCCCCAGCCTCAGCAGCGAACGGAGCGTCGACCGTGCATTCAGGTATCGTTGCCGATCGGCCAGGTCTTCATGGGTCAACAGTAATTGTGCCGTGTGCAAACCATGGCGCTGGAAGTGTGACTCATAGGCCTGCACCAGACCCATTTGACCGACTGCCGCGGCCGCCTGCAATTCATGCAAGGCATGAGGCCGTTTTTTCCAGCCCAGCCGGGTCATACCTTCGGCAACGGAACCGGAAGAGACCAGCACAACTTCATGCCCCGACTCCAGTAAACGGGCAATCTGGTCAACCCAGCGGCCAATGGATTCATTGTCCAGCCCACGGCCATTATTGGTCAGCAGGGCACTGCCTATTTTGATAACCCAGCGTTTGGTATTTTTTATTTGTTGGCGTGATTTCATATTAAAATCAGGTTAAAGGGAGAAGGGGGAAGATACAAGAATAAATTACCACACCACAGACAATGCCCAAAGGGCTGGCCTGTCAATACTGACTTGTTGGTCCATTAGTCTTGTTCGCGGCTCGCTTCAATATATTCCATAATCCTGAAGCTCAAATCATTTGTGCCCTGCCTGTTAATCGCAGCAATCCTGAATACCGGACCCTGCCAGTCAAGACTACTGATGATTTCATTGCAACGTTTCTCTCTTTCATCATCCGCCAGGAGGTCGATCTTGTTCAGTATCAACCAGCGCGGCAGTCCTGCCAGTTGCTCGCTGTATTTCTCCAGTTCCCGCTCGATCTTTCTGACATCGTCGACCGGATCACCACTGCCACCGAAAGGAGCGACATCAACCAGATGCAGCAACAGACCCGTGCGGGACAGGTGCTTCAGAAACTGGATACCCAGGCCGGCGCCTTCGGCGGCCCCTTCTATCAACCCGGGAATATCGGCCACAACAAAACTGCGATGGGACTCCACACTGACCACACCCAGATTGGGATGCAATGTCGTAAAGGGGTAATCGGCTACCTTGGGCCGTGCCGACGAGACCGATCGAATCAGCGTCGATTTGCCCGCATTGGGCATACCCAGCAAACCGACATCGGCCAGTAACTTCAGTTCCAGATGTAAAATCCGGTGTTCACCCGGGGTGCCCTCGGTCGCCTTGCGTGGCGCCCGGTTGGTGCTGCTTTTAAAACGTGTATTCCCAAGCCCGTGAAAGCCGCCCTGCGCCACCTTGACCTGTTGTCCCTGCCTGACCAGATCGCCGATCTGTTCGCCGGTATCCTGATCGGTGATGATGGTGCCGACGGGTACAGGTACCATCAGGTCATCACCACTCTTGCCCGTGCACTGCGCACCCGCACCCTTCTTGCCATGTTCGGCACGAAACATTTTCTGGAAACGAAAATCAGCCAGTGTGTTCAGATCCTTGCTGGCCTTGAGGAAGACACTGCCGCCATCCCCACCATCCCCACCGTCCGGCCCACCGAACGGGATATATTTTTCTCGACGAAAACCAACAACGCCGTTACCGCCGTTACCCGCCTCTACACGTACTGTCGCTTCATCGATGAATTTCATTCTTCAAGTCCTGTAAAACAAAAACCCCGCCGGCAAGGCAGGGTCTTTTAAAAACCATCCGGCTTTTAACGTATCAGGCCTCTGCTGCAACCACACTGATATACTTTCTGCTTTTCGGGCCCTTTACCTCAAAAATCACCTTACCATCTGCCTTGGCAAACAGGGTATGGTCCTTGCCACAGCCTACATTATTTCCAGGGTGAAAACGTGTGCCTCGCTGACGGACAAGTATATTACCCGCCAATACCGACTCGCCACCATAACGTTTGACGCCAAGTCGTTTGGATTCTGAATCGCGCCCATTACGCGTACTACCACCGGCTTTCTTATGTGCCATTACTCGTGCCCCTTGATCGGTTAACCTGCCTGGATTCTGGTCACTTCCAGCTCGGTATAATTCTGGCGATGCCCTGTTCTCTTGTCATAGTTCTTGCGACGATTGAACTTGATGATTTCAATCTTTTTATGACGGCCATGGCCCTTGACAGTGGCGACAACCTTGCTGCCATCGACATAGGGTGTACCCACCTTGACATTTTCACCATCGGCAACCATTAATATATTGTCGAATTCTATCGAGGAACCTTCTTCCACGTCCAGTGTTTCGACGCGGATGGTATCACCCTCACTCAAGCGGTACTGTTTACCACCTGTTTTGACTACAGCATACATATTGATCACCCTGAACTTCTGACCGAAACTGAAAGAGCTGGCAATTCTAGCCATTTGCACCCACTCAGTCAATCTATTTGACAATTATCTGGCAGGAATCACCCCGGAACTGTAAACTACGCATTCCAAATATTAGACAATACTTATTTTTTACCACGATGCAATCAAAAACACAGGAAAAACAGGGTGTCGAGAGCCTCGATGCCATCCGCAACCTCATAAAAGAGGATATGGAGGCCGTCAACGAACTGATACTCAAATCCCTGTATTCAGACGTGGCACTGGTCAGCGAACTGGGTAATTACCTTATAAACAGTGGTGGTAAAAGGATCAGGCCGGCCATGGTTCTGCTAAGCGCGCGTGCCTGTCACTACCATGGCGACAAACATTACAATGTCGCCGCAATTATCGAGTTTATCCATACCGCCACCCTGCTGCACGATGATGTCGTCGATGACTCAAAGATGCGCCGGGGCAAGGAAACCGCCAATGCCATCTGGGGCAATGAGGCCAGTGTGCTGGTGGGTGACTTCGTCTATTCACGTGCCTTTGAGATGATGGTCAAGGTTGACAATATGCGTGTCATGGAGATCCTCGCCCATGCAACCAATACCATTGCCGAGGGCGAGGTCATGCAATTGCTTAATGTTCATAATGCCGACACCACCATCGACAGCTATCTGGAAGTCATACGTTGCAAAACAGCCAAGTTGTTTGAGGCAGGCGCCGAACTGGGTGCATTGCTGGCCAGGGCCCCGGAGGAACAGATCAGGGCCATGGCAAGATATGGTATGCACCTGGGTACAACATTTCAACTGGTTGATGATGTACTCGACTACAGCTCAACTGCCGATGAACTGGGCAAAAACATTGGTGATGACCTGGCCGAAGGCAAGCCGACACTGCCGCTGATTTATGCCATCGCGCATGGCACTAAAGCACAGACACAGGCAGTACGTCATGCCATCGAAGAAGGTGGGCTCGAGGATATAGATACGGTCATGGAGGCAGTGACCTCAACGGGTGCGATCGATTATACTGCGAAAATAGCCGGCGATGAGGCACAGAAGGCAAGAGATGCCCTGGCAATCTTTCCGTCATCACCCTATATAGATGCATTGATCTCGCTGGCAGATTTTTCAGTCGATCGAAATTATTAATCGGGGTGTGGCGCAGCCTGGTAGCGCGTACCGTTCGGGACGGTAAGGTCGGAGGTTCGAATCCTCTCACCCCGACCAATTAAAACAACAGGTTATATATTTATTACGCTTATTGTAGAAGTGAGAATCCCTCTGGAAGTGTACTAAAAGTGCGTATTATATAAATGAAATCCGCAAAGACATAGCCATAGACAAGGATCCGATCTCTTACAATGGTGAAGTCCAGCGCCTGCTCAGTTAAGCCAATCAATCCTCTGCCGTTGCCGAGATCTTGTGTATGGCAAGGTCTGCCCCCTCATATTCCTCTTCCTGACTAAGACGGATACCCATTATTGCCTTGAGCGTGCCATAGACTGCATAACCCCCTGCCAGGGCGATGCCGACACCGGTCAGGGTGCCAATCAATTGCGACATAAACGAAACCCCGCCCATGCCCCCTAGTGAAGTTGCTCCAAAGATACCGGCAGCAAGCCCGCCCCATACACCACAAAGACCATGCAACGGCCATACACCCAGTACATCATCGATCTTCCATTTATTCTGCACCAGCGTGAATGACCACACAAACAAGCCGCCTGCAACACCTCCGGTAATCAATGCCCCCAACGGGTGCATCACATCTGAACCGGCACACACGGCAACCAGACCGGCCAACGGTCCATTATGTGTAAACCCCGGGTCATTCTTGCCAACGATCAGCGCCACCAGTATGCCACCGACCATGGCCATCAGGGAGTTGACGGCCACCAGTCCACTTATCCCTTCTATAGACTGGGCCGACATAACATTGAATCCGAACCAGCCTACGGTCAGTATCCATGCACCAAGTGCCAGAAACGGGATACTTGATGGCGGGTGGGCAAAGATCTCACCATCCTTTCCATAACGACCATGCCGGGCGCCGAGCAACAACACGGCGGTCAGCGCTATCCAGCCACCCATGGCGTGTACCACGACGGAACCGGCAAAATCATGAAACGCAGCACCATAACTGGCCTCCAGCCATTTCTGCATGCCATCGATCTTCCCCCATACCATGCCTTCATATAATGGATAAACCAGTGCCACCAGCAGGGCCGTTGCAACCAGTTGCGGGTAAAAACGTGCGCGTTCGGCTATGCCGCCTGAAATAATCGCCGGTATGGCTGCTGCAAAGGTCAGTAAAAAGAAAAATTTGACCAGATCATAACCGTTTTTATCGGTCAGTACCCTGGCCTCTGCATAAAAATCGATCCCGTAGGCAATACCGTAGCCAATGAAAAAGTAGGCCAATGTAGATGTTGCAAAATCGGCAATAATCTTGACCAGCGCGTTGACCTGGTTTTTCTTGCGTACTGTTCCGACCTCGAGAAAGGCAAAACCCGCATGCATTGCCAGTACCATAATTGCCCCCAGAAGGACAAACAAGACATCATTTCCGGCTCTTAGTGTCTCCATAAATTTTACTCTGCTATTTTAATTGTCGGTTTTATTTGAATACTGCATTAACTTGTTTTTATACTTTTCGATTGTTATCCGGGTGCTTTCTGTTCAAAAATGCACCAAAATGGATCGGCCATAGTTTGCATGATGCACCATTATTGATCAACAGATGAAGTGGAAAAAAAGAGAAAAACCCCTATTTGCACTAATATGGTGCAAATAGGGGCGCTAGCAGAGTGTCTCAGGAAAAATCGATACAATCATTGGGTCGGGGCAGGCCTGCTATTTTGCAGCCCTGACGGGATGGTCCCTTTGGAAACAGGGCGTATAAATACTTGCGAGCCCCTTTTTCCGGACCCAGTTTTTTTGTAATAATTTTTATCAGTGACCTGACATTGGGGGAGGTTCCGGTCTCGAGATAATAGTTACGCAGAAAATTGATAATCTCCCAATGCGCAGCTGACAGCTCAATACCTTCTTCATTCGCCAGCTGACTGGCTATCTCCTCAGTCCAGTCTTCAAGGCTCAACAGATAACCGTTTGGATCTGACTCGATTGATGATTCGTTCAGGATGAATTTCATGATATCAGGCATATCCATCTCCTTTTAGCCGAACTGAATAAGTTACCCGCCACACCAGAATCAGGTGTTTTCGGCGAACAATGGGGAATAAAACCCGTAGCAATTAAACCGGTATTAATTTATATACCGGAGCCTGTCGGTGGCAGATCATTTTTTGCTAAATAAAGCAAAGCTGAACCAATTGCTATCAATTGTTCACTGTCAGAATTTTCCGACTCCAACAGGCTCCTTAATATAAATAATAGACTTTAATCAGAATAAATCGAGTGAAGCAGAAAAAATAATAACAGGCCTGTTTACCTTTTTATATTCAAGGCTTATAAAGTGCCAACTGTTTCTCAATATAATCCGTTGCGATGACGCCACCCTGGTTAATACCTTCACAACGTCCGGCTTCTGCATCCCAGACTGCCCGGCTTTCCAGCAACTCGGGCCAGTATGGATAGGTTATGCACTGACGGGGACGCACGGGATAGATCGTACAGCGGTTATCCTCATCCAGTAGCTCACACCGTCCATGACTGTTTATTTTCAACCCCGCACCGATGTATTTGTCCCTTACCAGATAAGACCTTTTGAAGGCCCTTTTATCCATACCAAGATATACCCTTATTTTTTCAGCTTCTTCATCGGTCAGCTCAATGAAGTGCTCATCCGGGTGACCAAGACAGCATTGCCCGCAGCCGGTACAGTTAAACCGGATACTGTTTTTCTGGTGAATCATACGTGTCTGCCCGGCATGTTACTCGTCAACCTTGACCGCTCCCCACAACCGGTCAAGTTCCTTGACAGACAGCGTGTTCATCTCCTGCCCGCTTGCTGAAAGCCGCTTCTCCATCTCCCTGAAACGCCGTTCAAATTTCCGGTTGCCCTTACGCAAGGCATTTTCCGAATCCACACCCAGATGACGGGCAAGGTTTACACATGCAAACAGCAAATCGCCGATTTCCTCTTCAATTTGATTTTGTTGCCCCGCCTCGACAGCCTCCCTGACTTCTTCGATCTCTTCCGATAATTTGGCATAGACGGGGTCAACGTTGTCCCAGTCAAAACCGGCCCGTGCCGCGCGTCGTTGTAACTTCTGCGACCGGGTCAATGCCGGCAAGGCATTGATCACCCCGTCAAGCTCACCGGGCAAGGCGCCTTTGCTCAAACCCTGCTGGCTCCTCTCCTTTTTTTTATGTTCTTCCCAGGCCGCTGTCTGCTCTTCCACTGATTCGATGTTATCGTCGGCAAAGACATGGGGATGCCGGCGTACCAGTTTTTCAGAAATGGCATTGACGACATCACTGAAATCAAACCATTGCTGTTCACGGGCTATCCGGGCATAAAAAACAATCTGGAAAAGCAGGTCGCCCAGTTCACATTTAAGTTCATCGTGACTGCCATTATCAATAGCATCGGCCACCTCATAGGCTTCTTCCAGTGTATGTGGAACAAGGGATTCAAGGGTCTGTTCCTTGTCCCACGGGCAACCGCCATGCTCATTCCGCAAGCTGGACATGATTGCAAGCAATTTATCCATGTTTTCCATTCCGGACTCTCAATAAAAATTACAGCACGGGTATGATGATAACAATTTTTGCGCCGCCCAGTTCGATACTGTCACCAATTGTTATCTGGCCACTATACAAGGTGATGATCTCCTGCACCACCGACAACCCGATACCGTGCCCGGCCACTGTTTCATCGGCTCGCCTGCCTCGCTGCAAGACAGATTCCTTTTGATCATCGGCAATCCCCTTGCCATCGTCCTCGACCGTAATCCGCAGGACCTTTTTGCTGCCGTCGGTTTCATACAGGGCAGTGACCCTGATTGATTTTCTTGCCCATTTAAATGCATTCTCGAGAAGATTACCAAACAGTTCAAGCAAATCGCCCTCTTCACCCGGAAAAACCAGTTTTGGTGAACCCTTAACCTGGCAATCAATACCCAAACCGGCGTGTACTTTCTGTAATGAATTGATAATCCGTTCGGCACTTTGCATGAGCGGGGTTGTTGCACCCATCGTCGTCCTGCCCGCAGCCGACGCACGCTGAAGCTGGTAATCAATAATCCGTTTCATCTGATCAATTTGCTCAAGACCGGGGCTGTCATCCCCGGCACTGGCCCTGAGTACTGCCAGCGGTGTCTTGAGACTATGCGCCAGGTCGGCCAGTGTATGACGGTATCGATCACGCTGGGTTCGTTCGGAATCAATAAACGTGTTAATGCCCTCGGTCAAGCCTTGTATCTCGTCAGGATAACCTTCATGCAGGCGTTCAACCTCACCTGATTTGACCCGCACAAGGTCAGAGGCAACTTCACGCAGGGGCTTCAGACTCCATCGTAAAATTATTCCCTGCGCAACCAGCAGGACAACCACTACAGCCAGCAGCCATCCCCATAACTCGTTGCGAAAACTGCTGACTTGTTTACGGTAAACAGAAAAATTTTCCAGCGCCTGAAAGATAAACTTGAACTGCTTGCCCTCACTGTTTTCCCATGCCACTGCAAACTCAAGGCTGAAAACTTTTTCTGCTCCCTGTTGTTCATGTCGCCTGAAATGCCAATGGGCAACTTTGATGTCCCGAACCGGCGGCAGGTGTTTGCCCATAGACGATGGTGAGCGCCAGACAAGCTTGTGCCCCTTTGTGTATATACGTGCGTAAAGACCGGACTGGGGTGAGGATAACCGGGGGTCTGGCAGCGGCTCACCTACCCGTAGCTGCTCATCCAGATCAAGAAACTCGGCCGATGCAAGTAACGAAAAGATCTGCCCCTGCAAGCGTGCACGCACGGCCTCCTCGGCACTATGCGAAAATGCCCTGTCCAGCACGAGGCCAGTCAACCCCAGAAAAAAAATGAGTATAACGCTTGCTGAAATCAATAGGCGTCTGCTTAATGACATGGGTTGTCAGTCACTTCTTGATAGCGCAAAGCGGTAGCCACGCCCGCGCAGTGTCTCGATGGGCTTTACACTGTTATCGGGGTCGATCTTTTTTCGCAGGCGCCCCACCAGAACCTCGATAACGTTACTGTCACGATCAAAATCCTGATGATAGATGTGTTCCGTCATATCCATTTTGGAGATGACCTCGCCGGCATGCAGCATCAGGAATTCCAGTATCCGGTACTCGTAGGCCGTCATTTCAACCGGCTTGCCATCCACTTCGACTGATTGTGTGGTCAGATCAAGATGTACCGGGCCACATTTAAGCCGGGACTGCGACCAGCCCGTCGAGCGGCGAAGCAAGGCACGCAGGCGCGCCAGTAATTCTTCCGTACTAAAGGGCTTGACCATATAATCATCGGCGCCCGCCTCCAGCCCTTCCACTTTTTCCTGCCAGAGACCACGTGCCGTCAGGATCAGTATTGGAAAGTCCCTGCCGGCATTTCGCCACTGCCTGATAACCTCGATGCCGGACAACAATGGCAATCCCAGATCCACTATGGCAAGATCAAAGGAATACTCACGCCCCTGAAATAGCCCGCTCTTGCCATCAGCCGCAGACTCAACAACAAAACCTGCAGCGGATATTGTCTTCTCCAGTTGCTGTCTTAGAACATCCTCATCCTCAACAAGCAGTATACGCATTCATGTTCCTTGCCTTAATGGCCAGCACTGACCCGAAAGGTTTTGACTACACCGGAAGGCATCAAAACCTTGATAATATATCGGGAACCTTTGCGCTCTGCCTTCAATATCCGCCCGCCGGTCTGTGCCTGGATCATGGCGACGGCCGCCTCAAGGCTCATGGATTCCGATCGGGCAGCAACCTGTATTGGTGGAACTGCCGCAATTGACTCGACGGCCGCAAAACCCGACAGGACACCCAGAGTCAAACAAATCACGACCCTTGATAACCACCTTGTTATCGGTAAACTCATGTCATTACATCCGAACCGGGCTACCCGAAAAAATATTTTTATTCATCCACAACAACATTGACACGCACACGCACACGTTTGCCTGGACGACGACTCATAAAGGTATCATATTCACGGCCTTGATAGCGATAACTCACACGATATCCTGTTAAACGCTCTTCTTCACGAAAATTGTTAACTGTTCGACACCGGGTTTGATTGTTCGCATGTGATTCAGTATATCCAGGATTATTATCCGACATATCCCGTCCGATCTTGTTACCGAGTAACGTACCGACGATGGTTGCCGCAGTCCTGCCTCTTCCCTTGCCCATCTGGTGACCGGCAACCCCGCCAAGAATACCACCGACGATACCGCCGGCTGTCTTGTTGTTGCTGCCGCCATGCTGGTGTTCAACCGTACGTTCCTCGTCCCAGCACTCCCTTTCCGGTCGATCGATACGAACAGTCTTGTACACGGGTTCAACCGAAACCACTTTGGCATAATCCTGATAGCGGTTTACTTTTTTTGAACGATAATCATTTCTATCGTGATGCCCTGCAAAAACGGCAGTGGATATAAATACCGACCCTGCCAGGGATACTATAATAATTTTATTCATACTCATGATGTTCTCCTTCCGATACCTTGTCCCAATAAGTGTAAGTATAGTTTAGACTCTGCTGGCTGAACCTAAGCTGAACATTAATATCTGTTTAAATCATATAGTTAGCATATAATTTCATATAATTAAAGCCGATTGATGGCCGATTCTGTCTACTGGTTAACAATTCTGCCTGTTTTACTCAAAATACTATAATGGCCAATGTTATTGACAAAGGTGACTTTTTTTTAGAAGCTGGTATCTCCAGCCATTCAGGGAGATAAAATATTGATCGAGCAACTAGAAACGATTGTTGAAAAACGTTCGCAATCACATAACCTCATCGAAGAACTTGTCGTCACCCGGAACGACATGCTGGCCTTGTTTGGCAAACTGGCCGATTTAAAACCCTTCATTGAACTCGATGACGCCACCTGTGAAATATTGCAGGAATTCTGTGAAACCCTGGTTGACTACACATTGCAGGCACACCTGAACCTGTACCGCTACATCGAAGAAAAACTGGAAAAACGCAGGAAAATCATTGAACTGGCCGACAACATCTATCCCAACATACTAAAATCAACAGAATTTATTTCAAATTTCAATGATACGTATGAAAACATTAATAAAAACCTGGATTCGTCCCATCTGGAAAGTGATCTGTCAAAACTTGGAGAGACCATGGCGGTCAGGATCGAACTGGAAGACCAGTTGATTGCAGAACTAACCAACCGTATCCCTGAAGTGAGTGTCGCCCAGACCCTGCATTCCTGAATCCGGGAAGGTAATTACTGCTGGTCTGTCGAATCCCTGGCTGTTTTATTTCCGATTGTATCAATCGAAACGACAACCTCGCTTTTTCTGACCTCGTCTGTAAAGTGAGGGCGCAACTTCATCTCACGACCGGCCTCCTTTGCCAGTTCCTGCTCACGCTGTGAAATCAGACCCAGACAATCACGGATGCCGATCAGGGTATTGTCCTGCAATGGGTGCTTCAGACCCGGTGTTGTCGCCGTATCCTTGACAACATGAGTCAACACCACTTTCACCGCCTTTAAAATCAGTTCCTCACGTGTAGATTCAGGTTCGCTCATTTATTTCCTCACAGTAAAGCTGGTACCAGGTATGATCAGGATGTTTATACTAACGATGTCTGCAAAAGTAATCCAGCGCAAAACGGAATAACCATGCGCTTTACCTGACAACAGGCTTACGTATAATAGACCGCAGGTAAATCAACCATCGACAGGAAACACCATGCCCTATTTTATTTACAATATTTTCCCGGATAAAAAACTGGAACTGCTTGATGAATATGCAAAATACCGTGATGCCCGCGATAATGTTCGTGAACGTCGAAAGGAACAGACTGAAAACGATACGCAAACAGTGCGGCTCGTGCATGCAAGACATCAGCAGGAAGCCGAACGTCTGTTAACAACCAAACGTGAAGCCAGACCGACTGGTGAGGATTAATTCCGGCCATCGCGCAACTGTCCAACAACCCTGTTCTCACCGGAATGATTCGTTCATCCCGCAGGAGGATGGATCATTTCTAGTCATAATATCTGAAACTCAGTGAATAATAAGGCGAGATATCATAGTACATGCTGTAGGACGAGAACGGATAATAATACCCGCTTCGATAGTGGCCATAACCTCTATAACGGCCGTGACCGCCAAAATTCCTGTTAAATCTCCATGGATTCCCGTAATAATTCCGGCCATGTCCTGAATATCGATGGTTCCCGTAGTATGTGTTATGTCGTCTGTAATCACGCCTTGCATGGTCTCGCCGCTGATGTCTGCGTTCATATCTGTCACGCTGATGACCACCACTATTGTAATAGGATGCAGTATTATGCCTGTCTGTACGATGGCCACCACTCGCCATAACCGGGGCAGAAAAACCCATCACTGCAACTGCAAGGAATGTGTATTTGATCTGTCTGGATAATTTCATGAATCACCTCCATCAGGTATTTTCACGCAACAATCCCTCGTCTGAAGGAAAACTTTTCTTGATCTACACTTATAGAATAGACAAGTAAAGCTGAACCTGACCTGAATGAAAAAAAATACCTTCAACCTGTTAATTTTATTAGTCTCTAATGGACGAATCTGAATACAGAGAGATCTACCATTCGGTCAATAACCTGCGTTGCTGTTTTGAGAAGGCCATTCTGACACATCGATTTTCATGCAAAAATCTCGTCAAGATCATGATCGCTGATCGAGAGGGGGTCGGCTGTTCAGATCAACCAGCACAGGAGGCCTGCCATCACCTCCTTGACTTGATACGGAAAAATGCCACGTTTGTATTAAAAACATCACCATCCGGCGGGCAACTCCCGCATGCAAAGGAAATCAGGGTACAGTGTGGGGGAATGATCGGGATCTACCATGCACTCAAACCCGATATGGAAATTCCGGCGGGCGTTGAGGATATCTTCGGACTCATTCAGGAAGCCGGGGCATCATATAATGGTGTGGATAATCTGCCGTATAACGATATCATCAAGACCCTGAGCCAGTTTGAAGGCCGTAAAAAAAGAAGGCGGAAATGACCTGCCAGTGGCCATACATGCCAGTACTCTATCAAGGTGATATTCAAATACCGTCCGCAGGGCGGGTGGTATGATGAAGGCCCCTGGAATTCCTCAAGCCTGACCACAACCCCATCCAGTAATTTCCCTGAGAAAGCGGGGGCAGTTCCGCCAACAACATCGCGCTGGATACAGACCCTGATCAGTAACCAGACAACAATGATGAGTGTTATTTCCGACGCAAGCTTCAGTTTTTTATGTCGGCGAAAAAATCCGGTCATACATTCCACACTGTTTTAAACCCAATTAAAATCATTGTATTACAGTAGCTAACGTTCTATGCTTGTTATTACAGTACCCCGGGACAGTGATTATGGAAGAAGACGATAAACTCAAACTGACCATTGGTGATGCACTGCAATTGCAATTTGTTGCAGACGAACAGAAGCGTCGCCATTATTCCAAGGTTATCGGCTATCTGGAAGGGCATAGTGTACTGATAACCACACCACGAGTCGAAGGTAACATTATGCTGGTGCGTGAAGACCAGAGGGTCATTGTCAGGATGATGACAGGCAACCAGGTCTATGGATTTAACACACAAATAACCAGCTCCAATCTAAGGCCCTACGCTTACCTGCACCTGGCTTATCCAAAGGAACTGGAACACATCACCGTTCGCAAGGCACAGCGCGTGACAACCCGGCTGATTGCCTCGGCAGAACTGGAAACGGCTGAAAATGCAGAACGTGTGACTCACCCCGTTAGTGTCATTGACGTCAGTACCAACGGCGCCATGTTCGAATCAGCTATCCGGCTTGGTGAAGTCGGCGACATTATTACCCTGTCGGCAAAACTCAAGGTTGGCGAAAAAGAGGAATATATTTCCATCCCGTGCATTATTCGAAATATAAAACAAACCGGGGATTCAGGCAAAATAAACCATGGCCTGGAGTACCAGCTACTGGAACAGAATGAACATTTTATTATTTATGGATATGTATATGAACAAATGATCAATAGCATGAAGAAATAAATTCCAGTCCAACCCCTCAATCATATCTTTGCAGGCTGCTATTTGTACAACTGAAGCTGCATCAGACCTGTTTCCTGTCTTTATTCGATTGACTGACTATGCAAATAATCATCATATGTACCACTGAAATTCACCACACTATCTACCTTCATTTCAATAATACGCGTTGCCAGTGATGACACGAATTCACGATCATGACTGACAAAGATCAACGTACCGGGATAATTTTCCAGCGCCAGGTTCAGTGACTCGATCGACTCCATATCCAGGTGATTGGTCGGCTCATCCATGACCAGAATATTCGGCTTTTGCAGCATCAGTTTTCCAAACAACATGCGCCCCTGCTCGCCACCGGAAATAATATTGACCTGTTTATTGATCTCATCCTGCGAGAATAACAAACGTCCAAGTGTCCCCCTGATCACCTGCTCATCATCTTCATCCTTGCCCCACTGTGACATCCAGTCAAACAGGCTTGTGCTGCTGTTAAAATCAACCGCATGATCCTGGGCATAATAACCGACATTGACATTTTCTGACCACTTGACCATGCCGCTCTTTGCTGGCATGTCACCAACCAGCGTGCGTAACAGGGTTGTCTTGCCTATGCCATTCGGGCCTATTACAGCAATGCGTTCCCCTACCTCAACCATCATATTGATGTCGCTGAATAATAAACCCTTGTCATAGCCATTACCCAGGTTCTCTACTTCCAGCGCCAGCCGAAAGAGTTTTTTCTGCTGTTCAAATCGTATGTAGGGGTTCTGGCGACTGGATGGCTTGACGTCTTCTATCTGGATTTTCTCGATCTGTTTTGCGCGCGAAGTGGCCTGCCTGGCCTTTGAGGCATTGGCTGAAAAACGGCTGACAAAGGTTTGTAATTCGGCAATCTGCGCCTTCTTCCTGGCATTATCTGTCAACAGGCGTTCGCGCGCCCGGGTGGATGCGACCATATACTGATCATAGTTACCCGGATACATGCGTAACTCACCATAGTCCAGATCTGCCATGTGGGTGCACACGCTGTTAAGGAAATGGCGGTCATGCGAAATGATGATCATGGTGCAATTTCGTTGATTAAGAATATCTTCCAGCCAGCGAATGGAGTTGATATCGAGGTTATTGGTGGGTTCATCCAGTAACATGATATCCGGGTCGGCGAACAGGGCCTGTGCCAGCAACACACGTAATTTCCACCCGGGGGCAACGGCACTCATCGGGCCGTTATGTTGTTCCAGCGGAATATCCAGACCCAGTAATAATTCGCCTGCACGTGATTCTGCCGTGTATCCGTCCATCTCGGCAAAGGCGACCTCCAGTTCTGCGACCTTCATGCCATCCTCTTCACTCATTTCCGGTAATGAATAAATCCGGTCACGTTCGGCCTTGACCTCCCACAACTCGACATGCCCCATAATAACGGTGTCGACTACGGTGCAATCTTCATAGGCGAACTGGTCCTGTTTGAGCATGCCGACCCGTTCGTTGGGGTCAATACTGACCGTCCCGGTGACAGGCTCGAGATCCCCGCCCAGAATTTTCATGAATGTTGATTTTCCACATCCATTGGCGCCGATCAGACCATAGCAGTTACCTTCGCCGAATTTGACCGAGATATTTTCAAACAAGGGCCGGGCCCCGAATTGCATGGTGATATTTGCTGTAGAAATCAATATAGGTTCCTGAATATATCCTGCTAGCCTGCAAACCCATGTATCTCATGACATAAGAGAACGATACAAAAAGGGTTAATTAGCCAACCGACAAAATACTCCCTGCTGGCGAAACGCAAAACGGGTTGAACAAAATTGGCCGCGATTCTACCAGAATCGCTGGACAATAAACAGTTATCGAACCTTTGATCAATTCCGGATGAAGCAGATTGTGCCCACTGACGATGCCGGGAGTATTGAAGGAGCTGCAAGTCTTTGAAATAATAATGGATAGGGGCGGATTTGAGCTGCCGGGGATTATAAGGGCCGTATTTACAGGATGATAAAGAGATGGTTTGCTGTTGATAATAAAAACAGAACCCTCAATAATCAGGCACAATCACAGACATCTCTTTAAAAGAGCATTAATAAAATTACCTGTCGTATGACTGTCTCTACTGCAAGGAAACTACAATAGCGAACAATAGCAATACAATGGCAATCGCCTGAAAACCAACGCGCGCACTCATGAACTGGACATCGTGTTTATGGTCAAAATCACTGCCCATGGCCATTGAGCCAACACCCCAGCCGAGTGATACAATTGTTGCAATCAAGGCGAGTATAATTAATATTGTCATGATTTCCATAACGTATCTCCTGCATCTGTTTTAAGCCTAGCAAACAAATCAGATGACGGTATTGATACTCATCAAGCCGATAGTAATCACCTTATAAAATATATCTATTTGAGGGTTGCCAATGAGAAACGGGGCAGCCTCGTCCCCTTCCCCAACGACTACCAGGCACCAACAAGATGCTTGATTCAAACTAACGCCGATCTATAAACCTGTTGTATCTGAAGAAACTGTTCACTCAAGCTGACGGGTAACCGGACGCTATATAAAGATAGGATATTTGATTTAAACAACACGTGAAAATTTATGATGACAACTGAAGAGACCAGGGACAGGGTACCGGTCGAGAGCCTGGTTAAGGGATTATACGTCGACCTTGAGCTGTCCTGGAACGAGCACCCCTTTATGTTTTCCCGCTTCAAAATAAAGTCCGACAAGGACCTGCGGGCGATCAGAAAACTGGGTATGACTGAAATTACTGTTATTCCCGAACGCAGTGATGTGGGGGCAGTAGATGAAACACCCCGGGAAACACCGGCCGATCAGAAAATGGCGCTCGACGAATTGTGGCAGAACAAAAATGCTCACATTGAGCAAGCCAACCATTTCCGGGACAAGCGCCAGCGTGTTGCAAAACGATACAAACAACAGGCGCAAAGGGTAAAAAACATTATTGGCGAGATGAAAAGTCAACCCGCCAATGCAATCCACAATGTGGATGAGGTGGTAGAGGATCTGGCATCCACCTTTGACGGCCAGCCTGATCTGGTGACCAATCTGGTCAACCTCGGCAGCGGCACACACACTGCCTGCAATCATGCCATCAATGTAACCATGTTAAGCCTGATGCTGGGAAACGCCGAAGGTTTATCAAAAGATGAATTGCAGCATCTCGGCATGGGTGCATTACTACATGATATGGGCAAGATCGAAATTTCCAGCTCGATCACGATGAAAAAGGCCCCGCTCTCACATGCTGAGGAAAAAGTGCTTGAACGCCATACCCTGCTGGGGAGAAAGCTTGCCGAATGTGTGCGTGATCTTCCTGAAGCGACGTTAGAGATTATCGAACTTCATCATGAATTCCTTGATGGCTCGGGTTATCCTCATGGCCTGCCTGCAACCAAACTTTCGAAACTCGTCCGTATCGTTACCGTTACCAATATTTACGATAGTCTCTGTAATCCTCCTGACCCGGGCAATGCGGTTACACCAAAAACTGCCATGGCGATGATGTATTCCAAATACAGGGACAAACTCGATCGCAAGCTGGTTGAACGGTTTATACAAACGCTTGGTGTCTATCCTCCTGGTACAGTAGTGAGACTCAATGATGAAAGTATCGGCCTGGTTATTACTGCTGACCCCGGTGCACTGCTTCAACCCGAAGTGCTGCTTTATAACGTGGATATCCCCAGGGACCAGGCCTTGATCGTGGATTTAAAAGATCAGGATGAACTTTCCATCGTTGATGTATTACGACCCGGTGACTACCCGGAACGCATATATGAATACCTGGGCATTCAGGAGAGACTGGGGTATTTCATCGAAAACCAGACGGGTTAACCCGTATGTATGCTGATTTAAATCTATTCCGGCAGTAATTGACCATTATGAAATAGACAGGTCAGGCTGATTTCAGAACGAGGGCCTGGCGTACCTCATCATATGCCTCCTTCAAACGGTTGATGTACCCGGCCCCTTCGTTCAGATCATTTTTATTTGCCTTGATCTCGAGTGAACATGCCAGCTCGCTCAATTGCATTGCGCCTACATTGGCGCCGGCGGATTTGATGCTGTGCGCCAGGCGGCAGACTTCGGTGTTATCACCGCCTTCACTTGCCAGCAATAACTCATCGAGCATATTCTCGACACTGCTCATGAATATCGGAATCAACTGGGCGAATGCCTGCTCTCCCAGAGTGGTGCGCATATCTTCATACCTGCCCGGGTCGATGACCTCCTTCTGCGATTCCGCACCCCCTTTGATTGTTTGTGTCGCCACAGCAGGCATGCTGTTCCACATACGCTCTTTCGTCTGTATATAAGAAGCATCAAGCCGGTCCACCCGGTCCAATGCATCATCAATATGATTTTCCCTTGCCCGTTGTTCGAGCTCACCGGCAAGCTCGAACATGTGTCTTGCACCCACATTGCCACTGATACCACACAGTGCGTGACTTTCACTTTCGAGGGTGTCTGCCTGTCCACTTTCAGCTGCCGCCCTCAAGATATTGAGTTTACCCGCAGCACTTTCAGTATACGAAATGATCAGCGGCTCGATATCCTCCCCCATCAATGCAAGCAGCTGATTGAATCTGGTTTGGTCGAGGCAATCATGCTCCTCATCCCCTGATGCTGAAGCCTTTGCTGTTCCGGATGCCGGCTGTTTTTTACCAACTCCCTGCGTTGATGTGTTTTTCAGGTTATCCCTGAGCACTTCCATCAGTGCATGCTGCTCAAAAGGTTTGGCCAGAAAATCATCCATCCCGGCAGCCAGACATTTGTCGCGGTCACTTTGCTGGGCGTTTGCAGTCAGTGCCACAATGGGTACATGGCGGCCACGGTGCTGTTCCTCTTCCTGGCGAATTGCCCGGGTGGCCTGGTAACCGTCCATCACCGGCATCTGGCAATCCATCAGGATCAGGTCGTATTCGCCTGCACGCCACATCAGCAGTGCCTCTTCCCCGTCACCTGCCAGATCCACAACCAATCCCGTCTGCCTCAGCATGGTCGTGGCCACGAGCTGATTGAATTCCACATCTTCTACCAGCAGCACCTTGCCGGTAAAGCTGACTTTTGCACTGGCACCTGTCGGCTCATCTGACGCGGCCACATCATAGGCGGTGATCAGACGCGTCATATCACCCTGTCTTGTGGCACCCAGTACGGCTGCAAGAGTTTCCGCCAGTATGTCGCTGCGCACAGGTTTGATCAGGTAACCATTGAAACCAGCTTCATTAAGGCGTCGGGTGTCGCCACGCTGGGCACCGGAGGTGAGCATCAACAAAGGCAAATCCGAAAAGCAGGGTATGGAGCGGATGGATCGCGCCAGTTGTTCGCCGTCCTGATCAGGCATGAGGTAGTCCAGCACCGCCAGTTCGAACGGCACACCGGCATCAGTGGCCTGGTGCAGTATCGTCATTGCCGATTTGGCGTCGGCACATGCCTCCACCTCCATTCCCAACGGTTTCAGTTGTTCACACAATACCTTCCGGTTGACCGGGTGATCGTCCACCAGCAGAACCCGCACACCCTCGAGCTCCGCCCGCACCAGTGGTTCCACCTTGCCCGCCAGTGGCAACCCCAGTGTAAACCGGAAAGTGGAGCCTTCATCAGGGCAACTTTCAACGCCTATTTCCCCCCCCATCAGATCCACCAGTTGTTTGGATATTGCCAGCCCCAGACCCGTACCACCAAAACGTCGGGTAGTGGAACCATCGGCCTGAGTGAAGGCGCTGAACAGACTGGACTGTATATCCTTGCTGATACCGATGCCGGTATCTTGCACCTCAAGCTGAATTTTTGCCTCCTTGTCATCCTGTTGCAGACAGCGGATATTGATCAGCACGTGTCCCTGAGCGGTGAATTTGATGGCATTACCCACCAGGTTCATCAAAATCTGGCGCAGCCTTCCGGCGTCACCATTGAGTCGCCGTGGACAGGATGGATCATATCTCATAATCAGTTCCAGACCCTTCTCGCGTGCCGCGCCCGCCAATAACTGGCAGACCTCGTGGGTAGCACGCTCCAGGTCGAAGGCAACGGGATCCAGCGTCAACTTGCCTGCCTCGATCTTGGAGAAGTCCAGAATATCATTGATCACCACCAGCAGTGCCTTGCCCGACTCGGTAATCGTATCCAGATACTGGTGCTGTATACCGCTAAGCTCGGTGTTGGCCAATATCTGGGCCATCCCCAGCACACCGTTCATCGGTGTGCGTATCTCATGGCTCATGGTGGCCAGAAATGCGCTTTTTGCGTGCACCGCCGCCTCTGCTTCCGCCTTGGCGTGAAGCAGTGCACTATTGGTATAACACCGACTGATGCCCATGCTGACGACGTCGGCCAAGCGGTTAAGAAAAGTAATTTCCTGTTCTGATTGTTTGTATCCTTGTGGAAGGTAAAGCACGATCATACCAAGCACGGTATCATCTTGCATAAGAGGCACGTTATACTGTCCATGAGGTATCATGCCATCGGAGTGGATATCAATCTGGTTGTCCACGTCACTGGAAAACAGGATGGTATGCTCGACTGCGGCATGTCCACACAGACAATGCCCGAAAGGTACCTGTGTGCACGAGCCGCATAACTCAGCACCCAGTTCCTGCCCTGTAGCCAGTATCAGATTTTGTCCCCTGCCCTCATCCTCGGTCAGAAAGATGGCCCCCTTGTGTAAGGATTTCAGCCACGGGACTGCATCCAGGATTTCGTTCAATACCTTGTCAAGCAAAACCTCCATTTCCAATGGTTGCAAGGCCAATCTCAATAGTGTACTCAGTGCCCTTTCCTCGGCTGCGGCCGTTTCCAGTTGTTCACTCTGATTTTGTACTGCCATTTCAATTCGTTTGCGCCCGGTAATATCGCGGTATGTCCACAGGTGCGCCTGATTAACATTCTGACCATCTGTCCGAAACAGGACCGGGATGTAGTCACGCTCGAAAACCCTGCTGTCAGCCAGCTCCAGCTCCTCACCGATGACCACTTCTTTCCAGGCAACGCAACGTTCATTACTCTCGAAGAAACGATCGGGATCAACGAACAGTTTCTTACCCCTGGTAATACATTCAGCGCTGTCTCTTCCTGTTAATGCCGATGGTAACGTGTCGATATTGAACATGTCACAGAATAATTGATTAGCCTGCAGGATATGCCGGTTGTCATCCTCAACCAGAATGCCCTCCTGCAGATTATCAACCAGTGAGGCCATCAGCTCATTGGATTGTTTGAGATCATGTTCTGCCTTGTGGCGTTCCGTGATATCACTCACTACACCACAGAACAGATGGCTGTTATTTATTTTAATTTCACTAACCGCCAGACTCATGGGTAAAACGCTGTTGTCCTTGCGCCGCCCCTGCACTTCCCGGGTCTGGCCCAGAATTTGCGCCTTGCCTGTCTCCAGATAGGCTCGCATATAGTCCTTATACTCACCACAATAGGGTTCCGGCATCAATAACACGAACGGCTGCCCGATAATCTCATCGGCACGGTAACCAAAGATTTTTTCTGCTGCCAGATTGAAGGTCTCAATCCTGCCGTACTGATCAATGGTAATGATACCATCGACGACACCTTCAAATACGGCACGATAACGATTTTCACTGGTCTGCACCTCATCCTGCGCCGTTTGCAGACGATCACGCATGCTCCCGAAAGTACGGGTCAGATGACCCAACTCGTCATTACCGGCCCGGGGTAACGGGACGCTGGCATCGCCCTCGGCAAGGCTCGCCGCAGCACGTTGCAGCCGGTTTATTGGAATTCGTATCCACAGGTTCTGCCAGAAGGTGGCCAGCACAATGAATACACCCAGCACCATCAGTGTTGCCATGGCCAGACGGAAAACATTTTCCTGCTCTTCAGCCAGTTCATGCCCGAAGTCAGCGGTCAATACCAGCGTACCAACGGTATCGCCCTGCCACTCCAGGGTATGACGAAAGCGCACCAGGTTTGTTTCGTCTGTAACAGGCGGTTCACCGAGTTGGTATATCTGTTGCCCTTTATCGTTGAATATCACCAAAGCCCGCCAATCCTGCCGGTTCGATACAACCTCCTGGCTCAGGGTAGTATGTAATGAGGCAAGGTCACCGGCCAGAATGTCCCTGACCAGGTAGGGTTTGATGGCGTTGAGAATCTGGTTCTGGTGCTTGTCCCATGTTTCCAGCTCATGTTGTATATATTGAGGTTGCCAGTACCAATAGGCTATGCCGGCCATGACAGCAAATGCCATCAGGAAGGGCAACAATAGTTTGGTGCGAATACCCACGTCTATGGCTCCTTCACGTAAAATGCATCCGGCACAGGTCGACAGGCTCTATACATGAACCTGGCACCAGGCCGAAGCAAGAGATCAGCGCCATGGAATATTTCTGTTGATACCGGTTCGATGACCGATACTGACGCCGGCAAGCCGGCACAACCATACCGCAATAATTCGAAAATCTGTTTTAATCTGTCCATACGCAGACGACCCCTGTTTTTTTCAGGGGCCTGGTGGTGCAGGGCATGGCACAGTGTATGTACTGTTCGGTTATAACTGTGCTTCGCAGATCGCAGTCAGGCATCATGATGTTCATGAAAATAATGTCAGGATGACCCGCCAGTATCTACAAACGCAAGCGAAGGCTCCAGGCCATCCTCCGTTGGTAACCAGCGATTCAATACATTTTGCAATACATGCAGGTTAACGGGTTTGATCACATAGTCGTCCATTCCCGCCCGCAGACAGCGTTCACGGTCACCACTCAGGGCGTTGGCGGTTAAGGCAATAATGGGTATCCGGGTACCCGCCGGTTCACTTCCACGTATCCTTCGACTGACCTCATAACCGTCCATGACAGGCATCTGACAATCCATCAGTACCAGATCGTAGTCCTGACGGGACAAGGCCTCCAGCGCCTGTTTACCGCTGGCCATCACATTGGCCTTGAAACCCATTGTAGACAAAAGACCGCAGATAACGGCCTGATCGACTGCACCATCCTCGACCACCAGCACCCGTCTGAACCCCGATGTGACCGGGGGGATTCCCGGTAGCGAGGCAACCCTGGCGAGGTGGATGGTAAACCAGAAACGACTACCCTGACCCGGCTCCGAATCCAGGCCGATCTCGCCGTCCATGACCTCTACCAGTTGTCTGGAAATACTGAGCCCCAGACCAGTACTCCCGTATACATGGGTGGTTGTGCTTTCACCTTGACTGAAGCAGTCAAAAATCTGTTCCTGTGCTGCCGGGGTGATTCCGATACCGGTATCACTGACCTCAAAACGCAGGCCGATAACATCGTCTATATCTTCATACTGCGATACGCGCAACACCACTTTTCCCTGTTCGGTAAACTTGATGGCGTTGCTGACCAGATTAGTCAACACCTGCCGCAGTCGGGTAGGATCGCCGCGTACGATGGGAGACACTTCTAAATCAAAATGTGTAACAAGCTCCAGGCCTTTGTTCCGGGCCTGTATGGCAAACAGTTGTGTTGTGTCATCGACTGCATCGCGCAGATCAAAATCGATACTTTCCAGGGTCAGCTTGCCGGCCTCGGCCCGGGAGTAATCAAGAATATCATTGATGAACGCCAACAAATGCTTGCCCGAACCCGCTATGGCTTCAATGAATTCCTGTTGTTTCTCATCGAGACGGGTTTCACGCATTAACTCCGTCATACCAATCACTGCGTTCAGGGGCGAGCGAAGTTCGTAACTCATGGTGGCAAGAAATGCCGCTTTTGCCTGCATCATTCGCTCGGTGTCCTGGAAGGCGTCCTCCAGCCCCTGCCGGGAGGATTGCAGTTCCCGTTGCAGGCGTTCGTTCTCGCGCTTGACCTCGAAATGACGGAAGGCATCTCCAATATTCCTCAGTAACAACTCGTCATCACAGGGTTTGGTGAGGAAGCGGTAGATGGCGCCTTCGTTAATGGCCGCAGTCACTGCCTTGAGGTCGGCGAAACCGCTGAGTATCAGGCGCATCACATCGGGGTAAAGCTGTTTGACCTCGCTGAAAAACTCCACCCCGGTCATACCGGGCATACGCTGATCAGAGATGATGACGCCGATATGATGCCTCTCAAGTAATGCCAGGCCAGCCTGGCCACTGTTTGCCGTCAGCACGGTGTAACCGCCACGGGTAAACAACCGTTCCAGTACGGTCAATATACTTTCTTCGTCATCTACCAGCAACAGTGTGCGTTGTTCAAATGCCCTGGCATCGGTATCGGTATCGGCAACATCTTCGCATAAAATTGGTTGTACCATCGGCAATCACCTCTCTGGTTATCTTTCTTTGACACGTGACAACAAATGTTCATTGCCGATCGCACGTGAAAAAATCTGCAAAATAGACTGGGGAATATCATGCAGGGCCAGAACCTCCTGTACGCCGCCATGATTAACTGCCTCTTTAGGCATGCCATAGACCACACTGGTGGCCTCATCCTGTGCCAGGGTACGTGCCCCGGCGTCGAACATTTCGCGCAGCCCCCTGGCGCCATCATCACCCATGCCGGTCATGATGATGCCAAGGGCATTTTTGCCGGCCGCCTTGGCCACGGAACGGAACAACACATCCACCGAAGGACGGTGCCGGCTGACCAGTGGACCATCCTTGATCCTGACGTAATAACGGGCACCGATACGTTCAAGCAACATGTGTTTTCCCCCCGGGGCGATCAGTGCGCGGCCAGGTATCACCCGATCCTTGTCACTGGCCTCTTTTATATCAAGCAGGGAAATGGAATTAAGCCGTTCTGCAAATGACCGGGTAAATTTTTCCGGCATATGTTGAACAACGACAATGCCCGGCACCACTCTCGGCAGGTTTGGCAGAACCAGCTCCAGTGCCTGGGTACCACCGGTGGAGGTACCGATGGCCACCACCTTGTCGGTGGATTCGGCCATGGATGTTGACCCCGGTGCCAGCATGGCATCTGCCGTGAGTTTGGGCTCCACCTGTAATTTACGACAGGCATTCTTTTTGATGGTTTTCAGGTTGGCACATGCCGCACCCCGCACTGTATCGATGAGCAATTCTGCGGATTCCTGCAGGAATCCCTTTACGCCGATGGTCGGTTTATTAATGATATCCACTGCCCCCGCACAGAGGGCTTGCATGGTGGTCTCCGAACCCTTCATGGTCAGGGTTGAACAGATCAGCACCGGTGTCGGGCGCTCCGCCATGATCTTCTTCAGGAAGGTAATGCCATCCATACGCGGCATCTCCACGTCCAGCACAATTACATCCGGCCATTGCTTCTTCATGCGCTGCATGGCAAAAATCGGGTCAATGACACTGCCAATGACCTCAATATCCGGCGCCAGACTAAATACCTTGGCCAGTGCCTGCCGCACCACCGCAGAATCATCTACCAACAAGACCTTGATTTTATTTTTTACCATTTTTATAACTCAACTCACTGTTGTTCATAAACTAGGGACTAGGAACTAGGAACTAGGAACTAGGAACTAGGAACTAGGAAAAGATTACAACATCAATCCCTCGTACCTTTTACCTTTTACCTTTTACCTCGTCCCTCGTCCCTAGTCCCTTTTCATTTCTTCCGATACACACTGGGTGCCGCCTGCTCCAGCTGGTTGGAAATACCACTTATGGTCTCGGTATGACTGACAAAAAAATGGCCGCCTGACCTCAGCCGCGACAACAGGCGTTTGACTATTTCAGCCCGGGTCTGTGCATCGAAATAGATCAGCACATTGCGCAGAAAGATAACGTCAAACTGTCCGGTAGCATCAGGCAATGGCGTATTCAGATTAACAAGCATGAACTGCACCCGTCGCCGTAACCGCTTGTCTATCAGCAGGGTTCCGTGCTGGGCACGTACCCCCCTGAGACAGTATTTTTCCAGATAGTCCTTGGGAATATACTGGGTTCGTTCCCTTGAATATTGTCCCTTACGTGCAGATGTCAATATCCGGCTGCTGACATCGGAAGCCACTATTTCCCACGGCGACTCACCCAGCCGGTCTGCTGTAACCATGGCCAGGCTGTATGGCTCTTCACCACTGGAACAGGCGGCACTCCAGGCGCGGAACTGGCGTCCCCGTTTCCAGTTGCCGAGGATACTGTCTCGCAGGAAATCAAAATGAGCGGGTTCACGAAACAAATAGGTTTCGTTGGTCGTCAGCAGATCCAGCATGGTCTGTAGCTCATTCGCCAGGGTTCCGTCGATTGACTTTTGAAAGTACTCTCCGTAGGAGGACAGGTTGTAGTGCAGGAGTCGCTTGGCCAATCTTGAAACCACCATCTGCTTTTTGGCCAGACTCAATTGAATACCAATTTTATCTTGCAGGTAGTCGCGTATGCGAAAAAACTCGTCATTGGAGATGGTAAAGACCAGTCCGGCCTTGTCACCGGGCTCAACCACTTTAGCCGCAGACGGCATGTTCTGCTTTAGCAGGGAGCGAACCAACTCAATTACCTTCCGTAGGTGGTATCGACAAACCATCCTCTACCGATGTCTCAAGCCGGGGTTTTTGCTGTGCCTCATCGAGTAGAGATAACTCCTCTACAGACAGTACATTGGCTACATCCAGTAATACCAGAAATTTGCCATCTACCTTGCCCATGCCCTTGATAAAGTCGGTACGTATCCTCGCGCCGAAGCTGGGTGGTGGTTCAATATCGGCAGGTAGAATCTCCAGCACCTCGTTTACACTATCGACTACCACACCGATATTAAGGGTGGTATCGCCATCCATAATCTCAATAATGATGATACTGCTGCGCTTGGTGATTTTTGCAGATTCATCGCCGAAACGAGCCGCCAGATCCACCACCGGTACCACACTGCCGCGCAGATTAATGACACCACGGATAAAGGCGGGCATCATCGGCACGGTTGTCAGATTGCCATAGCCAATAATCTCGCGGGTGCTCAGTATCTCGATGGCATATACCTCACCACCCAGCGAGAAGGTCAGAAACTGGTTCTGGTCGGCATCGGCCCTCACTTCGCTATAGTCTTGCTCGGCGACTTGTGCCATAACCACCTACCCTCCCTGCGCAAAGCTTTCGAAATCGGCTTCATCCGTGTCGGCAGGCTCAGATTTGGCCTCGACGTCGCATATGGAGGGGCGGGCATCGTCGTTACCACGCCCGGTGACCACGGTTCCCTTGCTTCCGGTTTTGCGGTTATCTTTCACGCTGGTCTTTTTTTCATCCAGGGTGAAAAAACCCATCAGCCCTTGTAAATATTCGGCCTGGCTCTGTAACTGCGTGGCCGTGGCCGCCAGTTCTTCGGAACCCGCAGCGCTCTGCTGGGTAACCTGGTCAAGCTGGTTCATGGCGATCGTAATCTGCCCGGCACCAGCCGACTGTTCTTCAGAGGATGCGGTGATTTCCTGTACCAGATCGGCGGTCTTGGTGATATTGGGCACCATTTCTTCCAGTAACGTACCTGCCTTCTCGGCAATCTTGACGCTGCTACTGGCCCGGTCACCGATCTCCTGCGCCGCTACCTGGCTGCGTTCTGCCAGCTTGCGCACCTCGGCCGCAACCACCGCAAAACCCTTGCCATGTTCGCCGGCACGTGCCGCCTCAATGGCTGCATTCAGGGCCAGCATATTGGTCTGGTAGGCAATGCCCTCGATAACACTGATTTTCTCGGCAATGCTCTTCATGGCTTCCACGGTCTCCGCCACCGCCTGGCCGCCTTCCTTGGCCGATTTTGCTGCCTCATTGGCAATGCCGTCGGTGACCTTGGCATTTTCACTGTTCTGGTCGATGGAGGCACTCATCTCCTCAACCGAGGCCGAGGTCTCTTCCACACTGGAGGCCTGCTCACTTGCACCCTGGCTCAATGTGTCCGCAGTGGATCTGACCTGTTCCGAGGCGCTGGAGATACCATTGGCATTACTGTTAACATCAGAAATGACCTCGGATAATTTGTAAATGGTGCTGTTAACATCATCCTTCAGTTCGGCGAAGATACCATGGTAATTACCATCAATGGTCTGTGTCAGATCACCCTGGGCAAGTGTGCGAATTACCTGTACCACATTATTGAGGCTGACCTCGGTGGTCTCCATCACCGTATTAATACCCTTGGCCAGGCGTTCAAAAAAGTCTTCCTTGCCAGCCAGATCGATACGCTGGGAAAAATCACCCATGCCTGCCGAAGTAACGATATCGGCGATCTCGCCTTCCACCGCTACCTCTTCGGTCCGGTCCTTCCATTCCACCACGGCACCCAGTCGTTCACCATCCTCGTCCAGTACCGGGTTGGCAATCACCGACAGGCTGCGACCACCGATACTGATATTGCCCTCATAGGTAGCAGACAGGCGCTCCAGCATGCCGCGCTGGTGAGCGGGGTTTTTGTGGAACTGATCAATGCAGCGGCCTTGTAAATCATCGGCATCGAAGTCGGGTAACTCCGTGCGAATATCATCTTGTGCATTACGAAACATTTGCACCACCGCCTGGTTCATATAGATGATGTTGAGGTTGGTGTCCGCCACCATGACGTTGGTGTTGACATTATCCAGCGCCACCTTGATGCGCAGGGAACTGTTTGCACGTTGCCTGGCGTCGTTAACCTCGAAACCCAGCTTGATCTGCATGGACTTCAGGGCACGCATTACATCGCCGATCTCGTCATGACGGTCGATCTCGATGGCGCCGTCATACTTGCCGCCAGAGATCTCGTCGAAATAGCCAATGGTCTGTTTTAATGCGCGCAAGATATTGCGTGCCACGGCAAAACCGGTGATCAGGGCCAGCAGCACACCCGCTGCAACCAGTGATATAAGTAACAAACGATCATTGGACAGCCGGTCCACCCGGGCCTGCAATAACTCTGTCAGCAGCGGTGCTGTGGCATCATAAAGGGTAAAGGTATTATCGATGGCCCGGGTACCCGCCTCGAAATAGTCATTCGATTTCAGCCCGGTGATACGGCCCTTCAGAAGGACACCCGCCTGTAACGCGAAGCTGTCCAGCGACTGACGCACTGCCTGTGCCTGTGTGCCGAGACGTGCCTTGATGTCGGGATTGGTATTGAAGGCACGCTCCAGTGCATGGGCCAGCCCTTGCGAAGTAACCTGGGCAATCGCGTGCAGCTCGGACAGGCGTTCCTCTTGCCCATTGACAAACCGGCCCGCACTGATGATACCGGCCCCCAGCCCGCGGATTTGCCCCATCTTCTCGGTGAGAACGGGTATCCGGTTTACCAGCAGATCCATGAGGTAATATGTGTCCAGCTCGGGATCCAGAACCAGATTGGAGCTGTCGCCCACGTGGGCGGCCAGACTGATGATCTCATCCAGTAACGCCGTGTGACGCTTGAAACTCTCCTTGGCCGTCAGGTCAAAGGCCTGGCCCTTCAGGGATTGCCACTTTGCCTTGATAACCTGCAACTTCGCACTGGTGTCCAGTAATTCACCCGCTTCTCCGTCTGCGGCTGTTATGGCCTGCAGGTCCATATCGACCTCACGGCGTATCTGGAGAATTTGAGACTTAAGGCTGCTGTTGCCATTGAGATAGGCGTTAAGCATTCCCCGATGCCGGGGCAGGTGCTGGAGGATTTTTCTCATCGGTTCGAGGTATTTCACCCCGCTGATTTCCTGCCTGGCAAGATCAATTTCATTATCCTCTATCATCACCAGATTCACTGACACGATCGCTGTCATCAGCAAAAATACTGACCCTGCCAAACCCAGTTTGTAGCCCATCTTGAGTTTGCGAAAAACATTAAGCCGTGCCAACAAGCCTGCCTTGGGGGCCTTGCCCGCATTGATCTGCTGGTACAGGGCCTCTGCTGCGGTGATCTGGTCACGACTGGGCAGACTGCGCACCGACATGTATTCAGACACGCGACCATCTTTCCAGATCGGTGTGACATTGGCATTGACCCAATAGAAATCACCATTCTTGCAACGATTCTTGACCACGCCGATCCATGGCCTGCCGGCCCTGACCGTATCCCACAGATCCTGAAAGGCCGCTGGTGGCATGTCCGGGTGACGTATCATATTGTGATTCTTGCCGATCAGTTCCTGTTCGGAAAAACCACTGATATCCACAAAATCCGAATTGACATAAGTGATAATACCCTTCAGGTCCGTCTTGGAAACAATGAGTTGTCCGGCTGCCAACTGAACCTCGTTGTTGGTGACTGGCATGTTCGTTTTCATGGTGCTGTTTCTCCTTTTTCCAGGCCTCTACGGCCCTCCGATAAATGTTTAACGCCGGCAGACCCCAAGGTCATGTCGTTCGTGTCTCTATATTTAATGGGCCTGCATGGATGGCATCTCCGTGCCACCCCCGCCCCTTGCCCGCCAGCCGCCATTCATGGCAACCTGCTGTACCAGTTCCGGGACATTGATAATCATGGCCACTTCGCCACTACCCAGGATGGTCGCCCCGCTGACACCATCCAGATGGGCAAAAATTCTGCTCAGGGGTTTGATCACCGTCTGGTATTCACCCAATAACTCATCCACCACCAGCCCGGCCTTTTGCCCGGCGAACTGGGTCACGACGATATTCTCGCGCTTGACCTGGTTTTGCGTTTCCTGGAACAGCTCACCCAGTCGAATAAAGGGCAAAACCTCACCACGCAGATTGATGTAATCATTGGCCTGCTCGCCGCCGGCCATGCCAGACAGTTCGACACACTCTTCCACCATATCCAGTGGAATGACATACGAGGAATCACCCACCTTGACCAGAAAGCCGTCGATGATTGCCAGTGTTAATGGCAGACGAATGCTGAAACGGCTGCCCTTGCCGGGCCAGCTTTCCACATCCACCTGGCCACGCAAGGACTCGATGTTACGTCGTACCACATCCATGCCGACACCCCGCCCTGAAACATCGGTGACCTGTTCGGCAGTGGAAAAACCCGGTTCAAAAATCAGCCGGTACACCTCCTGGTCGGTCAGTGTCTGACTGGGGTTGATCAAGCCTTGCTGTTCTGCCTTGGCAAGTATTTTTTCGCGTGACAAACCCCCGCCATCGTCTTCCACCTCGATAACGATCGTGCCGGAGTCGTGGTAGGCATTGAGTCGTAATTTGCCCTTGCCGGGTTTGCCCTGCTGCAAACGCTGCTCGGCCGGTTCGATGCCGTGATCGATGGAATTGCGCACCAGATGCATGAGGGGGTCGCCAATCTTTTCGACCACGGTCTTGTCCAGTTCCTTGTCGCCGCCACTCAGCTCCAGTTCGATATCCTTGTGCATTGTCTGACTCAAATCCCGCACCACACGCCGGAAACGATTAAAGGTTTCACCGATGGGTACCATGCGCAGACCCAGCCCGGTGTCACGAATGTCTTCCACCAGGCGGGACATGTTCTCCAGTGATTCAATCAGTGCCGTGTCCCGGGTACGGTTACCCAGTAATTTTGTATTGGCACTGGAAATGACCAGCTCTCCGACCAGATCGATCAACTGCTCCAGCTTGTCTGCGCTGACGCGGATGGATTTACCGGCCAGATTCTGTTTTTCCCGTACCTGCTGCTGTTTTTTTGCCGCGACCTCGATAACCTCCGGGTGTACCACCCCTTCCTGGCGCAATATTTTGCCTAAAGGTTCGGACTGACCGATGGCTTGCTGACCTTCCTGATGTTGCAAGGCCTCATCGATTTCACGCTGTGTGGCGGCACCACTTTGTACCAGAATATCACCCAGAAGCAGTGACCCGTCGTTGACCAGTTGCTCGATCAGGTTTTCGTAAAGCGACAGATTGCTCAACGGCGGCAGGATATACAGACGGCAGTCATCCATGACAAACTGGAACACGTCTTCGATTGCCTGCTTGTCCACATTGCCGGTGATCTCTATTTCAAAGCCGAGATAGCAGCTTTCCGTGTCCATGTCATCGACAGCCGGCATTTCATCCCACAGTGTGACGAGGTTAACGATGTCGCCCAGTGTCCCCAGATAACGGATAAATGACAGCGGGTCCATGCCATTTCGCAACACGTCGTGCCCGAAGTGGATAGAAATATGCCAGTTATCCCCCAGAACGATATCGGTGGGTTCAAACTTCTTCATCCCGGGTTCGGCGGTTGTCACCGTTGTCTGATCTGTATCAGCCGGGGTGATGCCCAGATAGGTATTTAATTGTTGAGACAAGGTAAGGGTTTTTTGTTGTACTTCGTCATCCCCGCCATCCTGATCAGCGATGGCGGCATCTACCAGTTGCGCCATGACATCGCAGCAACTCAACAACAACGTCAACAACTCGGGGACAATCTCCTGTTCCCCGGCACGGACCCGATCCAGCAGGCTTTCGACAAGATGGGTGAAGGTGACCACGCATTCATAGCCAAACAGCCCGGATGAACCCTTGATAGTGTGGGCGGCACGGAACACGGAATTGATATGATCGAGATCGTCCGGATTGTTCTCCAGCTCCAGCAGTGACTGTTCCATGTCATCCAGCAGCTCGTGCGCCTCGGTTTCAAATATCTGTACACTCTCATCCATCGCTATATCCCCTTTACACCCGGCCGGGTGAAGTCTGTTCAGGCTCCGCATAGGCTGCAACAAGCTGGTCAGTAACATGAAACAGTGCGAACACGTCCTGCACGATATGTCCGTGGCCTTTCAGTTGCAGCTCTTTCTCCCGTCGCTCTGCTTCACGTTTAAGCAAGGCCAGCACCTGAAAACCCGACGTGTCCAACTCCGTAACCTGCGACAGGTCCAGTTCCATTGCCTCGCAACCATCCAGTTTTTGCAACAACTTGTCTTTTATCTCGCCAGCCGTATAGATGGTCATGTCCCCCTCTATTTTCGCCTTGCACTTTCCCTTGCTTGTTCGTGCTTTTAATGACATTTTGTTATTTCCTTTGTTTGTTCCCGTATACCGGCAACACTGTCAGGGTAAAACCAGTTTGGATACGGCATCCAGCAATTGTGGTGGCTGAAAAGGTTTGACCACCCACGCCTTGGCGCCGGCCACCTTACCCTCCTGCATCTTGCTATGTTCCGATTCCGTGGTAAGCATGCAAACGGGTGTGAACTTGTAGTTAGGCAGTTTTTTGACCTCCTTGACGAAGGTAATGCCATCCATATTCGGCATATTGACATCACTGATAATGAGATGAATCTTGACACCATTAAGTTTACTCAGTGCATCCACCCCGTCACCGGCCTCAATTACATCGTAACCCACACGTTTGAGTGCAAGACCCACAACCTGCCGGATGGAAGCCGAATCATCTACAATTAGAATAGTTTTACTCATAATTCTTTCCTAAAAAAATGCAACTTGTGATTGTGCCGCTGACTGTCCATTGGTCCCGTTGTGATTCAACCTTTGCTCCTCGGTGGTATAGGAGGTTTCCATTTGTTCCAGCCAGGATTTCACATCGAACAACTCTGCCTCTTCCTGCCCGGCGTCCTGCTCTGCATATGCCTGAATGCGATCGTGCAACATCGACATATGTCCGGTTACATGTTCCAGAATCTGGGAGACACGGTCCTGAAATTGTAGTGACACCAGCATGTCCGAGATCTCGTTCTGGATAACCGTCCCTGTTTGACGCATGCTGGATGATGAATCAACCAGCGACGAGGTCACACCCTGGAAACGCGACATGACATCGCGTATGGTGGTTTCCGAATTCGCCACTGATTCCTTGTCCTGCTGTGAGGTTTGCTCGGTCAGCGCTACCACGGCAGACATTGACGTATTGATATTAATCACCATCTCGGATATCCTTTTTCCGGTGTTTGCAGATAGCGTCGAAAGCTCGCGAACCTCACCCGCCACCACGGCAAACCCCCTGCCATGCTCCCCGGCCCGTGCCGCCTCAATGGCGGCATTCAGGGATAACAGGTTAGTCTGACGTGCAATCACGGCCACTTCCTCGGCCATGGTGACCAGCTCACCCATGTAATTGCTGAAGTCACGAATCTCCTTGACCATATTTTGTTTTGCTTGCTGGGCACCGGTCAGTGCCTGGATAACGGAACCCAGATCCTGCTCGGTTGCCGTGAATAAATCGACGATGCTGCCATCGTTTCCTTCACTGATTTGCACTTTCTCTGTGGAATCACGTGAAGCGTCCACAGCTTGTTCCAGATCCAGAGCCAGGCTTGAAAACCGGGTCGCCAAATCGCTGATGGCCTCCTTTGTCTGATCACCGGCCGTACTGATCTGCCTTTTCCAGATAGGGAGTGAAGAGATATAGAGCTCATCAAATGTACCATGCGGTTCAGCCGCTCCTGTATCTGATCCGGATGACGACACATGCCGGTGCAATGACGCTACTGATCGGGACAACCACATGGCACACACCATGCCTGTAATCAGTATGGTGCTTGCCATGATGACAGTAACGCCACTTAATGGAGTAAAAGACAGGACGGCGCCCGCCCCTGCCAGGCCCAGTAATGTTGGCACAACCCAGTATCGCTTGTATTGCATGAAGTTCGTCATCACCTTATCCCTGTTTTATTTATTTCATACTGCCTTTGTTATTTTCTGTCTGCATTTCTGCTCGCTGTCATTCCCTTGGGTACATCTACCTTGCCATTGTTATTAAATAATGGCCCGCGGGTTATCTGTTATTATTAGCTTTCTCCCGCCATTGAACTTCCAGGTTTCCACTGTATTAATTTTCCCCGTTAATAACCAAATAACCTACCCAAACCAGACAATGTTACTGAACAATTGCTCCAATAAGGCGCCAAACCTGTCTTTTACTGATTGCCTTCTATCGACACTGATTTTCATTCGAGTGAAATGCAAATTAATATATTTACCGGTATTTCTGTTTACCTTCACAGTTCACTTCCTTAATGGCCTACCAAAAATATCGATATACGGATTCTGATAATGTCAGTTGTTCGCGTATTCATATGACCCCATCAGTCATGCGGTCATAATTCGAATCAGACTTATGTTTTCTTACACACTAGGTTTCGTCCCGCAGGCCGGATACTGGATAGGGATTAGTAATGTTTTCCATTAGGCTTTTTTACTAAAATGGTTTAGTCGAAATAACTAAGCGGTGGTAGGACATATCCTTACTGGCCATTGGCCACATGAATAGCACCTGTATCTGGCTGATTTCAGTGCCTGCATGTCGGGTGATGTGTTTTTTCTGAATCTCACCGCCCGGGGCGGTGGTTTATCCGGTTTTAATCAGTGACCACAAATTATTGCTGATGGCCTGATTACCGGACTATTCCACATTTGATCGCATAGCGGACGATTTCTGCGTTTTTCTTCATATCCATCTTTTTCATGATGCTCTGTCTATGGTTACTTGCCGTCTTGTCGCTTATCGACAATTCATGGGCAATTTCGGATACCTGCTTGCCCTCAGCCATGAGCTGAAATACCTGGTATTCACGATCGCTCAGGGCCTGATGCAATGCCTTCTTTCTTACCGGATCCAGGGTATATAGCAGACTGTCCGCAACATCATTATTTATATACTTGCCTCCATTTGCGACCTTCCGGATTGCCTGTACCAATTCATCCGGATCGCATCCCTTGGACAGGTAACCTGCCGCACCCGCCCGGAGCATCCGTATGGCATACTGATCCTCCGGGTAGACACTCAGGATCAGTATTTGAAGCTCGGGTTGTTCTTTTTTCATTTGCTTCATCACATCCAGCCCACTCTTGCCCGGCATGGATATGTCCAGCAGCACCACATCCCATTTTATCTTCCGCATCTTGTTAATGGCTTCTACTCCGGATTCCGCCTCGCCAATCAGGTCAAAATCCGTGCATCCCTTAAGCGTATACTTCAAACCCTCCCTGACAATTGCATGATCATCTACAATTAATATTTTCATCAGAATCGATTCTTCTTTGATGGTGCATTGTATTCAAAAACGGATCCCCTGGAACTGTTGGCGATATTTTGAGATTTCCCGGACTGTAATTCCTGCTGTATCTTGTGAAACCCGCAGCGCAATCGGAGCATCCCCTTCTCGGTCCACTCCAGGCCACATTGAGGACTGGAATGATGAGACGAAGCCCAACTGTCATCAAAAACAGCCCCCGCACCGGCACCCGATCGAGGACCCGAAGAATTTATCAGCCCCGCTATATCAGAATTGTCCAGATCGTTTTCCCGGTTATCCAATATGACCCAGTCAAATTCCTCTATATCACCAGGCGATTCCGTTGGCACTTTACCGGCATTCTCGTTATGACTGATCAAAATATCTTCACCTTGACACAGCGCCTTTCGAAGCTCTGCAAACCGATGTGCGGCCCCCGTAAATAATATTTTCATGCTGCTGTCTGGCGTGGCCGGCCGGGCTGCCGAGCCGGATACACGGCTTGACGAAACTGTTCGTTAATATCCACCTTGCACGCAACGGATAAAACCTTGCCAACACGTTGGGCTTTTTTATTACCAAACCGGTCCATCGGGATACCTATCCGCTTCATTAGCCGCTCCATGGCAACACTGGTGACGGTGACATATTGTTTAATGCCATGGCGTTCTGCAAAATCAAAAACGCTGCGAATCATTTCCAGGGTTACGGTATTGACTGCGGCCTGAACATTTTCACGGGCATTGACCGGTGCCACTGCAAACCGGCTGAGCTCCAGGATATTTTCGTCTTCAGGGGCCTGTTCGCCACATAATAACTGGGGAAAGATATCCTTCAGCATATAAGCCCCTGTTGTCGGAAGAATGCGCCAACAGCCCTCAACCTCCCGCGCCTCATTTCGTGCCACCAGATAAGTGGGGTCAAGGCAATCAAAATCATCCTTCTCCATGCCATTTTCACAATTCACTTGCCAACCCAGACGTTCATGGAATACCCGGTATCGCAAGCAAAACATTCCGTTCAGCATTTCCGTATCAGTGGACTGTTCATTTGCGTTTGTAATCAGAATTTCACTCATTGTTCCTGCTCCCCATGACTTTGAAAGACAGGGGAAGTTAACAACAAGTGACTTTCCTACAGTACTGTAAGAAATGACAGGTAATGCAATAACTAAATGATTATCATGCTAAATGTTTTTGGATGATGGAATTGTAAGTTGTCTTGCCCGGGGAATGGCAGACCATTGCAATCATGCCAGCTGGGGGGTAATGAGACCGAGTGAAACTGCACGGGCTACAGTCTGCGCCCGATTAACAACATTGAGTTTTTCCGCCGAGTTTTGCATATGAAAAACAATCGTACGTTCAGACACGCCCAGAATCTGTGAGGTCTCCCACGCAGTCTTTCCGTCTGCAACCCATAGCAGGCATTCTTTCTCACGCCGGGTAAGGTTGACCTGCCCCAATGGCAGAATATCGTTCGCAAATACCCTGCGCACGGCCTCATGAACGTATGCCGTGAAAAGCTGGGCATGAGGCATCACCTGAAGTATATGTTTATTTGTATAGCTATTATTTTGAATTGAAGACAGATTAAATATGGCAAACTCACCCTGCGGAGTATGCACAGGAATACTGATGCCGCTGTTCAGCCCAAACCCCTTCGCCTCATACATAAACTGCCGGGTGTTTTCATCTTGTTGACCCATCTGCGTTATGTAATCCCAGGTAACGGGCGTTATATGCGAGGCACAATGGGTAACGACAGGATCAATGCCCATGTAATTTTCGGATTCGTAACGGGCTCTCCACTCGGCGGGGTAATTACTGATGTAAATAAAGTGTGGCTTATTAAATGTGGTCGGGATCATCGAGCCATAAAGAAACCGGTCAAACCCTAACTGTTCACATAGCTCTGAGCAGGTTAAGTGGATCTCATCCACGGTCTCTGCCCTGGTGAGTGAACTGATTAATTCCTGGCAACAGATTATGGCCATTCTGGCAGTCCATTACCGAATTGATTATTACCATTCACATAATGAACGCAAGACATTAGCCCCATTCTGCTACCCCATATCCTGTAATCTGAATTTCCATTAAATTAATGCATTAAAATATTGGGATTTATTTCACCTAATAAAACAGGTGTCTACCATAGGATAAACCACTATTTTTTACTAAGAAGAATGCGGAATTAAAAGGGAATAACATCCTACACCACCTGCAAAGCGGCGGCTGCAATGAAGGACTCTGGAAGGGGCCATCAGGTATTTTTTATACTATTCAAACCCGTCATTCGGCCGAAAATGAAAGCGAATAGTAAGAACCATTAAATCTTATTAGTCGCAAATACTCGCAAATACTATATTTCTTAAAACCTTGTTTGGCTACGTATGAACGCAAATAATCATTATCAATATTTGCGAGTATTTGCGGCTATC
>ENA-ORDP01000209-ORDP01000209.1-marine-sediment-metagenome-genome-assembly--contig:-NODE-209-length-39679-cov-4.329901_pt1 | contig 39679 bp, 31 predicted proteins | sample MGYA00248627_ERZ508539 | MGnify/ENA primary metagenome ERZ508539 (study PRJEB26208, sample SAMN05571518) | marine sediment metagenome | biome: deep sea; feature: Hydrothermal vent; material... | reverse complement strand
CAAGTTAACCTGACCACATCCCCTCATCATCGCATTGTAGTAATGCAAGACCTGATAATCATCTAGCCGATTCCCCAGGCACAGGGTACCTTTCGATGTTTAACGACGTTGACAGGCAATTTGCAAGAGGAATCGGAAATGAAACTATATGGCGGAATCGACTTACATTCCAATAATAGTGTGATTGTTTTACTGGATGAGGAGGATCAGAAGGTGTACCAACGGCGAATAGGAAATGATCTCAAAACCATCCTGGATGCGCTGGAACCCTACGGGGACAGCATCGAGGGTCTCGCCGTAGAATCAACATACAACTGGTATTGGCTGGTTGACGGCCTGATGGAGGCGGGCTACCGGGTTCATTTGGTGAACACGGCGGCTGTCAAGCAATACGAAGGAATGAAGTATGGCAACGACCACACGGACGCCCATTGGCTGGCCCACCTTCTCCGGCTTGGAATCCTGCCGAAAGGCTATATCTACCCCAAAGAGGAACGCGCCGTTCGAGATCTGCTGCGGAAACGAGGCCAACTGGTGCAAATGCGCACCACCAACCTCCTCAGCGTACAAACCTTGATCACTCGAAATACCGGTAGTTCCCTGAGCGCCAACAAGGTCAAAAAGCTGCAATCGGAACAGGTAGCGGAATTACTGCCCTGCGAAGATACCGCCCTGGCCGTAAACAGCAATCTGAATATCATGCAGGCACTGCAAGAGCAGATCAAAATCCTTGAAAAGGAGGTTCAAAAGAAAGCCAAACTGAAGGCAGAATACGCGGCACTCCAGACAGTCCCCGGGATTGGGTTTATTCTGGCCTTGACCATCCTGCTGGAAACCGGCCCTGTTCAACGTTTTGCCAAAATCGGCAACTACGCCTCCTACTGTCGTTGCGTTGGCACCACGCGGCTCAGCAACGGCAAACAAAAGGGCAAGGGTAACGCCAAGAACGGTAACCGATATCTGTCTTGGGCCTTTATTGAAGCAACCAACTTCGCCATTCGTTATAACGACAACATCAAGGCCTACTACCAACGAAAACAGGCCAAGACCAACCGAGTGGTCGCCATCAAAACGGTGGCGCACAAATTGGCACGGGCCTGCTATTACATTTTGCGTGACCAGGTCGAGTTCGATCTGAGCAAGGCCTTCTCAGCATGAAGGCCGCAGATCATCACATAGAGAACAGGATGCCTTCCGTTCCAGAGGCCTCAAGGAGCTTCCCTCATACTTCTGGACTCCTCCTTGACCCCTCTTCCACTCCAGGCAAAGGCTCTCCATGTGATGATCCGTTCCCCTCCCTTCAGACAAGGGGAGAAACGATGACGTAAGCGCAACGAATTGGATGGGCCGGTGAGCTTACATAAGGGTTGGCTAATAACCACCAGACCTGATTAGCGGTCGTCCCGTCCATGTTATCAAAGACAATGTCTGAGCGAGGATTGACTGAAACGCCTCTGTCGTGAGCCAGGTTCGGGTTGGACATGCCGTCACAAGCATGAGCCACAAATCTGAACGGTGAAAAGTCGAAACTACTTTTTCACCACCCATTGGACACGACAGGGTACCGAAGATTTTCTGGGGACTCGATTCGAGCCTGGGGCAGGATTTCATCTCCGCAAGGAGCTGCATCCACCGCCTGGATCCAGAAGGGTGACTGGTGCGATTCGGTTAACGAATACGATGCCGACCAATAGAGAATAAGGGCGTGTTGATGGTCACCTGCGGCAACATGATATTGTTTATGTGGCGATCACGAAAAATTATGAGTTCGTGGTTGGAAGGGTTATTTTGCCTGTTGACACGAATCGGCTAAATGGTGACCCTTACTTATGTTCAATGCTTCTCAAGTCCTCACAAAGTCGCACAGGCATATCGGATTTTTCATGCAATATCGCCATCACACCTATCGAACCGGATGATAGTTCCCGAAAAAAAAGATAGTGATGTTCATATTTACTGAAATATACTTTCAGATTCAGGTCTGGAGGGATTACCAGTTTTGCGGGAAGTGGCCGCCAAAACTTCTTTCTTTCTGATAGTAATTGCAGGTGGTAATGCAGGCCTCTAATATATTTTTCAGCCTGTTTTTCTCCCCATTCCCTACAACTATAACGCCATATCTCATCCTGCGCATCATCAGCGGACGGAAAAAACAGATAGGCAGGCATCACTATCTGTTGCGATAAATGACATCATCCGCCGTTACCGCGGCAAACGCGCCCTCTTCTGCCCGCAGCGCAGGTTCCAACTTTCTTTTCAAGTATTCCCATGATTCACTTCTGCTTTTTAAGTCACTCCGGATCAGGGCGCGGATATATTCGCTAGCATTTTCATACAAACCATGCTCCCCTACCTGCTGTTGCAAATGTGCTTGCAGCTCCCCTTTAATTCTCACATTGATATTTGCGGATGCCATTTTAATCACCTATCACATACTTGCTTAATGATAAATCATGTAAAGATATAGTTCAATATAATTTACTAGAAATCCTTGAGTGGTCAACATCTTTACACATGAGTCAAGTTTTCAGGCCGCAAGTTTAGCTCCAATCACCAACTGATCAATCGCATGATCAAGCTGTTTCACTGCGACGGTAATGGCTCTGTTGGGTGCTTTGGGACAGCCATCCATCAATTGGGAACAACCAGGGCGAATAACTCGATGATGAACTTTGGTGAAGAACAAACAGATTCGCATTCCTTCATGCGTGACCCGATAGCGATTTGTCCCCTTCACTCGGACAATGATGCCATGCAGCCGTAATCGCCTCAAATCATAGGTCATCCTGCCCGGTGTGTACGCATCCTCCGGAATGCCCAACAGTTGCGCTACATGCTGGCTTAGAAAACGGCCCCCGATGCTCTGTCGTTGTTGTGGCGGTATAATGATGATCATTAAAACACGGATTCGCCCGCTTTTTCCTCACGGGACACGCTTGGTTCCAACTTGAAGGGCTGATGCCTATTTGATGATGTAAACGCCAACGACAATTCGACGCATGAAATAGCAGCAAATACAGGCTGAGCAATGGGCTCACCCTGAAAACAGAAAAACAGAGTTTTTCCGCCCGATGTCGGCCAACCCTCAGGCTGAATAAATCATCAGGGTGACGCTAAGCGCTTTATCCAGGGGTTTACGAAGAAATCAGCCCTTGCGATGAAGTAAACCCCAAAAAGATATTTTCAAGGAAACGGATACAGAACCGGGCTTGTCCAACAAACGGTTCAGATCGTGGTTCGTGCCTCACACGATCTTATTCGTTATGCTGTGGACTTATGATGAAGCTGCCAACCTGGAAATACGAGAACCGCCGGATGACAATTTAGTGCGTTAGCTAAGACTTTGGCACGTTCTACACCTAATTTCACCCTATCATTTTCAATTGCAGATATCGTTGATTGAGGTATATTTGTTAGTTCAGCAAGTTCATTCTGACTTAATCCCTGTAATTCCCTAAATTTACAACTTGCACCATAAATTCTGAATTTTTTACTTTATAAATAACTCGATATTTAATACCTGAACGTGATGAACGGTGATCTTTCAACTCACCTCGTAATGGTTCATCATGAAACCCTTTAATAAGCCTCAATCCCTTCGGCCCGGATATCATTACGATATCTTTCCGCTTTTCATATTTTTTAAGAATATCTATTGGCAAGGATTTCAATTGCTTAGATAATCTTCTATGTTAATATATATTCCACATGCCTTATAGTATATATACTATATTTAATATGTCAATATACCAAGCATAACGCCCTCTGGATGAGTTTGTGCTGCCTTACAAGTCGCCATCATCAATTCCAGCGATTTTCATCAAGTGCCGCTGCAACCCAATTTTCAATGGAGCATTTCCATGAACTGGTACAGAAATACGAGCATTTTGACCGGGTTTTGCATAGATATGGTGACTGCCGTTTATTCGCTTCAATTCCCAGCCCTTTTTTTCGACGAGCTTGCAGAATTTCTTGCCACTTACGACCTTCAAACGGCTATCTCCATCACTTTATCATTCCCGGATATTGAGATATCTTGAACATCTACAGAAAGACAGCCTTCTACAGCCTCATAAATATTACTTAATAACTCATCGAAGGTTTCGCCTTGAGTTGCGCAACCAGGAATAGAAGGAACTTCTGCCCAGAAGCCACCTTCCTCAGCTTCATGCACTATCACTTTCAATTTCATAACATCTCCTCTCGATTGAGCACATAACGCCCTCATCAGCCGCTGACGAAAGTGGCACGACTTTTTGCGTTTTTTGCAGAAATCACGACACTTTTGGCAGTCTGCTGGATGAGATAGAAACAATAATAAAGCCACTTTTGGGCCAAGTCGGCTCAGGGGTAAAGGATATGATTGGTCTCAGGTGGTGTCGTTACCCCAGTTCAATCGGCAGCCCGGCCCGACGCCATTCCGGGAAACCCTCCTCAAGCCGGTGCGCATGGTAGCCCTTGGCGCGCAATTTTGCTACGGCATCAAAGGCTAGGATGCAATACGGACCCCGGCAATAAGCGACGATCTGTTGTCCGGGGTCAAAACGGTCTAACTGCTTCTCCAGGTCACATACAGGGATATTCACGGCACCGGGCACATGTCCCGCTATGTATTCTTCCACTGGCCGCACGTCGATAACGGTCACCAGCCCCTCCCGGGCACGGGTCAACAGGTCACCCCGGAGTACGGGTTCCAGGTTATCCTTGACAGTGAGATAACTGTTCACCAATCGGTCAACCTCGGCCAGGTGGCGTGCGGCCACTGCACGCAGTGTAGATAACAAGCCGACCACATCATCACTGCCCAGTTGGTAATAAACCTTCAGGCCCTGCTTGCGGCTGATCACCAGACCCGCCTGACGTAACTGTTGGAGATGCTGTGACGTATTGGCCACCGTAAGCCCGGCGACTCCTGCCAGGTCGTCTACGCTACGTTCTCCCTGGGCCAAAAACTCCAGAATTTCCAGTCGATTGCCATTGCCAAGTGCCTTGCCGACCCGGGCAAGTTGGGTGAAGATGTCATGCTTGAAATTTTTTCTTGACATTTAGGAAGATTTCGTTATTCTATTAATCAAGTGATCTATTGAATACTTGTTTATGGAGTATATCATATTTATCAGTCATGACAACATGCCCATCACAACATGCTATGTGGTCAGAGTGCGGTGCAGTGCGGTGCAGAGAATATCGTAATGAATGCTTTTGTCAATGCACGCAAAGTTGCGATCCGCCCCGGCATTGATTGTAGCAACCGTGTTCTAAGCTTAATAGGAGATACGAGAGATGATAGGGAATATGGGTGGTTTTGGTTGGGGTATGGGCAGCTTCGGATGGGTCTTCATGATTCTGTTCTGGGGGTTGGTCATCATAGGAGTTGTCGCCGTAGTGAAGTGGCTGATCGGCACTCTCGGTAGCAGTGATGAGGTAGCACGGCAAACAACGGCATTGCAGATTCTGGAGCAACGGTACGCTCGAGGTGAAATCAACCGAGAAGAATTCGATGAAAAAAAACGTGATCTTGGAGGTTAATCCGGTGAGGGTATTCACCACCAGATAACAATAAGGTATAGGGGAATTGCGTTGCTGATAAGGGTCAAAAAAAAGGCGGTCATCCTGGTTATGGTATTGATCGGTGTAACGGGATTTTTCGTATGGCGCTTCATCCGCCCCATGAACATTTTTGTCGTATCAAAGGCCTTTGAGCGGCCGATCGATACCACCACGGTACCGGCCCCCTTGCAGACCCTGCGTGCCGAAGAATGTGGCGCCTGTCATAAGGATTTCTATAATGAGTGGCGCACCGCCATGCATAGTCGGGCCTGGACCGACCCCTATTTCCAGACGGACTGGCAGTTCGATGGCAAGCAACAGATCTGCAAGAACTGCCATACCCCATTGGATCGGCAACAGGAATACAAGGTGCTGGGTTTTCGCGACAAGGAAAAATGGGATCCTGTGCTGGCACCGAACCCAAGCTATGATTCCAAACTACAGCACCAGGGGGTGACCTGTGCCGCCTGTCATCTGCGTGAAGGCAAGATCGTCGGCGTATTTGGTGATACCCGGGCACCTCATCCGGTCACGAAACTCGAAGACAGCAACCAGGTTTGCGTGCGTTGCCATGTGGTCGGAGGAAATCGCTGGGACACCTTTTTCCGCTTCCCACCCTGTGGCACAGTGGCGGAAATCAAGGCGACGCGAAATACCGGTCTTTCCGGGCGGGGTCATGGCGCACTGCGGAATGTTGCTAACGACGATCCCGGTAATGAGGCTGCGCAAGCGGTCAATGTCTTATCCCCAGAGCCTAAATCATCATCCACAAACAAAGTGCTTACCGGCACATCCGGGGAGATCACCGTAACCGGTGTCAAGGAACTTGGTTGTGTTCAGTGTCATATGCCGTTGCTCAAGCGAGCACTCGTTGCCGGAGGCAAACCGCGACTGACGCGGCGGCACCTGTGGCGTGGCGGTCATGATCCGGAAATGGTCAAGCGTGGATTGCGGGTAAGTTTCAAGGCAGCTGCGCAGGTATCGCCTGATAAACGCAGTTATGTCCTTAGCCTGACCAATGTGGGGGCAGCCCACTATCTGCCAACAGGAACTCCGGACCGCCATTTGATGGTGACCCTGCGGGTGTTGGGCAAGAGGGGTGAGGTCCTGAAGGAAGAAACCCACACGCTGCAGCGTAACTTCATGTGGCGGCCCTTCATTGTGGAGCTGGGGGACACACGCCTGCCTCGTTGGCAACCACGTAACTATCGTTTGAACACCTCAGATACACCCAACGCTGTGGCGGTGGAAGCGGTGGTGCGCTACTACCTGGTGGCTGAGAAGCGGCTCAAACGTATCGGCTACAAGAATAAGGAAGCACTCTCCTACGAGGTCTTTCGCAAGCGAATTCCTCTACAGTCCAAGTGGGCTGAACAAAGGATAGGGGATACGAATAAATCATGTGATCGGGTGACTGTTGGTGGTGATATCGGTGGTCCGGTGGCGGCTGGATAATGTGGCAATGGTCAAATACGGGTTATTGAAGAAGGGTATACCATGATAAAACGATTAATAGAAGTTTCCATGGACTTTCCCAGGTCGACACTGATCGTGACGTTCCTGTTGACCCTGTTGTTCGGTGCCCAGTTTGTGAAGATCCACATCGATACCGATCCGGAGAACATGCTGTCAGCAAACCAGCCTGATCGGGTGTTGTATAACAAGATCAAAAAGAACTTTGGTATCCATGATCTGATTGTCTTCGGTATTACCGATGAGGCCGGAGTGTTCCGGCCTGCCACCTTGCAAAAGGTTGCCCGCATTATCGACGGGATTCTTAAAATTCCCGGTGTGATTACAGACGATGTAGTCAGTCTGACCACAAGTAACGACGTGCGTGCCAAGGCCGGGCTGCTACAGGTGCGGCGCATCATGCAGCAGATACCAAAGGATGCAGCAGCCAGCGTAGCATTACGGGCCGCCATCGCTGACAATCCCTTGTTGGCAGATAAAGTGGCGTCAGCTGACGGTACCGGACTGGCTGTTTATATTCCCATCGTTGCCAAGGACCAGGCACACCGTATCGGTGTCGAAATCAAAAAACTGGCCCGCAAGGAGCTGAAAAAAGGGCAGAAATTTTATCTTGCCGGTCTGCCTATTGCCGAGGATAGCTTCGGCATAGAAATGTTCAGGCAAATGGGCATCATGTCACCGCTGAGCGGGATAATGATCTTGTTGTTACTGTGGTTTTTCTTCCGCAAGATAACATTGGTCCTGCCGGTCATGGCGGTGGCCATGTTTACCGTGGTTTGGGGCATGGGGTTGTTGATCGGCTTTGGTTTCACGGTACATATCATGTCCAGCATGATTCCGGTATTTCTCATGCCCATCGCGGTACTGGATTCGGTACATATCCTTAGCGATTTTTATGATCGATATCCGGCCATCGGCGACCGCCGCGAGACCCTGCGTCAAACCTTCGGTGAATTGTTTACCCCCATGTTATTTACTTCACTGACCTCAAGTGTCGGTTTTGCCTCCTTGCTGTTGGCGCCTATCCCGCCGGTGCAGGTATTCGGGGTTTTCGTCGCCATCGGTATTCTGGTGGCCTGGCTACTCACCATTACCTTCATTCCCGCGTCCATTATGCTGATCCGGGAGGATAAACTGAAAGCGGTGCTGGGTCATCTCAAGACCGGTGACAATGGTCTGGCACGCAAGCTCCCCTTGTTGGGACAGTTCGTATTTCGACAAGCCACACCGATCACCATCATTGCCACCTTGGTGCTTGGTGCCGGTTTTTGGGGAATCTCCCGCACCGTGGTTAACGACAATCCGGTCAACTGGTTCTCCAAAGGCAGCGAACTGCGTATTGCCGATCAAGTCATGAACAAACTGTTCGGCGGCACCTATATGGCATATCTGGTACTGGAAGGTACGGTCGATGGGGACATGAAACGCCCCGAGGTACTGAACTATATGGCCAAATTACAACGTACACTGACTGCCGATCCGTCGGTTGGCAAGACTTCATCGCTGGCCGATATCGTTGCCCAGGTCGGGTATGTGATCCACGATGCCGACCCCAGCTGGCGTAAGCTACCGGATAACCGTGAAGAATTGGCTCAGTACCTGTTCCTGTACCAGATGTCTGGAGATGCGAACGATCTGGATAACTTCGTTGATTACGGTTATCGAAGCGCCAATATCTGGGTTCAGATGAAGCAGGGAGATAACCGGATCATGGCTCGTGTTGAGGATCGTGTGTCCGCATACACCACCGCCAATCCACCCCCGGATGGTATCTCCCTCAAATGGTCGGGCCTCACCTATATCAACAAGGTCTGGCAGGACTTGATGGTGATCGGCATGATCAAGGCGATCCTCGGTGGCTTTGTTGCCGTATTGGTACTGATGGTGATCCTGTTTCGATCTGTGAGCCTGGGCGTATTGTCCATGATGCCGCTCACCTTCGCTATCACCCTATCCTATGGTTTGGCGGGTTTTGTCGGTAAGGAATACGATATGCCCATCGCTGTGGTTTCATCCCTCGCTTTGGGTCTGTCGATCGATTTTGCGATCCATTTCATCCAACGCTGTCGTATTTGTCTGGTGCAAACAAACGGTGATCTGGAACAGGCCAATCAGCTGCTGTTTGGAGAGACCGCGCGGGCCATTGTGCGCAACGCCCTGGTGATTGCCATCGGTTTTTCCCCCATGGTGTTTTCGCCCTTGGGCCCCTACAAGACGGTCGGTGCATTTTTCGCCCTACTCATGCTCTTTAGTTCTCTGACCACCCTGGGGTTACTTCCGGGTCTGCTCAAGATCACCCGCGGGTGGTGCTGGGGGAAAGATGTTGCAGTACCACCATTAAAATCAGCGTAGAGGAGAGTGCATATGAGTCTACCCACATGGCGTATTCCCGGGCCCGTGCTGGCTTTGATCACACTGGCCTGGGTGTCAGGCGCTGCTACGGCTGCCGTGCCGGATGCCCAAACGATTGTCGCTAACTCCCTGCAAGCCTTCTATTATGCGGGTGAAGATATGCGTGCCCGTATTTCCATGCGGCTTATTAACGCCCAGGGGAAGGAACGCAGACGGGAGATGATTCTGCTGCGAAAAAATATCGGCAAAAGTGGAGAGCAACGTTATTACATCTATTTTCGTGCTCCACCCGACATCAAGGGCACCACTTTTATGGTCTGGAAATACCTGCACAAAGAAGATGATCGCTGGATTTTTATCCCGGCAATCAAACTGGTGCGGCGGATCGCAGCCGACGATAAACGGTCCTCCTTTATCGGCTCCGACTTCACCTATGAAGATATCTCCGGCCGTGCCGTGGACGATGAAACACATACCTTGCTGCGCACAGAGGAACTGGCAGGTAGAGCTGTGTATGTCATCGAGAGCAGACCTAAGACCCGGGCGGACTATACACGCCGTCTGTCCTGGATTGATCAACAACGTGGGCTGCCACTTAAGGAGGAATATTTTGATGCCCGGGATGAAAAGGTGCGGGTCTTTACTGCCGACCGGATTGAGCAAGTTGATGGCTACTGGACCGTCACGTCACGGACCATGAAAAATCTGCAAACCGGACATCGCACGCAAGTACGTTTTGATGACATCAAGTATGACCTTGGCCTCAAAAAAAACCTGTTTACCGAACGCTATCTACGTACCCCGCCGCGAAAATGGCTCCGTTAAGAACCACAATCGTCAGTGTGGTGGCTTTTATGATAACCGCCAGTCTAATGAATCGAGCAAGCGCCGGGGATGTTGAGCTGGCCGGTTTTGTTCAGGCCCATGCTGTAGCACGAATGTCGAATGTGGACTGTCCTGCCGGAACCGAGTGTGCTGTCCCGTTCAATGAACAACGGCTGCAATTGAAAGCGGAAGGAGGTAACGAAGCAGGCAGCCTGTCTTTTCTCGGTAAAATAGATTTGATTCATGACTCGGTGTTGGATGAGCGTGTGGGCGAAGTGCGCGAGCTTTACGCTGATTATAATTCGGATAACTTCAGGTTGCGTAGCGGTCGGCAGATCATTACCTGGGGGCTGGGTGATCTGCTGTTTATTAATGACATCTTTCCCAAGGACTGGGTAGCGTTTTACAGCGGTCAACCCCTGCAGTATCTTAAGCGCGGTAGCGACGCCCTGAATCTGGATCTCTATCTAGGTACCACTACACTGGAAATAGTGCTCAGTAGATTTCGTGGTGACCGGCTGCCGGATAGCCGGCAGTTTGTTATGGGCAGCCCTTTTTCACCCTTATTGCCGTATCACATCGATGAGCCGACAGGAGCAGAGCTTGCCCTTCGATTATCCGGCAACCTCGCCAGCTGGGACGCGGCGGTCTATGCATCACACGGTTATTATCGTGCGCCTGCTTTGACTGCGACAGCCACCGAGGTGTACGGCTTTTACCCACGCCTCAATACGTTGGGAGCGACCCTGTCGGGTGCGTTCGCCAATGGTGTACTGAACCTGGAGCTAGGGTACTACGATTCCGTGAATGATCGGGGTGGTGATATCCCTGCCATCGAGAACAGTCAGGCACGATTTCTTGTTGGATACTCGCGCCAGCTGGGGCAGGAAACCCAGCTAGGTGTTCAGGCCTATGCCGAGTGGCTGCAGGATTATCATGCGTATGAACGCAGCCTGCCTGCTGGATTCGCTCTTCGTGATGAAGTGCGTACCGTCGCGACAATACGATTCACCCAGCGCTATTTCTATCAAACCCTGACCTTCAATCTGTTTGCGTTCGTGGGCCTCAGCGAGGGTGATTCCTATGTAGTACCGTCCGTACGTTATGCGTTCAATGACAACCTGTGGGCAGAACTTGGTGCAAACCTGTTCGGCGGCTCGCGCCATGGTATGTTGGGCGCTATGGGCGACAACGGCAATGTTTACCTGACAGTGCGTTACGCATTTTAAAAGGCTAGGAGGCTGTCCGAGAATAGAAGCCGTAGCGAGGGGAAGCTGCTTTGAGGCAGATTTTTTCATGATTTGAGGCGAATACTGATTGTATTTAACGAGAATCAGGGGGAAATCTGGCCAAAGTCAGCTTTTCCGCAGCAGGTTCTCTATTCTCGGACAGCCTCCTAGAGTACTGCGCATCTTTAGCTATCAACTACTTTTCGGGGGATGCCTCTTCGAGGCAGGAGCACTACAAATCCGCCAATCCCAGATGGTGGCAATACTTAGCAGCAAGAAGCCCACCACTTCGGTCAGGCGCTCGTAGTGAACGTACATCGCATAGCTGATGGTCGCCGCCCCGAAACCACCCACCAAGATTGGCCCAGGCAGCCTGTGCCGGGTAAAACCCAGGCCAAGTCCGGCGATAGCGATCGATGCAAAGCCAACGATAGCAGCGGCCCATATGGTTTTATTGATATCGATAGCCGTACCCAACATACCCAGGAGTGCTATGGCCACGAGCGTTCCATAACAAGTGGCCAATGAAAGCGCTGTAGACAGTGCTGCGAGCCAGCGTAATTTTGAGCTTCTGAGCGACATGACCCCTCCTTTGAGCGTTATTATGCATTCGCCATTTTACTACAAGGTCATTAAAATAAGGGACGCTGCCCAGCGCCGTACGTGACATTAGTATCCTGACACGCGACGATATCTTTTTCCGGCACTAAAGAGCTATGGATGGGAGGGCGGCTTTCCTGCATCGAAGACTGAATGATATAAATCCAGCCCATAACTGGTTGGTAGCGGCGCCCGTATTTGTAGCTGGTATGTGCGTTCGCCACTGGCTGTTCTTGTGGCCCGCAAGAACAGCGAATGATCCAGTTTTTGCGCAAAATAATCGCCAGCAAATTTGTAGAGGTGGGTGACAAAGAAAACCTTGATACGTTGTTCCAACAAGGCAGTGACAATTTGTCGTGCAATTTCCGAGCCTTCCCGCTCATTTGTGGCCGCAAACGACTCATTGAACAGCACCAGGGTATCGGGTTCGAGTTCACCAACAATGGTATCCATACGCGCCAGCTCTTCATCCAGCTTGCCACTTTTCATGGAGGCATCTTCTTCCCGTTTGAAGTGCGTGAAAAGACCTCGGCAGAGATTGGCTGAAAACGACTCCGCTGCCACGAACATCCCACACTGCATCATCAATTGTGCCAAGCCGATGCTACGTAAAAAGGTCGTTTTGCCCCCCTGGTTGGCACCCGTGATGAGGATGAGATTTTTATTGTCGGCGTTCACATTGTTACCCACGACCCCTTGTTTTAAGGTCAACGCCAGGGTTACATCATATAATCCCGCGAATGAATGCAGTCGCTCGCGGGTTGTGACAGGCTGGGGAAACGCAATGGGTTCTTGCAGCTGTGAAAGTTCTTGATGTACATTCAGGCAACCGAGGTAAAATGCCAATTCCTGGCGTAGTGTCTTGAAAAAGTTATCGATATGATCGGCAGATTGGGCAACTTTATCGGCGACCGAATTGAGGCCACGATCCCGCAACTCGGACAGCGCTCTTGCACCAGCATTATCACGAGGGTGCAGCGTAAAGGAGTACGTCGGCGTTTTACGGGTTAGAACCCGTGTAAGCCAGGTACCACCAGGTGAATTGGGTTTGCGCAAGGTGGTGTGACAGCCTTCGTTTCCTTGTCCCAATTCTGCACTAAGCAAAATACCATGTTGAAACTGTAGTTCTTTAAGGAGGCGTTGCACCACGCTAAAATAGTCGTCATCAAGCTCTCGTCGAATCATGGCAAAAAATTGGATAAATCCCCGTGATGTAAATGCCTCTGCATGTTCATCAGCGATGATCCGTAATTCTTTCAGTAGTCCGATGAACATCTGCAGCATCTCGCGACTACCTCTTAAAATAGCACCTGGGTAGTGACTGAAAATACCCATCCACTGCCGACGTTTATTTTCAATGGCCTGTAAGGGAAGGTGATAAATCTGGCGAATAACTTCCGGATGTTTCAGGCAATCTTTGAGGATTTCCTGGCGATAGGAGATGGCATCTGTGCTGTCAAGACTGAATAGAACAGCGGGTTTTGCGATATCGAACAAAAACCGGTCACCCTGTGCCATGCTCTCAAATAACGTATCCAATTCAAGATCCTGGATTAATATTGACGCATTGTCTGGAAGCTTTTGGGTGAGATCAAAGTCCTGGTCAGGGGAGAGGAGAAAAACGTTCATGATGGAATACGCTTCCTGATCTGCGCATACGTCAGACCGTGTTTTTCAGCCAGTGAGAGCGCATAGGCCAGTCCATTGGCGGGCATCCTGATAATTTTGAAGGTTCGTTCAGCCTGATTTTCAGGATCAACAGTACTGACCATACTGACGGTTTTTTCGCTCAAACACGATAATTCGTCAATGAAAGTAACCCACACACACAGGCTATCTTGGGCCATCACGCGAGTCATAATCTCCTCGCTCAGTACCACAGCGTCCTTCAGGGTTGTGGAGGCAAATATTTCGTTTAAAATGAGGATGCTGTTGGCTGTGGCACTGCTGAGGACCTCATGAATACGTAGCAGATCATCCTGTAATTTTCCACGCAGATTGTGGATATCCTCAGCACGTTCGAAGTGAGTCAGGATCTGGTCAAAGAGAAAAAGTCGCGCCACGGTACCTGGCACGGGGTAGCCCAAACTGGCTAGATAGTGCATTTGCCCGAACTGGCGGGCAAATGTAGTTTTGCCGCCCTGGTTGGGTCCGGTGACGACAATAATCCGCTCCGACCCCTGCAGGAAGAAATCATTGCAAACCACAGCATCGGGGGTGGCAAGTAACCTATTCGCCAAGGCCAGATCAAAACTATCCCGCACATAAACCTCGTGGCTGCTTGCACTGAGCTGGGGGTAGCAAAATTTCAGACCCTTTGTTTTGATATCAGCAATGAATTCCAGATAAGCGATATAAAACTGAATTTCGCAATCAAATTTGTGCAGTGTTTGTGCCACAAATGATTCGTGTCTGTTACAGAATTGTCTGAGAGAGTCAAACAACTCCGGAAACAGACGAGCAACAAACTCGAGAATTTTTTCTTCGATGTGATTCACGCCTCTCCGCTCCGGCAGCTTGGTCAGGTATTGCTTTACGGTGCCTTGTTTAAACCTGGCCAAGATTTCCTCCACCTCTGAGCTGTACTCTATTTCCCCTTCATACTTCTTTACCTTGAACTTGCCGTCCTGGAGGATCACACAATACTTCACACCCTGCAGTCCATCCTTGACCTGATGTGCGTCTTCGCGCAGGGATTGAAATTCCTGTGATTGTATATAGGCGGTTACGTAGGTGCGAAATTCCAAAAGACCACGAGATTGCAGCTCATTCCGGTTCAGGTTCCTCGACAGCTCGAGTACGGCATTGCAGTAGACTACCGCCGCCTCCAGAAACCAGCCTTTTTTGTGATATTCGAAGTTCAGTTTTGTTATCAATGCCAGGTAACGGCGCACCAGAATCATCTGGTCGGTGAAGGTGCTGATCGAGATACGGATATCGGCATCTGTCAGATCCCGCATCACTTCATGGCGAAAGCGGATGGTCTCGGAATCGTGCAGAGGCTGGTAAAAGAAGGATTTTAAGTCATATTCTGGTTTGCGAGCAGTAATGGCCTCGATAATCTGATCGAGGCACAAATCCTTGTAAAAGGCTGCTTTCTCAGGCAGCTTGTTTCCCGTGGCGTATTCGGATCTAGCAAACAGGATGCTGAAAAAAGTCACGAATGAAATGCCCGCAGATTATAGACACCGACATTGCTCATAAATTATTTGGATATAACCTGGCTGTAACTCGGGGAAGCGGATTTGAGGTCGATTTTTTCATGGTGAGGCGAATATCTGGTTGTATTTAACGGGAATCAGGGGGAAATCGGACCAAATTCTGCTTGTCCGCAGTAGGTTCTCTATTCTTGGACAGCCTCCTAGGTTGGATTGTGAATTAGATGTGGATTAGTCTACCGCAGGTTTGGCTTTGGATGCAGCTGCAAAACGACGATGCATCAGGCTGTAGTAGAGAATCGGGATGACCACCAGGGTCAGCAGGGTGGAAACCAGAATCCCGAAGATCAGTGACACCGCCAGGCCCTTGAAAATGGGGTCACCGAGAATGAAAAAAGCACCGGCCATGGCGGCGATACCGGTCAGAACAATTGGTCGGCTGCGCACCACCGCCGATTCGACCACAGCTATTGCGAAATCCATGCCCTGGGCCGTAAGTTTGTTGATAAAATCAACCAGGAGAATGGAGTTGCGGACAATAATTCCCGCCAGTGCGATCATGCCGATCATCGAGGTGGCAGTGAATTTGGCGTCGAGCAGCGCGTGTCCGGGCAGGATGCCGATCAGGGTCAGGGGGATTGGCGCCATAATGATCAGGGGGACCAGGTAGGAATGAAACTGGGCCACAATCAACAGGTAGATAATGAGTAAACCGACCGCATAGGCAATGCCCATGTCACGGAAGGTCTCATAGGTGACCTGCCACTCACCATCCCATTTCAAGCTGTTGACATAGGGATTGGTGGGTTGTTGGATAAAGTATTGGGGCAGGGCACGGCCATCATATTGTTGGTTGTTAATGCTGCTGTATAGATCTGCCATGGCATACAGGGGACTGTCGAGATGACCACTCATGTCGCCGGTCACAAATACAACAGGCAACAAGTCCTTGTGATAGATATTCATATCACGGTCGGTCCGGATAACACGAATAAATGCTGCCAGCGGGACCTGATTTCCGGTGGTGCCGGTTATTTTAAAGGCCAGTAATTGCTCCAGATCAGCTTTATCGGCTGCACTAAATTCCAGCCGGATCGGTACAGCATATTTGTAATTGGGGCCATGGATGAAGGCCACATCCTGTCCTTTGATCAGGGTGGTAATGGCATCCGCAACCTGTTGTTGGCTGATCCCAAAATAGGCAGCTCTGGCGCGATCAATTTTCAGTATTCGGCGCGGTGCCTTTGCCACCAGGCTGTCATCAATATCCACGACATCAGGCGTGTTTTCAAAATTCTTGCGAATCTGGCGGGCTATGCGCATTTGTTCGTTGTGATCGGGGCCGTAGATTTCTGCAACCAGTGGTGACATTACCGGGGGCCCCGGTGGTACTTCCACTACCTTAATGTTTGCCTGCAGGCGCTTTGCCACCGGCTGTAACAGTTTTCGCACCTGACGAGCGATATCGTGGCTTTTTCGTTGACGTTGATGCTTGCTCGCCAGATTGACCTGAATATCGCCATACCAGGGGGCATGGCGCAGGTAGTATTGTCGCACCAGTCCGTTAAAACCAATGGGTGATGCCGTGCCGGCATAGAGTTGATAGTTGATGATATCCGGAATTTGCTTCAGTACCGCGGATGCTTCGGTCAATACCCGGGCCGTTTGTTCCACCGTGGTCCCCTCCGGCATGTCGACCACAATCTGGAATTCCGATTTATTGTCAAAGGGTAGCATTTTGAGAATGACTGCCTGGTTGGCGATCAGAAAGATTGAACCACCGATGAGCAGCATAAGGAACAGCCACAATAACCCGCGACGTTTGCGCCCTTTGCCGGGATCCAATAGTGGGTCCATAATTTGGTGAAACAATAACTGCAACCTGGTGCCACTTTTTTGTTCGTGACTGCTGTGCTGGCCGGCCAACAGCATACGCGACAACCAGGGAGTAAAAATAAAGGCCACACCCAGCGACAATAGCATACCGGTGCTGGCATTGAGAGGAATCGGACTCATGTAGGGGCCCATCAAGCCGGTTACGAAGGCCATCGGTAATAAGGCGGCGATGACGGTTAAGGTGGCCAGAATCGTAGGACCACCGACCTCATCCACGGCCCTTGGGATTGCCTGGAGCAGGTTGCTCGTTCCCAGCCGGAGATGGCGATGGATGTTTTCTACCACCACGATGGCATCATCAACGAGAATGCCGATAGAGAAAATGAGCGCAAACAGGGAAACCCGGTTCAAGGTAAAGCCCATAGCCCAGGAGGCAAATAATGTGGCGGCCAGGGTAACGATGACGGCGGCACCAACGATCAGGGCTTCACGCCAGCCCATGGTCAGCAGTACCAACACTACTACTGACAGCGTGGCAAAAAGCAGCTTGGTCATCAGCTTGCGGGCTTTAGCATCGGCCGTTTTGCCATAGTTGCGGGTGATGGTCAGTTTGACCTGATCGGGAATCACCAGCCCCCGCAGTTGCTGCAGGCGTGAGACCACCTGTTCGGCAATGGTCACGGCATTGGTCCCGGGTTTTTTGGCAATGGCCAGCGTCACCGCCGGATACAGCGTATTTGTCTGGCCTTTGGCCGTGGGTTTACCAAAGCGCACAATGGACTTGGGTTGGTCCGTGGTTAGACGAATGCTGGCTACATCTTGCAGGTAAACGGGCCGGCCCTGATGCATGCCCACTACCAAGCCGGCAACATCTTCAGCTGTAGACAGGAAGGTACCGGTTTTGAGCTCGATTTCCTGGTTATTTCGGGTCAGGACGCCACTGTCCTGTGAGCTATTGGCGGTTTGTAGTGCAGTGCGCAGTGTCGCCAGGCTAATTTCTTTGCCGGCCAGGCGTTGCGGGTCGAGTAGAACATGAACGACCCGTTGTGGTGCACCGATGGTGTAGATATCACGGGTACCGGGAATACGCTTGATTTCCGCTTCCAGGGCATGACTGATCCGAGCTAGTTGATCGCTGCCTACAGTCGGGCTTTGACTCCATAGCGTGGCAGTGACGATGGGTACATCATCGATCCCCATGGGTTTGATGACAGGCTGTGCGACACCCAGGTTCTGTGGTAGCCAGTCGCGGTTGGAGAAGATTTTGTTGTAGAGACGAACGATGGCATCGGTCCGGTTCTGTCCGACTTTAAATTGCACCGTGAGGGTCGACATGCCGGGTTGGGAAACCGAGTAAACGTGCTTGATACCGCTGATTTCAGACAGAACCTGCTCGGCCGGGGTGGAAACCAGCTGTTCGACTTCCTGGGCTGAGGCACCGGGGAAGGCGATAAATACATTGGCGAAGGTGACCACAATTTGTGGTTCTTCCTCGCGTGGGGTAATGGCGATTGCGAACAGGCCCAGCAGTAATCCCACCAGTGCCAGCAAGGGGGTAATTTCCGCATTTAGAAACTGCCGGGCGATACGCCCTGAAATCCCGAGTTTTTTCATGGTCAAGGCTTCTTGCCGGCTGTTTTTTGGCTGCGTAACCAAACTGCATCCAGAGGGTTGACGACGACTTGCTCTCCTTCTTCAAGACCGGCCAGCACTTCGATCATGCCATTGTCACGCAGACGGCCACGACGAATCTGGCGTAGACTGATACTCCCTTCTTTAGTACGAACATAGACGGCGCTGACCTCACTACGTTGGATAACCGCGTTTGCCGGAACCAGTAAGGCCTGTTGTTGGCCGATTGCAAAGGCGACTTTGACCAGCATTCCAGGGTACAGGCCGGTGATTTTTTGTGGCAAGGGAATGCGCACCTGGAAGGTATTGCTTTTGGGGTCTGCATAAGGGTAGATGGTGAATGTATTGATCGGAAAGTCTTTGCCGTCATCGGTCAATACACGTACTTTGTGCCGTTTACGGACTGCACGAATGAGTTGTTGGGGAATGAAGGCCCTGACTCGTAATCGTTCCAATGACAGCCCGGTCAACAATGGCTGGCCGGGTTGGGTAGTTTCACCAATTTCAACATAGCGTTTGGTGACTACCCCGGTGAAGGGGGCTTTGACCACTGTGTAGGCCAGTTGCTCACGGGCTTGCCGGTTGGCAGCGAGGCTGATGAGTTGCTGCGCCGTAGCTGTTTTCAGATCGGCTTGTGCCGTATCAAAGGCGGCCCGGGATACCAGGTTTTTATTGAGCAGACCCTGTATGCGACGGAATCGCTTGCGGGCTTCAGCCAGTTTGGCGTTGGCACTTGCTGCGTTGGCTTTGGCCTGTTTGAGTTGAGCCTGCTGCTGGGTATCCCGGATACGCAAGAGCACGGTACCGGCCTGCACCAGATCATCAACGTCAACGTTGATTTCGGTGATTATGCCTCCGGTTTGGGCCGATACCGTAGATCGATTGACAGCCTCCACGTGACCGTCCAGTAGCCGTTCCCTGGGCTCGGTTTGTTTTTTCACTGTTTGCAACTGCAAAGTGGAAGCTGCCAGGGTTAATGGCAGCATTGTCAGCTGGCTGCCAAGCAGTAGCAGGCTAACCCATAGTAGTCTGCCAGAGGGTAGTCTGCCAGAGGGCAAGCTGATAGAAGGTAGTGGGATGGAGGGTTTATTTGTCATGGTGAAGTCTGGTAGTGATGTTTTGGTAGTGTGATCGTATCACGACAATCTGGCGCTCATCGGTATATCAATGGCTGGGAGGCTATCCGAGATCATTTCTTGACGACTCTCAGAGGTTATGCGACACATACTTTAAAGTGTACAGGAACTGATTAAAGGGTGTGATAGTTAAAAGTGTTAGAATATAACTATATAACGATGTTTAATCAATCACAAGAGAATTTTTTTATCTTCACCTGCTGTTCGCTGCTTATAATAGAATAGAGCCTGTGGTGATTTAACCGCGGCACTATGTGATCACCCCTATATAGAGGAGGAAGCGATGATGGCAATAAGAGTGAAATACAGGTCTTGTTTGCTGGCCAAGACAACAGCAACCGTTACCGTAGTCGCATTACTGGCTGCGCTACCGGCGACAAGCTATGCCACTAACGGGATGTTTTCCCATGGTTTTAGCGCGGCTAATTCCGGTATGGGGGGAGCAGGTGTGGCCTTGCCGTTGGACGCGTTGGCGGCATCGACCAACCCGGCAGGAATGGTAGACATCGGCAATAGCAGTTCGGTGGGCCTGGCTTATTTCAGCCCCTTGCGATCTTACAAGGTTACCGGCGCCGCCTCGGGTGGTTTTCCACCGTTTCCGGGCGGAAAGATCAATAGTGGTCATAAATATTTTATGATCCCAAGCTTTGGTATGAACTGGCAACTGGATAATACCGGAACGCTGGGGTTGGCGGTATATGGTAATGGCGGCATGAGTACAGACTGGCAGGCCAGCGATACTCCGTTTGCTATGGGTACATTCGGTGCCGGGGATGCCGGGGTCAGCTACGCGGAGCTGTTTATTAATTTGAATTATGCACGCAAGCTCACCGATAATTTTTCCTTCGGAGTCGGTGCAATTGCCAATCGGTCGCAGTTTAAAGTGAATGGAATCACCGGTTTTGGTGGTTTTTCAACCAGTCCTGCCAAGCTTTCCAATAACGGTTATGACAGTGATTTTGGTTTTGGGGGGATTATCGGTGTGCTGGCCAAGGTCAGTGACAGCGTCAGCCTCGGTGCTTCCTATCAGAGCAAAATCAAAAATAAGATGAGTAAATATGCCGGTCTGTTTCCCAACAAAGGAGAATTTGATATCCCCGGAACCGCACAGGTGGGTGTTGCCATCAAGGCAGGGGGAGGTCTGACTTTTGCCGCTGATGTGCAGAAAATCTATTTTAGTCAGTCTGATGCTATCAGCGCATCGGGTGCCGGCCTGTTTGCCTGCATGGGCGGTGATCTGACGCAATGTCTGGGCGGCAGCAAGGGTGCCGGGTTTGGTTGGAACGATATGACGGTATATAAATTCGGTTTACAAAAGGAAATGGGCAATGGCACGACCTGGCGGGCCGGCTACAGTTACGGAAAACAGCCGATCGATCCTGGGGAAGTGACCTTGAATATTCTTGCACCGGGTGTTATCGAGCAGCACTACACGGTTGGAATGACGAAGAAACTGGCCAACAACCGATCATATGATCTGGCATTTATGTATGCCCCGGAAAAATGTCAGACCGGAGCTTCAGCATTTAACCCCGGCCAGACCATCGAGATTTGTATGCATCAATTCCAGTTGCAGGGTGGTTATAACTGGTAAGGTTTATCACCCGCACCTGCCTGGTACCATCAGGTTCACAGCAGTGGCTGCCTTTGTGGGGCCACTGCTTTTTTGTTGGTACAAAATCGTGTATTGTCTGTTCGGGTAATGTTTGGGTAATGGATAGGAGAGATCAATGACATGAAGCAACGTATCCAACAAGGTGGTTTGCAGGTTGATGCGTCTCTTTATCAACTGGTGACTGATGAAATCATCCCGGGAACCGGGGTGGTAGCTACCGACTTCTGGCTTGCACTGGAGCGGATCATCGAAGACCTGGGGCCGGAAAATACAGCATTACTGGCCGAACGTGAGCGCTTGCAAGGGTTGATTGATGGTTGGCATCTGCAACATCCGGAGCACACATTCGACCCCGGCCGCTACAAGGAAATGCTGCAGGAGATCGGTTATCTACAGCCTCAAGGGGATGATTTTTCGATAACGACCTCCGGTGTTGATGCAGAAGTCTCCACCGTTGCCGGACCACAGCTGGTGGTTCCGGGTAGCAACGCCCGTTATGTTCTGAATGCGGCTAATGCCCGTTGGGGTAGCCTTTTTGATGCTTTGTACGGGACCAATGTGATCGCCATGACAGAGGGACTGGAGCCTGGCAAGGCCTATAACCCGGTTCGTGGCGCCGAAGTCATCGCCCTGGCCAGTCGTTTTCTCGATCAGGCGGTACCACTGCTGCAGGGTAGTCATGCCGATGTAATCGAGTATAGCCTTAAATCCGTGGGCCAGAATTTTGAAATCGCCGCAAAACTTGTAAATGGCAAGATCACAGAACTGGCAGACGCGGCGGTCTTTGTTGGCTACAGGGTAGTGAATGATTCACCGCCGTGTACGATTTTATTGTGTCACCATGACTTGCATATCGAAATTACCATCAATCGGCAGCATCCGGTGGGTAGAAAACATTCCGCCGGAGTCTGTGATGTGGTGCTCGAAGCTGCGATGAGCACGATAGTAGACTGTGAGGATTCGGTAGCTGCGGTTGACGCCCAAGACAAGGTGCTGGTCTACCGTAACTGGCTGGGATTGATGAAAGGGGATCTTGAGGAAAGCTTTGTCAAGGGTGGCAAACGGCTAACACGCCACCTCAATACGGACCGGGAATATATCGCCTCGGATGGTTCTGCTCTGGTCTTACATGGCCGCAGTCTGTTGCTCAACCGCAATGTCGGTTTGTTGCTGATGACCGATGCGGTACTGGACCGGCATGGCAAGGCCATCCCCGAGGGTTTTCTTGATGCCATGGTGACCGGTCTTTGTGCTTGTCATGATCTCAGGGGAAATGGGCATTATCGCAACAGTCGGGCCGGCAGTATTTATATTGTCAAACCCAAGTTGCACGGGCCTGTAGAGGCAGCATTCACTAATACCTTGTTTGACCGGGTGGAGTTGGCATTGGGATTGCCGCCAAACACCATCAAGGTCGGGGTCATGGATGAAGAACGTCGTACCACGGTAAACCTTAAAGAATGCATCCGTGCCGTCAAGGGTAGGATATTTTTTATCAACACCGGTTTTTTGGACCGAACCGGAGATGAAATTCACACCAGCATGGAGGCCGGACCCATGTTGCACAAGGAGGCAATCAAACTTGAGCCCTGGATTCGGGCTTATGAGGACTGGAATGTTGATACCGGATTGGCCTGCGGTTTTCAGGGCAAAGCGCAGATCGGCAAGGGGATGTGGGCTATGCCAGAAGCGATGCAACAAATGCTGAGCAGCAAATCAGCACATCCCCAGGCCGGTGCCAATACTGCATGGGTACCGTCACCGACCGCAGCGACACTGCATGCCATGCATTATCATCAGGTTGATGTCAGCGTGCGTCAACGGCAATTGGCAAAGCGAACGGCCGTTTCTGTAGATAAATTACTGGTATTGCCATTGCAGTGCCAGCCTTGTTCTGAGATTGAAATCGCCAGGGAACTGAATAACAATATTCAGGGGATATTGGGCTACGTTGTGCGCTGGATTGATCAGGGCATAGGTTGCTCCAAGGTGCCTGATGTCAACAATGTCGCGCTGATGGAAGACCGGGCGACCTTGCGTATCTCCAGCCAGCATATCGCCAACTGGCTGCATCAGGGAATTTGTGACCGCCAGCGTATCATGACAACACTTAAACGCATGGCGGCTGTGGTCGATCAACAGAACATGGGTGACCCCGACTATCAGCCGATGGCAGTGAATTATGATGCCAGTCTGGCTTTTCAAGCCGCCTGTGATTTGATTTTTATGGGACGTGAGCAACCCAACGGCTATACGGAACTGATTCTTCATAAATACCGTCGCCAGGCCAAGGGCAGGCCTTAAGCCGCCGGCCTTGAGAGCAGCATCATGACCCGTGAGCGACAAATCCAGGAAGGCCCGGGACGGGTTTCTGTGATCAATGCACCGCAGAAATTTTTGTCGCAGCTGATCTGGGCTGCAGTACAAAGCCTGGCATCTGACATTCACCTGCGAGTCAATAATCACCCGTTACTGCGTGTTGATGGCGTGATTCGTCCGGCCCCCAGATTTCAGGTGTTAAGTGAAGCGGATTTGCGCCTGTTGGCCAAGCAAATGATGTCAGAAGTGCATTGGAATAAATTTCTGGATGAATTGCAGGTCGACTTTTCGGTTGGAGTGGAAAATCTAGGGCGTTTGCGGGTTAATGCCTTCTATCAGCGTGACAGTGTAGCCATGGCGATGCGACTTATCCCGACCCGTATTCCACAACCGGACACGTTGCAATTGCCTGAGGTATTGACCGAGTTGTCACGCCTGGAACGAGGTTTAATTATTGTTACCGGCGGCACCGGTACCGGCAAATCAACCACTATTGCCTCGTTGATCAATACCATTAATCAACAGCAGAAAAAACATATCATTACCATCGAAGACCCGATCGAATACCTGTTTTCAGATCAGCAGTGCATTATCTCTCAACGTGAACTGGGGATGGATGTGGCCAATTTTTCAGCGGCAATGGCTGCCGCCTTACGTCAGGATCCGGATGTTATCCTGCTTGGAGAAATGCGAGACCCGGTGACGATTGACACTGCGTTGACAGCGGCGGAAACGGGGCATATGGTTTTTTCTACCTTGCATGCTCCGACTGCCGCAGATGCGATAACGCGTCTGATATCGAGTTTTCCGGCTGCTGCACAACCCACTATTCGTGCCAAGTTGTCGCAGAATTTACAGGCGGTGGTGGCGCAGCGTTTATTGCCCAAAGCCTCCGGCAACGGTCGGGTTGTGGTTTGTGAAGTGATGACCGTGACCGCGCGAATACGTGAGCTTATTCTTAATCCGTTGAAGGTTAAGGAAATTGCTGATGAAGTTAAAAAAGGGCTACTGATAGAAGGTATGAGGTCTTTTGACCAGGCGCTTTATGACCTGGTGAGACGTGATGAAATCACAGTCGATGTGGCCTTGGCCCACGCGACCAGCGCGACCGATTTAAAGTTACGGCTGCAAGGCTTCACACAGCAGGTTTGAATAAGCTGCCTGCTGATTGGTGAAATCGCATATACTGGACCGCCGACCATTATCCAGGATTAATGAGCGCTGTGTGAGCCAGTGTAGGCATCACTTGGGTGGTGTTTGCAGGCAGTAAAGTAGGCTGACCCGTAGTAGGAGAACTGTCCGTAGTAGGAGAACTGAATGAGTGATCGAAGGCTGCAGGTATTTTCAGCAGTTGCCCATTTGCTAAGTTTTACCCGTGCCGCCGAGGTGCTGCATATGACCCAGCCAGCGGTGACTTTTCAGATTAGGCAACTTGAAGAATATTTCAATACTCGTCTATTTGATCGCACACATAATCGTATCACCCTGACCGAGGTTGGTGAGAAGGTCTATGGCTATTCATCGCGGATCATTGATTTGTATGGCGAAATGGACAATGAGGTCAGAAAACTGACTGGTGAGGTGGTCGGACCATTGATTATTGGTGCCAGTACGACCATAGCTGAATATGTCATTCCCAATTTACTGGGAGAATTTCAGGCCAACTTTGATACCATCAAACTGCGGCTGTTTGTCTCCAATTCCTTGAAGATCATTCACATGGTGGAAAATAACGATGTGGATGTTGGGATCGTCGAGTCTCCGGTTGAGAACAAAAACCTGGTCACTAAATTCTGTCGGCAGGATGAGCTGGTACTGATCTGTGCACCCGACCACCCGCTGGCCAGTCGTGCAATGATTACTGCTCAGGATCTGGTCGAATATCCGTTTATCGGGCGGGAAGAGGGGTCGGGGACACGCGATGTTTTTCTGCAGTACCTTCAGGAGCACGATATGGATTTCAGCAGTCTTAATATGACCATGGAATTTGGCAGCCCGGTGTCGATCAAGAGCGCGGTGGCTGCGGGATTGGGAATTTCAGTGATCTCCATTGCCACCCTGGACAGGGAATTGGAGCGGCATGCCCTGGTCAAGATCAGTCTGACGCCACCGATCACCCGGCCTTTTTCCATCATCTACCAGCGTCAGAAGTTTCGGATTCGAGTGATTGAGGAATTCCTGGATTTTACCGAAGAGCAGTGTCGCAAAATGGTCGTTGAAAATCCACCGGTGGCGTGAAACCATCGACAGCAGATCAGCTGCGGGCTTGCTGCCGCCGGTTGCCTGCACAACAGCAGCAGCAATTGCTTGATTTTGCTGAGTTCCTATTGTCCCGTGTAAAGCCTCAGAGCGTGCAGGAAGTGAGCGAAACGCCCTTGGATATTCTCAGGCCTGATGAGGAAACGGTCTTGAAATCGGTCAAGAGATTACGTGCCAGCTATCCCATGCTTGACGAAGCCATATTGTTGCATCCCGTTTCTGCCCTGATTACCGCACACGTCATCAAAGGACGAGCTGCCGTCGAGGTTATTGATGAATTGGAGCAATTATTTAAGGACAGTTACCATAGTTGGTTACAGGCCCGATAAACAGATACCCCGCTATGCAAGGACAGCCTCCTAGCCCTATCGGGCGAACCGTGATGCTCACCACCGTAGCATTGTTAGCATTCGCTGCCAACTCGGTGTTGTCTCGGTTGGCTCTGGGACAACAGGCCCTGGATGCTGCTAGTTTTACTGAAATTCGTTTGTTGTCCGGGGCCGTGGTGCTCTATGTGCTCTTGTCGGTGCGTACTAAACGATGGACCTACCCAGCTGCAGGCAGTTGGTCCGCGACCTTGATGTTATTTATCTATGCGGGCACTTTTTCTTATGCGTACAACACCCTGGAAACTGGAACCGGGGCCTTGATTCTGTTTGGCGCCGTGCAGATGACCATGATACTACTCACCCTGATGGCTGGAAACCGATTGCATGGCATGGAATGGCTGGGTGTCACTATGGCATTTTCGGGTTTTGTGTATCTTGTTTTGCCGGGTGTCGGGGCACCTTCCTGGAGCGGTTTTCTATTGATGGCGGTGGCGGGGGTGGCCTGGGGAATTTATACCCTCAAGGGGAGAGATTCGAAACAACCACTGCAGGAAACCACCGGCAATTTTGTTCGTACACTGCCGCTGCTTGCGGTACTGGCTATCGTAGCGATTGGACAGGCCCACTATAGCGTAAAAGGCGTTTTATTGGCGGTTCTTTCCGGTGGTATTGCTTCCGGGATAGGGTATGCGATATGGTATATGGCACTGGCCGGGCTTTCTTCAGCGCTTGCGGCTGTGGTGCAATTGCTGGTGCCCGTGATCGCAGCACTCGGGGGTGTAGTGTTTGTCTCAGAAGCGGTAAGTTTGCGGCTGCTGGTGTCTGCTGGATTGATATTGGGAGGTATTCTGGCTGTGGTGTTGGGGAAAACATGGAGTGCTGGCAAGAAACAATATGCTGGAGAGTAACGCAAATAATAATACCTTTCTGGCGAGATTTTTACGCCAGGAATCGGCTGGTGGTATCCTCCTTATCGTGGCCGCCTTGATCGCATTGATCAGTGCTAATACGCCGTTATCAGAATATTATTCCCTGTTGCTGGATACCCCGGTAGCGATTCGCATCGGAAGCTTCGAGATTGCCAAGCCGCTGTTGCTTTGGATCAATGATGGGCTGATGGCGGTATTCTTTTTTCTCGTGGGTCTGGAATTGAAACGAGAGATCCTTGAAGGGGAATTGTCTGACAAGAAGAATATCATTCTTCCGGGTGTGGGCGCGGTGGGCGGAATGCTGGTACCGGCACTGATTTATAGCTATTTCAATGCTGGTGATACGACGGCCATGAAGGGTTGGGCGATCCCGACAGCTACCGATATCGCGTTCGCTCTTGGTGTATTGTCACTGTTGGGGTCGAGAGTACCCACCTCGATCAAGGTGTTTCTGACTTCTCTGGCGATCTTCGATGATATTGGTGCAATCATCATTATTGCACTGTTCTACACCGCAAAAATTTCGATCATTGCCTTGCTGGTTGTGTTTTGTTGTATCATTTTGCTGCTAATCATCAATCGTTTGCAGGTTGAATCCACCAGTTTGTATGTATTGATCGGGGTGGTGATGTGGGCGGCAATGCTGAAATCCGGCGTGCATGCGACGCTGGCTGGCGTTATTTTGGCCGTATTTATCCCCATGCGGTCCCGCGAGAACCCGGAATACTCTCCACTTAAATCGCTGGAGTCGGATCTGCATTCTGTTGTTGCCTATATTGTTTTGCCGGTTTTCGCCTTTGCCAACGCCGGCATCAGCCTGACCGGCTTAGGTGCCGAGCAGGTGCTGCATCCCGTACCATGGGGTATAGCCGTCGGCTTGTTTATCGGCAAACAACTCGGTGTCTTTGGTTTATGCTGGTTGGCGATTCAACTGCGCCTGACTCAGTTACCCCACAGTATTAACTGGAAATCTCTCTATGGCACCGCTGCGCTTTGTGGCATCGGCTTTACCATGAGCTTATTCATTGGCTCCCTGGCATTCGAAGAAACCGCCGCTAACAGCCTGTTTGATGAAAGGTTGGGTATTATTATCGGATCGCTGCTATCCGGCATTGTGGGCTACCTGGTTTTGCGCGCAAGTTTGTCGCCACGAGATCTGCCGGTCGCTGCTGGCAGTACCGAAGAGTAGTCACACAGGTAACTGCAAGGAGGCTTGTTATGAAGTCGGACCAGGCGCATTGGGATGCCATATTTGCGGCGACCAAAGAGGAGAAACTGGGTTGGTATGAGCCGACGGTCAAACCGATGCTGGGGCTCTTGAGTAAAATACCCAAGTGGCGGCAGTCGACATTTTTTTTGACCGGTGCCGGAACGTCATTGTTGATTGATGCACTGTATACCGGTGGTGCCAGCCTGGTGGTCAATGATATCAGTGCCAGGGCTTTGCAAAGGCTGCGGTCCAGAATGCAGGGTTCCACACAGTCTGTTTCCGGGCAGTGCATTGATTATCTTTGCCAGGATATCTCCAGGCCGGTTGCGGAGACGTTGCCCGCAGTACAGATATGGGTTGACCGTGCGGTGTTGCATTTTTTGAATGAGCCGGCACAGATTCAAGGTTATGTTGATAATCTGAAGTCGATATTAAACCAGGGTGGTTATGCTGCTTTCGCCGAGTTTGCGGCACACGGTGCCAGCAAATGCGCAGCGTTGCCAGTGCACCGTTACTCGGTTGAAGCGCTGTCAGAGCAGCTTGGTACGGAATTTACCCTGATAACCCATTTTGATCACATGTATATCAATCCCGATGGCGGTAAACGGCCCTATATCTATGCCTTGTATCAACGAGTGACTGCTTAAGACCACTGCTGATAGGCTGAGCTCGCCAGGCAAGCCCCTGATGCGGTGTGACAAACCCAGCGATAATCGTAACGATTCAGCGTGTTTAGATTTTGGTTCAGCACAAGGCATATTCGCACGGAGAATGTGAGCATTTGAGTACGAAAATAACGCCGTAATGGGACAAAAGATGAATGCGCTGAATAGTTACCAATAGTCAATAATTCGAGGAGACAACATGACCAAAGCAATACGTATTCATCAGTTTGGTGGGCCAGAGCAAATGGTCTATGAGGATGTCATGGTTCCGGCGCCTGGTCCGGGTGAGGTGCGCTTACGGCAGACTGCAGTGGGACTGAACTTTATCGATATCTACCATCGGACCGGCCTGTATCCGCTGGAATTGCCCTCCGTGATCGGTATGGAAGCAGCCGGGGTGGTCGAAGAGATCGGAGCGGGCGTGACTGAAGTACAGACAGGTGATCGGGTGGCCTATGCCGGGGTGCCGGTCGGTGCTTACGCCCAGGAGCGTGTGATTCCGGCGCATCGTCTGGTTGTACTGCCGCAGGCCATTGCAGATCAACAAGCTGCGGCCATGATGCTGCAGGGGATGACTGTGCGCTACCTACTCCGCAAGGTCTATCCTCTTGCCGCAGGTGACACCCTGTTGGTGCATGCTGCAGCAGGTGGAGTGGGTTTAATCCTTTGTCAATGGGCCCGGGCACTGGGTGCGACCGTGATCGGTACGGTCAGTTCCGAGGCTAAGGCCGAATTGGCCCAGTCCCATGGTTGTACGTATCCGGTCATTTATACCCGTGAAGACTTCGTGCAACGAGTCAAAGAGCTTACCGATGGTGAAGGGGTTCCTGTGGTTTATGATTCCATCGGCAAAGATACCTTTGAAGGTTCCCTGGATTGCCTGCGAGCCACCGGATTGATGGTCAGTTATGGTAATGCTTCCGGCCCGGTCCCACCATTCGATGCCGGGATTCTGGCCCAGAAAGGCTCATTGTTTCTGACCCGTCCCACGCTGATGACCTATACCGCCAAACGCCAGGATCTACTGGACAGTGCACAGGATTTGTTTGATGTGGTATTGGCCGGGCAAGTCAAGATTGAAGTCAAACAGCGCTATGAATTGTCAGCCGTGGCTACAGCACATACCGATCTGGCGGCACGACAAACGACGGGTTCGACCGTTCTGTTGCCTTGAGGGGAGTGAGCCCTGAGTTTTTCTGAAATGCAAGCTGTGCCGCCCGCGGTTGGTTCTCTATTCTCGGACAGCCTCCTGGTTCACATCGTGGTCTGAATGATTATTATGTAGGTGATTTCTACCACAGAGATTGCAGTTTTGGTTTATCATAGGGCTGCCTGATGAGTGCATACAATCTACTTCTCACTGCCCGGCAGGACAATGGGGGTGCGTGCAGGTGTTAAACAGGCAAAGCCTGCACATTCTATCTAAATTTTGGAGAAAAACTATGCGATTTCGTGCTTTATCTGCAGCCATCGCGCTGTCGGCGGTATTCCTGGCAGGCACAGTAGATGCCAAGCCTATTATGATCAAGTTTTCACATGTGGTCGCGGAAAACACCCCCAAAGGCCAAATGGCCAACAAGTTTAAACAGCTGGTTGAAGAACGTCTTGCTGGCAAGGTCAAGGTCGAGGTGTTCCCCAGTTCCCAGCTGTTCGGTGACAATAAAGTGCTCGAAGCCATGTTGCTCGGTGATGTACAGATGGCGGCTCCTTCACTCTCCAAATTCAAACGCTATACCAAGAAACTACAGCTTTTTGATTTGCCGTTTCTGTTCAAGGATATCGCTGCGGTTGATCGCTTTCAGCGAAGTGCTGCAGGACAAAAACTGCTCGATTCGGTGAAGAAAAAAGGCTTGGTGGGTCTAGGTTATCTGCACAATGGGATGAAGCAGTTGTCTGCATCCAAACCCTTACTGGTGCCTGCTGATGCCAGTGGCCTGAAATTTCGTATTATGTCTTCGGATGTGTTGGCCGCGCAGTTTGAAGCGATCAATGCCAATCCGCTAAAAAAACCTTTCTCGGAAGTGTTTACCTTGTTGCAGACCAAGGCCATAGATGGTCAGGAAAACAGCTGGTCGAACATCTATTCCAAGAAGTTCTTTGAAGTTCAGCCTTTCATCACCGAAACTAACCATGGTGATCTGGATTATCTGGTGGTGACTTCCAAATCGTTTTGGGATGGTCTGCCGGCCGACATCCGTGCCACAGTCAAAAAATCGCTGGACGAAGCCATTGCTTTCGGTAACCGTGTGGCTGCTAAAAAAGCGGTTAGTGACCGTCAGAAAATCATTGATTCCGGGCGCTCCAAGGTACTCAGTCTGACCGCTGCGCAACGAGCCCTGTGGGTGGCTGCGATGAAACCGGTCTGGAAAAAATTTGAAGGCCAGATTGGCAAGGACCTGATTGACGCAGCCTACGCTTCAAACAAGTAAAACCCGCTGCAATGATTGCCATTATTCAGACAGGCTGGGAGGCTGATCGAGAACGGGAGTGGTCGTGAGGGAAGCGGATGAGGCAACATTCTGTGATTTGAAGCGAATACATGTGGTATTTAACGAAAGTCAGAGGAAAGATCGGTAAAGTCCGCTTATCCCGGTAGGCTCGCCATCGCCGTACAGCCTCCTAGGAGGTTGCCGAGAATAGCTGCCGTCGCAAGAGAAGCTGCTTTGAGGTAGATTTTTCTGCCTGATTTGAGGCGAATGCTGGTTGTATTGACCGACGCATGGGAAGAACTGGCCAATGTCCGCTTTCCCTCGGTAGGTTCCCTATTCTCGTACAGTCTCCCAGGGTAAAGTCTGTCTGTTATTATCCTTGATTCAGTGATTAACTGAAGCCTGCACAGCAGTGTCTTCCCCCCCCCAGAGGTGCGAGTGATGTTACGTAGATTTATTAACCGCGCTGAAGAAAATATTATCGCTTTTTTGCTGGTGGCCATGACGTTGCTGGTCTTTCTCGACGTGGTTATGCGTTTCGGTTGGGGTTCGGGATTTTTGTGGTCACAGGAGTTGACCCTCTATCTTGCTGCCTGGTTTGTGTTATTTGGGATCAGCTATGGGCTCAAGGTGGGTGCGCATATCGGCGTCGATGCCTTCGTCAGCCAATTGCCACCCGTACCGCGGCGTATTGTTTCCATGTTGGCTGTACTGCTGGCCCTGCTGTACTGTGGTTTGTTTCTGTTTGGTTCCTGGGTTTATCTGCAGAAAATCTATTCAATCGGTATTTCTGTTGAGGATATGCGTTTGCCCGGCTGGTTGGCCGGACTGTTCTCCGAACCGGTGGCCGAGGTTTTGAAGCTTGATCTCGAAGACCCCTTGATCCCGCTCTGGTTTGCACAATCCATTCTGCTGCTGGGTCTGGTCCTGTTCTCCATCCGCCTGCTTGATCTGCTAAGAAGGATTATTACCGGCCAGTCCACCGGCTTCCATCACGTTGATGAAGCTGAGGAAAGCATGCAGTTGGTTGAGGAACTCAAAGGACAGCACCCAGGGCCACAATCATGACTACGGCGACCTTGTTCATTCTGTTGTTTTTCAGCATGCTCATCGGCATGCCGATTGCGTTGTCGCTGGGCCTGGCCAGCATTTCAACAATCCTGCTGTTTTCCGATGACTCATTGGCTTCGATTGCGCTCAAGCTCTTCGCGTCAGTGTCTGAACATTACACCTTGCTGGCCATTCCCTTCTTTATCCTGTCGTCGGCTTTTCTGTCGACCGGTGGTGTGGCCAAGCGGCTAATTGATTTTGCCGTCGCTGGTGTGGGGCATATCCGCGGTGGCATGGCGATGGCCTCGGTGATGGCCTGTATGCTGTTCGCGGCCGTTTCCGGTTCTTCTCCGGCCACTGTTGCGGCCATCGGCTCCATCGTTATCGCCGGAATGGTGCGTTCTGGCTACCCGGAATCATTTGCCGCCGGGGTCATTACCAATGCCGGAACACTGGGCATTTTGATTCCGCCATCCATTGTAATGCTGGTCTATGCTGCGGCTACCGAGGTTTCTGCCGCGCGTATGTTTATGGCCGGGTTTATCCCGGGTCTGTTAATGGGGTTGATATTAATGGTGGCGATCTACATTGCCGCCAGAATAAAAAATCTTCCGGCGCAACCTTGGGGTGGTTTTGGTGAACTTGCTCGCACCGGATTTATCGCCTCCGGTGGTTTGATGCTGATCGTTATTGTCCTGGGTTCGATCTATGGAGGGATTGCCAGTCCCACCGAAGCCGCTGCAGTTTCTGCGATCTATGCCTTTCTGGTCGCTGTTTACGGGTATCGTGATATCGGCCCATTGAAGGGTGTCCCGTGGAAAAGGCCGGGTGATAGCTGGGCCGCCAGTTTGTTACGAAACCTGGTGCAGTTTTTCTGGGTGATTGGCAAAAGCATTCGTGACCCTGAGGTTCGCAAGGTGCTCATGGATGCCTCCAAGGTTAGCATCATGCTGCTGTTTATTATCGCGAATGCCATGTTATTTGCTCATGTGCTGACCACCGAACGCATCCCCCATCACATTGCCGAAACCATCGTGCAGTGGGGTCTGCAGCCCTGGGCCTTTCTGGTCGTAGTCAATCTGTTGCTGTTGGCAGCGGGTAATTTTATGGAGCCTTCGGCGATCATCCTGATTATGGCGCCAATCCTGTTCCCGATTGCCACACGGCTGGGGATTGATCCTATTCACCTGGGTATCATCATGGTGGTGAATATGGAAATTGGCATGTTGACGCCACCGGTGGGGTTGAATCTATTTGTGACCGCAGGCATCACCGGACATACGATCGGTTGGGTGATCAAGGCTGCAGCACCCTGGTTGGCGCTGTTGCTGGTATTCCTGATGCTGATTACCTATATTCCGCAAATTTCCCTGTTCTTGCCGGAGCTTATCGATCATCTAAAGGGCTATAATTAGCTACATTTTCAGACAATTACTATTCACCGGGCGCTAAAAAAATGAGCTTGCCACACTACAAAACAATTCTCTATGCCACGGATCTGAGTGACGGTATGCCACCGGTATTCCGTCATGCCTTGAGCCTGGCGAAGACCTTCGAGGCAAAAATTATTATGCTGCATGTGGTGGCTCCACTGGGTGCTACCGGTCGTGCTATTGTCGAGACCTACCTGCCGGATATGGTGGATCAGCTGCGCAGTGAAGGGATGAAAAAAGTTGTAAAAAATATGCGCACGCGGCTACAAGAATTCTATGCGGCTGAATTGGGCGGCGACCCAAAATGGTCTGAACTGGTGTCAGAGATTTTGGTGGTCAGCGGTCGTCCCGCCGAAGAAATCTGTCTGCATGCCGAAAAGCATGATGTGGATTTGATTCTGGTCGGGATTAATACAACGAGTGGATTTGCCCATGGCTTGCTCGGTTCTACCGCCCGCAAATTGATGTCGATGACCAAATGTCCGGTATTGGCAGTACCGCCTCCCAAGGAGTAAGATACCATAAGCCTGTTCGAGAGCAGGATTCGTGTTTGTTGAATCAGCAAGGGGGCGATCGTGCGACAACCATCCTCCAGAGAAAAATATCGTGGCCGTCGGGTTGACCCCGAGGTGCGTCGGGAACTCGAACAATTGCTCGATGACACACCACTGCGCCGGGATCTTTTGATTGAATACTTGCACCGGATTCAGGATCGCTATCAGTCCCTACCAGCTGCGCATCTGCGTGCTTTGGCCGAAGCGCTCAGACTTAGTCCAGTTGAAGTCTATGAAGTAGCCAGTTTCTATCATCATTTCGACATTATCAAAGAGAACGAAGCCGCCTCTGCGACCGTTACGGTTCGGGTTTGTCGTTCCCTGACCTGCGAGCTTTTTGGCGCCACAGACCTGGAAGCCAGGCTGCGGCAGATCCTCGGGCCCAAGGTGCGGGTGCAAAGTGTCTCTTGTGTGGGTCGCTGTGAAACTGCGCCGGTAGCCGTGGTTGGTATGCGTCCGATCCTGCAGGCAACGATCAAGCAGGTCAAAGAGACAGTCACTACCGGACAGTTGCAGCCAGCCGTGGCAGATACCACCGCACAAATCGACCTCACGGCCTATCTTAATGATCATGGCTATGTGCTGTACCAACGCTTTTGTGCCGGCGAGTTGGCCCTGGAAGCAATCCTGACAAGCCTTGAACATGCCGGTTTGCGGGGCCTGGGTGGTGCTGGATTCCCGGTGGCCCGCAAGTGGCAAATTGTACGCCAGCAAAGTAGACCGCGACTTATGGTGGTCAATATTGATGAAGGAGAACCGGGTACCTTTAAGGATCGGATTTTTCTGCAGCGGGACCCGCACCGTTTTCTTGAAGGCATGTTGATCGCCGCCCGTGCTACGGCAGTGGATGCCGTGTACCTATATTTGCGCGATGAATACGCCGCTTGTCGGGTTTTGTTGACCCGGGAGCTGGAGCGGTTGCGGGAAGAAACTGCTTTGCTGCAAGTCCCGATATATCTGCGTCGTGGTGCCGGGGCCTATATCTGCGGTGAGGAATCCGCCCTCATCGAGTCACTGGAAGGCAAAAGGGGTGAACCACGCCTGCGGCCACCTTACGTGGCTGAGAAGGGGTTATTCGGCCTGCCAACCCTGGTTCATAACCTGGAAACACTGTACCAGATACGTGCCATTATCGAAGATGGCGGCAGCCTGTTTGCCACTAGTGGTCGCCGGGGCCGCAAGGGCCTGCGCTCTTTCTCCGTCAGTGGCCGGGTCAACAAGCCCGGCGTACAGGTGGCACCGGCCGGAATATCTGTGCGTGAATTGATCGATGAATACTGTGGCGGTATGCTCGACGGCCATACATTTTATGGCTATTTCCCCGGTGGAGCTTCCGGTGGCATACTGCCGGCCTCACTCGGTGATGTGGCGCTGGATTTTGATACCCTGCAGCAATACGGCTGTTTTATCGGCTCGGCAGCCATTATCGTGTTGTCGGAGCAAGATCGTGCGCGCGACTGCGCCCTCAATGCCCTACGCTTTTTTGCTCACGAATCCTGTGGTCAGTGTACCCCCTGCCGTGAAGGCACGACCCGTGTTGTGTCCTTGATGGAACAGGAACGCTGGGATGTCAGGCAACTGCAACAACTCAGCCAGGTTATGGCCGATGCTTCGATCTGTGGTCTGGGCCAGGCCGCGGCCAATCCTGTGCTATCCGTTTTAAAATATTTTCCTCAGGAGCTTGAATATGGGTAACGATTCAGCACATTCATCTTTTGTCCCATTACGGCGTGTGTTCGTACTCGAATGGTCACATATGACCTATATGCTCACATTCTCCGTGCGAACATGCCTTGTACTGAGCCAAAATCCAAACACGCTGAATAGTTACGAATATGGCAAGTCCTGATATATTGTCGCAAAACATCTCTTTTTTGCTCGATGGTCAGCAGGTCAGTGCCGCTGCCGGGGAATCCATCTTGCAGGTTGCACAGCGATTGGGGAAGGACATTCCGCATCTGTGTTACCGCGAAGGTTTGCGTGCCGACGGCAACTGCCGGGCCTGTATGGTGGAGGTTGAAGGAGAACGGGTACTGGCGGCCGCCTGCTGTCGTCAGCCCGCTCAGGGCATGCTCGTACATACGGACAGTGATCGGGCAAAAAATGCTCGGCGCAGCGTTTTGAAATTATTGCAGGTCGACATGCCGGCAACTGCTTATACACTGCACAATGAGATCTATGACTGGGAAATCCATGACCGGGAATTCCACGGCAGGGAATTCCACGGCAGGGAATTCCACGGCAGGGAATTCCACGATCGGGGTTTGGGCCATGGCGCAGCCGGGTTACCGGGAAGCCGTTCTCTGCAGCAGAGCATTCCCGAGTCTGTTGATGATCTTTCCCATCCCGGGATTGCGGTTCACCTGCAGGCCTGTATCCGCTGCAAACGTTGTTTGCGGGCTTGTCGGGAAGTCCAGGTCAACGATGTGATCGGTTATGCCGGGCGTGGCAGTGAAGCCCGGATTGTATTTGATTTTGACGATCCTCTGGGCGAGAGCAGCTGTGTGGGTTGCGGCGAATGTGTGCAAGTTTGTCCAACCGGTGCCCTGGTTCCTGCCACTTCATATTTTATGGTCGAACCGGAAAAAGAGGTGGCATCGATTTGCCCTTATTGTGGAGTCGGCTGTCTATTGACCTATCATATTCGTGACCACAAAATCCTTTATATCAGCGGTCGTAATGGTCCGGCAAACGACGGCCGCCTCTGCGTTAAGGGTCGCTTTGGTTTTGACTATGTTCATAACCGGCAACGTCTGTGCAAACCGCTGATCCGCCGTGCAGGTGTGCCTAAAACCACCGGGCTGATTGATCCGGCCCATCCCGAGGCAGTATTTCGCGAGGCCAGTTGGGATGAGGCCCTTGATCTCGCGGCAACAGGCCTGAAAGTGCTACTCGAACGCGACGGCGCAGATGCTCTGGCCGGCCTGGGTTCAGCCAAGGGCAGCTGTGAAGAAGCCTATCTATTCCAGAAACTGGTGCGTTGCGGCTTTCATTCCAACCATGTCGATCATTGTACGCGACTCTGTCACGCCTCTTCGGTGGCAGCTCTGCTCGAAGGCATCGGCTCCGGTGCGGTATCCAACCCGATGGCGGATGTGACCAAGGCCGACGTTATTCTCATTACTGGAGCCAATCCGACCGTCAATCATCCGGTGGGGGCTACCTGGATGAAAAATGCGATCAAAAATGGTACCCGCCTGATCCTCCTTGATCCGCGTAAAACGGATTTGAGTCGTCATGCGCGCTGGCATCTGCAGTGCAATCCTGCCTCAGATGTGGCTTTAATCAATGCCATGATGCAGGTTATTATCGAAGAAGATCTGATTAATGAGAAGTTTATCAACCGGCATACCGAAGGCTTTGCGGCGCTGAAAACCCATCTGCGGGATTATAGTCCGGCTGCGATGTCACCGATCTGCGGTATCGATGAGCAGGTCATTCGTGAAGTTGCGCGGGCCTATGCTACGGCCAAAAACGCCATGATTCTCTGGGGAATGGGTGTGTCGCAGCACATCCACGGCACCGACAATGCGCGTTGTCTGATTGCCCTGTGCATGATTACCGGGCAGATTGGCCGCCCCGGAGCCGGACTGCACCCCTTGCGCGGGCAGAACAATGTGCAGGGGGCCTCGGACGTCGGTCTCATTCCCATGGTTTATCCCGATTATCAGCGCGTCGATAATCCGCAGGCCCGGGCACGTTTCGAACAACTGTGGCAGAGCGAACTCAACCCAAATCCCGGCCTGACCACGGTTGAGATCATGAATCGAGCCCATGATGGACGACTCAAGGGGCTCTATATCGATGGTGAGAATCCGGCTATGTCCGATCCCGTAAAGTACGCTACGGAGCTACGTGCCCCACGCGCCACCAATGGCCGGGGGGGCCGTCTGACGTTTCTGCGTGCGTTTCTGTCGCAGCCGTACCGGATCGGATCGCCGATACCGAGTTCTCGGCATCTCGCCCACGCGTTGATGGGGCCTTTCTCGCGGCGGGAGCGACCGGCTAAGGTGCTTGAGGTGGGAGCGGGCACCGGGGCGATTACTCGTCACATCGGGTTTGAGATGGGGGCCGGGGATGAGTTGTCGATCTGCGAGATGCAGCCGGCGTTGGCTTCGCACATACAGCGTAAGGTTCTGGCCGAGCCTCAGTTCGCGAGCGCCGTTCGCGAAGGTCGGGTGACGCTCGCGGCGTGCGCAATCCAGGATTTTCCGCTGACATCACAGTATGATTACGTGATTTCCGGGCTGCCCTTGAACGCGTTCAGCGAGCGGGACGTTCGGGAGATACTCGACGTAATGCGTCGCTTGCTCAAGCCGGGCGGCGTGTTCAGCTATTTCGAGTACGTGGCTCTGCGGCGTTTGAGGAAAACGGCGTCGGTGGGTCGTGCCCGCGTGCAGATGCGCGGCGTCTCATCGGTGCTGGAGGACCACATCGAACGATTCCAATTCGACCGACAAATCGTGCTGGCGAACATCCCGCCGGCCTACGCACGTCATTGGCGTTTCGAGTGACGCGCGTTGACGAGGGGCGTCGTTGCCCCTAGCATTCCCGTCCCCGTCGTGACGGCGCCCGGGTGGCGGAATTGGCAGACGCGCATGGTTGAGGGCCATGTCTACGCAAGTAGGTGGAGGTTCGAGTCCTCTCCCGGGCAGTAAGAAAATCCTTCCTCCCGAAGAAAAAACGACACTCTTGGACACGCCATGCTTCCTTTTAGGTCAAGACTTGACCTAAACTGACGTAGATCGCAGACCTAAGAGGCTGTGAAAAATGCACCAAGTGGGAGCCGCAAGCCGTGACCAAACGAGTCAAATCCAAACGACAAGGCGGACGCCAACCCGTCGTATTTGTCACGCATCCTGATACGGGACGACCTCCCGAGAGCATCCTGCGCATGCGAGCGGCTCGATCCAGATGGGAGGATCCGAGGTGCCCCCGTCTCTTCTTGCTGGTGCCATAATGCAACCCCCGATTGGGCACCCATTCACTAGCTGACTAGCTTCGTTCGTTCAACAACTACCGGGCGGGGAGAATTCTCGAAGCGAGGTCGCAAAGCGTGTCCGATTTCTCGACTCGATCCACCCATGCCTTTGGTA
>ENA-ORDP01000208-ORDP01000208.1-marine-sediment-metagenome-genome-assembly--contig:-NODE-208-length-39760-cov-8.457096_pt1 | contig 39760 bp, 43 predicted proteins | sample MGYA00248627_ERZ508539 | MGnify/ENA primary metagenome ERZ508539 (study PRJEB26208, sample SAMN05571518) | marine sediment metagenome | biome: deep sea; feature: Hydrothermal vent; material... | reverse complement strand
ATATTTTCTTTTGGTTTTCGCTTTAATGAAGTATACATTAGTTATCTAAAAATCAATACTGCGTCATAATACGGTACTATTACTAATCAGACATCGCGACTAATTCCAATATGCGGATTTTTTCATTTGATAACTTGCCAGCACCGTTCTACTTTACTAACTAATTAAATGGTGGACCCAAGGAGAGTTGAACTCCTGACCTCTGCAATGCGAATGCAGCGCTCTACCTGTCTGAGCTATGGGCCCAATATTCTTAACGTATCATATAAACACACTTACTACCAATCAAGTGTGGCGAGTTTTTTGGTGAGTGAACGCATGGCAAAAAGAAATAAAATAGGTATGGCGATTGCAATGGCGATTTTAAATTCTCTTGGCACATAGATAAGTACATTTCCAAAAAAATATCCAATACTCATAAGAGAGAAAACCCAAATAAATCCGCCGATGAGATTAATGAGAAAATAACGAACAAAAGAAATGCGCAACATCCCGGCAACCGAGAGTATAACTGTTGCGAGACCGAGTCCCATGGTTAATTTTGAAAATATAAGAATACGCATATGATATCTATGAAATCGTCGCTCCACTTTTTCAAAAATTTCAGGTGTCACGCCCATAAGGTGTCCCCACTTTCCAAAAAACGGGCGCCCGCCAAAAAAGCCGATGAAATACCACATCATGTCGGACAAAATATCACCGGCAAGAAGCATGGCATACGCAAACCAAAAACTCACCACTCCCGTGTGCCACAACAATCCGGTTGCCATCATTACCGCGGACCCTTCAAAAAAAGACCCAAGAGCTATGAGCACATATTTTGAACTCTCCAGAAAGGCTACAAATGCGATGAGGATATGCATGAGGTATATATATTGTGTAAAATTATACTATGGTGAGACGTTGTTTTCATGAGCCCCCCCCTGCCACGCCTTCGGCGCGGCAGGGGGGGGCTCCTATTCCATTTTTGGCTTATCCAACGCCTGCGATTCAATTCCCGCGCGCTCGTCCGTGATACGGTACACATCTTTATCTATTTTTCCAAGCTCCTTGTATCCGGAATTATAATGCGAAACGGTGGTGCCAAGCGTGGCGCCCAACTTGCGATAATATTCCTCATATGCTCCGATATGCTTCCCCAGCTCCCCCACTCTTTTTTTTATTTCTTCCGCCTTTTTTTCTATCTGTAGCGCCTTCAACCCCTGCATCACCGTTTGCAAATACGCATGAAATGATGTCGGAGAAACAATGATGACTTTCTTATCAAACGCATACTGAATTAAATCGCGAGTAGAAGATTTCAAAGCCCCAACTTGGTTTACCAGCAAATCATAATACACTCCTTCCGACGGGATAAACATAAAGGCAAACTCCATGGTGCCCTCTTCCGGGCGCACATATTTCGCAGTCTCATCAATACGAGTTTTTAAATCTTGCTTAAACGCTTTTGCAAAACGTTCTTTATCAATATCATCGTGCGCCTCAATCTCACGATTATAATTTTCAAGAGAAAACTTTGAATCTATCGGAACAATTCGTTTATCAATAAAAACCACTGCATCAACAATTTCTCCATTTGAAAATGCGTACTGCATTTTGTAATTGTCGGGTGCCAAAGTATTTTTTAGCATGGTCTCAAGATAATACTCACCCAAAATTCCGCGCTGTTTCGGGTTTTTCAAAATATCTTGCAAATTTTTCAATTGGTCGGCAAAAGAAACAACTTGTCGGTTGGTCTCATCAAGCTTGGTGAGTCCTTGGGTCACCTCGCGAATAATTCGCGTGGACTCCGAAAGCTGATGATGCACACTTTCCTGCATTTGCTTGGATGAGTTTTCAACACGCTTGTCAATGGTGCGCGATAAATCCTGCAACTGTTGCTGTATCATCATCATTCCATTTTCTTTTTGCTCATTATCTTCTTCGGGCACCTCCGTTTCTCTCATTGAGAAATTACGTTTTGCAATAAACCAAAACGCGGCAATTTGCACAATAACAAGAAGCAAAATGAGGAAAACAATGGTCGTCGTATTCATACACTTTATTATACCTGAACTCGCATTTTTATGCTCTTTTTTTCGGGACGTATGTAAAGAATATATTTATACAACTCCACAATGAAAATCGTTGAAACGACCGCACCAAGAATCAGCCACGCATCCGTAAGCGGAATGGCGGTAAGACCCATGACAGAAGAAAGTGCCGGAACACCAAGCGCCACCAACAGCAACAAAATATTTCCCGCCAAAGCATAAAGCAACATGCGGTTTGAACTGAAAGAAATTTTCCATATCGGTGTGCCGAAACTCTTGAAAGAAAAAGCAGTCAGCAATGTTGCAAGAGAGGTGGCGATAAACAATACCGTGCGAATTTCATTTTCAGGAAGCCCACTGCGTAACAAAACAACAAAAATAATGGTAAACAAAAATCCGGTTGAAATACTTATTCCGGCGATGAACTTTAGCATTTTTGGAGAAAGTACGTGCGCATTCTCGGTATCCTTCGGTTGACGACGCATGGCAGAAGGATAGAGTGGTTCAAAAGTAAATGCCATATTCATTGGGCCACCTTCAACAAGGTTAATCCACAATATCTGCAATGGCAGAAGTGGCAAAGGCATTCTTCCGGCAAGTGACGCCATAATTAAAAATACTTCTATGAAATTTGTCGCGATGAGATAAGTAAATATCTTTTTTATATTATCGCGTAAACGCCTTCCCTCGCGGATGGCAAGCGTTATGGTTGAAAAATCATCTTTCAAAAGGATCAAGTCGGATGCTTCTTTGGCAACATCTGTGCCACTCCCAAGCGCAATGCCGATTGCTGCGGCGCGAAGTGCCGGAGCATCGTTTACTCCGTCACCGGTCATCGCCACCACCTCTCCGCTGTTTTGCAACACCTCTGCAATACGTAATTTATCAGCCGGTGTTACGCGCGCAAAGACCGTACGTTTCATAAGCGCTTGATACAGTTCATCATCCGACATGGAAGCGAGGTTGGAACCGGTGTACACCTCTTCGGAAATGGGAGCGATACGCGCACTGCGCGCGATAGACAGCGCGGTTTCCGGATTATCACCTGTCGCCATGAGTACGCGAATTCCGGCATCGTGCATGGCGGAAACCGCGGGCGGAACATTAAGACGTAAAGAATCGGAAAGGGTGATAAGACCTATAATAGTCGCATGCCTTGCAATTTCGGATATGCCCTCCTCATCTGCCGGAAATAATTCCTCAGACATTTTATGACGTGCGACGGCGATGACCCTTTTGCCACTGTACATTGCACGATGAAGCGCGAGTGAAAGGGTGGAATTGGAATCTTCTTTTTCCATAAAGACCTCTGGTGCTCCGGAGAGGTACGTCATATACCCATCACCTTCTTTCACCAACATGCCACCAAATCTACGTGTCGCATTAAAAGGAAGTGCGTCATGCCGTGGAAATTCTTTTCGCACAATCGGTTCTGATACTTCAGCGGTAAATGCCGCCAATATAATCGCCTGCTCTATGGGCCTTCCATGCGCCACAAGTTTTTCCGGAGCGGGAGATGGGTCTTCAACCGGCTCGGCGTATCCGTCCGAAGCGATGATCGCAGCTTTCAAAACTTCCCGCGCACGAACAGATGACAAATCATCCGTTTCGCCCTGTCGCGTCGCGATTTCCACCACACGCATACGCCCTTCGGTAAGGGTACCGGTTTTATCAACCACAATGACGCTCGTTACACCAAGTGTTTCCGCAGACAAAAGACTCTTCACCAAACCACCGTACGCGAGAATACGACGCATACCCACCGCAAGCACCACCGTTATTGCCGCAGGCAAACCCTCAGGCACCGCGGCGATTGCAACAGCGATAGACACTATTGCCGCCTGCGTAAAAGGTAGTCCGTCAAAAATAGAAAGACCAAAAATAATTGTGATGGCTACTGAGACAATGCCCAAAAGAATCCACGCGGCGTGCGAAATATCACGCGAGAGTGGCGTACGCGTATCCATATGAGTGCCAATATCTTGTGCGATGGAACCAAGCTCCGTATCATCACCGACTGAAACGACAATACCGCGACCGCTCCCGCTTACTATAAACGTACCCGCGTATGCCATATTGCTCCGATCGGCAAGCGGAGCATCAGCATCAACCGGTTGAGGATTTTTACTCACCGGTGCCCATTCTCCGGTGAGTGCCATTTCACTAAGCGAAAGACTATGCGATTCAAAAATGCGCACATCTGCCGGCACTGCCATTCCCATCAAAAGCAACACCACGTCCCCTTTCACCACATCGCCTGCGGGTATTTCTTTTTTTTGACCATCGCGCACCACGCTTGCCCTCTTTGCCTCTTTTTTCTTCAGTGCTTCAAATGTGCGAGTTGCGCGATACCCTTGAAATACGCCGATGACGACATTGATTAAAAATGCCGGAGCGATAACCGCTGCATCAATGAATGCCCCCACAAGCACTGCGGCACCGGTCGCAAAGATGAGTACCAGAGAGATTGGGCTTACGACCTCGCGAATAATGTGTGTTACAAGCGTATCGGCGGGCGGAATGGTTATTGTATTACTGCCGTTTTCCGCAAGGCGCTGTTGCGTCTCTTTAACGGATAAACCCTGCTGTGTGTCAACGGAAAGACGTGCGCGTACTTCTGCGATGGAAAGTGCGTGCCAGAGTGTTTGATTCATATTCATTTCAGTATACCAATATGATACACTTATATGCATATGAATATCCACGAATCGCTTAAGGTGAAAATCAGCGAGGCGATGCGCGCACGCGATACCGCGCGATTGAACACATTGCGTTCGTTGCTTACTGCCATGACAAATGAGTTGATTGTAAAGAAAAGAAAACCAAATGAGTTTCTCTCAGATGATGAAGCGCTTGCGGTTATAAAACGCGCAGCAAACCAAAGAAAAGAATCGGCACGACAATTTGAAGCCGGTGGGCGCCCGGAGCTCGCGGAAACGGAAAATGAAGAACTGAAAATTATTTCCTCATTTCTTCCGGAGCAAATGCCGAAAGAAGAAATAAAAAAGGTTGTACAGGAAAAGATACAAGAGATGAATATAACAGATAGCGCATCGGCTGGAAAACTTATCGGCATTTTGATGAAAGAATTTAAGGGACGCGCCGATGGAAATGAAGTGAAAGACATCGTTGCATCACTACTTCCATGAACGAAGGATTTAAAGATTCACACACAATAAAAAACACGCCCACGCAAGATGTGGAAAAAAAGATGATTTACGGCATACCGGAAAATGAAATAATTAAAGTGGCAGAAGAAATATCCAAAGGTAAGAATGTTCCGGTTAAAAAAGAAGTGCTTACGGCGATTATAAAAGATATACATGCACATCACGAGCAAGGAAAATCTTTTCTGGAAGCTCGTCGGCTCTCAACGCAACGATGGGCGGGAAATTATGGTGAGGAATACTGGAAAGATGTTTTGTCTGCCATCGGAATTCTCTATTCACACAAGAAAGAAAAGGGGTTGGAAATATCTGAAGAGAAAAAAGAAACACCAAGCAAGGGATATAAGGATTGGCATTAGTGAAGAGCCCCCTCGGTGGCGCTTCGCGCCACCGAGGGGGCTCTTGGCACAAACGCACCGATACCGTATCATAGTATATATTGCCTCAATAATTCATAACACGATATATATATGCAAAATAAATCAAAAACAATATGGTGGGTTGCCGGAATAATACTTCTGATAGTATTTCTTCTCGTCCTTGGACATTTCACTTCTGCAAAACCCGTCATAACAATTACAAACTCAAACACGCTTCCCGGCATTATAAAAGGAGATACTCCGTGGAGTGCAAATAATGGCGCTCTTCGCGCACGCCTCAAAGACATCGGACTTCCTCCACTGACACGCGAGGGCTCGGCGCTCCATATTCATCAACACATTGATATTTTCATCAATGGGAAACCTATATCTGTACCAGCTGGCATAGGCATAGATCAAATAGCCGGATTTATATCCCCAATACATACCCATCGCGCAAACGGCGTTGTTCATGTGGAATCTCCAACAGTACAAACATTCACATTGGGTCAATTTTTTGATGTGTGGGGTGTACGCTTTACTGCGCAGTGCATCGGTGGCTACTGCGCAAGCGCAAGCACGAGCATAAAAGTGTACGCAAATGGGAAACTCTACAAAGGCAATCCACGACTCTTGCCATTCAAAGAACGCCAAGAGATATTCATTGATTACGGAAGTAAGACTGCAACCACAACCGTCCCCTCATCGTACGCATTTGCACCAGGCTATTAGTTAAGATAAGAAATAACCCCCCGCGCGCCTTCGGCGCGCGGGGGGTTATTGATATTCTTTACACCCCATCGTCCTACACTCCCTATGCTGTTGCGTTATCAACTGCACGAGTCAATTTCCCCTCAACCTCTTGCGCAATCTCAGACAACCCGTCAACATCCGCAACACTCATGGCAACGGTGGGCATAATGGTTGATACATACACCTCTCCGGACTCTTCATACACAAGCACATTGCATGGAAGAAGTAATCCTATCTCTTTTGAAATCTGCAGTGCAGGGTGCGCAAAATTCGGATTACACGCACCGAGAATAACATAATTTTCATACTCAGCACCTATTTTTTTCTTCATAACATCCTTCACGTCAATTTCAGTCAAAATACCAAACCCCTCTTTTGAAAGTTCCTCTTTGGTTTTCGTCACTGCCTGATCAAATGGTAATGCTGTTTTCTTTGTGTGATAATAGTTCATAGTGAATGTATTAATTAATAGATTGAATAAAAATAAAAACGGTAACAAGATAATAATGCACTAACATACGGTAGTAGGAATGCGCACTTGACTTCCATACCCCATAGGGGTATCATACAGGAGTATGCAACAACAAGTCAAGAGACGCCTGATTCACCGATTGAAAATCGCGGAAGGGCAAGTACGTGGAGTTCAAAAAATGATAACAGATGGAGAATATTGTATTGATATCATTGCTCAAACATCTGCGGTACGCCATGCGCTCGCGGCACTTGAAGATATTATTTTAGAGGAACACCTTTCAAAGTGTGTCGTGGACCAAATAAAAAGCGGTGATCACAAAAAAGCAATTAAAGAAATTTTATCGGTATATTACAAAAAAAATAAAAAATAAATATGGATACTAACCAACACACTCACCATGACCATTCGGCGCATGAAGCTCACAATGAACATCATGATGAACACAGTGGTCACAGTATGGGACACGGCATGGGACACGGTTCCGCGCAAATGTACCTGCAACGTTTTTGGATAGTTACATTCCTGCTTATTCCGCTGGTACTTATCAACAAAACAATATCAGGATTTATCGGGCTTAATACATTTGGATTTGGTACATGGATAGGATTTGGCATAGCCACTATTATTTTCGGCTTTTCTCTGGTTTTCTTTCGACACGCGTGGCATGAAATAAAAGCTCGCGAGTATGGAATGATGACGCTGGTATCGCTTGCGGTCGGTTCCGGATATCTTTTTTCCGTCGTATCAACCTTCGTCGCATCATTGCACGTGCAGTTTTATCTTGAGATTTCAACTTTGGTGTGGGTACTTCTTTTCGGGCACTATCTTGAAGCAAAATCAAGCTCCGCAGCCGGAGACGCACTCTCTGAAATGGCTAAACTCCTCCCAAAAAAAGCACACAAACTTTTCGGGAAAGATGAAGTGGAAGTTGACATTGAAACTCTTGTTGAAGGTGATACCGTCATCGTAAAATCCGGAGAAAAAATTCCGGCAGACGGAACCGTTGAAAGCGGTACCTCTCACGTGGATGAAGCTTTGATAAGTGGCGAATCAAAACCAGTTGAAAAAGGAAAAGGCGAGGAAGTCATTGCCGGCTCAATAGTCACAGATGGTTCGCTCATCATAAAACTCTCGCGCGTGGGGGAAAACTCAACCATCGGTCAGATTCAAAAACTTATAGCAACGGCACAGGGAACAAAACCGCGCGCGCAAAGAATTGCGGATAAGGCGTCAGCGGTGCTTACTTTTGTTGCGGGCGGAACGGCACTTTTGACACTGCTTGTATGGTCGGTATTTCTCGGGCAACCATTTGTGTTTGCGGTAACGCTTGCCATTACAGTTTTGGTTATTGCTTGTCCGCACGCACTTGGGCTCGCCATTCCGACCGTTACCACCATCACCACTTCCCTTGCGGTTAAAAACGGCATCTTCATCAAAGACCTTGCAAAAATTGAAACCATTAAAAAAGTAAACTATGTGGTGTTTGATAAAACCGGCACGCTCACCAAAGGGATATTCGGAGTTACCAACATAGAAACTGTTGGCGACACAAACAAAGATGAAGTATTGCGCATCGCCGCATCTCTTGAACAACAATCCTCACACATCATAGGACAATCAATTGTAAAGCACGCAAAAGAACAAAAAATGGAGCTCGCGCAGATAGATAATTTCAAAAACTTTGCCGGAAAAGGAATTCTTGCAACAATTTCAGGAAAAGAATATCGCGTCGGAAACACCACACTTATGGAAGAGGCGGGACTACTCACCGATGAAGTCAGAAAAGCACACGATGCAATTTCACAAAAAGGAATTACCACGATTCTTGTTTCTGATACATCGGGCGTTATCGGCATGGTTGGTCTTGCTGACGAAATAAAACAAGAATCCTATGAAGTGGTTAATAAGCTTCACACTCTCGGACTGAAAGTGGCAATGCTCACCGGAGATAATAACGCAGTGGCAAAAAATGTCGCAGATACGCTCGGCATAGATACCTATTATGCCCAAACTCTTCCGGAAGATAAATATCGCAACATAAAAGACCTTCAAGATAAAGGAAACGTGGTGCTTATGGTTGGCGATGGTGTAAACGATGCTCCGTCACTTGCGCAGGCTGATGTTGGTGTGGCAATCGGTGCCGGAACCGACGTTGCCATAGATGCGGGAGATGTGGTGCTCACCAAAAGCAATCCGCAAGACGTAGTGCGACTTATGGTGCTTGGCAGAAAAGTACATCGAAAAATTATACAAAATCTCGGCTGGGCACTTGGATACAACGTAGTGGCAATTCCAGCTGCAGCTGGTGTATTCGCGTTCTGGGGATTTTTCCTGGCGCCTGAAGTCGGTGCTCTGCTCATGAGCCTTTCCACCGTCATCGTTGTAGCCAACGCTATGACCCTAAAAAAAGCAAGTCTTGAGGTTGCGTAAAAATCGAGGGGAGATAAATTCGCACAATACCCAGCCCCATAATAAAATCATCACGTGTGATGATTTTATTATGGGGCTGGGTATATTTTACTCAACCACAATATTCTACTATCTACACTTATTGTATATCCCATCCTTTTAAAACTTCTAACGTATGCTAAAAATCTTAAAAGAATAACCATCTCTTGTGCGAACTGACGAGATGGTTACAATTGAATGTAAACGAAGCCATACAAAAAGAACATCTCCATTTCATTGAAATGAAATGGATGGCAGTGAGAGAGCCAAACTTTGGCTCTCTCACTGCCCAACCAATAATCAGGCACGTTATGGATATCCCGGCATACCACCATCAAGCATGTCGTTCACCTTTGCGCGAATAGACATCATTTGACTCTTGTAGATCTTTATAATTCTTTTTTCTTCTTCGCCGGGTGACTCTGTGGGCACCGCGTATAACGGAAAGTCGTGTAGCTCTCCGCTAACGACCCTTCCGGTAAGGTTCGCCACCTTCACCATCTTTTCGGCAACACTCCCTATCTCTTCTTGCGGATCTGGAATATATTTGAAATACATAACGGCACACTCCTTACTTTACTTTAAGTTTTCTTAAGTATACCCACTCAAACCATAACACTTCGCCTTAAACGTGCTAATATTTTCAGTAAAAGTACCTAAAAACTCTTGTTTTTAGGTACTTTTACTGAAAATTGTATAAAAAAGTGTCAGAAACGTTAACGTTTCTGACACTTTTTTATACCAGTAAACTCTACTTTAATACCGCTATGGTGATATAGAAATTCTCTGATAAGTCTTTCGTTTCTACCACCCTCAAACCAACACGCTCCATAAGAGCTGTAGCGTCTTCTTCACTCAAACGTATCTCAAGAGGCGGGCCCATTTCTGTCGGAATTTTCTTCCAATCCAAATTCACTACCTTCCCGCCGGGTGCCAACATCTCACGCGCATGTTCCAACACTTTCAACGAGTCTTGAAAATCGTGCATAACCGTTCCAAAGAAAATCATATCCACGCACCCCTTGCAAAAAATTGTTGTCTCTGCTTCCTGTGCCAGTGTATGTATATTTTTCAAATCCGCAATACGCGCTTTCTCTTGCAATCTTTCAATGGACTCTGAATCAACATCAACCGCATACACCGTTGTATTTTTACCCACCATCTTTGCAGCCGGTATCGTAAAGAAACCATCATTGCATCCGATATCCGCAAACGTCATTCCCTCTCGCAACCCAACACCGGAAAGTATCTCTTCCGGATTTTGCATCTTTCGCCTCGCCACCTCATCATAGCGAAATCCCCGCCCATGTTTATATTGATGCTGATGTGCATGTTCCATACATATTATTATAACAGAAACACCGCACAAAAACTTACTTGTTTCAAATACAAATCTTTTTGAAAATCAAAAAGATTGAACGGATGCTCCCTACACTTCCTAGTGCCTGTTCAGCATTTGCGATAGCGAAATATTTTAAATTTAACAATACCGGTAACCTGTCTTCATTGAAATCTGATATATTTCTTTTCCATTAGTAGAGTATGCGCAGTCAATGTGTAGTTTTTCCGCATACCATTTTACTTGTGCCACTTCTTCTGTAACTGCAAAAATCTCCACCCATTGCTTCCACCACACTAATTTTACGATTTTTGTACACTAAAATATAATCGGTAATCTCCGGCTTTCCTCTCGTCCAACCAGCTTGGATTTTTCCATCAGTAATACGAAACTAACACAGGACTTTTGACCCTTACACCTCACCCTAACCACTCGCCTTGAGTTTCGGGTCAATATATTCTGTTCTTGTTTCCGCTTCATTCATACTGTTTTATCTGATAATTTTTCGTAAATCTGAAAAATTATAAATCTTATTACGCTCTTTTTGTGGTGTAATATCTTTGATGATTTTAAACTCAGAAAACTTATCAATTACTGTGTAGAGTGTTTGATTGTTGGAGATTTTAGAAGTTTTTTTAATTAATCTTGCTGTAAAGGTCGGCTTGGCAAAAATGGCATCTAAAAACGAATTTGCGTAAATTGAGTTGATCTGGGGCATCTGTTCTTTTAGGTCTTTGTATAATTTTTCTATTTTCATTACCCGCTCAAGGGCTATTTTTGTTTGCTTAGAAATAGCATCAAGAAAAAAAGTAATCCATGGAATCCATTCATTTTTTTCACTAACATTACGCAATAACTCATAATAAACATCGCGATGTTCTTCTAAAAACTCACTGATATAAATGTTCGGATAAGCAGTAACTTCTTTTTCATAAAGAAATAAAGGAACTAATAATCTCCCAACTCGCCCATTTCCATCTATAAACGGATGAATAGCTTCAAATTGATAGTGCGCGATGGCAATTTGAACAAGAGGATCAATCACATCCTCAGCATGAATATATTTTTCCATATTTGAAAACAATTCCACAATATGTTGTGGACCTGGAGGAACAAAGGTCGCATCCTCAATAGTGCATCCATACGGACCAATATAAACTTGGGTTTTTCTAAATTGTCCTGGAGCCTTATTTTGCCCACGCACAGAATTAAGAAGTATTTTGTGTAAATCTTTTATGATATTTTCTGCCAATGGTTTTTCTTTTAGAAAGTCTTTGCCACGCTCTATTGCAAAACGATAATTAACAATTTCTCTATAATCTTTTTCTTTTTCATTTTTCTCGGACTTTATATCTTGTGCATCAAACATCAAAACTTCATCCAGTGTTGCCTGTGTCCCTTCTATTTTAGAGCTCAAGACAGCCTCCTTAGTCTCAAAAGAACGCTGAATAATTTTAGGATTTGGCAGTCTTTTTACGGCTTCATCGTAACGAGCTATAATATCTCTTGCCTTTATTATATTTGTGAAAATCGAATGATAATCTAATTTTGGGGGCAAAAATGGTGGAATAAAAGCTTTTTTTATCATATTTTTATATTTACTTTAACTGTTGGAATTGTATCATCTCTTATTCTAGTTTGCAAGCATTACCTAGAATAAAGGAACTCCACATCCAATGACTGGAATAAGGCTACTCCTTATTCTTAAAAGCACTACTTAAATTAGAATAAGGAGCAGCAATGTATACAAAGTATACAGGTTTATATACATCTAGCCAAGTAATTGTACGCGTCCTGCGGGGCGCGAACGACGACGACAACTCCACCGCCCCACCTCGCACTCGTTGCGACGAGTGCGACCGACCGATTAAACCATTCCCTTTCGATTTTTTTGTGCACAAGCCCATCACAATAGGAAAAGAAATCGGAAATTGTTTAATCGGTCAGGCTCGCTACGCCTGTGGTAAATCGTCAGTCCTATGCTCGTCAACGAAAAACACTTTGTAGTCTAATTCCAAATAAAGCCTGTGCATCTTTATAAAATCTTTTTTTAATTCTATATATGTATCTTTAATTGTCTTTGTGGTAAATTTTTTATTTTTACTTTCACCATTTTTCTTCATATAAGAGCTTTCAAATGTTAATCTTTTACTGTTTTCATTCCCGTATCCCATAAAATATCTGGAATGAATAAACGGGTTTCGCTCTCCTCTAATACCTTTTCAAGTTCAAAAAACAAATCATTAAATTCAGTGTATTTCCTCATTATTCTTAACCTTTCCAAACTTTCTGATGTGTGTCTAACATCTCTTAAGTCATATCCTCTGATGTATTTTATTTTTGACCCCCATGTAGCTCTAGAAAGAGTCCTATTAAATTCATCTTGCCTATTTATATAACCACCTGTAAAAATGTCTTGACACAGTGGACAAAAAACCCATGTCTCCATTTCACTAAATGTAATTAAAATAGCGCTTAAATAATGATAGATAAGTATCTTGTCTATAACTCCAATTATTTTTCTTTGAAGCGTCTTTAACATAAAACAAGTATATAATACAGCGCTCTTAGATTACTCATTGTTTATATATGTTCCGTGCTTTTATTGTGAAAAACTCCAATTTGTGACCCTACGGGGAGTCGAACCCCGATTACCACCGTGAGAGGGTGATGTCCTAGCCATTAGACGATAGGGCCGTGTATGTGTGCATGCGTGTAGTATGTGTATATATGTGTATGTGTATGTGCGATATTGAGTCATCGCTATAGTATTGGTTATAGCAAAAAAAACGTATTTTCGCCATACCCCGCTCCACACTTACTATGGTTTGGTGCCCATGATGCTCGTGGTAATTACGATATGAGTTTCCATTGCTTGTCTTGTCGTGGCAGGTAGACGCTGTCGCCCGGGTTTTTCAGCAATGTTTTCACCACGCGCTCAAGCCGTACACTTTGTGACCCCTTTACCAAAAATATATCATTTGGGTGCGCCAGTTTGGAAAGTATGTCGGATGCTTCTTGCACAGTGTTACATATGTGGATATTTTTTACATTAAGCCCGGCTTCTTGCGCGGAGTGCGCGATGCCTTGAGCGCGCACTCCAACTGTAATCAATAAGTCCGCACAGTGCGCTACCAATTCTCCTATGCGAGCGTGTTCAGATACGGAATAGCGACCAAGCTCAAGCATGTCGCCAAGAACCGCAATCCTACGCGACGTTGGCGTTATGTCGCGAAGCGTTGAAAGCGATTCAACAACCGCGACGGGAGATGCATTGTATGATTCATCAACGATGATTGAACCCTGTACGCCATCAAGAATTCTTCCTCTGCCGGGTGGTGGCGTGTATGCGGAAAGCCCGGCCAGTGCCGAATCAATTGACGTTGAAAGTGCAACGGCAACCGCGAGAGCGGAAACCGGTGCGAATAGTTGTTGTCGCCCGAGCGCCCCCCGCACGGCGACCGTTCCGGTCGCCGTGCGGGGGGCTCCGTTCACTCCATTTACCCCGTTCACACTAACTTGCGCTTGCATACCGCGCACGCGACCATCCTCAATGAGAAAATCCGGGTGTTCAATATGTACTTGTGCATCTTCATTCATGCCATAAGTGATGGTACGCACGGGAAGACGCAATGCCATATCGCGCGCATACAAGTCATCGGCTGAAATAATAAGTGGCGCTGCGGGAGCAAGCGCATACGCAGGCATAAATTCTTCCTCGCGTACCGCCTGCGGTGAAACGTACGCTTCCACATGCACCGGCACCTCCGGCAATCTCGTTACCACCACTATGTCAGGTGTAATCATGTGCAATAAATCGGTAATGTCTCCGGGCTTGCCGGCACCAACTTCCAACACCAGCATTTTAGGATAGTGATTAGGCAACAACAACAACGTAAACGCTTCCTGAAAAACACGTATCCACGCAAAAATATTGCGCCATGGATTTTCCACGCCAATGATGGTGAACGGCACGCCAAATTCAGTGTTATGACTTTTCTCACTCTTTCGCAAGAAATACATTTCAGAAAGTGCGGCGGCGATAGCGTCTTTGGTTGATGTCTTTCCAACACTTCCGGTTACCATAATCACCGTTGGTTTATATTTGCGAATGATACCACTGGACAAAGTTGCCAGAAGTGAAGCGATAAACGTACGTAATATTTTTTTCATCATGATGTATGTGTGATAACGGTACTGCGGTTGGGCGGTATATGGTAATAATTAATCAAAAAGTGCACCATGTCAAACATTGGGATTGTAAGTGTCTCCGTTGAATACTCATCCAGATACGGATCTTTTCCATGCGGATAATTTACATATAATAAAATTATAAATCGTGGTGCATGTGCGGGGAAAAAACCAACGTACGAATGGAAAAAGCGATTTGTATAATAACCGCCATCGGGCTTTGTCAATTGCGCGGTTCCGGTTTTAACCGCCACCGGAATACCGGGAATAACATACTTCCCGTTATATAATTCATTATTCGTAAGGTCAACCATCATGGCGGTCGTTTCACTTGAAGAAAGAGTGGAGAAAATTCGCTTTTTCTTATTCCATATCATCGGAACCACTTTTCCTGAGGTAAGAATTTTTTCGGTTGCAATGTGTGGCTGAACCATCACTCCCGCGTTGGCTATGGTGCCCAGAGCACGTATCATTTGTACGGGCGTGATTGCAATTCCCTGACCGAAAGACATAGTATCAAAATCCACCTGTCGCGCACTGTTTAGGTTTCCAATCAAGCCACTCACTTCGCCCGGCAAATCAATACCTGTCTTCTGTCCAAACAGCTTCATAAAATAATCTCTGAAACGCTGTTGCCCGAGCTGTTGAGCAAGCCATGATGCTCCAACATTCAAAGACTGCACGATTATTTGCCCGATTGGTATCACTCCGCGCCCTTTAAGATCCCAATTGCAAATTTTATCGCCATTAACATGTATGCACGCAGTATCATAATAAGTGGTTTTGGGAGTAACCACACCCGCGTCCAGTGCGGATGCCATGGTAATTGGCTTCATAATGGAACCAAACTCATACACATTTTGCACCAACGGGTTTATGAATGAAGAAGTGCTTGCGGTTTGAAAAGTGTTTGGGTTATACGTTGGAACGCTTCCGAGCGCCACAATTTCACCGGTTGAGGGCACCATGATAATGCCACCTGCGGATTTTGCATTATATTTTGTACGCAGTGTTTTAAGTTTGGCGAGCAGGTGCGCTTCAACCACCGGCTCAATGCCCGTAACGATATCACCCTCTTTTGCAGCTCTGGGGTCAACCAGAAAAGAACTGCTGTTTGAAAAAATCCGCGTGAAAAAATTTCCACGGTTTGTATCATTTCTCACAAGAGCATTGTTGTAATAACGCTCAATGCCATACTGTCCACTCACTGTGTTGCTGTTGTTATATGCCACAAAACCGATAGCGTGTGCGGCAAGCGTGCCACCCGGATAATATATCCATTGTTGACGTATGACCGTAACACCGCTTAGATGTTTTTCTATGATTTGCGCTCCCTGTTTTAAAGAAACATGGTCTGCGATTTTTTCGTACGGATCATTTTTTTTATTTGTTGCCATAAAAAATACGGATTTATCAATCGGAATGATTGCATTGAGTGTTGCGTATGCCCGTTTTGGATACGAGAGTGACTCAGGGTCTATGGCAATGAGATAACCTGTTTTTATTGTCGCGGCGGCGATATGCACACCGTCTTTACGAGTGAAATAAATATTTCCGCGCGTAAACGAACCCCTGTTTGATGCGTACTGTTCCCTTGCTTTCATTTGATATTGCGCTCCTTCAACAATTTGAACGGTAAACAATCGTCCGATGAGCAAAATAGAGAGTATACCCAAAATGGTAAAAACGACATAAAGGCGAGAATGAAAAATTGCCCACATATTTTTATGTTATGGCGTACGAATGGAAACCGCCGGGCGTGTGTCAACAACATATCCTATGTGTACCGGTTTTTCAAAGCCGGACGCACTCGGTTGTGTGTCATTTATTTCACTTATCTTGTTTAGATAGGAAGTTTCAAGTGTACCGATGCGTGCTCGTGTGTCTTGCACAATTTGTGCGGAGCGCATACTGACAACGCCATACGACATAACGAACGCCAACAGACCGATGTACACAAACAACATTACGATAGTTGCACGCATGAGCACCGTGTATAGCAATTGCCAATAATCTGCTGCGGAAACGTATGAGGCATTGTGTATGATATTACGCATAAGTATATTGTGTTGCGGAAGGATTTTTCATCGTTGCGCGCGAGCCCATTGCAAAGACACGCAATTTTGCACTGCGCGCCCTGCGGTTCGCGGATAATTCTTCCGCAGATGGTACAATTGGTTTTCTCGTAACAAGTACGCCACGCCCTTCGTACACCGCATCACGAAATACGTTTTTTACAATGCGGTCTTCAATACTATGAAAAGTAATAACGGCAATTATCCCTCCGGCGCGCGTATAAGACATTGCGGAAGTTATGCCTTCGCGCAATGCGTTAAGCTCGTCATTTATAGCAATGCGAAACGCTTGAAATGTTTTTGTTGCCGGATGTATTTTGCGTTTGTGATACCAACCGGGTGTACCCCCCAAGACCGCCTCAACCAAGTCCGCGGTGGTGAGTATTTTTGCAATTTTCCTCTGGTGAGTGATTGAGCGAGCTATGGAGCGTGCAAAACGCTCTTCGCCATAGGTGCGCAATATATCCACAAGCTCTTCTTCTGTGGAGCTGTTGACCATGTGCGCAGCAGTGTATGTCGCATGTTCGTCATAGGTCATTAATAATGGTTCTGTTTCTTGAAATGAAAATCCGCGCTGTACACTAAGCTGAAATCCGCTCCACCCAAGATCAAACAATGATTTATCTATATGAGAGATACCGTTCTTATCCAATATGTCTGAAAGATTGCGAAAATTATCTTGCACGAGTAATGTATGCGCGCGAATATCCGGAAGATATTCGCGCGCGCGCTGTAATGCACTCCCATCCGCATCTATACCGATTACTGTCCCATTCTCGCCAAGCATTTTGCCCATTCGGGCAAAATGCCCCGCCCCGCCGACAGTTGCATCTACCACAACATCATCAGAATGTATTGAAAGTGAGCTGATGACTTCGTCCGAAAGTACACTGTGATGAAATGTTTTCATAAAAAATATTATGCCGATGAGGAAGTGTTGAGCGTTTCCGCAAAAGTATCCGCATCACGCTCAATGGTCTTTGTGTAAGCATTCCAGGAACGTTCTTCCCATATCTCCACACGGTCATTGACTCCGGCAACAACAGTCTTGTTTCGCAGTGATGCATAGGTGCGCAGATAATCCGGAATGAGAATTCTTCCTGCGGAATCAACTTCAACTTCCATGGCTCCGGTAAGCATCAGTCGCGCATACGCACGCCCGGCGGAACTTCCGTTTGCATGTCGCGCAATTATTTCAACCTCCCTCTTCCATGTAGTTTTCGTATACACAAAAAGACAGCGGTCAAGACCACGCGTAACAATAACCGCTCGACCAAAATCTTTCCGAAACTTTACCGGAAACGATATTCGGTTTTTTGTATCAAGTGTGTGGTGGTATTCTCCGATAAACATATATTTATTTCGTGAGGACAGAAATTGGAAATCCCACTTCGTCCCACTTATTCATAAGTATATGACACTTTGTCCCACTTTGCATAGTAGTTATCCACATCCCCGAAACCATAAGCAAGACCATAAAATCCTGCCGAAATTAAAAATTTCGGCAGGAAACCAACGCTCGCATAATCTTATCAGCAAGAGTATAAAGGAACTGGACGATTTTGAGTGAGTTTCATACAGTAATAGAAGTGCTACACTAGATAGTGCTAAGTGGAATCATTTTGAGAATATAAATCTAGCAGCTTAATAGCTTAATGATAAATAACTATGTACGAAAATGAACCAACAAGTTCTACAATGAATAGTACACACAATGCTCTCACTTTAGAACTGGAAAAAATGTTGGGAAACAAGAATACAAATCTAGAACAGACTGGTGAAATAACATTAACAGAAAAAGAACGAGCGTTACTCAATACTATTTCCTGGCTGGTAAATCCAGATCATGTCAGTGGTGCCGGCGTATTTCAAAGCGGTAGTATCAATGAGCTTAACCGAGAAAAGATAATTACATCAAAAATAAAAGAAAAATTTATAAAGGGTGGCTCCGCTGTTAATCTATTATCAGTTGATGATTTACTAGAGCATAAACCAAGAATAAGTGTGGTCAACAAAATACTTAATTTATCAAGAGATACGGAAATTGGTGTTAAAGATAAATCCGGCAAACCAAGAGTAATTATAATAACAGGGTTTTCTCAGTCAAAATTTTTAACAAAGAATGGATTAGAATGGTTAATAGAAACAAGCGAGAAAAAAGACTCAAAAGACCTCAAAGATATGGAAGCACGCGCAAACTCAGGCATTTTATCTACCGATACTCCGTCAGAAATCTTAGGAAATACCGACACTTTGTCAGAAATCTTAGGAAATATTGATAACGCGGAAGACCGGGAACATTTAGCATCTTATATGTTTGCAAATGCATTTCATGGTAATTGGCAAGCATTATCAGTAAGGAAAAACTCGTCCAAAGAAAACATCATCACCATTACCGTGATACCTACAGAAGCACTACAAGGTATGCTAGCTTACGAAACCGGTACCAAGCAACCCGTAGGAAATCTGTCAGATTTCCTACTCCGTATGCGCGAATTTATCAGCAATGTATAATACAAATTGACATTACAATCCAGAACATAATTTAAAATACACGGCAATTTATTGCTTCGGTCGCAAAAGTGGAAACAGTTGTCCCTCTCGTACGGAAATGTTCTCAAAAAAACTAAATAGGCGCTCGGAAACACCAAAACCAAAGGCTGGTGGCATACCGTATTCAAGTGCCTCAACATAAGAGGCGTCATTCATTTGCGCCTCATCATCTCCGGCATCACGAAGTGCTTGCTGCTTCGCAAAACGCTTTGCTTGATCTATGGGATCATTGAGTTCACTAAATCCCTTTCCAACTTCGGATCCTGCCAAAATAATTTGAAAGCGCTCAACAATGCGCGGATCTTTTTTACTGCGCTTTGCAAGTGGTTCAAGATACGCAGGCATACCGATCAAAAAACCAGGACCGGAAAGTGTTTTCCGAATTTGCTTCCATAACAAATCAATACCTCGCACGGTGTTAAATGCTTCTGCGTCAAACGCGATACGGTGTGCGCGAAGCACTCCACGAACATCATCTTCATTTGGCGCAAGCGGATCAATACCAAATTCATTTTTAATAATTGTGCAAAAATCATAACGCTCCCACTCTTTATCCAAATCAACCACAAAGTCTCGTATAGTAAATGTGCGCGTGCCGTACACGCTGTCAGCCACGCTGCGATACATATCAGTGAGCATTTCCATACCCTCCTCGTAATCCTTAAATGCTTCATAAAATTCTATTTGGGTGTAGTCCTGTAGATGTTCGGACGACATCCCCTCGTTGCGGAAAATTCTGCCAATTTCAAATGTTTTCGGAAGACCTGCAACCATAAGCCGTTTTTGCCATAGTTCACCTGCGGAAATGCGCAAGTAAATATCCATATTGAGTGCATTATGGTGTGTGACGAACGGTCGTGCGTCTGCGCCTCCAGTTGTTGTTTCAAATATTGGTGTTTCTACTTCAACATACTCACGATTCAGCAGATACTGACGCATAGCATTCCAAAACGCCGATCGGCGGCGAAAGCGATCTGTTAAATCTTTTGATAATAAAATATCAAGATAGCGTTTACGATAGCGTTCTTCCTCATCTTTAATACCGAACCATTCATCTGGAATTGGACGAAGTGACTTTGCGAGCATACGCCAAGAAGAAACTGAGAGCGATGGCATACCACGCTTTGTAGTAAACGCGACGCCGGTGCACTCAATGATGTCACCAACAGAAACTACTTCGGAGAAAAGATTAAAAGCATCTTCTTCCATTTTGTCTTTTTGTAAATAGTTCTGGACGCGCGCTGTTCCATCAAAAATATCAACGAATATGGATCCACCGTGTCCGCGTACCGACATAACACGACCGGCAATGACAACAACCTCATGATTGTTTTCAAGTGCAGTGTGGGTATCAAGAAACTGCTGTGCGCTATGCGTCCGTGCGGTATGTGACGGAAATGGGTCAATGCCGCGCTCGCGCAACCGCGCGAGCGCGGCGATGCGTCCACTACGAATGTCCTCAAGTGCCATAAAACTACTATAACAGAAAATAACAGCTATGCGCGCAAATTCTTCAAATCGTACTAAATTACGAAACCTTCTCTATTGTGTATGTCTGCTTGCCGTTTGGAGTTTCAAATGTAAAAACGGTTCCCTTCTTTTTACCCATAAGTGCCGCACCGAGTGGTGAAAAGTGAGAAAGTTTATGCTCGCGCATATCTGCCTCCTCTGAACCAACGATAGTATATTCGTGAGTGGTTTCATCATCTTGCCGTCTGATAGAAACAACAGAGCCGAAACCGATAACATCTTTCTTTTTTCCACTCGTAATAATTGTTGCGGTCTTTACAAGATTCTCAAGATACCGAATACGATCTTCTGTCGCCGCCTGTAAATCACGCGCCTCTTGATATTCGGCATTTTCAGAAAGATCGCCAAGCGAGCGTGCATATTCAAGATTTTTTGCAATCTCAGTACGACGCACCGTTTTTAGGTGCTCTAGTTCGTTTACTATTTCATCAAATTTTTCTTGCGAGATGCACGCATCTTGTGTTTCAGACATAAAAGAAGTATTGGGTGGTTTCGTGCATTGTACTTTAGTATCAAAAGAGTGCAAGCATATGTACGAGTCCACCACCCCCGTACCAATGAGCGACTTCGTACGCTTCGTACGAAGTCGCTTATTTTCACTGGGTGCGTGAGATACCCGCGTAACAACATTATTATACCACAAATTCAAATTGGGGACTTACGAAGTCCTTTGGACTTCGTAAGTCGTTCATACTTTTAGAGTATAAGGAGTGTCATATGTTAGTGAACTTATGCACTGTTGCGCTCGTTGTTGCGTTGCCACCAGTCGCACTGCCACCAACGAACGGCGAATTTTGCGTATGAAGAATGTCAAAGAATTCTCGCATAACTCTTACCGCTTTTTCGCCTCCCCACGGTGGTCCGCGCCCAAGCACAACGGCAAAAGCATACTGCGGATTATTGTAGGGGAAAAATCCTTCCACCCACGAATTATCGTATTGATTATGTACTCCAACCTGAGCAGTCCCTGTTTTCAGTGCAACAGAAAGATATGGCAAACTGAGATCGCTTGCTACTGCGTGAACAGCTTGCCGCATACCTTCGCGCACTACTAAAAATGTCGCCTTGCTTACATTGATTGTGGTATAGGAAGGCGTTTGATTTTTTAGGAGTGTCGGTACAAGAAGCTTCCCGTTGTTTGCGACCGCCGCAGTCGCTCGTACCATTTGAATTGGCGTTACCTGCATCGCATACTGACCGATTGCGGTGAAATAAGTATCGCCAAGATACCATTGTTCATGTTTTGCTGCTTCTTTCCACTGCGGACTTGGAATACGGCCTGCCGCTTCTCCGGGCAGGTCTATACCTGTTTGCTTCCCTAACCCAAATGTCCGATACCAATAATCAAGACGGTCAATACCAAGTCCTTTTTGTTTTCCAAAACCGCCACCGACCGTGTAGAAAAATATATCGGAAGACCACGCAATCGCCTTTCGTACATTGACCGGTCCGAGCACCTTCCATCCTCTGTAAATGAACGAACGGCCGGGATGATATGGATCCTTAACAGTAATAAAACCCTTGTCATCAATAATCGTATTTGGCGTTATAATGCCGTCGGTTAATGCACCGGAAGCTTCAAATGGCTTCACGGTTGATCCTGGTGCATAAAGACCTTGGATAGCGCGGTCAAGAAAAGGATGACTGGAATCAGTACTGTACCCGGTGATGATGTTTGCCGGACCACCGTTTGACATAACATTCGGGTCATAACTTGGATACGAAACAATCGCGAGCACTGCTCCGGTGTGCACATCCATAATGACCCCGGCGCCACCAAGAAAATTATTGCGATGTACCACAGCAGCTATTGCTTTCGCGAGAGCGCGCTCAAGGTTTGCGTCAACAGAAAGCACGAGTGTTTTTCCGTTGTGTGACGGAACTATAACCCCTTGTGAGCGTATTCGTCCAAAAGCGTCTGTTTCAGTGAGCAGCTTTCCATTTGTTCCGGAGAGCAATGCATTATATTCCTTTTCAAGACCGGCAAGACCGTTTTCCGCCGTATCGTAATAGTGTCCGCTCGCATCTTTTTTTGGATAAGAAACATAGCCGATTATTTGTCCCATTGCCGGTATTGTGTAGTGTCGGCGAACATTACCTGAAGAATTTTCAACATTGTACGCAAGCAAGGTGCCATTCCGATCGGTTATGGCACCGCGCGGCGCAAACAAAGTAGTTGACCTGAGACTGTTGTTCGCACTTTCAGCGGCATATTCTGTTCCATGCACAATCTCCAATGTGCCGGTACGCAAAAGAAGGACAAAACACACTACTGCAACTGAAATAAAAAGTCCAAAAAAGGTTTTGCGAGATATCGGTCTTTCCAAACGCCCCTCAAACTGCGCTTTATCAAACTTGGAGGGATTTGCAGAATCCAGAAAGATTTCATCCGGGGCGATTTCGTGATCATTTTTGCGTTTTTTCTTCCGAAAGAATTTCATACGATAGAAATATGTGTGCGTATGAATCGGCGAATAAGTAATGCCACAACCATCGCAAGTGCTCCCCACAAAGTAGCAAATGCAACTGGCGCCGCACCTGGCGCCAGATAAAGCGCGTCAAGTTCAAGACCGACAGCGAGTGCAATCGCCGGATAGCGAAGTAATACTATACCTGCAAGAACCGCAACAAACTGCCAAGGAAAAAAGAATGGGGAGATGAGAGCAAAAATTGCAAGAAGACGAAAAATCATAACGCATTTGAAGGTACTATTTCCACGACGGTAAGTGAAAAAATGTTTACGGTGGGACGAATTCGCAGTATCTCGGTAATCGCTGCCGGGCTCGTATCAATGCGTTTTACCGTACCGATTGGTCGAATACCTTTCCCCGGAACAAACACTTTGTCACCAACAACGATGCCTGCTGCACGCGGAATCTGTGCAATGAAAGTACCCGCACCAGATCCCTCAAGAACAATCGGTATGCGCGCATTGCCAACCCATGCAGTGGTACTCGCCAGTGGTGCGGAAAAGAGCGTTATGCGCGCGCGGCGCGGCGAAATTGCAGAGACAGCACCGATAGGTACTCCTCCCATCGCAAGTACCTTATCTCCAAGCTCTGCACCGTCTTTCGTTCCGGCATCAACCACGAGCGTATCATAAGGAGATTCCGGTGGACGAGCGAGAACGGCAGCGACAATCCCATATACTGAAGGAGTGGTGGTACCAACGAGCGCCGTTAAGTCCTGTACACGGGCGGCAAGTATTTGATTTTGTATGGAAAGTGCGTTGTTTTGTACGACAAGTGCCTGATGCTCTGAAGCGAGCGTTTGTGTGTTTGCGAAACCGCTCATTATTCTTTCTGTTTGTACACTAAGAAGTGAACCTTCACGCAAGACCGGAGCGGCAAGTGTAAGAAAGGTATCTGGTGCAACAACGCGCACAAGCGCAACGATAAGACCAACTGCGATAAGAATCGCACCGAATGAAAAAAGGCGCGACTCGGAAAGTGCGCTACGCCGGCGAAAGAATAGCTTCTTCATGCAAAAACATATCAGTAAACGGCCGTGGATCTTCTGTAATAATCCCTGTCCCGCGTACGACGGCAGTGAGTGGATCAGAAGCAATGCGCACCGGCACACCAAGCATAGTAGCAAGAAGTCTTGGGAGTCCGCGAAGGAGCGCACCGCCTCCAAACACAACGACACCCCGTTCAAGCACATCTGAAAGCAGTTCCGGTGGAGTCTGTTCAATCACCTCTTTCAGTGCATCCATAAGTCCGTCAAGTGAAGGACTGAGCGCCGTACGCACATGCTCACTTGAAAGAATAATCTCGCGCGGAAGACCGGTTGCCAGGTCACGACCACGCACGGCACGAACCAGACCTTCATCTTGCGGAAGAACCGACCCAACTGAAATCTTTACTTCCTCGGCAGTACTTTCACCGATTGCCAAGTGAAATTCATTGCGTACATAGTCAACAATGTTGTCATTAAAGTAATCTCCTGCAATGTGTGAGCTTTTTGAAGCAACGGTACCGCCGAGCGAAAGCACTGCAATATCACAGGTGCCGCCTCCGATATCAAGCACCATTGTTCCAACTGCGTCGTGCACCGGAAGCTTCGCACCAATTGCTCCGGCGACCGGCTCTTCAACGATATACACCTCCCTCGCACCGGCGGTGAGCGCAGCATCGCGCACCGCGCGGCTCTCAACATTTGTCACGCCGGTAGGCACTCCAACCACGACGCGTGGTCCGAAGAAGTGTGTACGCTCACCCTGCGCTTTATTGATCAGGTATGCAAGAAGTTCTTCTGTTACTTCAAAATCAGAGATAACGCCGTGCGAGAGCGGACGAATAGCACGAATATGAGGTGGCGTCTTGCCGAGCATCATCTTTGCCTGCCGACCGACAGCGACCATCTGACCGGTTTTGTCATTGATTGCAACGACTGACGGCTCATTGAGAACGATACCGCGCCCACGCACATATACCAGCGTGTTGGCAGTCCCGAGGTCAATGCCAATATCACTTGAGAAAAATAAATTCTTTGAGATTTTTCCCATACGCTATATTGAAAGTACCTCCTCGCGCGATTTCTTTTCAACCACTCCGCTCGCGCGATTGACTACTTCTATTGCTCCTCCGCCAGCTGCTTCCTTTCCAATGATGACGCGGTGCGGTATTCCGAGCAAATCACTATCGGCAAACTTCTCTCCGGCGCGTAGGTCTCGGTCATCATAAAGCACTTCAATGTTGCGCTGTATCATATCGCCATAGAGTGCGTCGGCATACGCAGCCACTCGTGTATCAGCGCCTGCAAGCGAGACAAGATGCACTTTAAAAGGGGCTATCTCCTCAGGCCACACAATTCCCTTCTCATCAGAAAGTACCTCAACAATCGTACCCATAAGTCGCGTGGGGCCAATGCCGTAGCCTCCCATTACAACCGGGATATCCTTTCCTGTCTCATTTTTAAACGAAAGACCGAGCGGCTCGGAGAATCGCGTCCCGAGCTTGAAAATATTTCCAACTTCAATTGCTGAATGCTCTTCAAGTGTGTCACGAGTAAGACCAAGCTCGGTGAGCACCTCATCTGACATAACCTCTGCATTGACGGCGATATTTTTTGCGCGATCTACATAAATAGTATCTTCACCCGCAGGCGAAAGTGTTTGGAATTCGTGACTATATTTTGAGAAATCTCCGCCGGAGGCAAAGGTAAGAAAAGTTATGTTTCCAATTCCAGCCCGTGTAAAAATTCTTTTATAGGTTTCGGTAACGGTGTCATAAAAAGCATCTCGGTCGCTTTGATTTGCGTGGAATGAATAGAGATCTTTCATAAGAAATTCGCGGCCGCGCATAATGCCGGATTTTGCGCGCTCTTCGTTGCGAAATTTCATCTGAATTTGATACGCCGAAAAAGGAAGATCACGATAGGAATTCACATACTGCGTCGCGATGCGCGTTACTGTTTCTTCTTGCGTCCAACCAAAACCAACTTCTCCACCAACCTTAAGCGACGCCTTAAACCACACATCATGCTCCCAGCGATTGGTTTTCTTCCAAATATCCGGATTTTGCAAAGATGACATCATAAGCTCTTGTCCACCGATGGCATTCATTTCTTCGCGAATGAGCGAGTTGATTTTGTTCAAAACGCGAAGCCCGAGAGGCAGATATGAGTAGACGCCTGCCATCTCTTTATGTACGAAACCACCGCGGATGAGGAGCTTGGCATTTTTTGCTTGCTCATCGGAAGGCGCCTCGTGGCGCGACTTCGTAAAAAGAGATGATTGCCGCATAATGACTCCTAGTATACGCGGCGAAGCGAAAGACGCAAAATGTGCCTTTCTATACCGAGAGCGGCAAATGAGTGTTCGTTTTTTATATCAAACCACAAGCCGATACACATCATGCACCGATACGACAACCATAAGAAGAATGATAAGGGCAAAACCAATCGTATTTACCGTTCGCACAAAACGAGGCGGTATTTTGCGCCTGGTAATCGCCTCAATAAGAACGAAAAGCAGTCGTCCGCCATCAAGTGCGGGAATCGGTATGAGATTAATTATAGCGAGGTTGATTGAAATGAGTGCAAGTATTGAAAGAAAATAACCAAAGCCACTCCCAGCCGCGCTGCCGACGATAGCGGCGATTCCGATAGGTCCGGCTACATTTGAAAGATTCGCAGAAAGAGTGGCGGCGCGAGAGAAGAAGTGAGCGAGCTCTGTTGCGCTTGCAACGGTCACACGCCATGTTGCTCCCCAACCCTGTACAAGTGCTTTTGGAAATGACAATGCCGGCGCGCCGCTTGTGATGATATCAACACCAAGCGCATAGCGAGATGGTGCACCGGGAACAATGGAGCGAGATGGCGCGCCGGTGAGCACAAGCTGCTCACCGGCGCGCGTGATTGAAAACCGTATCGGTGCGCCCTTATCGTTCTCAATAAATGCGGTGAGTGTACGGAAGTCTGCGCCACTCCATGAAGTAGTTTTCGCGACCGCTTTTGTGATGACATCGCCTGCGGCAAATCCGGCGAGTGCTGCTGGCGAATGTGGTACTACGCCCTCCACTACGAGCATACGCGGTGTGCCAATCGCAAGCGCGGCTGTAATAAGCACCCATGCCAGAACCATATTCATCGCGACACCAGCCAAAAGCACAAATGCTTGTGCGATATGCGGGCGCGCGACGAATGCTCTATGAGCTGCGTGGTTTTTATTCTCTTTTTGCTCCAACGCATCTTCGCCATAAATACGCACAAAACCGCCAAGCGGAATTGCATTTATCGTATATTCGGTTTCTCCCCATTTTTTACCCCACAGCCGAGGTGGGAAGCCAAGCCCAAACTCATCCACACGCATACCAACAAGTTTCGCAGCAAAAAAATGACCGGCCTCGTGTACGAGAATGAGTACCGCAATCACTGCGATAAATATGAGTGCAATCTTCAAGATGCCTACGACAAAAAAAATAGTGCTCATTGTGTAAATATATTTCTTTTACCGTGCAATTTCTATACGCTTCTTCTCAGCTGCACCGTCAAGTTTCGCAACACTTGCATCAACAAGTTTTTGTACTTCTTCTTTGAAGCGAAAAAGATCATCCTTGCTTATTTCACCTTCTTTTTCAGCTGCTTCAAGCGCGTGGATAACATCACTGCGATGGTTGCGAATAACAACTTTTGCCTGCTCAAGTTTCTCGCCGATAATTTTACCGAGTAGAATACGCCTCTCAGCGGTGAGTTCCGGAAAAGTAGCGCGCACCCCTTTGTCGTCTGCCGAAACAGATACTCCAAGATTTGCATCGGTAATTGCTTTTTCTATTGCCTTACCGAGATCCTTGTCCCACGCAATGATGCGCAGCGTACGCGCGTCTTCAATAGATACCGACGCGATTTGTGTAAGCGGTGTACGCACGCCATATGCCTCAGGTCGTACACTGTCAAGAATAGCGGGCGTGGCTCTGCCGGTGCGAATATTTGTAAGCTCGTGCGAGAGATGTTGCTCTGCCGCTTCAAGATCTTTTGTGAGTTCTGAAAAATCGTATGCCATAGTGTGCGTGCATTGTATCAGTCAAATACTTTTGCCGCGAGCCGCGCGAAGCGCGGCTCGCGGCAAAACCCCCTATTTCATACCATTTACAAAAAGATTCTCTTCTGAAAGCTCCCGTGCATACGCGCGAGAAAGATACTGGTTGCGCACCATTGTCGCGAGCACATGCCGGTAGCGACCCATCGCCGCCTGACCACCGGGATTGTTACCAAAAATACTTGGTGCTTGTGGCAGGCCGGTCAGATAAATACATTGTCCGAGCGTGAGATTGTGTATATCTTTATGAAAGTACGCCTGCGCAGCTTGCGCAATACCGTTTGCATCCTTTCCGAAATACACACTGTTAAGGTACAGCTCAATAATTTTCTTTTTACTGAAATCATGATTCACAATTAAAGTGTAGTGAAAAACTCTGAGTAGACTTATCGCACCAACAAATATATTCGGTGCGCTGCGCGGCTCATCTATAATATGCCGCGCAAGTTGCTGCGTAAGCGTACTTCCTCCGTGATCAATGTGGTCGTTTGTAAAGCTAAGGAGCAGTACCCGCAAAATTGCACGCAAGTCAATCCCTTCATTTTGATAGAAGCGCCTGTCTTCTACTGATACGATACCCTCCTTGGCACAAACAGGAATTTGCGTGTATGGGATATAGTGCATACGCCGCTTGGTAAAATTTTCCATTAGCTGCGACGGATACCTCACAATCGTTTGCTGAGCAGATCCTTTCGCAAGAAAATCCCCAAAACCACTCATAAGCGGATTAAAAAGAAGCACCACAAGCATCAATATCCAAGCGAAAACAAAAAGTATACGCGTAATTTTCATACTGTATCCCAGTCTCTCATTTTTTACACAAAAAATGAAATCCTAGCCGTAGTGCGTTATAGTAAAAAGCGTATGACTCAAGCGATTATTTTTTCAGCAACTTCGCTCTATCTTTTACCGGTCGCATTGTTTATTGGATATGGAATTTTTTCAAAACAGAGAAAAGAATTTTGGATTTTATCCTTCTTTGTACTTCCGATAAGTTATTTGTTCGGCGTACTGGCAAATCACCTCATCTTTGATCCGCGACCATTTGTGGTCTCAAATGTAATTCCACTTTTCCCTCACATACCCGACAATGGCTTCCCTTCCGATCACGCACTCCTCACCGGAACGCTCGCGGCAATTATGCTGCCTTTTGACGGATGGCTCGCGGCGCTTTTATGGGTTCTCGCATTTATTATAGGCGCGGCGCGGGTTCTTGCACATATACATCACACAATTGATATTCTCGGATCATTTTTCATCGCGCTTGCGAGTTTCGCCGCAGTGCAAAACGCACTGCGGCGATTGCGTGCAAAAACTCTTCCACCAAAACGAGAGGAGAAATGAAATGGTACACCTTTTGAATATCCGAGCGCTTTGAATATCCAAACGATTTTTAATTTACGCGAGATTGGAATGCGAGAGACAATTACTTAGGACTGGCGCGTTCGCTGGTCTTTCCCGACAAAAGATAGACGCCAACTCCAAGCGATATAACAATAAAACCAACAATCCAAGGAACTTCGCTGCTTGGAATTGGATACTGCGAGTCGGTCGGATACTGTGAGGGAAGTGGCATCGCTATCGGTTCCACTGCAAGCTGTAGGGGCGCGTAAAATGCCTCTCCACCATTGATATTTTTTACTTCAATAGTGTACAAGGCGCCGGGTATATCCGGAGGAATTACGAGGTTCGCATTGAAACTATCATTGCCTTTTGGAACAATAGCAGTACCGAGAGAAATATCTCGCTGTGGTCCTTTGAGAGAAAGTGCGTAGGTGCCGCTTTGGTGTATGCCATCCCCAATTAGATTTACCACACCACCCGGGCGAACGGTTGTCGGTGTGAAGGAAAGAAATACCAAATCATGCGCATAGGCAATCTTTCCGGGAAGAAAGTTTTCAAAAAACGGCAACATAGCACTTTCTTGTCTGACTTCTTGTTTTTGTCTCATAGCTTTCATATTTGTCGGCGCAAATACCGCTTGCAAAGAAAATGCGATGAGGATGAGGGTAAGTACCGCACCGTATACCATCATCCACGGACGCTTTCGCGGAGAAAGCCATGGTGAACGGTCAATAAAAGGAATGATTGCCAACGAAAATAAAAGTACGAGAGGACCCCAAACAAGCGCCTTAATACTAAACACATCCTCCATACCATAAAGCCAAAGAAACATCCACCTCGGCTTTACTTCTTGTATTGGAACACCCGCTGCGCCGGCTTTTCCGAGCAACTCTGGGAATAAAAGTGCGAGTATTGCAATGATTGCAATGAGTATGAATGACCATCCCGCTAACATTTTCAAGTGAGCAGTAAATGGTTGGGTTGGTTCATTGTCTGCGATACCAACTACTGCGTCTTTCTCTGCTTTGGGCGACATATTATGAACATGCATCAGATAGAAATGTGCAATGACAAAAAAGAAGAAAAGAAACGGGAGAATTATAATATGAGTAACATAAATACGACCCACAAGAGGTACTACGGCACTAAACCCTGTGGTAAACCAAAGCCCGAGCGGACCCAAAATTAAACCGACCTCGCTGAAATGTTCCATTGCTTCAATGCCTTCCTGACCAAGTGCAAGAATAGTACCTGCAAAGGTGAACAAAACCGCTAGCACAAGCAGTCCAAGTCCCATAAGCCAGGTAAACTCACGCGGTCTTTTATAACTACCGGTGATAAAGACACGAGTGACATGTGCAATCAGAAGTACAAACACCGCATTAACCGACCAATAATGTACGCTGCGCATAAAATTTCCAAATGGTGCCTGTGAAATCAAGTATAAAAGACTTTGATACGAAGAGAGTTGGTTTGGATTATAAAATTGTGTGAGATATATGCCACTCACAAAAAGAACCATAAAAGTTGCGAAAGTAAGCCCACCGAGCATATATGGCAGCGACTGTGCGTGCACCGGTAGAGGATACTCAAGACGATCAAATCCTAACCTTTTATAGAGGACTGTCCAAATTCCATCTCGCTCTTCAGTAGGTATTTTGTTGGCAGATATTTCGTGTGAGGGGAATTCAGAATTCATATATTTAAAATCATAATGCTATTAATAATTTAATAGTAGTTCTGCTGATAGGTACTGTCAACAAGATTTGTGCACAGAGAGTGTATACGCTTTCATAATACTATATGTGTGAGCTACAAAGAAAACACTCGCATGATAGCGAGTATTTTCTTTGTGTATATTAACCCTCTCTCATCACAAAATAATATGATCAAAAAAGAATTTCTTGAGGATTTCTTTCGTATATTAGCGCTTGGACCACTGAGGAGCCTTACGGGCTTTCTTCAGACCCGGCTTCTTGCGCTCCACAACACGCGCATCGCGAGTCAAAAGCCCTGCTTGCTTGAGTGCCGGGCGCAGTTCTGCTGATGCCTTGATGAGTGCTCGCGCAATACCATGACGGAGCGCGCCTGCCTGAGCGCTCACTCCCCCACCTGAAACACGCGCTTCAATGGTATAGGTACCGGCCTCTTCCGCAGCAATGAACGGTTCATTCAGTACTCGCACGCGTTCTTGTGTTTTAAAATATTCGCTCGCGGTCTTTCCGTTGACGATAATGGTTGTCTTATCGGATGGAGTGAGGCGTACGCGTGCAACTGCCGTTTTTCGGCGTCCTACAGCTGGTATGTAACGAGTGTCAGTCATAATTAATTTAATCAATAATAGTAAGTCGCTTCATTCGTTCTTTGCGAAGCTTGTTGCGCGGAAGCATTCCATCAACTGCACGGCGAATTATCTCTGCTACTCCTTTTTTTTCTATCATATCCTCCATTGAAGTAGTGCGCAGTCCTCCCGGATAGCCGGTGTAGTGCGTGTATTCTTTTCCGGCAATGCGGCGCTCCGGCAACCAAAGTTTCTTGGCGTGTTCAATGGTAACGCGTACCGGAAGTACTTTGTATTTTATGAAGTGTGGCGACTTTTTTCCGAGAAGTATTGAAGCTGCCTCACTTGCGACCCTGCCGAGAGTGCGATTTGTCGCATCAATGGCATAGTTTTTAATTTCTTGTTCGGTGGTGTGTTCGGTGGTAGTGGTAGTTGTCATAAAAGTTATACGAAAGCAATATAGGCGCTGGTGCGACCATCTGCTGCGTGTGAAATACGCTTCACGATACGAAGGTAGCCACCTGCACGGTCAGCGTACCGAGGAGCTATTGCGGAAAAAAGCTTCTTTACACTCTCCGCATCGCCGCCAAGGCGTGCTAGGGCGAGCCGGCGGCTCGCGAGCGTGTCATTTTTTCCATAGGTCACGAGACGCTCAACGAAGGGGCGAAGCTCTTTTGCCTTTGCCTCGGTGGTTGAAATATGCTCGTGCAAAATAAGCGAGCGAGCGAGCGAGCGCAAAAGCGCTCGGCGTTGATTCGTCGGTCGTCCAAATGATCTGCCTTTTACTTGATGACGCATAGTGTTGCACTGTATCGCATTTTTCTATTCTGCGCTAGTATTCGCCCTTGAGCGAAAGACCAAGCTCAGCGAGCGCCGCTCCTATTTCTTTAATCGCCTTATCACCAACTCCTTCAATCTCCTTGAGCGACGCAGCTGTGCGGCGCGTAAGACCTGCCGCAGAGCGAATTCCCACCTCGGAAAGTACGGTGGCGACACGCGTGGGAAGATTTATATCCTCAATCTTAATTTTTGTCGGATCTATTTCTTCTGCTTCCGGTGTTTCTGAAGGTGTTTCTGCAACTTCGGGCTCTGCGATTGTTTCTTCTTCCTGAAAACTCACCACCGCCTTGAGCTGGTTAATCATAACTTCAATTGAGCGCTCAAGCGCTTCGCGCGGCGTGATTGTCCCATTGGTCTCAATGAGAATACGCAAACGATTAAAATCGGTACGATCGCCCACACGCATATTTTCCACCTCATAATTTACGCGGCGTATGGGAGTAAAGGTTGCATCAAGCGCGATGGTTCCAACATCAACCTTCTCTTTTGTAATCATCTCGCGAGGCACATAGCCAAGTCCGCGCTCAAGGGTGGCTTCAAGTTCAAGCTCCGCTTTACCGGAGATTGCGGCAATAAATTGTGATGGGTTGGCAATCTCAACCTGCGAAGGATAGGAAAAATCTGCCGCCGTAATTTCTTTTGAACCTTTTACTGATAGGGTAATAGTTTGCGGTTCATCACCGTGAAGCACGAAATGTACACGCTTCAGGTTGAGAATCATTTCCATTACCGTTTCGCGAATGCCCTCAATAGTTGCAAACTCGTGCGGAACGCCCTCTATTTTAATTGAAGTAATCGCTGCGCCCGGAAGCGAAGAAAGAATAATGCGTCGCAATGAATTTCCAAGCGTGTGCCCATAGCCCGGATACAATGCATCAATTTCGTAAATGCCCTGTGCGTCCTCTTCTGAGATGACGCGTGGTTTTGACGGAAGTGTAATGTGGTATTCCATAACTCAATCAGGTTACCTTAAGGTGAATAAAATTAACGGCTATAGAACGAAATAACTACGGTGAGGTCGCCAGCCGGATCGGCAGACTCCATCGTTGGCGTCTCCTGTACGCTACCCTCCATCGTCTTTGGATTCCAAGAAAGCCAGGACGGAAGCGGGTGCTCCATAAAACGATCTTCAAAGTCGTGAAAGAGCATCCTGCTTTTACTACCCTCGCGCACCGCAAGACGGTCTCCGGGGTGCATTTCGCGCGACGGAATCGTCGTGCGACGACCGTTGACGGTCAAGTGTCCGTGAGAAGTCAGCTGGCGCGCGGCGCGGCGCGTCGGTGCCAATCCAATACGGTAGGCGACATTATCAAGCCGCAACTCAAGCGCGCCGTGCAGACGCTCCACAGGACTGGCACCATGCGCCGCCATTGCTTTGCGCACATAATTTGAGAACTGCCGCTCCGTCACACCGTAGGTGATGCGCACCTTCTGCTTTTCAAGAAGCTGCTTCCCATAGCCACTTGGTCCGCGCCCACGGCGTTTGTTTTTTGCGGTACGCTCTTGAGCAATAGCGAACTTCTGCGTCTGCGCTTTTTCAAAGACGCTGGCGCCAAGTCGTTTTGCAATTTTATAACGAGGTCCTGTTTTCATATATTATACACGCCGAGGCTTTGGGGGGCGCGGTCCGTTGTGCGGTACTGGCGTCGCATCTTTAATACTTTTAATCTGAATTCCCTTCCCGGCAAATCCGCGCAGTGTGGACTCGCGGCCGGGACCTATGCCACGAATAATGACATTTGCTTCCTTAAGACCGATTGCGCCCGCTTTTTCGCCGAGCAGTTCTCCCACTTTTGCCGCAGCATACGGCGTTGACTTGCGCGTACCGGAAAAACCAAGCGCCCCGGCCGATGACGACATAATAGCATTTCCTTTTTCATCGGTGAGGACGGCTTTGGTATTGTTAAAGGTCGCTTCAACATGGAGTACCCCGCGATCAAGGCGTCTTTTAGACGCCTTGGAAAGCGCGCGGTCCTTGCGTCCTTGGTCAAGCCCACGACCTGATTTTTTAATGATTCGTTTTTTTCCCATAGTGATTATGTTTTCTCAAGCGTGCGCTTACCGGAACCCATCGTCCTTCTGACATTTCCGCGCACGGTGCGTGAGTTGGTACGAGTGCGGCCACCGCGCACCGGCATACGCCGTTCGTGGCGCAAACCTCGGACACAGCGGATCTCTTTAAGCCGACGAATGTTCTGCCCTATCTCGCGCCGAAGCTCGCCTTCAATCAAATACGACCCCGCGATAGAACGAATGTTTTGTTCCTCCTCCACAGAAAGATCCTTTCCGGTACGATCAAATGCAATTCCCGCTTTTGTAAGAATCTCACACGCGCGCACACGACCGATACCATAAATAAGCGGCAGCGTATAGGCGAGCTGCTTATCGTCAGGAAGTGTGATACCGGCAATTCTCATAGTAAAAAGAAATTAAATAATAAAACTACCCCTGCCGTGCCTTACGGCGCGGGTTACGCTTATTGAGTCTATACAAACGACCGCGGCGCTTTACAAGAATGTCGCCCGGTTGTTGTTTTTTGATAGATGCGCGTACTTTCATCCTGTGTAAGATTACTTAAAAAGCGAATAAATGATTTTCTACTTACAAATTTCATTTGAGCGCAAAACACTCGTAGAGATTTGTATCATACTCAAGTAAGACGCCTCACAATGCGTGCACGACCTCCGTATGGGTCGGTAACGAGTTCAACCTCATCACCGACGAGCACACGGATGTGGTGCAAACGCATTTTTCCGGCAAGATACGCAAGTATGAGTTCGTCGTGCTCTGTGGTGCGCACACGAAATAAGGAGTTTGGAAGCACCTCCTCAACGGTGCCAGTGACCGTTCCCTTTTCTTCCTTAGTATCTTCTGCCATGTGAAGCAGTTTCTATCTTAACAGTATAGGTAAAAGCCGTCAATCTTTTGTACCTGTGTCCGTTCTATTTTAACACTTTACTATGCACAATTATGAACCGGTGGTGGGTTTGTTGACGATGACTGGTATTTTTGTCGGGTCGCTCGGAAAGGTATTTACCCAAAACGGTCGCAAGGTGAGGTAGGCGCGCTTTACTGATGGAAATGTGCGAATGATGTCGTTTGCTTCGCTACGCGTTTTTCCTGCAATTGCCGAAGCGATACGCACACTATTCACAACCCAAGCAATAGTCACATTGCCGGAGAGGGTAAAGTTGATAACTTGCGTGTCTTTGTTTGGAAAACCGTTCAATAGAGTGAGTGTGATTGTCCTTGGATTTACAATGGTAACCGGCTGCCCAACATAGGAACCCATAAGATGCGACTCAATTGCCTTTGCAAGCGCAGCGCGCGGAAAGACGACTGCCGTCATAACCCCATTTTCACGCACGAATGCTTTATTGGTTGAAGAAGCGGCTATGCTCGGCGCGGCCGAGAACGCCGTAGTTTCCGCTCCGGAAAGCAAAATATAATCAGGGGAAATTTTTTGTACCTGCTGTTTGATTGATTGCGCTAAATCTCCACGAAGGGCGCTTTGGAGTGCCGTTCGCGCGTCCGCTTCTGTTTTAGCGGAAACTGTGGGGCGAGTACCGGCGTATCCACCGACCATAGTGCTCGTTGATTTTGCATAAATTTTATTCTCAAGCGAGGTGCCGGTAAGCCCCGGCACACGAAATGGTGCTGGGCCGATATTATATTTACTTCCCGGTGCCGCGGCATATACCGGAACGGTAACCGAACCAGGGATTATACCGTGCGCGGCGGGGATGGTGACTGAATTATTAATACGAAAAATAAGACCTGTTGGCGAGGAGAGGCGTGTATTTTTAATGAGCTTTTGGTGGCGAGGGAGTGTGTTGTAGATTGTGAGTGTACCGCGCGCTGTCTGCGTAACTTTTTTTGTACCATTGTTTGCAACCTCTTGAGAGGCGATTTTTTTAATCGTCACTATCGCAAACGGCAATGAGCTTGTTGTGGATGCGTAGGAAGTGAGTGTGAGCGAAAGAGGTGCGGTATTTGTCATTGGGTCAATTTGAACGCGGGCGCCAGATAAAAAATATAGCGCACCGATTGCAAACACAATAACTATAAGCGCAATGAGTGCGGGTTTGTAGGTCACGCCCCGAGAGCGCGGGCGAAGCCCGCGCTCTCGGGGCGGCATTGACTCATTTTCCTCTTCCTGCTGAGAGCGGTCTTGTTGCGCCATAGCACGGCGGCGCGACGGAGGAATAATGTCTTCAAGTGTTCGGCGCATAGTTTCAGTGTGTAGTATTAGTATACCGCGAAGAGTATATTTTACTCAAGGCACTGTAAATGGCTTTTGTGGACAGCTTCGCACCCTCTACTTTGTGCGAGTAGTCGTTGATGCCGCATATCCGTGGGTGGTGTAGAGCGCAAGGAGTGAAAGAAAAGTATCGCCGCGAGCGGTACCGCGATACATCACATGCTGTGCGAGCTGTCCGGGGTCAATGGCAAATATCGGAAGCGCCTGGTCAGAGAGCCAGAGTTTCTGTAAACCCGATTCATCATTGAGTACATGTTTCAAAAAGCCGAGTGCCTCTTCGTCAGCAAGCAAAAATATCATACGCGGAAGCGCATATTGCACCGCAAGGGCTTGAAATGCTTTTGAAAGATTGTTGAGCCACTCGTCGCGGGCGGAGCGCATACGCGAAGTGAAAGCGCTGTTGTGCTCCATATCAATGAGCGCAACTTCATCAACTGTCTGAAGTGACTTGGCAGGTGATCTGTTATCCAGTCCCGCTTCAATCGCCGCAAGGCGGAGCAGATTTAAACCGCATGGTATGCTCTCCACTTCAACCAAAAGCCCTTGTCTGACAAGTGCCAGGTCGGTTGCCTCGCCGGTAACATCCATAACGAGAAAATTATCTTCTTTCGGAAAAAGGTCGCGTAAGACCACATACGCGACAGGCGCAAATGCCGTAAGCTCAATCTGGTCCGTATGAAAAGTCTTGCGCACGGTGGCTATTACCGCGCGGGCTACTTCGTCAGTAACTGACGAGGAGAGAGCAATGACTTCCGCACTGTGCGCTGACTTACCGAACGGGTCGGTAATTTCATAACCGTTTAAGAGTGTCGCAACGACCATTTTGTTTGTTTGTGTGCGGCCGGGAGGCGGTACGGTTATTTTTTTTACCATAGCATCCATCATACGGCGCGTGAAGCGAAATCCTGCCGGATTGTTTATGCGCTTTGGAAGTGTATGAGTTTCCTGCCATGGGGCGGCAATTGAAATGAGTATACGATCAATGTTACCCTTCCCCACTGCACGAGCGAGTGCGGGCGCCCCGCGCAAAATGAGTGTTTTGGTGAGCTCGGCAAGAGCGCGCTCCATATCGTCTGCGCTCGCTTTGGCTCGCATGCGTATCGGTACCCGTGCCGTGTAATACAAAATAGGATTGTGTGTTTTATCAATACGAGCGTAGGCGCCGGAAACAGATGCTGAACCAATATCAATAAGCACCACCGTCTGTGTTTTGTGAAAAGAGAAAGATGGAAAAAATTTCATATGATTAGTATAGCAATCCCCCGGCACACGCGAAGCGTGTGCCGGGGGATTCTTTTGCTTCTCGCGATAATTTTTTCATAAGTATGCAAATTTTAAAATGTTTTCTTGATAGAAAAATTTTACTGTGAAAGTTGAATTCTCGCAAAAGTTACCTTGAGCATATTATCATTTGAATCGTTTCCGTACGCACATTGCATTTTACTCAAGCACCGCCTTCACCCTCCTCACACCAGCCGAGCTCGCCTCCTCTTTTATAATTCTAAAATGCTTGCCGGCGGCGCGAATAACACCCGTATGCTCTATGTGCGGACCACCGCATAGCTCTCGCGAATACACCGTTCCATCCTCTGCCGTTATCGTATACACTTTTACAATATCCGGATACTTATCCCAAAATCTTGCCTCAACACCATCGCTACGAGCAACCTCTTTAGAAACTTGCTCTATGGTTACAGAACAATTTTTATCAATAGCTTCGTTTACAAACTCCTCAACCTTATCCAGAATATCGCGCGGCACCTTGCCCTTGTGCGTAAAGTCAAAACGCGCACGCTCGGCTGTGATGTTTGACCCTGCCTGATGCACATCCTCACCCAAGTATTTACGCAAGCCTGCGAGCATGAGATGTGTCGCCGTGTGAAGTGCCGTAGTTTCGTCGCTGGTGTCAGCAAGCCCTCCTTTGAATTTTTGCTTCGCTCCGGAACGAGAAAGCTCCTGGTGCTTTTTCATAAGCGCATCAAAACCTGATCGGTCAACCGTTACTCCTTTTTCTTTTGCCAACTCTTCTGTCATCTCAATAGGAAATCCATACGAGGTATAAAGTGTAAATGCCGTGTCTTTATCTACACTTCTAACAATGCATGCAGTACCAGTGATTGTTTGGGTAGCTGCTTCAGTAATATGCGCGACACCTGTTATTTTTTTCTCAAGAGTGCGCAGCCCCTGTGCGAGAGTCTTATGGAATTTCTCCTCTTCCTTGCCGAGCTCGGCACAAATAAAGTCAGTCGCCTCATGCACAAACGGATAAGCATTTTTATACACTTCGCCGTAGCCACTTGCAACTTTTGCTAGTACTGCCTCTTCAATACCAAGCCGGTTTGTCTCACTAACAGCACGACGAATGAGGCGTCGCAACACATAATTTTGTTCTGTGTTGCCAGGCACAATACCGCTCGCAAGCATAAAAGATGCGGCGCGCATATGGTCAAGAATAATACGGAATGAATTTGTTACTTCAGCGTCTCCGTATTCTCTACCAGAGCGTGTGGCAAGTACTTTGCGCGCCGCATCAAACACATCAATAGAAAAAATATCTGCATTATGATTTGC
>ENA-ORDP01000207-ORDP01000207.1-marine-sediment-metagenome-genome-assembly--contig:-NODE-207-length-39774-cov-9.728392_pt1 | contig 39774 bp, 33 predicted proteins | sample MGYA00248627_ERZ508539 | MGnify/ENA primary metagenome ERZ508539 (study PRJEB26208, sample SAMN05571518) | marine sediment metagenome | biome: deep sea; feature: Hydrothermal vent; material... | reverse complement strand
CTTGATATTTTTAGCCAGACCGGTTTTACGGTATTCGGGATGAACAATAAGACCTGAATTTGCCACAAATTTTTGACCTTCCCAACTTTCTATGTAACAAAACCCGATTACTTTTTCTCCTTCTAAAGCAATTACTGCATTTCCCTTCCGGATTTTTGTGCGGATGTATTCGGATTTTCTTTTGGCAATTCCCGTGCCTCTATGTATGGCCGCTTCTTCAATCATATTACAAACCGACTGTGCGTATTTTTCATGACTGCTATCAGCCACATTAATAGCAACTTGCATATTTAAAAAATCTAAGGGTGAATATTAAAAAAAATAGAAACTGAAAAAAGACAGAGCACTGAGCCCCGCAAAAATGATTAAACCCCGAAGGGGGGCCTGTTGTTCCTTGGAGAAACAAAAGTATTTTCATAAATATATGTTAGCGTATCTATAGAAAGGTTATTTAATGAAATTGTTTGGCCTATGGCATCCACGGCAGATTGGACAATTTCTTTGTTTATTCCTAAAATCTCGTTTATAATTTTTCTATTATAAAAATTAGATGCTCCTTTTAAGACAGACATATAATCAGAAAAATCAATTCTCGGATTAGTCGCGATATTCCTGTCACTTAATAGCTTTGCAGTTAAGAGCACAAAAATCAATTTAAAAATAGTCTCAGCTTCAAAGTTTTGTCTTTTTGATTTATATGAGTTTTCAATATCAGAAATAAGTTTCCTAATGATATTGTCTATTCGTATGGATGCATCATGATCAAGTGCCACAATTAATCCTGAATCGATAAATAGATCTGGCTGGAATGATAGTGGTTTATCGAAATCAGATTTTTTTCTTATAATATAATTAGGCCCAAGATATTTTTTATTGGATCGTATATAAAATGGCAGTGTTTCTGTTTTTATTTTTTCTACGCTTTTTATTCCATGAGCATTATTATTAAATCTTTCTGTAAAACCATTTTTAATGATGAAGACGTGAGGAGCTCCGAAAGCTCTTAAGTGAGTAGGTGATCTTTGATTATTAACGTCACTAGGTAAATTTATGCTGACGCAAGCCGATTTATAATCAAAAGGTTCTCTTCCAAATGCAGCAATACTTGTTTCTCTGATTACTGGAATTGGTTCAGTGAAATCCGAAAACGGATAATCGTGTAAGATAAAATTTTCTGGATAACCAATTTCAATAAGACTATTTTTTATATCTTCTAGGAATCTATTGTTTGTTTCCATCGCAGATTCATCATTGAAGGCGAGTTCCAAAATTTTATTCACATAAAAATGGCACTTGTTAAATGCTGCTATTATACTCTTTGCAAAAAACCCTTTGAAATTCTTTACCAATTCTTTTTTAAGCTGTGCTATTTTTGCCTCCGGCACTATATCTACAATTATTGACCAGAAGAAATTTGAAGGTGACCTTTTTTTTTATTGAAGAAAGCTGAGAAATACATACTACAAAATATTCACATTGGTATGACTATAGATGGATTATATCGTAATGATATTCCAGAATTAAATCTGGAAGCTTTACGTGAAGCTATAATTAATGCTTTTCTTCACAGAGATTATTATAATCCAGATTTTATCTCAATAGGTATTTTAAAAGATAGAGTTGAACTAAAAAATCCCGGTAATCTTTTCAGCGGGCTTATTATATCCGATATTACTTCACGAAATATTTCTAAAAGAAGAAATGAAGTTATTGCAAATATATTTAATCACGCCCACCTTGGTGAGCGTAAAAGCAGAGGTATTGCTGTTATATTAAGAAAAACCAACACAAAATTGGAACAGTTAGCCGGTATTTTTATCACAACTTTCAAAAGGAAAATCGATTTAATCCCTCATTTAGATGAGGAGGTAAGTAAGGGATTAAATGAGGGTATAAAACCCCACTTAGGGCTTGCTGAAAAACAAGGAAGCCTTATAAATAAAGGATGAAAGTGATATCTCCGTTACTAAATGGAAAAATCTAATTTGTATTTATTGTTGACTTGTAATTTTTTAGAATAAAAAAAAGCCCGTCAAAAGACGGGCTAAATATTATTTTTTCTTTTTAGCTTTTGCTTTAGGTTTGGCACTTGCTTTAGGTTTGGCTTTTGCTTTAGGTGTAGCCTTTGCTTTAGGTGTAGCTTTTGCTTTAGGTGTAGCTTTTGCTTTAGTTACCTTTTTAGGAGCAACTTTTTGAGCTGGAAAGACTGCATCGGCTGCTGTTTTAGACACTTTAAATTTAAGCGCTTTTTTAGCAGGGATTACCATAGTTGCACCTGTGGCCGGATTCCTTCCCATTCTTCTTTTTCTATTTACTACTTTCAATTTTCCTAAACCAGGAAGTACAAAAGATTTTTTTGCTTCCTTGTATGCTAAGGTAGTAAGTTCATTTAAAAAATCACCAGCTAATTTTTTAGTGGTATTTGTTTTTTTGGAAAGGTGTGCGATGATTTCGCCTTTGGTCATTGGTTTTGAAGCCATGATATGAACCTCTATATTAATGTTAATGTTTATTACATAGTTAAAATATATAATAATATTATAAAAACAAACAGATAACTAAAAATCTTTTTAATATTAATTACTCTTTTCCCCCTATTATTATTGAGCCAATCACTAATTATGATATTTCACTAATGCGTTTTATCCTAATTTTATATCGTCTTTTTGTTATTATTACTTTTTTTTATTTGTCTACGTTATAAGTGTTTGTTATATTTTTGTATGAACAAAAATTCACTTTTATTTTTTCTGCTAATATTTTTGTATGCTTTTAGCAACGCATTTTCAAGCACTATATCATTTCCTCAAGACTCATTAAATACAACTGCAATAAAGGATAATAAAGCAATAGTAGACACAATCATCCCGCTGCATTCATCCTTTCTATACTTAAATAGCTACAAGATATCTAATAATCAGATAGAGCAAATTGATTATCGATACACCGGAGACATTTTAAAAAAATCTCCTTTTAACTATACAATTGATTTCGGTTTTATAGGACAGCCCAACATTTCAGCGATTTACGGTGTGGGACAAAACGGTATTAATTTTATGAAGGATGGTATATTAATTAATAATAGGTATTCAAACTTTGCTGATTTGAATAACGTGCAAACAGAAATAATTGATTCAATTGAGATTGTTCCGTATCCGAGAGGATTCCTTTACAGTCCATATAATAACCCGGTCAGTGTAAATATTATTAGCAAGGATTTTGTAACAACCGTTCCTTATTCAAATATTAAATATTATCAAGGTCCTAACGGAGAAGCACTTACCGATGTGTATTTTAATTTAATGCTGTCAAAGAAAATTAATTATTCATTTGATATAACAAACAGGAAAAAAGATGATAGATATTTTAATTCTATTTTCAGTTATTGGCAGGGAACTTTTAAATTAAAATATTTAAAATCAAATAAATTTAATATTGTCGGCACGTATAATATTGAAAAATCAATAGTTGGTTTGAATGGAGGCGTTGATACAGACAGTATCCGTGTTATTACATCAGATATAAACAGCCTACTTTATAATCCTGTTTCTGCACCGGTTAAATTTGTGGATAGGAGTAAAGAATTCAGAACACATAATTTTAATATAAAATTATTAGCTAAATTTTCTAATTCGCTTAAAAGTGATATCTCACTTTATTATAGATTCAGTAACGAAAAAATTGTACAAACTTATAATACACCTCTGCTTAACTCAACGAATAATGAAAAACTATACGGTTTTATATTTAATAATAAATATAAAAATGAAATCTTCAATTTAAATTTCTTAACAGGTTATGAATCAGCCGACATCATTTCAGATTCAACATTAGATAGTATTACAGTCGACAGGTCATTTCAGTCAGCTAATTATTTTGCATCTTTAATTCTATCTAAACAATTTATTAGCGGCACAATTACACCTTCTGTCTTTTATAAATACCTACACTCTACTTCAAATAATATTACTAATAATCGAAGCGGTTTCGGTGCGGATATAATATTTAAAATTAATTATAAGACAAATATTTATTTGGGTTTTTCATCATTTAAAAATGAATTCACAAATAATTACACAAAAAATTTTGAAGCAAGAATTAATTATACCGACAATAAATTTGTAATGAGTGCAGGTGCATTTTTTAGAAAAGATTTTTATCAACCGGTAAACATTTATACAACAAAAATCTTTTTTAAGGAACAGTTGTCATTAAAAGGTTTTTCCGCAAAACTAAATTTTAAGTCGGGTGATTTTTCAATTGAAAATAGAGGTGAAATTTATAACAGTTCATCCGGTACCGGTAGTTTTTTGTGGGTGGTCCCAAAAAATATATTTACTTCCGGTTTGTATTACACTAATTATGTTTTTAAAAATAATATGTTGTTAAAAGTAGGAATTATTTTTACTCATAATGGAGTACGAAAAGTAAGTTATAACAATTCATCTACTGCTACTGTACCGTCATTTAATAGGTTTGACCTACGTCTTTCGGGTATTATTCAGAAGGTTGCAACAATTTATTTTACTTGGGAAAATTTAACCGGCAAACAATATTTTATAGTCCCTTATTACCCTATGCCCGGAAGAAATATCCGCTTTGGTATTTCATGGAAATTATTTAATTAATAATATCTTTTAGAAGATTAAACCATGCTTTTCACGGATAAAAAGAATATTTTCATTTACATTTTGCTTGCCGGTTTGGTTACTGAATTATATTATTTAGCCTTTCTGATATTTAATGATAAAGATATTTCTCTTTATATGTTTATCTATCTTGAAACTTTTTTAATAATGCTTTTATCATTTTACTTTGTTAAAAACTTAAACACAGATATTACGGACGAAGAAAATAAAAAGGTAAATAAACATAATTTTATTTTAAAGTTTTTTTCAAAAGCACTAAAAATTGAAAACCCCGGAAGATTAAAACTACCTCTTACAATAATATTTTTAGGGCTTTTATTCAGGTTAACACTTTTCCCTACTTCGCCGACAACTTCAAATGATGTTTACAGGTATTTGTGGGAGGGAAAAGTTTTAGCTACAGGACATAATCCCTTTACAAAGGCTCCTAATGATACATCATTAATTCCTTTAAGGGACGAAGTATATAATAAAGTTACTTTTAAAGAAGTTTCTGCTATTTATCCGCCGGTCTCTCAGTTGGCATTTGTAGCAGGTTATTATATTAAAAAAAATAGTGTGACGGCTTTAAAATTAATATACCTGTTGTCCGAATTAATAACACTTCTTGTCTTGTTAAAACTGCTCTATTTAAAAAAGAAAAATTTAAATTATATAATTTTGTATGCGTGGCTTCCTTTAAGTATTATGGAATATTTTATAAATGCCCATTTAGATTCTATCGGCATAATGTTTATGATGCTGTTCATCTACTTTATGGAAAAAGAAAAACATATTTTATCTTCAGTTACATTTTCACTATCAATATTATCCAAACTATATCCTATAGTTTTATTTCCCCTCATTATTAAAAAACTCGGACTTAAAAAAACTATTATTTTTTCTTTGATTACAGTAGTACTTGTAACAACTTTTTATTTACCTTTTCTTAACTGGGACTTTACTACTTTTACCGCATTAAGCAACTACCTGTCAAACTGGGAATTCAATGGTCCGGTTTACAATATGTTAAAATATTTTTTGAATGATGGAAATCTTATAAGACTTATCAGCGGGTCGGCGTTTGTTATAACTACAGGAATAATAGCATATAAATATAAAAACTTTACAAAAGCAGCTTATGCTGTTTTCATTGCTTTGATAGTTTTCAGTACAACTCTTTATCCTTGGTATTTGGGATGGATAGCAGCGTTAAATCCTGTAACGGCATTTTATTCTGTAACAAGTTTATTGTTTACAAGTAATTTTACAAACTTCACACCTCTTGCGCCTGTCTGGAAGGAATATCTTGTAGTTTTATTAATACAATATGTACCTTTTTTCATACTTTTAGTTTTAGATATTTTCCGGTTAAAAAATAAAAAAAAGGAAACTAAAAAATCATTATCGGTAAATTTTTAAAGACTTAGTTTTTCTTTGAATTTGATAGCTTGTCTTCTCGATACTTCAATCTTGTGATCGCCTTTTAATTTTACTAATAAACCACCGTTTAACCAGGGTTCAATATTTAATATCCATTTCAGATTTATAATATGTTTTCTGTTAGCTCTGAAAAATGTTTTGCTGTCCAATCTTTCATCAAGATAATTTAATGTTCTTAAAATAAGGGGTTTGTTGTTATCAAAAAAAAGTCTAACATAATTACCTTCTGATTCAAACAACCTGATTGTAGCTAATTTAACGAACCAGCATCGCTCACCATCTTTAACAAATATTTGGTCTTCTTCTCTTAACACATTTGAAAGTTCACTTAGCATTTCTTCCTGATTACGCAGGATAACTTTATTAATTGTTTCTTCCAGCCTTTGAGGTTCAATTGGTTTTAAAAGGTAATCAAGTGCATTGTATTCAAACGCTTTTAAAGCATACTCATCATAAGCAGTAGTAAAAATAACGGTAGGAACAGTATCTAAACTTTCAAGAAGTTCGAAACCGTTTTTACCCGGCATTTGTATATCTAAAAAAATCAGGTCCGGTTTTAATTCCTCAATTTTTTTTATTGCATCGTCAGCATTTTTTGCTTCTGCGATTATGTTTATCTCTTTATGTTGTGTTAATAATCTGCGCAGCTCAACACGTGCCAAACGTTCATCATCAATTATAATAGCTTTCATTTTTATCTCCTTCAATTGGAATTACTATTTTTGCTAAGACAATATCATTAGTCTCATTTTCAATTGTAAATTTTGCTTTCTCACCGTAAATAAGATTCAGCCTATGTTTAGTGTTATTAATTCCGAATCCTTTAGCTTTTTTTAAAGCTTCATTTTCAAAACTTCCGGTGTTTCTAATTTCAATAATTAAATGTGTGTTAGTTAAGTTTGTACTAATATAGATTTCCCCTCCTTGTTCCCTAGTAGATAGCCCATGCTTAATACCATTTTCAACAAGTGTTTGAATCATCATAGGGGGAATCTCCACCTGCTTTGAAGCCTCATCTACTTCTATTTTATATTTAAGTCTTTCTTCAAAACGGATTGATTCTAACTTTAGATAATCCGTTACTGTCAATAACTCATCGGATAAACTTACCGTTTCGATGTGTCCCTTCTTCAAAGAATATCTTAAAATATTTGAAAGATAAGTTACCGCAGTTTGTGCACTTTCGGGGTTTTCATTTATTAATGCTCTTATGCTGTTTAGAGCATTAAAAATAAAATGCGGGTTTAATTGTGACTTTAAAGTTTTTAGTTCATAATCTTTTACGGCAGCTTCCCATATAAGTGCTTCAACTTCAACCGCTTTATAGTTTTCAAAGAAATGAAACGAGAAATAAAACAGTTCCCAAACTAAAATTATTCCTATAAGATTGAATAAACCCCAAATAACCGAACCGGCTTGTATTTTATTAATATGGATAAATCCTATATTATAAAAAACAATAAATATGATGATATATAATATTGCACCTAAAATAAAAGACGACAATATAATTCTAGGGATTATTTTTTTAAGAGAAAGCTTTAACCATCTTTTTTTAATGGTGTAAGATCTGAAAATATGGGTTACGCTAATACCAACAAACAACAGATATAATGTTGTGGTAACTCTTTGCCAAGTAAAATGCCCAAATAAAGACATTATACTGATATTAAAAATGGCAAAAATTGACCACCCGATTATTTGGCTGGCCCAATAAACTTTATTACGTGAATGTTTGGTCTTAAATGTAAAACTATTTTTTGTCGGGTTTGTATTATTTATGTCAGGCTTATTTTTCATAAAGATAATTCGTTCTCTTTTCTTTCAAATCAATATAAACTTTTCACGTTTATTCATCAAAATAAATATTTATTTAGTTAGAGATGAAATGTACCTTAGATGTTATTTACCGATTGAATTTATTTTGTAAACGGTAATAGAAGATGATGAAAGGAAAATTGACGTGTTAAATGAAGTATGAGTTAAAATAAAAAGCTCTGCAAATTTTTACAGAGCCTAAATTATAAATTCAAAATTTAAAGATTTATGATATCGCTATAAATTATGTAAACCATTAAAAGAAGTAGGATTGCAAAACCTGCATTTTGAATTGCTATTTTTACTTTTATAGGTATTTCCTTTTTAAATATTCCTTCTATTAAAATAATTACCAAATGTCCTCCGTCTAAAACCGGGAACGGTATTATGTTTAATATTGCCAAACTTAAACTTAGTAAAGCTAAAAACATTAGAAATCTGGAAATACCGTCTTGAGCAGATTTAGCCGCAATCTGTGCAATTTTTACAGGACCACCAAAAACTTTACCAAATGACACATCCCCGTTTATAACTTTGCCGAACATATTAAAAGTAAGGTCGGTTACTCTTACAATATCCAACCAGCCTTGATAAAATGAAGAAAAGAATCCATAAGTCTCAAAATCAACCGGACCTGTAAATGCTTGTGCAATTTGAATACCGATCATTCCGTCACTGCCGGGTGTTACAGCAAGACTTAAAGTATCTTTATCGCGTTGTATGACCAACGGTAAAGAAACATCTTTGTTGGATGAAATAATCTTTATCATTTGTTTTCGGCTGTAAAGTTCCACACCGTTAAGTTTTAAAAATATATCACCTGCTTTTAAGCCGACTTTCTCTGCCGGTGAATTGGCTAATACAGCAGCTATAGCAGGTTTAACTCCTGAGGGAATTAAGAATAAATTGTTTTCTTCAGAAGAAGGTATTTTTGAGCGAGGTGCTTTTAATTGAATTGTTTTCCCGTTTCTTTCAACTTTAAAATTAACATCAATTCCTGCTGTATTAATAAAAATTTGATTACGAAGCTCACCCCAGTTATTTACAGGCTTTTTGTTAACGGCAAGTATCTTATCATTTTTCAAAAACCCAAGTGAATCGGCAGGAGAATTAGGCACAACATAACCGATGGAAGTAGTTTCTATTATTTGTTTTCCTTTAAAGAAATTTGTTCCCCAGAATATCACAAGAGTTAAAAGCAGGTTCATTAAAACACCGGCGGTAATTACAACTACTTTTTGATATGTTGGTCTTGCTCTAAATTCGTAGGGTTTTGGTTCTTCGTTTGCAAATTTTGTATCAAAACTTTCGTCTACCATTCCAGCGATTTTAACATAACCGCCCAGGGGTAAAAGACAGAGCTTGTAATCGGTATTACCTTTTCCGTCAAAATCTTTTTCGAGATCACCAAAAGTAAAACCGGTAAGTTTGTTCCACCCAAACAATCTTTTTCCAAATCCTAAAGCAAATACATCAACTCTCATTCCAAATGATTTAGCAGCAATGAAATGCCCGAACTCGTGAATAAACACCAAAACGCCAATCGTTATTATAAAATAAATTACATAATCCATCTAATTATTTTTCTCCTATCTCTATTTCTTTTTTATTTAAAACTTTAATTATTCAATCCCAAACAACAAGGTATCATTCGTCATTTGTTAATAGCTAATTTATTTAGGCTTCTAAATTCAAAACATAATCCCTTGTTAACCTGTCGCATTCAAAAATTGTTTCAATATCGGGTGTTGAATGGTTTTCAAATTTATTAAGTGCTTTTTCAACAAGTATAGGAATATCAGAAAATTTCATTTCTTCCTTTAAAAATCTGTTTACCGCAACTTCATTCGCTGCATTTAAAATACACGGTGCTGTTCCGCCATCAGCCAAAACCTGAAATGCTAATCCTAAACAAGTGTACTTTTCATAATCCGGTTTATAAAAAGTCAGTTGATTTAATTTTGGAAAATCCGTTCTTTCCATATCATTCTTAAAACGTTTGGGATATGTTAGAGCAAACTGAATCGGCAAACGCATATCCGGGTATCCCAACTGTGCTTTAATTGAACCGTCTACAAACTGAATCATAGAATGAATGATGGACTGCGGATGAATTAAAACATCAACATTCTCTGCCTTAAATCCAAACATCCACCTTGCTTCAATAACTTCAAGTCCCTTATTCATCATTGTTGCAGAGTCAATAGTAATTTTATTTCCCATGTTCCAATTAGGGTGATTTAGTGCTTCTTTAACCGTAACTGATGAAAATTTTTCTTTGTCCGTATTTAAAAAGGGACCACCTGAAGCAGTAATAATCAGTTTTTCAACCTGGTCTTTTTTCTCACCAACTAAACATTGAAAAATCGCACTATGTTCAGAATCAACAGGAATAATTTCAGCATTGTATTCCTGTGCTAAACGAGTAACCAATTCTCCGGCAACAACTAAAGTCTCTTTATTTGCAAGAGCAATTCTTTTCCCTCTTTTAATGGCTTCAATTGTGGGTGCCAAACCCGAGAAACCAACTACCGCACCGAGCAGAATATCATAATCCAATTGTGATGCTATTTTACATAAAGCATCTTTACCTGAAAGCACATTGCAATTTTCTCTTAGATTACTCCTTAATTCCCCGGCTTTATTTTCATCAACAACCACAACTGTTTGCGGATGAAATTCTTCAATTTGTTTTTGAAGGAGCTCAATATTTTTGTTTACAGTTAAAACGGATACAGAAAATTCTTCGGGGAAATTTCTTATAACATTTAGGGAGTTTACACCGATTGACCCCGTTGAACCTAATAATAAAATCTTTTTCATAAATAAAATAAATTGACATTTAATTTAAAGATGTATGACTTCGCAATCAATGTAAATATGAATGTGATAAGCGGACTGTATTAAAGAGAAAGGGCAATTTCTTGAGTTGCCCTTTAAATTACGTAGACTATTTAATTAATAGAATTCCCGGAATCTTGTCCAAAAGGAATGGCAAAGCCAAAATTCCGGAAATTCATTTACTGTTTTATTACTTAAGTAAAATCATTTTCTTTGACAGCACAAACTTATTTCCGTTTTCAGCATTTGCAATAAGTCTATAGAAATAAACACCGCTGCTTGTTCTTACTCCACTGCTGTTTAACCCGTTCCATGTTACTTTTTGAATACCTGCCGGTAATTCTTCATTTACTATTTCATTTACCTTTCGTCCCAGTGCGTCATAAATAATAAGACTTACATTAGATTTAACCGGCAAAGAAAAGTTAATTGTAGTTGTTGGGTTAAACGGATTCGGATAATTCTGCGAAAGAGAATAATCATCCGGTATTAAAGATGTATTTGTTTCAATACCTACAACTATATCCGCAAGCGGAGCAGTCCAAATTCCTCTTCCGTGGGTTGCTACAATTACCTGACCGTCAAAAGCAAGCATTTCCCAAACGGCAACAGCGGGGAAGCCGTTATTTGCATAATGCCAGGTTGCACCTGCATCCCTTGATTCAAATATTCCTATTTCGGTACCTGCCCAAATTATACTTGCATTTGTAGGCATAACAAGCAAGCTGTAAACAGCCACATCGGGGAAACCGTTTGAGCTTGTTGTGTTGGAACCGAAGCCGGAAAGCTCCGACCAAGTTTGACCTAAATCAGTTGTCATTATTATTTTAGGTTTATTTGCATTTGAGAAAAGAACATAAGCCGTATTAGGGTCAGTCGGATGAGTAGCTAAGCCCGAAATAGGTGCATTAGGCGCTATGTTTGGAATTTGTGTCTGACTAAAAGTATGCCCACTGTCAGTTGAAACATAGAACGGAAAACCGGTTGTTAAAGCTCTGCCCGCCCAAATAATTGAAGGATCGGCAAGAGAGAATTTTATTTGTGTTGCTGAGCTTTTGCCATTCCAACCAGGTTTATTACTCATCGGAATTACCGCCCACGTGTCACCAAAATTTTCCGATCTGAAAATTGCTGTTTTGCCTACAACAAATATTCTATCAGGTGCTAATTTTGATTTTGCAATTCTTGTTAAAAAAGGTGCAGTTACGCTTCCCTTTGAAAATCCGCCTATAGAAGTCCAACTGCCACCTCCGTTTGTTGATTTGTATATATCATTAAATTGAGAGGATTCCAACAATTGTTTTGGATCTCTATAATTCCAAGCCGCTTCAAAACCATCTCCACCTGGTGTTGATGACCAAGCACTACTGGCTGTAGGATTAATGCCGGATAACCAGCTTCCGTTATCCTGTGTTCCCCCGATATATTTGTTATTATGAGGCATTTTGTCAACACCGTAAAATTGTGTTGTGTTATAACCGTTCAAAGTCTTGATAAATGATGAACCTTTATTATCAGAATAAGTAACTCCGCCGTCGTTACCGTCAAGTAACCTAAAGCTTTGTGTAGCGGTGTTAGTTTTTACTATTGTCAAATTATGGTGATCGGGATGAACTAAAGACCAGGGATTCGGTCCGGGACCGAATTCTGCATAAGCATCCGTTATAACAGTTGTAGTAATATTTTTTTGTGTGACGGTTCCCCAATTAATTACAATTTTTGATGTAGGCAGATTATTAGGATCAAACGTTGCACCGTTTGGTAATTCCGGCCACATTGTAAAAATACTTTTATATTGTATTCCTCCATTAACCGCAATATTTGCATCGGGTGTTGAAGAATAAGGGACAGCACTAATAAAAGTATATTCTCTACCAATACCACCTGGCGCATTATTCCTATCAAAAAGATTCCAAGATCCATCATCTTGTTCATCTCTAAAAGATACCATTAATTGTTTATTATTATCCGTATCCCAAACTTCAAAAGGTACATCAACATAATCTTTGTAAGTATAATTGGTTGCGGGTTGACCAGATCCTCCGGGTGTTGTAAATCTATATGCCTTTTGTGACATTCCGGGTCCAAATCTTATTTCAACGGAACTATAATCAGAATCAACAACATTAATTGCCCCTGCAAAATCCGATCCTAAATATATTTGAGAGTTTACTAAAATTAAAAATGAAGAAGTATTTATTTCATCAACTTTTAAAATTTGCGGAGAAGAAGTTGAAGTGCCTGTACCAATAGTTAATTTCATTATATTAACACCGGCTACATAAACTGTAGTGGCATCGTAAGGATCAACTGCAATAGCATTATCGTACCAGCCCTGTCCACCAAGCCAGTCTTTATTACCGCCGGGATCTACCGAAGGATACCAAGTAGCACCACCATCATCAGAAACATAAAGGGTTACAGTCCCATCAGCAAGATCCGTAGAAGCATATATTTTTGATGTATCCGTAGGTGCAACAGCAATTTCCATCCTTGCAACTCCAATAATTCCGGAAGAAGAACTAACCCAGGAATTGCCGCCGTTAAATGATTTTACTATACCGACTCTGTTTACGGAGGCATATTGAGTGTTAAAATTACCCGGGTTTGCCACTAAATCTTCAACCCTACTGTTTGAGTTGTATTTTTTAGTCCAGCTATTACCACCGTCGGTAGTCATCCATATTCCCGAAGTTACGTTTGTACCCTTCCAGCCTACACTTGTAGATACAACTACTATATCAGGATTGCTTGGGTTAATTATTAAACGAGTTACGTTTTGAAAATTTAAGTTTGCCGTACTTGGAAGTTGTGTCCAGGTAGCACCTCTGTCGGTGGTTTTCCAGATGCCGCTGCCCATAATTTGATCTAAATTAGCGAACCCTTCGCCTGTGCCCAGATACATAATATCGTGATTAGATTCAGACATAACCAAAACGCTTGTCGCTAAATTTGGAAGAGATGCCGTTAAATTAGTCCAGGATGCACCTGCATCAGTAGTTTTCCAAACACCTCCGCCGACTGAGCCTACATACCAGGTGTTAAAAGTTGCATCGTCGGGGTCAACAACTATTGAGCGTGTCCTACCGCTTACGTTACCGGGACCTCTTTCGGTCCAATTAACAACATTTGTTTTTGCTAATTTACTTAAACCTGCTGTTGAATTAAGATTTGTTGCTTTCAACAGTTCTTTAATTCTGTAATTAGCAGGGTAATCCGGTCTGTCTTCGCCAAATCCCTTTCTTATATCGTTCATGTATTTGGCGAATAGGTCAGGACTGTCTTTCTTCAGTTTGTTTATTTGAGCAACCGGCTGTATGTCGTCATAGTTTATAGTTTGTTTTAAATTTTTGTTTTGGAATAAATCAGTATAGGAGAAAAAGACAACAGCAATTATTAAAAACAAAGATAATCCCAACAGGTTTTTCTTTTGTAGAAAATGTTTCATACGTTGACCCCGTATATTAGTTGATAAAAAATTAAAATGAATTATTATTTTTTGTTCCAGTTAAAGGTAATTTTTTGTTTTTCTTTAAATCATAAATATAACCAAGTAATTTCAAATTCTTTTTAGGGTCCACGGTAATTATACCCGGTCTTTTTAAAACTCTTAATTGTATATTGTTAATCCATTCAATTTTATCGCTTCTGCTGTTATCTTCAAAAACAACTTTATTATTATTTAAATCGTAAATAAAAAATTTCGATTGTGGAGTTGAGTTATCAGTTGTTTGTTCTTCGGTTTTGTAAGATACAACAAATGCAGAATCCGGTGAAAACATATAATTTATATTATCGGAATATTTTTCTTCGGCTATTTTTTTGTAAGATGCTTTTTGATTTTCGGTTTTATAACCGTCATTGTAATTGGAACAAGAAGAGATGAAAATTGTTATTAAGAATATAAATATTGGGAAAATAGAGTGTTTGTTCTTTTGCATTACTTATACTCAATTTTTTTTATTGAAGAAGTGATAGAATCAATTAAGATATATTAATAAATTTGCTTTATTTTCTTTTAATATGCAAGTTAAATCCTTATCTTTTTTAAAGAATAGGACAAAAACTCCTTTATAAAATATCTTTATTATTTTGTTAATATGATTAAAAAAATATCCTTACTTATTTTAATTTTCATTATTACCGGAAATGCTCAAATAAAATATAATACCAATAATCTATATTTGTTGGGACAGTCATATTTGCGAGGTGCACGGTATAAAGACGCAAAAGATATATTTGAAAAAATATATAAACAGCAACCCGGTAATTACCAGTATTTTAACTCTTTAAACCAAGCGTACCTTCAATTAAAAATGTATAAAGAATCTGTGGGCTTAATCAATAAAAAGTTACAAAAAACTCCTAATGATATTAACCTTTACGGAATGCTTGGTTCGACTTACTACTTATCGGGAGACGAGAAAAAAGCATTTTCGGTTTGGGATGAATCATTAAAAAAATTAAAACCAAACTATGTTAACTATAGAATAATTGCCAATAACGCCATTGAAAGAAGGGCTTTTGATAAAGCGATAGAATACCTCCAAGAAGGAAAAAAAATATCAAAGGATTCCAAGTATTTTTCTTTTGATTTAGCTAATCTTTACACTCTTACTATGCAGTTTGAAAATGCTGCGAAAGAATACAGCACAATTCTGGCAAATAATCCCAATCAATTAAGATTTGTCGAATCTAAAATCCTCAGTTATATTGATAAGCCTGATGCATTAAGTGCTACAATTAAAGTGGTAAAAAATTGGGATGAGAATAGAAATATCGGGTTTTCATTTCTGCTTGCAAAACTTTATCAAGTGAATAATCAAGATGAAAAAGCTTTAAAAGAATATCTGAAAATTGAGAAGAAACAAAACTCCAAAGGGAGACAATTAATCATTTTTGCAAATACCCTTTTAACTGAGAATAAATATTCTTTGGCTTCAAAGGTTTACAACAAAATTATCAGTAATTATAAAAACTCACCGTATATTTCATCGGCAAAATTGGGTTACACAAAATCTTTGGGGGCTGAACTTTGGAAGAAGGTAGAAAAGTCTATCCCTGCCTGGAAACCGTATTACAAGATAAAGAATAATTATCCGGAAGAAACCGAAGATGTGATTTCCGCATATAAGCAGTTAATAAAGAATTACAAATTATCGGAAGTCGGGGCGGAAGCTTTTTTTAGAATAGGTAAGATAAATCTTACAATTAAAAAAAACTTTGCTGAAGCGATTTCTAATTTTTCAAACATAATTACAAATTATCCTTCTTCCAGATTTTTATCTGATGCTTTTGAATTAAGAGGACTTGCGTATATTGAAAAAGGAAAACTTGGAAAAGCTTATTCTGATTTTGACTTAATGACAAAAGACAGAAGGATATCAAATCAAATGAAAAGTGCTGCCAGATTAAACCTGGCAAAAATAAATTTTTATAATGGAAATTTTAATAAAGCATCCGACTTATTGAAACAAGTTATCAAAAATAAAAAAGACAAATCAACAAACAATGCATTGCAGTTATCTTTGCTCCTAAATACTACTAAGAGTGATTCCGTACATTTATTAAAATTTGCCGAGGCAGATCTTTTAATTAATCAAAATAATTTTGATTCGGCATATTCATTACTTAAAAAAATATACACCGATAAAAGTACTTTCTTTGTTCTAAAATCGGTAGCAAAATTCAGATATGCTCAAATTGAAGTTACATTAGACAGTTTATCAAATTCACTCATTACGCTATCAGAAATAATAAAAGATAAAAAGCGGAACATTTTTGCTGATAAAGCGTTATTTTTGAAAGGTAAAGTATATCAATTTGGCTTGAATAATAATAATGATGCTGTTAAAATGTATCAGGGATTGTTGGTAGAATTTCCAAACTCCATTTATGTTGACGAAGCAAGGAAAGCAATAATAAATTTAAAAAATAAGTGAAAAAGATGAGTAAAAAAGAAAATCAAAAGATTGTTAAATGTTCATTTTGCGGAAGAAGCGGGAACGAAGTAGGCAGTATGATTGCCGGGCCGGATGTTTATATTTGCGATGTTTGCGTTGGCAGCAGTGTGGACATATTAAAAAATAATTTAGCCGCATACAATAATTCAAATTCAAACCTGGCTAAAATTCAAAAACCGGAGTTCATCAAAAATTCATTGGATGAGTATGTTATCGGGCAAGAAAGGGCAAAAAAGACTTTGGCGGTTGCGGTTTACAATCATTATAAAAGAATCAGTAAAAAGAATTCCTTTTTTGAGTTGGACGATGTTGAAATAGAGAAGAGCAACATTATGATGATTGGACCTACCGGTGTAGGAAAAACCCTGCTTGCCAAAACACTCGCAAGAATACTTGATGTCCCTTTCGCCATAGCTGATGCGACAACATTAACTGAAGCAGGTTATGTAGGTGATGATGTTGAAACAGTACTCGTTCATCTGCTTCAGGCGGCTGACTACAATCTTGAAAACGCGCAAAAGGGAATTGTTTATATAGATGAAATTGACAAGATAGCACGCAAGAGTGAAAGTACATCAATTACAAGAGATGTTTCCGGCGAAGGAGTTCAGCAGGCACTATTAAAAATACTTGAAGGCACTGTTGCCGGTGTGCCTCCGAAAGGTGGGAGAAAACATCCCGAGCAAAGCCTAATAAATATAGATACAAAAAACGTATTGTTTATTCTCGGAGGTGCTTTTGCAGGAATTGATAAAATAATTGCCGCTCGATTAAATAAAAACAAAATGGGCTTTTCTGCTGACGTAAAAAAAATAAATGCGAGCGATGATTATTTAATTGAACAAACCTTGCCCGAGGATCTGCTTCGCTTCGGCTTAATTCCCGAATTGATCGGCAGGATCCCGGTTGTTGCACCATTACAGTCGCTCTCACAAGAAGCCCTAAAAAATATTTTGATAAAACCAAAGAATGCGATTTTGAAACAATACAAAAAACTTCTGCTTATGGACGGTGTTGAGCTTGAATTCGATCCTTACTCAATTGATTCAATAGTTAAAAAAGCAATGATTCGCAAAACCGGCGCCCGTGCGTTACGATCAATAGTTGAAGAATTTATGCTTGATATTATGTATGAATTACCGAAGAAAACAAAGGTAGAAAAGTGCATAATAACAAAGGATGTTGTTGAAAAAGGAGCGGAACCGATTTTTATTGAACGGGATAGGAAGTCGGCTTAAAAAATTAATTGATTATTCTTTAATTATTAAATCTTATCAAGATAAAGAATAAGTAACATTTTTGTTATCGACATCAAATAATGATTGAGTCGGTTGGTAATTTGAAATATCAAGTTTTTTACCATCATTTATCAAATTATGCATTTCAATAATTTGATTATTGCTGATTGATTCATCTATAAAACGAAATACCGAAGAGCTTACATAATCCAGCCTGTTTTCTATACTTATCCATTTACGTAGTAACTTTTCGGATACTAAACCGGTTGTATTTGAACCTGCGAAAATATCTACAACTAAATCACCTTCATCAGTTAACATTTTTATAAAAAACTTGGGCAATTTTTCGGGAAATCTTGCCGGATGAGTTTTAATATTTGCTGCTTTACATCTTCTAAAATATAAACTATTTGATTCACTATTTGGTATGTTAAGTAAATTTGAAGGAATTGCGCCACCATTATTTATACTGAAATTTTTTCCAATATTATGTCCGGAAGGACGTAATTTCGGTTTATAAAATTTTGAGGGAGATTTAATAAGTTTTTTCATACGTTCACTATAAGGAACCAATACCTTAGACACATCTGATTTAGGATTTTCAGTTTTACTTAACCACCACACAGTATTGACTGAATCTTTCGTTCTTATTTTTCTTTTGTTAACCCATTCAATTGGACTCGGCAGTTTAGAAGGGTTGTACCAATAAAATTCTTCTGCAAGATTAAAACCTATTTCATCACATAACTTTAAAAGTAACCTGAAATTATAAAGACTTCTTATTGGAACTCCTTTTTGATAAACACCACCAAGATCAATAACAAAACTTCCATCGGGTGTGAGTTTTTTATATACTAATTTTGCAAACGTTAAAAGCCAATCAATATATTCAAATTGTTCTTTATTGCCATACTCTTTTTTTCTCAAAAGGGGAAATGGAGGACTTGTTATAACAAGATTTATTTCATTATCAGTTAAATCATTTAAAACTTGTAGGGAGTCGTCATTTATCATGAAACCCATTCTTGTTTTATAACTATATTTAAAAATTTTATCCATAGTTGATGTTACTTATAGTCTGTAGACTCATAGTATACAATAAAATATGTTTATAATATGAAAAATACAAATAAAAAAGCAAGAATCATATTAGCCGATAATATAAAAAGATTACGGAAAAAAAGAGGACTAACTCAAGAAAACCTTTCTTTTTTATCCGGATTACATCGTACGTATATAAGTTCGGTAGAGAGATCCGAAAGAAATATTTCTATTGACGCAATAGAAAAAATATCAAAAGCTCTTAAAATTCCTCTCCATAAATTATTGGAAGACTTATGAAAAAATCTAAAGACTTTAACAAAATGAAAAAATTATTGCCGTATATTATGGAATATCAAGAATTAGCTAGTAAGAATGGTATATATGATATTTTCCAGGATAATGGAGGAAAAATTTTACAAGTTCTTTTAATAACAGGATTAAAAGTTTTGCCAGGAAGAGAGGGCAATGATGCAATTGATAAAAATGGAATTGAATATGAACTCAAATCTCTAAACATAAAATTAACAAAAAGTTTTTCAACCCATCATCATATGAACCCCAAAATTATTAAAAAACATAAAAAAGTAAATTAATTGTTTGCAATTTATGAAGGAATTGAAATTAAAAAGATCTATAAGTTTACACCAAAAAAATTAAATCCCTTCTACGATAAATGGGAAAAGAAATGGAAAGCTGACGGAAATCAGGATATTAATAATCCCAAAATACCATTAACTTACGTTGAAAAAAATGGTGAACTGATTTTTGATAATTCTAAAACACCGTTAATTTAATTAACATATTATTTGATAACCCTAAATGCTAAAAAAATTTTTAATATTATTCCTCTTTGTCCCGTCTTTATTTGCTCAATCAAAGATTTTAATAAACATGGATATGAGCCAAACCGATCATTTAAAAGCATACGGAATAACATACAATGCTTTGGTAAAAGGACTAAAAGCAGACTGGCTTTTAAATTATGAGGGCGGTTCTTTCCTAATTGATTATACCCAGCAGCTTGCAGACGAATGCAGAATAGAAGGTGTCTCATTCAGTTTATTAGATGCCGTACAGACGGCGGAAACATATTCCGTAGTTCAAAACAAAGATAACAATATGAATGTTGTAAGATTGGAAAAAGCACCGCGGATTGCCATTTATGTTCCCCCGGGTTTTCAACCCTGGGACGATGCTGTAACCATGGCTCTTGAATATGCAGGAATCCCATATACAAAAATATGGAATGATGAAATACTGCGCGGTGATTTGTCTAAGTATGATTGGGTTCATCTTCACCACGAAGATTTTACCGGGCAGTATGGAAAATTTTACGCAAGCTTCAGTAATGCACAATGGTATATTGATAATCAAATATTATACGAAAACGATGCAAAGAAAAACGGGTTCAAAAAAGTTTCCGTTATGATGAAAAAAGTTGCTGAAGTTTTAAAAATTTATATAGGTAACGGTGGTTTCCTTTTTGCAATGGGTTCTGCAGCCGACACTTTTGATATTGCACTTGCTGCACAAAATGTTGATATCGTTGCCAGCATGTACGACGGCGATGCGGCTGACCCGGATGCACAGAGCAAGTTGGATTTTAACAACACTTTGGCGTTTACAAATTTCAAATTGGAAAAGAATCCCTATGTTTATGAGTATAGCAATATTGACATCCAACCAATAGAAATCGGTAGCGAAGAAAACGATTACTTTACACTTTTTGATTTTTCCGCTAAGTACGATCCGGTGCCTACTATGTTAACTCAAGATCACGTAAATGTAATACACGGATTTATGGGACAGACAACTATGTTCAGGAAAGAGACAATAAAAAAATCTGTAATTATCTTAGCCGAAAGGGAAGGAACCGACCAGGTGAAATACATTCACGGGAATTTCGGAAGAGGAACATTTACTTTTTACGGCGGGCACGATCCCGAAGATTATCGTCACTTTGTAAGCGATCCACCAACAGATTTATCTTTGTACAAAAATTCTCCGGGTTACAGACTAATATTAAATAACGTTCTTTTTCCGGCAGCAAAAAAGAAAAAACAAAAAACGTAGAAGATTGTATGGCTGAATGATTGGATGTATGTATGAATGTTTTTTTTTCACATTCAACCATTCATCCATACTTCATAAAATATTGAAGGAATTATTAAAATAATGAAACACATTACAATTAAGAATACAAACCAACAAATCCCCGTGGGTAAAATTGTCTGCGTTGGAAGAAACTATAGCGAACACGCAAAAGAATTGGGAAACGAAGTACCGGAAAAACCCTTGGTATTTTTAAAACCTGCTTCTGCATTAATTTTTTCGGGTGATAAAATTAGATACCCGTCTTTCTCAAATGAAATGCACCACGAAGTTGAACTGGTTTTGTTGGTTGGAAAAAAGATAAAAGATGCAAATCTTAAAGAAGCCGAAGATGCCATTGAAGCCTACGGAGTAGGTTTGGATATGACTTTGCGAGATATACAAACAAAATTAAAAGAGAAAGGTCATCCGTGGACAATTGCAAAAGGCTTTGACACATCTGCTGTTGTCTCTGATTTTATTTCAAAAAAAGAGTACACTTTAACATTGAATGAAAGAATTATTTTAAGTGTTAACGGTGTAAAAAGACAGGACGATTTATTAAATAAAATGATATTCTCTCCTGCCGAAATAGTTGAATATATATCTTCCTTAATGACACTTGAAGAAGGTGATCTGATTTATACAGGAACACCCGCAGGTGTTGGTAAAGTTATACCCGAAGATAAAATACATGCAGAAATTGAAGGACTAGTTTTTCTTGATTGCTCCGTTGAATAGTTTTCTTACCCTAAGAAATTTTTAATCATACTACTTAGTTGTTCAAACTCAATCAAAAATGCATCGTGTCCGTGCGGTGAAATTATTTCTTCATATTTTGATTTTGGAATTAATTTTGAAATTTCCTTTTGATCTCTTGGATGGTAAAGAATATCTGTTGATATACCAATATTCAAAACCTCAGCTTTAATACTTCCAAGCACTTCTTTAAAGTTGCCTCGATTAAAACTTATATTGTGCAAATCCATCGCATAAGTCAGGTAAAGATAGCTGTTCGTATCAAATCGGTTTACCAATTTTTCCCCCTGGTAATCGAGATATTTTTCAATTTCAAACTGGTTATACTTGTCAAAATAATTTTCATTTTTTCTTTTTCTCTCAAATTTTTGCTGAAAAGAAATATCACTTCTATAGCTTATCATAGCTATCTCTCTTGCCAATTCCAAACCGTAAGCCGGCTGTTCAATATAATTACCCCCATTCCATTTATGATCTTTGGTTATGGCTTCACGCTGTACTTTATTCAAAGCAATATTCCATGCTGAATGTTTGGCAGTTGTAGCAATGGGAATTAATGTTTCGATAAATTCCGGGTACATAACACCCCATTCCAGTACCTGCATTCCACCAAGTGAGCCACCGGCTACGGAAATAAGTTTTTTTACGCCGAGTTCTTTTAACAATTTATACTGAACTCTGACCATATCTCTCACGGTAATTACAGGAAAATCAAAATTATATTTAGCTCCTGTATATGGATTAATATCTGACGGACCCGTAGTACCGTAACAACTACCAAGTATATTGGAACTGACAATAAAATATTTGTTTGTATCAAAGGTTTTTCCCGGACCAATTAAGTCGTTCCACCAGCCTGCTTTCCCGATGTACATTTCATTATACCTGTGTAAAAATTCTTTTTCTTTTGAATTTTTTACTTCACTTTCTGAAACAATACCGGCAGCGTGTGAATTACCGGTTAAGGCGTGACAAATTAAGAGTGCATTAGTACCGTCACTGTTTAAATTACCGTACGTTTGATACGCAACCCTTACCGGAAATAATTCATCACCGGATTCAAGTATCAGGGGATTATCTTTATCATATAATTCTAAAAAGTTTGTCATATAATTAAACAATTCTGTATCAATAGTTAAACTTGAACCACTGTATTGGTTTTATTCGTTTCAACCGGTTTTAAATGATTACCAGTTGAAATTATTGTTTTAATTTTACCCTCAACTACAATGGGTCTTTTTAATGTATCAAGTACAGGGCAATTTTTTTCAACAACCTCAATCAGTTTCCTAATCTCAGAATCTTTTGCATTGCTTGTGATAGTAGTTTTATATGATACCTTTTGCAAGCCCGGATTTACATCTGAATCCAAACCAAAAAATCCTTTTAAATCCAGGGTACCAATAACATCAACTTTTACGGAATCAACAGGAATTCCAAGAACAGCTGAATAAGCACTATAAATAATTTCCTGGCAAGTTCCGAGAGCTGCCAGTACTAATTCTACAGGATTGGGAGCGGTATTATCTCCTCCAAGCGATTCCGGTTCATCAATATCAATTCCAAACCGGCGGATTTTTGCTTTGCATTTAACTCCATCAATCAATTCAGTCTGAGTATCAAATGTAACTATAGAATTTTTTTCTCCTTGTTGAATTTCTTCTATTCGTTTCAATATTGTTTGTTTTAATTTTTCCTTGTTCATTATTTTCCTCAATGTTTTTTTAATATTTAAATATTTACAACTGAGCCTTTTATAGCTATGTCAAAATCTTCTATTATGTCGTCTATATGTTCCAGTCCGACAGATACCCTGATTTGTTCAGGTAATACACCTGACTTAAGTTGTTCTTCATCATTTAACTGCTGATGAGTAGTTGACGACGGGTGAATAACAAGAGTTTTTGCATCGCCTACATTTGCCAGCAAACTGGAGAGCTGAACGTTATTTATAAATAACTTACCTGCTTCAGTTCCACCTTTTATTCCAAATGAAAGTATTGATCCAAACAATCCTTTCTTTAAATATTTTTTGGCAGTTTCGTGGTAAGGATGATTTTCCAGCCCTGGATACCACACCCATTCAACTGCGGGATTTTTTTCAAGCCACTTAGCAAGTGCTAATCCATTTTGCGAATGTCTTTCTACTCTTAATGAAAGGGTCTCAAGTCCCTGCAGAAATAAAAATGAATTAAATGGGCTTAAAGCGGGTCCAAGATCACGCAATCCTTCAACACGTGCACGGATTATAAATGCAATATTTCCAAACTCCGAGCCTTTTCCGAATACTTCGTTAAAATTTAATCCGTGGTAACCTGGTGAAGGTTCGGTAAATATTGGAAAGTTTCCGTTACCCCAATCAAATTTTCCTGAGTCTACTATTACACCTCCTATTGAAGTTCCATGACCGCCGATCCACTTAGTAGCTGAAGCGACAATAATATCTGCACCGTAATCAATTGGTTTTACTAAATATCCGCCTGCACCGAATGTATTATCAACTATCAGTGGAATTCCAAACCTTTGTGCAAGTTTAGAAAGATTTTCAAAATCCGGTATATTTAGTTTTGGGTTACCAATTGATTCCACGTATAAGGCTTTGGTTTTTTTATCAATTAGCTTTTCAAATTCATCAGGAGAATCTCCATCCGCAAATTTTACTTCTATTCCCAGCCTCGGAAGAGTAACTTTAAATTGATTATAAGTTCCGCCGTAAAGAAGTCTAGTGGATACAATATTTTCGCCCGTTTGTGCTATGGTTGTGATTGCAACAAACTGTGCAGCCTGTCCTGAAGATGTTGCAAGAGCTGCTATTCCGCCTTCGAGAGTGGCTATCCGTTTTTCAAAAACGTCTGTAGTAGGATTCATTATTCTAGTGTAAATATTCCCAAATTTTTGCAAAGCGAACAGATCAGCTGCATGCTGTGCATCCTGAAAAGTGTAGGAAGTTGTTTGATAGATTGGAACAGCGCGAGCTCCGGTAGTTGGATCCGGTTCTTGACCGGCATGTAGTTGCAGAGTTTCAAATCTGTAATTACGATCTTTTCCATTAGTACTCATGATTTTATCCTTTATATTATTATTGATAATTAATTAAGCCGAAATAAATTTTTTATTTCAGCACGTTTATTATTATTAGCCTTCTCAAAAAATTAGGAAGGGTATATTAAATTAAAGAGTCCTTCCTAATGCTTTAAGTAAAGCCATACGGAAACGCCCCATACAATTATTTTTTTAAAACGAACATATTTTTATGTTTACCAATTAATATGATTTTAAAATTTTATTAAATCGGATAGAACCCCGGCAGCCGTTACATCTGCTCCGGCACCGGGACCTCTTATTACTAAAGGCTGTTTTTTATACAATTTAGTTTTAATGTAAATGATATTATCACTGCCTGTCAGACTATTAAAAGAATGCTCTTTATCAATTTCTTCAAGACCCGCTTTAATTTTTTCATCATTTAAAGTCGCAACATATTTCAACACTTTCCCTTTTTTGAAAGCTTCATTTCTTTTTGCTTCAAAATATTTATCATAAACTTTTAGCTCTTCAAAAAATCTATCCACGGAACTGTTTGTTTCAATCTTTTCAGGCACTAAACTTTCTACTTCGATATCCTTTAATTCTATTTTCCTTCCTATTTCTCTTGAAAGAATTAACAACTTTCTTGCAACATCAAGACCGTTCAGATCATCTCTCGGATCAGGTTCGGTGTAGCCTTTTTCCTTAGCGTCTTTTACGATCTCACTGAAAGGTCTTCCATTTACAAATGAATTAAAAATGTAACTTAACGCGCCCGATAGTATTCCTTTAATTTCTATTATTTCATCCCCGCAATAGACAAGGTCTTTTAGTGTTCCGATTACCGGAAGAGCCGCTCCTACATTTGTTTCATATAAAAACTTAACTTTTCGTTCTTTTGTAATCCTTCTTATATCTTCATAAAATTCATAATCCCAAGAGTTTGATTTTTTATTTGGAGTTACAATTGAAATTCCGTTTTCAAGAACCGATTTATATTTCTCAACTACTTCACTGCTTGCAGTACAATCGATAAAAACTTTATTAAGTACAGGTAACGAAACCATTTTATTTATAAATAAGTCAAGGTTGGTTCTATTTGGTGACTTTAATAAATTTTCTTTCCAGTTTGTGGTATTAATTCCTTTTGGATCAAAGAGCATTTTTTTAGTATCGGCAATAGCAATAATTTTAATTTCTATGGATATTCTGTTTTTCAAATTAGAAACCTGGCGGTCAATTTGTTTTAACAGACTGCTGCCTACAAGCCCGGGTCCGACTAAAAAAACATATAACTGTTTATAAAGAGCTTCTATTTTGATCTTATCTGATTCGATTATTGTGTTCATATTTCATTATTTTATTCAGTTTAGTTTTGGGCAAAAAAAAACCGGCTTCAAGATGAAGCCGGTTTTTGTATTCTAAATAATATATATATTTTTAATTATAACCCATGAATCATCCTAGGAATTGGTGTTGTCATTTCCATGCACATCATTGTACACATTGGGTTATATGTTAAAACTTTATAATTCATTTTTTAAGTTCGGCTAAGTTAGTACTATATTTTTCTTAAGTCAACATTGTAAAAAAAATTACTTACTAAAATTTGAAAGAATTTCTTTCAATAATTCTTCAATATCAATATCAGGTTTTTCGGTTAATATTTCTCTTACAGCTTTTTCGGCTTGTTTTAAATTATAACCAAGGGTAGATAGAGCAGAAACCGCTTCTGTTCTTACGTTTGATGTAGGTGTAGTTCCTTCCTGCTCAACAATATCGGCTACTTTATTTCTTAATTCCAAAGCAAGACGCTCGGCTGTTTTTTTACCTATTCCCGGTACGGCGATTATCCTACTAACGTCACCGGATTGAAGGGCGTATCTTAAATCGTCCACTCTTATTCCCGATAAAATACTCAAAGCAATTTTAGGTCCCACTCCGCTCACGGAAATAAGTAGTTCAAACATTTGCTTTTCTGTTTCGGTAAAAAAACCGTAAAGTGTAATCGAGTCTTCTTTAACATTTGTATGAATAAACAAAGAAACAATCTCTTTATCAGTAATTTCTTCAAATGTTGTTAATGTAATGTAAACCGAATATCCCACACCGTTTACATCAAGTATTAAGTGTGTGGGTTTTAGAGAAATTTTTTTACCTGTTAAATAACCAATCATTTTTTAATAATCTTTTTTATGAATTTATAACTCTTTCGGGAAAAGCCTCTACAAAGGCTTTCCAATTGCCGCTCTTTTTTGTTGGGGTTTTCATTTTAAAAATATGACATAATGCGATTGCAAGTGCATCGCTTTCATCGTATTTCATTTTTTCATCAATCTTTAAAATATTCTTTACCATAAAATTTACTTGTTCTTTTGCTGCGGCACCGTTACCTACAACTGCTTTCTTTATTTCGCGGGGTGAATATTCATTAACGGGTACTTTGTTATGTGCAGCTGCAAGTATTGATACACCGCGTACGTAACCTATTTTTAATGTGGACTGTACGTTCTTCCCGTAAAACGCAGTTTCAATCACAAATTCATCCGGTGAATGCTTTCTAATTATTTTGTTTAATTCGTCGTATATAATTTCAAGTTTTTGTGAAAGTGATTTAACCGAAGGAAGTTTTATCACACCGCTTGTGATGCGAGTAATAATATTTTTATCATTTTTTATTACAGCATAACCTGTAAAATTAGAACCGGGGTCTACACCGAGAATTATCAATGCGCTTCCTGTTAGTTCTTAAAAAGCATATTTATCTTTTTTAAAATTCATTTCTAATCGTTCTTAGTAGATAGATGACAGGTTCCATTATTCTGTGTCTTCAAAATCAGAATTTGAGAAAACATTTTGAACGTCGTCATTATCTTCCAAAGCTTCGATTAAAGTTATAACTTTTTCGGAAGTTTCTCCTTCAACCTTTATTAAGTTTTTTGCAATCCACTGGAGAGAAGCATTTTCGACTTCAAGCCCCGAATCAACAAGTTTTTTTCTTACATTTTCAAATGCTTCAATCGGAGTAACCACTTCAATAAATTCTTCTTCTACTTCCAAATCTTCTGCACCATCATCCATTACCAATTCCAAAATTTCTTCTTCGGTTTTTCCTTGAGCTGGGAGAGTTATAATTCCTTTGCGTTCAAACATCCAGGCTACCGAACCGTTTTCACCCAAATTACCTCCGGCTTTGCTGAATAAATGTCTTACTTCAGCTACGGTTCTGTTTTTATTATCAGTTGCAACTTCAACAAGAATTGCTATTCCCCCGGGTCCGTAACCCTCGTACATAAACTCGTGATATGTAACTCCCTCAAGTTCACCTGTAGCTTTTTTAATGGCTCTTTCAATATTGTCCTGGGGCATGTTTGCCGCTTTAGCATTATCAATTGCAAGTCTTAATCTTGGATTACCGGCAACATCTCCGCCACCGCCTCTTGCAGCAATAGTTATTTCTTTAATTAATTTAGTAAATATTTTTCCTCTTTTAGCATCTATTACAGCTTTTTTTCTTTTAGTTGTAGCCCACTTTGAATGACCCGACATCTTTAATACTCCTGTAAATTAACTGTTGCTAATTTTTAAATCTTTTATTCTTAACTGCGGAAAAGTATTTCCATTTCTTGTAGTTTTATCAATTGTAAAAACTATATCTATAAAATTCTGATTATTATTTACAATATCAAATCTATCACTCAAACTAAAACCTATGGCATCAAAAACTCTTGTTGCACCTTCCTGCTTAAAACTAACCAACAAATGATTTTTTCCAACTATCCTTGGAGGTATAGCAGTTTGAACTTTTTCAGAAAGAAATATAGGTCTCATATTTTTGGGACCAAAAGGTGTAAACTGATCAAGAATTCTTAAAAACTTGGGTGTAATTTCCGAAAATTTTAGCTTGGAATCTATATTAATCTCAGGATAAAGTTTGTCTTCGCTCAGAGATTCTTTTACAACTTTATTGAACTGCTCTTTAAATTCATTTATTTTATCAATTTCAAGTTCTAACCCTGCGGCAGCTTTATGTCCACCAAATTGGAGAAGTACATTTTCACATTTTTCAAGTGCATTATAAATGTTGAAATCAGATATGCTTCTTGCCGATCCTTTTGCAACACCGTCAATAGTTGTAAGCATTATGGTTGGTCTGTAATATTTCTCTACCAGCCTTGAGGCAACAATGCCTATTACCCCGGCGTGCCACTGCTCTTGATGAAGAACGATGGGAATATCAACATTTAGGTCTAATTCGTTCTCGACTAACTTGAGTGCATCATTAAGTGTTGTTTCATCAATTTTTCGTCTTTCATAATTTTCATTTTCTAAAACAGAAGCATATTCTTTAGCCGTCTCAAAGTCATCTGCAACAAATAAATCAACCGCTCTTTTTGCATCACCCATTCTACCGGCGGCGTTTATTCTTGGAGCAATAGTAAACACAATTTGTCCCGAGCTTAAATTACCCGGTGTTATTCTACTCGATTTAATGAGAGCTTTAATCCCCGGTCTGGGATTATTGTTTATAATTTCTATACCGGCTCTTACTAAAATTCTGTTTTCACCTGTAAGCTGAACAATATCAGCCGCCGCTGCAAGTGCAACCAAATCTAAAAATTTAAAAGGTAAGTCTTTTTTGCCTATCCTTTCAGAGACACCTTGAGCAAGTTTAAAAGCTACGCCCGCCCCTGATAAATACTTAAAAGGATATTCGCAATTCGGTTTAATGGGATCGAGTACAGCACAAGCATCGGGTAATTTATCTTTTGGTAAATGATGATCGCATATAATGATATCCATACCGAGACTGTTTGCATAATCAGTTTCTTCAACTGCCGTAATTCCACAGTCAACGGTAATTACAAGTGAAGTTCCGTTTTTATTAATATTATCAAACCCGGTTTTTGATAAGCCGTATCCTTCGGAAAGTCTTTGGGGAATATAGTAATCAACATTAGCTCCTAATTCTTTTAAGAATAAATAGAGCAACGCGGTAGAACAAGTACCGTCAACATCATAATCGCCGTAAACGGTAATAAGTTGGTTTTCGGTTAATGCTTTTATTACCCTGTAAGTGGCGGTTTCCATTCCGTCCATTAAAAAGGGATCGTGAAGGTTAGCTAAAGTCGGTCTGAAATAATTTTTAGCATCATGGAAGGTTTTAATATTTCTTAAAATTAATACCCGTGCAAGAATTTCGGAAATCTTTAATGAATCTGATAAAACATTTACAGAATATTCATCATCAACTTTTTTTATTATCCAACGTTTTTTCATAATTATAGTATATAAATAACGTTAGAATAATGAACACTCGTCCTATAAGCCGAATTCTGTAATCCGTCAGCTGACGGACGGCAATTATTTATCTAGACCCGCTGTTACCGGCGGGTTCAAGCGACCTACCCTGAAGCCATACAAAGCGAACAACCTTGTTACCTAAAAAGGTACGACTTCTATATTTGGTCTTGCTTCGGGTGGGGTTTACCTTGTTCCGTTAAAAACGGAATCCCTTTAGGGACCGGTAATGTTACCATTACCGCGGTAGGCTCTTACCCTGCCTTTTCACCTTTATCCGTTAGCTAACGGATAGTTTATTTTCTGTGGCACTTTCCTTAACCCGGTCATTACAACCGAGCCACCGGGAGTTACCCGGCACCCTGTTCTATGAAGTTCGGACTTTCCTCTCTCCCGATATTTCGGGACAGCAATTGCCCGGACGATGTATTTTATTATTCTAAAAAAATTAAATTGAGATAACTTTTATTTATCTCAATTTTATCAATTACATATTTAAAGTTTTAATAAGCATTTGCTTATCAATACATTAATACAAAGATTTTAGTTAAACAGCAACCGATTCCGATATTTCTGCTGAAACTAATATTCTTCCACAATACTCGCAATAAAACAGCCTGTTATTTTGTCTTATTTCTAACTGTCTTTGTGAAGGGACTATATTGTGGCAACCTGAACAAGCAGAACGTTTGATGGTTGCTACAGCTTGACCTTTCTTGGCTTTTCTAATCCTCAAATAAGCTGAAAGATCTCCTCTCTTTATCTGGGATTCTATTTTTTTTCTTTGTTCGTTTAACTTGGCTTCTTCTTTTTCGTTTGCTTTAACAATAACTTTCAGATCATTCTGCTTCTTCTTAATTTCATCGCTTAGTTCAGCCAGCTTAGGTTTAATCTCTTCTATTTCATCAGCTAAAGTTTTACTTAAATCTGCAAGTTCATTGTTTTCTGCTTCGTGTTTAGTAATAAGCTCTTCCGTATGATCAATTTCTTTTGTAAGAGCATCGTACTCTTTATTGTTTCTTACCTTGTATAATTGAGCTTTGAATTTTTTCTGGCTTTCAGATGCAATTTCTATTTGGCTCTCATTTTCCTTCCTCTTTTTCATCGACTCTTTTCGCTGCTGTTCTTTTTCAGAAATAGTACTTTTTATTTCATCAATCTGAGCTTCAAGTTCTTCAACTGTTTTAGGAAGATCCCCTCTGAGTTCCTCTAATTCATCCAACTGTTCATCAATCTTTTGCAATTCATACAAAAATTTCAATCTGTTTATCAATTTAGTCTTGCTCCTTAATTATTATAGAAAATTACCGGGTTAGTTGAGCCCCTATATTTAAAAACTTTTATTTTTTTATCATCGGATATAAATTTTCTTAATCTTTTTTGTACTTCCGTTAAAACGTGAATTTCAGTTTCATAATGTCCGGCATCTATTAAAAGAATTTTTCCGGCGGCATCGTGAAATGCGTGATATTTTATATCGGCAGTAATAAATGCATCAGCACCTTTTTTTATTGCAGTATTAATTAAATCAGAACACGAACCCCCGCAGACAGCAACTTTTTTAATTGTTCTTTTACTGCCGTTTACAAAACGGAAGTTTTTTAAATTTAGGTTTTGTTTAACTTTTGATAAAAATTCTTTTGCCGAAAATGGTTTTGCATAATCACCAATAACGCCTGCACCGTAATTTATATTTTCGTTTGTAAGGGGATACACGTCAAAAGCAGGTTCATCGTATGGATGATATTTGTTTATTGCAGACATAACAGAATTTAATTTCCATTTGTTTGCTATAATTTCTAATCTTACTTCATTTACTTTTTCTTCTTTACCCTTTTCTCCCAAATATGGGTTTGTTGTTTCAGATCCCTTAAATGTTCCTTCACCATTTATTCTGAAACTACAGTTTTTATATTCACCTATTACCCCGGCACCGGTTTCAAAAATCTTTTCAGATAATGTTTTGATAAATTCTTCCGGTACAAAAACAACAATTTTATATTGATTGGATTTTAAGTTGACCAAAAAATCAATGTTATTTAATTTTAATTTTTTTGCAAGTTGAAAACTTACACCGTCTTTTGTAAAGTCAAGGTTTGTGTGAGCGGAATAAAGAGTAATATTATTTTTTATTAATTTTTCTATCAGCAGGGAGTTTTTGTCATTTTGTGTGTCTATTTTTTTGAGTGGGCTAAAAAGTAATGGATGATGGCTGAAGATGAAATTGCACTTTTGTTTTATTGCATCATTGATTACCCCTCCGGTTAATTCAAGGCATAACATAATGTTTTTTAACTCACTATTTAAAGAGCCTACTTGCAGTCCTACATTATCTCTTTCCCAAGCAATTTCTTTAGGAGCCCATTCTTCTATATATTTTACAACATCGTTGCAGGTCATAAATAAAAAAAAATGCACTTCGAAGTTCGGAGTGCATTTTAATAATTCTGTCGCTTTATTCTATTTAGGTTTCGTAAAGTGTATCTATTTATAAATTTTAATAATATTTTTTTATTTTTCATAATCAAGACATGTAAAATAACATTTTTTATTTCTATTTTCAAGAATTAAATATGTTAAATATTAACATATTGTGCTTTGCTTAGGTTCCAGCCATTTCCCGTCATTTTTAATCAATTCTATTAATTCATCAACAGCCGTTTCTGATTTAATATTTTTTTTAACTATATCTTTTCCCCTGTAAAGTGTTATTCTGTCAATTCCTGAACCGACATATCCGTAATCTGCGTCCGCCATTTCTCCAGGACCGTTTACTATACACCCCATAACCGCAATCTTTACTCCCTTTAAATGAAGTGTTTTTTTTCTGATTATCTCTGTCGTGTCCTGAAGATCAAAAAGAGTTCTGCCGCAGGAAGGACATGCAATATATTCGGTTTTTGTTATTCTTACTCTTGATGCCTGCAAAATATTAAATAGTAATAAATTAATATCTTGATAAGGAAACCCGGAATTATTTATATAATTAACAAAAACTCCGTCACCAAGCCCATCTATCAGCAATGCTCCTAAATCCGTTGAAGAATATAACCTTAATTTATCAAATGAAATATTTTCATAACTTCTTCTTATTATAACGGGTGATTCAATTCCCATGCTGATCAATTCAAAAAAAGCCCTTCTTTGCTCTGCCATTCCGTGTGAATTTTTTGTGTTTAAAATTAGAACAGAAGTTTTATCTTTTTTTATTTCCCTTTTTAATTGATCATTTAAATCAGTTAAATCGATATTAATAAAATTTAATGTTTTGTGTTTTGCTTGGTTGTTAATATATTCATCCGGGCTAAAGAGAGGATAGCTTCCTTTTTTGTTTTCAAGATTTTTCCAATGTGAATAATCGTAAATAATTTTCAAATTTTTTGGAATATCAAGATTTGTAATTTTGTCTTTCAGATAAATAAAATCAGCGGCACTATCTGTCAGCATCCATTTGGTTGTTAATTTATTGTAAACATAACCAATGTGTTCCAATTCTTTTAAATTATTTAAACCGTCTTGTGAATAATCAGCAAGAACTACAGGCACATTATTGCCGCCGATATTTTCAACGGGAAAAGATTTTCTTTTATTATAATTAAATAAATCAATGGGGCTTTCTTTTAAAGGTTTTATTTCCGGGTGTTTTTCTCTACCTGTATATCGTGAAGCAAGAATTTGGGCTTCGGGTATTTCAAATTCAGGGTCTTCGGTAAGCGACACCCTGATGGTATCACCCAGCCCGTCTTCCAATAAAGCACCAATTCCCAAAGCTGATTTTACTCTTCCGTCTTCACCTCCACCTGCTTCTGTAACACCCAAATGAAGCGGGTAATTCATACACTCTTCTTCCATTTTTTTTACAAGAAGCCTGTAAGCATAAACCATTATTTGCGGATTACTTGCTTTCATTGAAAGAACTATGTTATGGTAATTTAGTCCTTCACAAATTCTAACAAACTCCAATGCAGATTCAACCATTCCTCCGGGTGTATCACCATAGCGGCTCATAATTCTATCCGATAACGACCCGTGATTTGTACCGATTCTCATTGCGGTTCCGTATTCTTTGCATACTTTTACAAGCGGTTCAAACTTTAATCTGAGGGATTCTAATTCTGCATTATATTCCGAATCGGTATATTCAATTATCTGAAACTTTTTCTTATCAATAAAATTTCCGGGATTTACTCTTACCTTTTCAACTATTCTTGCTGCAATTAAAGCGGCATTCGGTGTAAAATGAATATCTGCTATTAGGGGTGTGTTGTAGCCGCGTTTTTTAAGTTCATCTTTTATGTTCTTTAGATTTTCAGCTTCTTTTTTACTCGGTGCAGTTATGCGTATATATTCGCATCCGGCTTCAATCATTCTAATAGATTGTTCAACTGTTCCCAACGTGTCCATTGTATCGGTTGTTGTCATCGATTGAATTCGGATTGGATTATCGGCTCCCAAAGGTATGTTGCCTATAAAAACTTCACGGGTTTTATAACGGGAATATTTAGTAAGACTGTTACAGTAGTATTGTAATTTTTCTTTAATAAGCATTAGAATAGCTTAGGCTTTACAGCAAAAATTAAATATAAAAAGTATATATATAAATATAATGTTTTAAGAATAGTAAATTTGGAAAAACAATATTCGATTTTTATCATAATAAATATTTAATTTGCTGATTCGCTATGAGAATACCTGAACACAAAATAGAACAAATTAGGTCATCAATCAGCATTGTTGATTTAATATCCGGATATGTTCAATTAAGGAAAAGAGGGAAAAATTATATCGGACTCTGTCCGTTTCACAACGAAAAAACTCCTTCCTTTACAGTAAGCGAAGAGAAACAGATATTTCATTGTTTCGGTTGCCACACCGGCGGAAATATTTATAAGTTCTTAATGGAATATGAAAAGATCTCTTTTGTCGAAGCTATTCAGGAGCTTGCCGAAAAACTCGGTATTGATTTGGAACTGGAAAAGAATGCGAGCGATGAACAGCAGAATGAATTAGAAGAACTTTACGAACTTAACAATATTACCGCAAGATATTTTTCGGATTTATTGCTTGTTAAACCTGAAGGTGAAGTAGCAAGAAAATATTTTGATGATAGAAAACTTAATCCGAAAATCCTACGGGTATTCGGTTTGGGTTACTCCTTACCCTCAAACAATTCATTTGTTCATTTTGCGGAAGATAAAAACCTGGATTTTAACAAGCTAATTACTCTGGGATTAGTGGGACGTTCTGAGAAGGGCAGACTTTTTGATAGATATCCGGGCAGAATAATTTTCCCGATTTTTTCTCCGAACGGAAGAGTAATTGCTTTTGCCGGGAGAAAACTTGATTCATCAACACCCGGGGGAAAATATATAAATTCTCCCGAAACACCCATTTATATAAAAGGGAGAACACTTTACGGGCTTTCGCACGCTAAGGATGAAATTAGGAAAAAAGGTACGGCTATAATCGTTGAAGGTTATATGGACCTTTTGGCACTCTATCAAAATGATATAAAAAATGTAGTTGCGGTTTCCGGTACGGCTTTTACAGAAGAACAAGTACAGCTTCTATCACGTTATACAAAAAATGTAATTCTCCTTTTTGATTCCGACACTGCAGGAATAAAGGCATCAATGAGAAGTATTGAAATACTTTTGGGACAAGATTTTGAAATTAAAATTGCTGCTTTACCAAAAGATGAAGACCCTGATTCCTACGTAAACAAATACGGCAAAGATAAATTTTATGAGTTGCTAAATAAATCAAGAAATTTTTTAGAGTATCAAACTGCATACTATGAAGCAGAAGGAATGTTTGAAGATTCCGTTACCACCGCTGAAGCTATAAGGGAATTAGTTAAACCTGTCGCCTTAATAAAAGACGAATTAAAAAGAAGCTTGCTTATTAAAACCATTGCCAAAAAATTTAATTTGAGAGAAATGCTGATTGAGACTGAGCTTAACAAGGCAATAAAAAATATCTCAAAGCTCAAAACCGCTCAACAACGACGGACAACTTCTCAAACAAAATATGAAGAGAATGGAATTAACAAGAAACAAAAAGATGATGTAACAAATAATCTTCAAACTGAAAGAGATTTGATTAAATTGTTATTTGAAGGCGATATTGAGATAATAAAATATATTTTGGAAAATTTAAATGTTGATGATTTTTTAAATGAAATGCATAGAGTGATTGTAAGAGAAATTTCTGATAAATATTCAGCTGATGAAATAATCAACCCTTCATTGATAATGGATGAATTTAAAGATGAAAATATTGGATTATATTTAAGAGAATTACTTTTTGATAAACATTCTATTAGTGCTAAGTGGGAAGAATTGCTGCCTGGTTCAGAAAATGAATATAAACTTTTTAATTATACGGTTAACGTAGTAAATAAAATGAAGGTAAATATCCTAAACAGATTAATTGAACGCAACTTGCACGAACTTGAATTAGCCGAAAGTGAAGATGAAAAATTTGAATTAATCAAATTAGGAAATGAACTTAAAAATGAAAGATTAACTCTCCTTAAAGAAGCAAAATAAAATTGACTGTCTGTAAAAGAAGATGACATCTTTTGAAAAGATGTCATCTTTAATATTCCTGTTAATTATTAAAAGTTCTTAAACAAACAAACTTACATCTCCGGCGCCTTCTCTAATAACTTCAGGCTCTCCTTCGCTTAAATTTATAACACTTGAAGGTCTACCGTTTAAATTACCGGAGGCTAACATTAGATCCACTTGAGAATTAAAAACATTTTTTATCTCGATCGGATTAATTAATATATCGCCTTTTCTTGATGTTGTGCTTGTGCTGATTATCGGGCTTCCGAATTCTTCAACTATTCTTAAAGCTATCGGATGATTTGGAATTCTTATACCCACAGTTTTTCTTTTGCTGCGCAAAAGCTTTGGCACTTGTTTGGCAGCAGGTAAAATAAAAGTATATGCCCCCGGCAATAAATGTTTCATTGTTCTGTAAGCATAATCAGATACCTTAGCATACTTAGCAATATCTTTTAAGTTGGGGCAGACAAAACTAAAAAGTTTTGAATCTGAGTCGTTTTTAATTTGGATAACTTTTTCTAATGCTTGCTTATTATAAATATCACATCCAATACCATAAACGGTATCAGTGGGATAAATAATTAAACCTCCTTTCCTTAATACTTCAACAGCTTTGTTTATATAACGTAATTGCGGTGTTTCCGGGTGAAGTTCATAATATTCCATATAATCTCTCCTTTTTGTAGGATTTACTTAAAGATATACCAGGCTCTCTCCTAAAATAGAAACCTTTTGATAACCAACCGCATCTTGACTTATTTTTATCAAAAAAAGAAAATGTTGAATTTGAGGAGTACTCAAAATGCAAAAATTTTGCTTATGAAACTTACGTCAAATCCCATGGACGTAAGTTTTGTGCCGCGCGACTTACGTCAATGGCCCTCGTCGTAAGTTTTTTTGAGATTTTTTTCAAACCCCTATTTTTCTTGCTCTGCTGCCGTACACGGTAACAATCCCGTGAGTGGCCTCGTTGGTCGGCGCAATATGCCATGCTGCGAACGTCCGATGGTGGGCCAAGTTGAATGTGATGAACATTCACGCCACAATGGAATTCTCACTCATGGAAGGCAGGGAACAAGATGCAGACTCAACGCGGATTGAAACCGGATTCGGTCCATACCAAGTTCGTACTGGGCTCTCACCCGATCATCGAACACTTTATCAAGACGATGCGGATTCGTGATATTATCGGCACCTACATGCGGTCCGATAAACGGATGAAGCTCGACGATGACAAAGTGCTCGCGCTTCTGATCCACAATATTCTCACCACCGCCAATGCGCTTTACGAGATGCAGGACTGGCTAAAACCCTTGGACGCGGAGAAACTGGGTCTCAGTCCAAAAGAAACCAACTTCATCCAAGATGACAAGATCGGCAAGGGCCTTTTCAGATTCTATAACTCTCGGCATAAGGACGTGTTCTTTCGACTGGCCTTGCGCGCCATCAAGGTCTTTGAACTCGACTGTTCGCGTATTCACCATGACACCACAACGGTCACCTTTGCCGGGAAGTACCCGGGCTGGAGTGTCCAGGAGTTACTCACCCACGGGAAAAACAAGGACCATCGGCCCGACTTGAAACAGCTCGTCTTGGGACTCAACGTTACGGCCGACGGTGCGGTACCCATTTCGCACCAGATCTACGCTGGCAACCAGACCGATGACCGCCTCCATCCGGCCAATCACAAAGGGCTGCAAAAGCTTCTCAAGCGCGTGGATTTCATCTATGTTGCGGATAGCAAGCTTGCCACGGAGGAGAATCTTGGCAAGATATCCGCCTGGCATGGCCTCTTTGTCAGCGTGATGCCCAGAACCTGGAAAGCCGACGAGCAATTTCGCAATCGAGTCCGTCGGGGCAAGATTCAGTGGAAACACATCTTGTCGCGGAAGAACAATCGCAAACCGGATTCAAAAGTCGATCGCTACTATGCGGCCAAGGGTGATTACAAAACATCCCACGGCTACCGGTTGCACTGGATTCGCAGCACGCAAAAGGCTGAGCAAGATGTAGAAACCCGAAATAGACGGCTCCATCGAGCACTCGAAGAATTGAGGGAAATCGAACCAAAGCTCAACACCTACAATCTCAAGCAGCGAAAGCAGATCGCCCAGCGAATCGAAAGCATCCTCAAGAAGAGACATTGCCAGTCACTGATCCAGTATGAGATTCACTCCACGCGAGAATACCAACACACTTACCAAAAGAAGGGCCGACCTACCAAAGACACGCCAAAGAAGGTTACCTGGAAAAACTTTTACTCGATCCTGTTCGCGGTTGACCAAGAGGCCGTGAAGTTGGAGATGACCACCGATGGGGTGTTCCCGCTGATCACCAATCTGGACGCAAAGACCCATTCGGCCAAAAAAGTTCTGGAAATCTACAAGTTCCAGCCGTTTCTCGAGAAGCGGCATACCCAGCTCAAAACCTATCAAGAGATCGCTCCGGTCTACCTCAAAAAGCCCGAGCGGGTGGTCGCCTTCCTTCACATCCACGTCATGGCGCTAATGGTGACTTCGCTGATTGAGAGAACGATTCGCCTGGCGATGAGGAAAAAAGGAATCGACTCCCTTCCCATCTATCCAGAGAGTCGACCGTGCAAGTCACCCACCATGTTCGATATTGCCAGGCTCTTTCAATATGTTGAAAGGTACGAAGTTACCGTGGGTGAGGACACCATGGTCTTTCCCGCCGAACTCACGAAAACCCAGAAAGAAGTGCTCACGCTCTTGGAAATTCCAATCGCTGCCTATCAGTAAACACAAACCATCGCTGGTGATATGGGATTTTCATTCGAACAGAGAGGATCAACGGTACTTGAAGAACCCACAAATGGGCCACTCGAAAACAGACCCACAACGGTTTACAATAACTCTGAAGTGACCACAGGAAAATCCAAAACTACACCTCCGCTATGTGCGGAATGTGAGCTGTATTACCATAGTTCACGACATAGTTATGAATGGTAATATCTCTCACCAAGGGTAGCGAGGACCTCTCCGATTCATCACTTGGACAGACCAAGGAAGGAATGAACTGCTGCGTT
>ENA-ORDP01000206-ORDP01000206.1-marine-sediment-metagenome-genome-assembly--contig:-NODE-206-length-39846-cov-17.607575_pt1 | contig 39846 bp, 29 predicted proteins | sample MGYA00248627_ERZ508539 | MGnify/ENA primary metagenome ERZ508539 (study PRJEB26208, sample SAMN05571518) | marine sediment metagenome | biome: deep sea; feature: Hydrothermal vent; material... | reverse complement strand
TACATTAAAATATTTTCTTATGAAGTCAAGAGGCCCACCCATATTACCGCAATCAAAACACCTAAATGTTGTTGTAACATCATCAAAATAAAGAGTTGGAAGTTCTGAACTAGGAAATTTCAACATACAATGTGTTTTTAGATATGTTCTGTCATCAACTTCTTCTTTTTCAAAATGTCTGTCTGGGAAGATTTGTTTTAAATAATCTCCAAATGAAAAAAGAGCATATCTTTTCATAAATTCAACATATTGTTTTTCATTAAAATTCATATTTTTATAATAAATAATTTATTTAAAAAAAATTGTAAATTTAGCTCTGTGCTAAACCAAGAAGTAAGGATTTCAAAATCTCTTACAAATCGTTCGTACGCAATTATTTTGTTCCGCTTCATAACTATAACTGTACTAGAACATTGGTTAAAGTCAGTAGCGCTGTGCTAACCGACAATTAAGAAAAATTGCTATGAAAAATGTATTTTTTGTTTTTATATATGCTGCATAACCCGTTGCTTGGCTTTCAGCAATCACATCATAGGGGCCTGCCTCTGACCAGCTTGAAGTACTGCTTATGTAGTTAAATATATTCTCGTGTATTTTTTCGCATGCTTTCCATTTAGACTCGCCACTACCAGTAACTCTAAAATATGGAGGATCATACAAATAGTATAGCAACCCATTTGTACTATCCCCTGATATAAACAAAGAAAAGTATCTAAATCCAGATACCTCAGTTGAAATTAATTCATATACTCGGTATGAGAAATAAACCGCGCCTAAAAACAACAACGGGATCACTAAATATTTTTTCATAAATTCATGGCCATATAAGTGTAATAATCATTCACCTGGGCACTGCGAACCATTTCTAATTGGAACGGTTTATTAAAACAATGAAGAAAGCTCTTTATAACCGCAACTAATAAGGGAAAATATCAAAGGGCTGCCCTCCAAATGTTTTACCCAAGAAATCCCCAGTACGAGTACCAGCCTCCCCTATAGCAGACCGGCGGTTTGGGTTCCCAAAAAATGGTTGCGGATCAAAATCAAATAAGTCGATCCTTCCATTTGGTGCTGGATTTAACCGACCAATCACGAAATCAAATTCTGGAGAGTTTATGTTTTTCCCTAATCGCTTAGTTTCACCACAACTTAAAATGAGAGGTGCGCCATTACCAAAGAAAAAATTATCTACCGCTCTTTTTTCAAGCCGGCTATTCACACCTGGAAGTGCATTGAAAATAGCTGCGCCGGTTGCTCTTTTAAGTCCATCTCCTACCGCATTCGCGATATTCGCGAACGCTACGGGTATACCTTGCACATCACCCAAAGTGGTGAGTCCGCTTGGATCATTGAAGTTGATTGGGTTTCCATTAACATACGCATACAGATTTACCCCACCCAAAAGTCCAATGGGATCGTGTGTCAAGTAACGTCCGGTCTCTGGTGAGTAATAGCGGAATCCGTTGTAATTCAGCCCGGTCTCGGCATCGAAGTACTGGCCCGGGAAGCGAATATTAAATCGTATAACATTCGTATCACCATCTACATCTTCATTAACGAACGCTTTTCCGAAGCTCTCGCTATAACTCCGCCAAACAATCTGTTTACTGTTATTAGTCAGGAACCCAGGCGTATCGAGATGATCGCTATGCACATCATAAATGCCGTTTGCATCCTGCATCTGAACCGGTGCGTAGGTTCCGGGCAGGTAGGCATATCGCTGCAGCTGGTTGCCAGCGCTGCTGTATTCCACCATCAGGTTAGTGCCATCCCACAGATACCAGGTGGTGGTACCGTTCACGGTCTTACTAATGCGCCGGCCACCTGGGCCGTATTGATAATTTGCGCTGGTGCTCGTTCCGGGGTTGCTGTAACTGGTCAAGCGGTTGTCGTGGTTGTAGCTAAAGGTCTCGCCGGTGCTCTTGGTTATAGGGCTGCCATCAGCATCGAAGCTGTAGCTGGCCACGCCGGGCGATTTAAGTATCCGGTTGTTGGCGTCATAGTCATACAGCAAGGCGTCAACAGGGTCTTCACGGTTGCCGGCCTTGTCGTAGCCAAAACTCTCGGCCGTGGGGAGGCCCAGGCCTGCCGGGTGAGCGGCGCTGGTCAGGCGGTAAATATTGTCGTAGCCGTAATTGTGCAAGCCGGCGGTGTCGGTCAGGGTGTCGACATTGCGGATATTGTCGTGGGTGTAGACCCATTGCTCCAGGGTGGTTGCTCCGTCCTTTATCGCAATATCCCGGACCGGGCCATTCGCCGCGTACAAGGTGTCGACGGTGAGGCCCGAGGGGGTGATGAGCTTTTTCAGACGGTCATTGTTGTCGTAATCAAGGGTACTGAAGGCCTGGCTACCCGGTAGAACGGCGCTGATCAGACGATTCAGTTTATTTCGGGTATATTGATGGGCATAGGTACCGCCGCTGTCGGTCAGCGTCAGCGTGTTGCGGTTACCAAACCGGTCATAGTCGTCATTCAGGGTTTTGCTACCCCCGGGGTACAACAGCACGCTGGTGACGTCGCGCCGGTTCAGGGCGTCATAGGTGTAGCTGTAAAGCGGGGTGGTGCCGACTGCAGTGTCAGTCACGCTCTGGATGTCACCGGTGTTGTAGTACTGGTAGCTGATGGTGCGGTCAACGGTGGTGGTGACGTTGTTTGCATAATACTTGATGTCATTGGCTGGACCCCACAGGTTATAGGCGTAGTCGATCTTCTGCCCTCGGGCATTGAGCAGATAATCCAGGCGATTGCGCTCATCGTAGAAATACTGGAGGGTTTGCCCGAGCGGCTTGGTCTCTGTCGTCAGACGCGACAGACTGTCGTAAGTATAAGCTGTCGTGTTTACCTCGCCATCGATTATCGAAATCAGGTTGTTGGCGGCATCATAGCCAAACAGGGTCTGGATATTGGGGGTGATGCCCAATTCGTCACGCTGGATCATCCGGCCGAGGTCATCGTAGGTGGTCCGGATTTCATTCAGGTTGGCATCGATGATGGAGATGGCGCGGTTGGTCGCGTCGTAACTGTATTGCGTAACTTTAAGCAACGGATCGGTCACGGTTTTGCGGTTGCCTGCGGCATCATAGGCAATTTGCCAGGTGTTGTTCTCGCCATCTGTCTGTGTGAGTTTCCGGCCCTCGCTATCGTAGGTGTAAGATTCAATCGTGATGAACTGCCCGCTGTCGTTCTTCCGCTGTAGGCTGGCCAAGCGGTTATCAGCGTTGTAGTTCAACTTTATGATCTGGCCTTCGCCGGCGGCGACGGTTCTGCCAACTTCGCTCTGTTGCAAGCGGTCATTGGCGTAGGTGTAGATCGTCTCTTCCAGCAGCGCATTGGTCTGCTTCGTTAAGCGCAAGCGGTTGTCATATTCAAACTGTGTGCGGTTGTTGTTGGCATCCCAGATATCGGAGATATTGCCATTCGCGTCGTAGCCAAATCGAGTAACGTCAAACGGGCTTTCCACCCCTGAAATCTCGTGATAAATCTTTGTAACGTACTGACTGCCGCCTTCATAGAGCAGGACGCGTTTGTGTCCATCGGGGAGAACAATACTTATTGGCCGATTGAGCGTGTCGTAGGTATAGGTTGTTGTTTGATAGCTGACGCCGTTGTCTTTCAGGCGCTTGATTTCCTTAATGGTCGTCGGCAGGTTGTTTCCATCTCGATAAAAGGTGATGTCGGTCTGGAAAACCCGTGGATCAAGGCTTGAGGTGATGCTTGCGGAGGACACCCTGCCGGTGTCATAGCTCCAGGTTTTTGTAATCACTTCTCCACTGTCGAGGGTGACGGCTTCGGCCGTGCGATTGCCCAGGCTGTCGTAGGTCTGGTCGATGGTCTTCTGTAAGACACGGGTGGGTACTGCTTTGGTGCCCTGATTGTGATAAATACGCGTGACATCGGGAAAACCAGCGGCGTCGTAGTCGTATTCGAACCAGTTGCCCATACCGTCTTCGAAACGAGATGTGCGCCGGCTCACCGGATCAAACCAGTATTCTGTCATGACGTTGTACGGGTTGAGTCCTGCGGCGTCGGTGACGGTTTTGGTGATCCGTGTCTGCTGGTTGTTGATCACGTAGGTTATGGTTCGTACGGTATTGCCGTGCGTTTGGGTTGCGACACGGTCGTCCACATCGTAGGTCATCACATAGGGAACGGCTGCGCTGCCTTCCTGAATCGAGGTGATGTTGTGCAGGTCCTGGAGATTGTTTTGCGCATCCCGGTCGTTATAGATGTAAGTGGAGGTAAAGCCTTCCAGGCCGTTGACCTGCGTCAGGTTGCCTATCGTCAGGCCGCCGGTGGTGATGTCATGCACATAGGTAATCTGCCGACTGTTATTGTCGGTCACTGAGGTGACACGCCCGGTGTTCGCATCGTAGGTAAACGTCAACGCATTGCCCGTCAGGGTTCCATCCACCGTTTGTTCTTCGACTTTGATCAGCTGGTAGTGGTACCCGACCACCATCGGTTGTGTAGGATCGACGGCGTAAGGCGAGGTACCTGTCAGCGGCATTTTCCCGGTCGGGTTGTAGGTCATGACAAGGCGGTGGCCGTCACGGTTTTCCTTGGCGGTCAGGCGCCCCTGTGCATCGTAATAATCCTTGATCGCATTCTGGTGTTCGAACACAAAGGTACCATTAGGTAATCCCTGCAAGGTGCCGGGCAGTGTGCCGGTTTCTGCCTGATAAGCATTGCCTGTCAAGACGAAACGGTCCTTGCGACCGCAGTTGTAGCGGATCACAATTGAGTTGTCGGGGTATTCAAACAGTCGCTGATCGAAGTTGAACGACCAGCCGTAGCCCAGCGTGCTATCGTACGTCGCCCGGCTGTCGTGACGCCGCGCAAGGCGGATCGGATAGAGGCCATTGACAACGATATCCACACGCCGGAACCGTTCGGCCCCGTCATACAGGCTTATGGGCCCACCTTCTGTGCCTTCCTGCCCCTTGCCGTCATCGTCACAGGTGTTGTCCCCGGCACCCAGCCCGGCGTAATCATCTTTGTCCTCGTCATCTTTGTCATTCTGAAGGGGCGATGGAGGCGCCGTGGGCTGTGTGGGTAACCCGGCGCCGGAGCTGCCACTGCCTCCAAAGTCGTCCGCGTAGGCTACCCCGATGACGGAAACACCGCCGAGATAATCGATCTGTAGCGCCCACAACATAAAACTTAAACTGATACCCAGCGTTAAATTAAAAATCTGCTGCATCAGTTGTTTCCCGCATAAGGTATCGAACTTAATGTTTCGCATACGCAATGTGTTCCTGGCTACCGGCCTGGACTGACCAGAGACCTGGCTGTGTTGTAGTGAGCGTCCGCCCCTTTCACGTCGCCCAGGCTGTACAGGGCATTCCCCAATGCCGTATGTGCTTCAGCATTATTTGGGTCGGCATTAACGGCCTGTTGAAGCGCTGTTTTGGCGGCGCCAAGATTTTCCGATTGCATGTACAGACGAGCACGTAATAACAGGCTCCTGACGTGCGCGCTATTAGTAGTTAATACGTCGTTAACCAGTTCAGTGGCCCGTGGATACTGTCTTTTAACGAAATAGCAGTACGCCAGCCCGACTTTTGCATCGAGCGACTGGGGATCATCTTGCAGGCCTCGCTGATAGAGCTGGATCGCCTGTTCGATATTGTGGTTTTGATACGCCAGATTCGCTTCCTCAAGCGTAGAAGCCGCACGCACACCCGAAACTATCACCGCCTGGGCAAGCAGGATCGTGGCAAGACGCAATATATTCATTCGCATCATAAGTGTCCTATGGTTTCCCCGGGTGACGAACGATGACCTTTCGGGTTGCCAAACCGAAATTCCCTTCATAACCCCGAAGATTTACGCTAAGAAAGTGCTCCCCATTATTCAGGTGGGTGGTATCCAGCATCCACGTTGTGGGCAGAAATCCCACCTCATTTTCAAAGGTAAACAGGCCATCGACGTAAAACACTGTCTCCGCACGGCGATTGAGTACAATTTCACGATACTTGTCGTCAACATCCAGCACGACGGGAATCTGGCCCGTGACGACGGAAACACCTTGTTTATTCGTCTTCAGGCCATCCGGTAGCTTCAATTTAACCAGGTAATCACCGCGCGTCTCAGCGGCTTGTTGCTGTGCGGCAATCATCCGTTTGACAGGTTTTTTCTTGATCTTGCGGTGCTCTGCCGGCCACGTCATATCTTCGATGAATGACACCTGGTTCGGCTCCGGTCCGACAAGGATAGTATTCTGGCTGAGTGTGTAGGCCTGCATATTAACCACCAGTTTTGGGTGTTTTGCCAGATCAAGTGCACCTGAGGCATCTTTACCATCCCAGCGTTCAATGTGATGCCCTGCCTGTCGAGGCACCCAGTTTCGGATAGTCGCCATGAGCGGCCCGTGGTTCTCAAGGCCAACACGAATCAGGACTCTGGAGGGCTTGTCGAGGCTGTATTCAAACTGCATCTTGTCCACATTCCAGAGGATCTTGCTGCGTACTGTTTCGCCGCCGGTCAAATCGCTCAGGTCATGTTCAACGGTCTTATTTGCGGTGAGGGTATACCGATAGGCTTCGGCGGGTACGGTATGCCCGGCTTCGTCCTGCCCTGACCACTGGATAGTGTGTTCACCGGCGGCAAGGCCCTTGCGCACGATGCGCCGTACCAGTTTGTCCCGGTCATCGAACAGTTTCAGTTCGATGTCTGCCATGCCCGACAAGGAAAAGCTTATACTGGCCTGATTCCCGTTTTCTGGTACAAACAACGCCGGCGCGTGGGCAACGCGCTCGATTTCGAGCGCGTCGATTCCTGTCGATGCCGTTGAAAAGGCAATTACAGCGAGGGGGACTGCCAGATATTTCATCATTTCCCCTGTCCGCCCGTATACCACACGGGGAATCGCGCGCCGACTTTTTCGTGTGTCAGTTGTATAGCCTCACCGTCTCCGAGCGGCTTCATCCATATGTTCATTACGCCATCCCGTGATGACTCGAAGACAATCGCCTTACCATCCGGCGACCAGGAGGGCCGCGCATCGATGGCTTCATGCCGGGTGAGCTGAAACTCCTTGCCATCATGGGTTTTCACCCAGATTTCATAGTTGCCGGTTTGATTATTGGAATAGGCCATGGCGTTATCATCAGAAAATGCCATATCGAAGTGATACAGCTTCCCCGCGGTCAACTTTTCAGTCTGTTTGCTGCCAAGATTGACCCGCCATACATCGTGCGCCTGATCACCCTCGCCGGATAAAAAGTAAATCGATTTTCCATCCCTTGACCATACCGGTTCATGCTGAAGCCCCTTCATCGAGGTAACTTTCTTAAGCCCACTGCCATCTTCCTTAACCAGCCAGATATGGTTGTTATCTATGCTGCCCGCCACACTGAGTGAAAAGGCAATGTACTGGCCATCTGGTGAGATCACTGCATCGACGGTGCCTTTGATAGGCAATTCCACTACTGTTTCTGCCTTAGTCCGAACGTTGGCCTTGCTTATCTGGCCCTGGCTACCATTGACCAGAAGGTGTATCCCGTCGGGATACCAGCTGATATGGCTTTTGTCGAATGGTGAATTTGTCACCTGCTGAGGTGAAGTACCATCCGCCTGCATTGTCCACACCTGCCAGAAGGTGTTGCTGTGAGCCAGATAGGCTATTTCCCCGCCGCCCGCTGAGAACGCCTTAAACGGGAATAACACAGATAACGATACCGTTAGCAGCAAAGATCCGATGTATGTTTTAGGGTTCACAGGCATTTCATTGTGCTCTAATGGTACAAGGTCACTGCGCCACGGTAGAGCGACGTTAAACTGGTAACCACGCTGGTCGCTTCAATCGTAAACGTATAAGTGCCTTCAGTTTCAACCAGGATATTGTTGGTATCCGGGACAGGTACTGAATCGTCATAGCCTTTCCAGGTGGCTGTGTGTATTTGCGGCACACTCGGCGCAGATTCCGCAAGCAGCGTAACGGCATTGATCAGGACTTGTGCCGACGGGTCATTGGGGTCGGATATACCCGGTGGCAGCAGCTTGACACTTACAATTGAATCCTGGTCGAGCAGAAACCGTATCTGAGTCTGTTCATCGTAGCTGTGCGTTACTATATACGGATTAGACTTTACTTCGATGTTGGGTGCGGCATTTACGCCGGATACGAACGGTGTGGTTCTCTTGACAAGAATGGTGTTCGAAGGCAACGGTATAGGTATTTCAAAGTAGTAGGCATAGGTATTGGCGATCAATGGGTCGCCAGCCAGATCGTAACCATCCCAGTAAATCCATTGGGTGCCGCTCTCAAGAGGAACACCATCCAGCGCCTTAAAGCTATCGGTTGGAAATAAACATGAAATCTGTACTAATGCACGAGAAAAACACAAGGTGACACGACTGAGACCCACTACAGTGATGGTATTTTTCCAAAACTGGTTTCTGACTGGGTCAAAATTGACGAAAGGGTTACCGATTACGCCATTGTTTGTGCCTTGATAGGAAATTGATGTGTAATCCTGTAACTCAGTTCCATTAGATGCAGTCAAGGTATAAACGTATGCCTCATCGGGCACATAGTTTCCCGCATCGTCTTTCCCGTCCCACGACAGACTGTTGTTGATGGACGTACCATAGACTTGTTCCAGGGTGCGAATCACCTGGCCGGTCCGCTCATCGGAAATGGTGTACTTGACCGTAGTCGAAGGTAGCAGGACGCTAAACGATACCGATGCCATTTCGCCAAATGCCGGTCTGAAGGTCGTTGTGCCAACCACTGAAACGTTGTACAACAGTGCATTTGCGATACCGATGATGACGGTATCGGTACTGCTATTACCGGCCGCATCGTTTGCTGTAAGGCGTATTGAATACAGCCCATTAGGAATAACCTGAACCCCATTCGCATCGACAATTGTCCAATCAGCCAGAACGCCGGATGACACGACTGTATTTTGGACGCTTGCGATAACCGTCCACGTTGCCGGCACAGAACCTGACCCGTATTCAACCAGGTAGTTGCTCTGATTAGTATCCGTCGCACTGCCAGTCACCGGAACGTTCAGCACACTCTGATAGTTGGCATTCTGAAGTGTAAAGTCGATGTCTGCCACAGGTGCGGTGTTATCCACGGTTATCGTAAAGTTATGGTTACCCACCGCAGTCAAGCCACTACCGCTGGATGTAGCACTGATCGTGACCGAATACTTTCCATCGGCAACTAAAACAGCGCTGTTGTCACGGCCACCCCAGTTGGCTACGATGCTGGTACCAGTACCGTTATAACTGCGGACAGTCCCGGTGTTACTGTTGATGCTAACGGTCCAGTTGGCTGATTCGCTGATGGAAGCGCTGATGGCGCTGCTGTCCTTGATGCCGGAACTGATATTAGGGGATATAAACTGTTCAGTTACCGTCAGGCCGGTCAGGACCGGGCCGGCCGATATCGCAGCTTGCGGGCTGGTAAAGTCAGCAACCGTTGCCGGCGTATCACCGGTATTCACGATGATTTGGTTGCCGATAACGGGCACTGCATCGCCCCACCAGTTATCGGTGAAGTCAAGCACGATGCCGCTGCTGGAACCATAGCCCGTGACATATAGGCCCGCCGTACTATTCCCATAGAGATTATTCCCGTTTAGCACCGGTTGCGGATTGGTCAAGTCCTGTCCGGTTCCCGTAATCTGCACGCCATAGCTGGTGTTCGCTGCCAGTATGTTTCCACTCACTGCCGGATTGGCATTATTGTCACGAATATGAATTCCGATCACGTTTTCCTGAACAACATTGTTCTGCACGAGTGGGGATGCTGCGGAAATATCAATGCCGTAGAAATTATTCAGTACGGTATTGTCGGCGATTAACGGCGATGACTGATCAACGAGTATTCCACTGCCTGTTTTGTCAAAATTATTGATAACGTTATTGGTAATCGAGCCAGTCGACCCACCATTGAAGCTGACACCACTATTGCTGTAATTGTTGATGCTGCTGTTGGTAATGACCAGGTTACTTGCGGTTGTTGCAGTGACGCCGTTTACCGCCCATTCGATAGTGGCATTATCAATGAAGGAATTTGCCGCGGTTGCACCAAACTGGGTACCGGACCAGATGCCCTTCACGGGTGTCGTTTGGTTAGAAGAGGTAAAGATCACCGGTTGATCCGGCAAGCCACTCGCCTGCAGTTCGCCATTAATGATCAGACCGGCATTGTTATCGAACTCAAGCACAACACCTGGCTGAAGGGTCAGGCGCGTACCCGCAGTGATGACAAGATCCGATGTAATCCGGTAGGGCTGCGGCGGTGAACCTACCGTCCAGGCCGTATCCACAGTAATGATGCCACTTTGTGTTCTGTTGATACTATTATTGTATGTCACTTGCACTTGGTTGGTGGGGATGATACTTCCGGTGCCATCATCAGCGCTTGCGTATATGTTATTCTGGCCATCTGCCAGTATCACGTTAGCGGTAAAGGTGCCGTTTGCATCACTGGTCACCTGTTGTTGCAAAACGGCATTCACATAAATCTCAACAATGGTGTTCGGTGATGCGGTACCGGTGATCGTATATGGGTTCTGCCCGGAAACCGGTGTGACGTTGTCAACCGCCGGGGTCCCGCTGCTGGTAACAACCGGGTTGAGCGTGATCTGGTTCAGAACGGCCCGTGTGAGTACAACCGAATCACCGGCATTGAGGACGCCATCCGGACTATTCAGTGGTGCCACGTCCGCGATCAGAGTTTCTTCGACAGTCGGAAACTTCAGGCCCGACACGAACTGCTGCAGGACCAATAAATCACCGGCATTCAGCAGCCCATCAGGCGCACCATAGGGAGCCACATCACCCGCTACACTGAATATCTGGGGTATCTGAGTCACCACATTGAAACCAGCGGAAAACGTTGCACTCTGGCCGTCCGGATTGGTGACCACGATGTCCGCTGTACCGAGTGGCAGCGTTGGTACAGTTCCGGACACGGTGCTGCTGTTTACAACAGTCAGCGAAGTCAGATTCTGCCCACCGATTGCTGCGCTCAGCCCCGCTTGGAAATTATTGCCGGAAATCGTGACGCTAGATCCGCCTGCTGCAAGCCCTGATGAAGGTGCGATACCATCAATACCTGGTGGTGGCGCAATATAGGTGAATGCGTTCAGCAGATTGTAAGGGCCAAAACCATCATCAACACTGATGGTGACCGTACCTGCTGAGTTCGGCGGACTGATGGCTGATAACGTATCTTTGTCGACAACGGTCACGTTTGTGGCAGGTACACCACCAAACAACACGGTTGCATTGTTGGGAACACCACTGCCACTGATCTGTACGTAGGTTCCGCCCTGCGTCGAACCGCTGGTGGGTGATACTGAACCTACACTCGAGCTGGTGTAGGTGAAGGCACCAGTCAGGGTTGCAAAAGTGTTGGTATCCGTTATATCCAGTGTGACATCCACTGCAGCGACTCGAAAACCGGTGGGCGTCGTTGCTAGCAGTGTATTTTCATCGAGAATCTGCACATCGGTAGCGATAGTTCCATCGATAGTGAGATTCATCGGGCTTTTGAAAAGAGTGCCTTTGACCAGCAGCTGGGTTCCACCGCCGACTGGTCCCTGCGAGGGGGTAATTGATGTCAGGCTGATGTTTTCATACGTAAAGGCGCCCGACAAGTTCGTTGTTCCTGAGAACTCCGAATCGTACAGTATATCCACGTCAGCTATCCCGCTAGCCGAGCCCTCTGGTGTGATGGCCGTTATCACCGAGTCACTGACGATGGTGACGCTAGTGGCGAATGCTCCCCCAATTTTAACTATCGCTGTAGTGACACTGGAAAATCCGCTGCCACTAATGGTAAGCGGTGTTCCTCCATAAATCGGCCCATTCGCAGGCGTAATTCCTGTCACTGTCGGTTGTACGTAGGTAAAGCCGTTACTGAGGGCGGCGGATGCCTGTGCAGCGGAGACTTCGAGCGCCACATCCACCGGACCAGGCGTCCCAGACTGTGCTGGTGGGGTGACAACCGACAATGTCTGACTATCAATGATGTTAACGGTAGCGGCCTGGCCGAGTCCGAACGTCACTGTGGTCGGTGCAGCAAAATGATTTCCCAGGATGGTTACCGTCGTACCACCGCCTAGTGGGCCCGAGGACGGGGTAACAGACGTGATGCTGACGTCCTCATAGGTAAAAGCGCTGGCCGTGTAGTCGTTATTCCCGCTTTGAAAATTAATGTAGACGTCGGTGGGGCCAGCGCCAAATCCCACCGGGGTCGTGACTGTCAAGGTCGTATCGTTGACAACGACCAGGTTTGCGGCAGGATTACTATCGATATCAACACTAGCAACCGGATCAGACACAAAGCCACTGCCTGTAATGGTAACCGGCGTGCCACCATAAATCGGGCCTGTTGCCGGCGTCACCACTGCATCCCCGGCATAGACCGGGAACCATAACAAACAGGCAGCTATCAACGGGAGCAGAGACAATAACGGCTTCAGTGTTACCCAACTGCAACCTGGACAGCCAGCATTCCCTATAAACGTTGTCGGGAAACGCGTGTAGTGTCGTCTATCAGTCATATTGCACACGCCGCATGACGATGGGTTTTAGATAGACGGCCCCCGAAGCTGCCAACAGCATAATCGCTGCGACCAGGTAAAAAGACCCCATAAGAGCGCTTCGAGTTTCACTGCCGATTAAATAGCTGTGTACAAACACCAACAGGCAAGCGGCAACAACACAGCGATGTCCCCATCGAAACAGGTGTTCGCGGGTTTTACGAAACACATAAACTGCCGAGGTCAACCCAAACAATAGTAACCCAAGAATGCCCAGAGAGACGCTGGATGTGTAAAAACCGGATGTAAAATCGGGTATGAGTATACCCAGTGACAGTGAGCCGTGACGAACAGACACGGCCGCGACAAACAGGGCTGCGTGAAGCGACAACAGGAGCAGTAACATCAAACCGCTTATCCTGTGTACCCGACTACCGGCGTAAGCCAGCTGGTCGAAGAATTTGCCCGACAACGACAACATCAGCTGTAACCAGACCAGCACTATAGCCAACAGACCGGCTACCTTGGAAAGTACGTAAAGCAGTTGCCCGGGTGGGGCGGTTGGCGCTATAGCCACCATCAAGCTGTCGCTGATCGAGGATAGGGTGCCGACAACCACCAACAGCGCATAGGCCGGCAACAACCACCGGGCGACCCTGGCGGTTTGAGCAAATCCCAATGATGTATTCAGCGCTTTATTCATATCCTTTGCAAAGCAGCTCTCGTTACGAATTATTTTTGGTGTTTCTACACGCCTTATATTGTGCACAGTGCTGCAACGTATTCAGGGCCGCTTCTTCAGAAACAGCATCATGCCCGGCAACCGGCAAGCCCAGATCTTTCCAGCCCTTCAGGCCATACGGGTTCATGATCCCCACCGGGTGCACGCCAACGCGGTGCAGTGCCTGGGCTACCTCGTAACCACGAAAATCCTTAATGCAATAGCTGATCACCAGGTCTGCATCGGTAAACAGTGCCGCTGTCTCTGTATCCACGTCACGCAGACGTATATTGATAGCCCCCGGGATATGAAATTCGTTGTACTCCGGTTCTTCGCGCGTATCGACAAACACCACTTTTTTTCCGTTGCTGATCATCTCAAGCAGGTTATTGATGGGGTACTCCAGCACCGTCGGTTGCTGATGTTCAACGATAGGGTTGATGCGTTCATTGCATACCGATGCCACGTCGAGGCCGGCTTCCAGGCTGGCGACATTTGCCGCGGACGGGTTTGTTTCAAGCAGCTGGTAGAGACGATCAAAAAATCCGCTGTAGCACTGAACGGGCACCTGGGTCCGGGAAAATTGTTTTTGCAGGTCACGATAGCGGCTCTCGACCACGAGCGCATCATCACCATCCGGCGTGGTCCATGGAGAGATTTCTATGTGGTTGATAATCTCGCCGATTCGTTTCAGGATCGGATCTTTTTCGAGCCCATGCGCTTGCATCAAGCCCTCGTAGGTCGACAACCCATGACGGCGACGGTATGTCGCCTCTGGCGTATCAAAGGCAGTGGCGCCATTCAGCGTTGCGCCCACCGGTATGATCATTACTTTTGAGGTCGGCGAGATATGCCGATTGATCAGCCAGGCAGAGGCCCATTTGTCCGGTTCCAGACCGTTCCAGGTGTAGAATTCTTTGGATGGTGTGTTGGTCTGCGTAACGCACGATAACAGCAGTAAGGCGATCAGTGCAGGACAAGTAAAGCGGAGCATAGCCAAGTGCTTAGCGGTGAGGTCCGCTATGCGGTACCGGATAGGTGGTGAAAAAATGAGCGCAGCCTGAAGGAATTACCCCAGCGCGCATACCCCTTGTCATGGCTTCCTGCCCCCCCTAAATTAACTGATATTTTTACTATTCCAGTTTCTCACCCCAATAAGACTATATACAGGGTCAGAATAGAGATCAACCGTTGCTACGCTGCGGAGCCAACATATTGATATTGTAGCCATTTTTTGTGCTGCATCGCATTGCCACACCTATAACCGCGCATATGTGGAAACCTCACAAATTTGCGCTTACACAAAATTCCCACATGCGGGAGGCCATTAGAATGTTTGATTGACGCGATCTGATCCCTAGTTGCCTACAAGATCTGCATAGCCACCGTTTGGCGACTTTTTGTGGGTTACTTGGCCGGCTCAGGGGCTTGCCTGGGGTATAATGGGCAATCGCTTCGATGCCGATATCGAAAAGATGTACCAGGATCATTAACCCACAGCAGTGATGCGGGCCGGCAGCTTGTCAGGCAGTTTGTTCCGCCGGTGTAGTACTGACCGAAATATTTTCGCCATTATCCACCGGCGTTCTGACATTGCCGCGTCGATCACGCTTCTGATAATACATCAGGTCCTGAATAATCGCTTCGGCAATAAAGTCATGCTCGGCAAATTCCAGCGCAATTTTTTGCTGATCCGAACGAACCACGCGCGCGTATATTTTCCGGTACAGGGTTTCACTCCCTGTCCAGACTTTGAAGTTAAGTATCACTGATCGCTGACCGGTCGCTAACTCACCGTCCCACAGGATGATGGAAACCCCGGTGCGACTGATGTTCTCTGCGTAGCCGCCACAACGGCGGGCACCCGGATGGGCTATTTCAATGTCAACCTGTATCTGGTCGCGTTTTGCCTTTCTTCTTTCCACAAGTGTACCTTTGGCCGGTTCGTTTAGCGGAACTTCGTATCAGGCGAAGCCATTGGGGAACGTAACCGCCCCTGTCCCTGCATCGTCCTGACGCACTCAAGGTATACCTTGACTTGTTAGATAAAATTGGAGCGTCCCGCTCCGGCAGAATGGGGTAAAAAAACCGGGTTTCTGTGTCCACGTTCACAGGATAGCGGCAGCTGATTAGACAACTTGATGCCATAAAAGCCTGGGGAGGAACCTCTGATTAACTCGTCATGCCGGCGAAGGCCGGCATCCAATGCTTTGCGTCTACCGTCGGGCACCGGAAAACAGCCGGTAGAAATTTTCGGTAGTAGTGCCTGCAACCTGTTCCAGTGTTTCACCACGCAATTCAGCCACATGCTCTGCGACATAGCGCACGAAAGCCGGCTGGTTGGTTTTACCCCGTTTGGGTACCGGGGCAAGGTAGGGGGCATCGGTTTCCACCAGCATCCGATCAGCAGGCATTTTTTGTGCGACCTGCTTCAGTTCCTGCGCATTCTTAAAAGTGACGATACCGGAAAAGGAAATATAGAAGTTCATATCCATAGCGGCACGCGCCATGTCCCAGTCTTCTGTAAAGCAATGCAATACGCCGCCCACTTCGCCAGCTTGTTCTTCCCGGAGAATTTTCAGGGTATCCTGTTTAGCGGCTCGAGTATGAACAATTAGCGGCTTGCCAGCTGCCCTGGCAGCCCGGATATGGCAACGAAACCGCTCCCGTTGCCATTCGACGTCACCTTCGGTCCGAAAGTAATCCAGTCCGGTTTCACCGATAGCCACAATTTTGTCCGCCTGCGCAAGCTCGACGAGCTGCTCTTCGTCCGCTTCCTGCACATCGGTCCCGTCCGGGTGAACACCCACAGACGCCGAAATCTGTGCGAAGGGTGTGATCAGATCCATCATTGGCTGAAAACGTTCCAGACTGACGGACACGCACAGCATGTGTTCAATGTCCTGCTGTGCGGCCTGTTCGAGAACGTCGCTTATGGATTGCTGCTGCGGACACAGCATATCGAGATGACAGTGAGAATCGACCAGCATAAAACACAGCCCGGGCGATGCCCTTTACATGGTATGAGTGGGACGATCCGCGGCTAATGCACCAGCCAGGTAGGTTTCTATTTTCTTCTGCGCAGAACCACCGTCCTGATCGCTGAACTGTACACCGATTCCTGCCGCACGCGCACCTTGCGCACCCTTTGGGGTAATCCAGATGATTTTTCCGGCAACCGGAATTTTTTCCGTCTCATCCATCAGCGTCAGCAACATGAAGACCTCATCACCGAGCTTATACGTCTTGTTTGTCGGGATAAACAGGCCACCGTTTTTCACGAAGGGCATATAAGCTGCGTACAAGGCACTCTTGTCTTTTATAGTTAGCGACAAAATCCCCTGTCGTGCTCCACCCACTGGTTTATTCGCCATATAGTTTGACTACCTGTTCCCCGCCACCGTCCGGGTCGAAGCCTGGTTTGCCAGTTTCGCCCATGAGATCAGTAAATCTTCCAGCATCATCTGTCTGTTTAACCCGGAGCCTGCCGCATTCAGGGCGCCGGTAACCCGATCCGACAACTCAAACAACTGCCGACAGTCTACCGTTTCTACAATCCGCTGCAACTTGTGCGCCACATCCGCTTCAGGAGGTTGCTGCCCCGCCACCTGCCAGCGCACCAGTTCCTGCAACCACACGCGCCACCACTGCAGTGTTTGCGATCCGGATTCCTCCTCCCAGTCTTTAGCGGTTTGAACGGGGTCCAGCTGCCCCGCAAATATCGCCTGCAACTGATCCAGGCGCTGACCACGCACCCCACTATCTGCCGCGCCAGCCATCCGGCGCGCCTGTAGCGGAGCGCCATGTGCCATTTTCAGGTAAAGCACGCTGTTGTCCGCATCGACCCCCTCGCTCACCAGCCAACGCTGCGCACTATCAGTATCCGGTAACTCAACCGCAAGCTGCTGGCAACGGCTGCGAATCGTCGCCGGCAAGCGGCCGGCAGCAGCGGTTAACAGTAGCAGTAACGTATTGGCTGCGGGCTCTTCCAATGTCTTCAGCAAAGCATTGGCTGCGTTTCTATTCATGGCGTCCGCAGGCTGAATTATGGCAACCTTGTAACGTCCCGCATGACTGGTCATAACCAGTGCTGCGTTCAGGGCACGGATCTGATCGATCTTGATAGCCTTACCCGCCTCTTCGGGTGTAACCCGCAGCAGGTCGGGGTGCGTGCCGGCCTGTAACCAGCCGCAGGACTGGCAGTGACCACAGGGGTATCCCCCGCTATCGGGCTTTTCGCAGATCAGGGCAGCAGCCAGCTGTTCCGCCAGCACGCGCTTGCCGACGCCATCCTGCCCCTTTATCAATAGTGCATGTGGCAGACGTCCCTGCACACGCGCCTGACCAAGTTGCTGCCAGGGTTTATTCAGCCATGTAAACATTCAGGCAGTCCGATCCGACGAGTCAAACCAGGTGCTTATAATATCATCCAGCTGCTGTTGTACCGCTGCAATCTCACGACCTGCATCAACAATCCGGAAGCGTTCGGGATGTTGCGCCGCACGCGCGAGATAGGTATTACGCACCTGTTCAAAAAAGTCCTGCTGCTCCTGCTCAAACCGGTCCAGCGCCCCGCGTTTACCTGCGCGTTCCAGACCCTGCGCGACGGGCAGATCGAACAACAAGGTAACATCCGGCTGAAAGCCCTGCTGCACCCAGTCTTCCAGCAGGCAGATACGCTGCACATCGATGCCACGCCCACCGCCCTGGTAGGCATAGGTAGCGTCAGTAAAACGGTCGCAGATCACCCACTCGCCTCTCGCCAGCGCCGGAAGAATCGTCTCGTGCAAATGCTGGGCACGCGCCGCAAACATCAGCAGCAGTTCGGTATCGGAATGCATGCCGGTATGATCCGGATTCAGCAATATTTCGCGCACCTTTTCACCCAGGGGTGTTCCGCCTGGTTCCCGGGTGCGCAGCACCTTGACTCCTGATGCCTGAACGCGTGCACACAGGTACTCAAGACTGGTGGACTTGCCGGCACCTTCACCGCCTTCCAGCGTAATGAAGCGTCCCTGTTTTTTCGTCTGGCTCATGGCTTCAACGTTTTCTCTGGTAGCGATTAACGGCACGGTTATGCTGTTTCAGCGTACTGGAAAATTTATGGCTGCCGTCACCCCGGGCTACAAAGTACAGGGCATTACCCGCTGCCGGGTGCAGCACAGCAAGTATTGCATCCTTGCCTGGCAATGCAATGGGTGTGGGTGGCAAACCATAACGGGTATAGGTGTTATACGGTGTATCGCGGCGTAGATCGCGGTAGCGGATATCACCCTTGTAGCTGTCACCCATACCGTATATCACCGTCGGGTCTGTCTGCAGCCTCATTCCTTTTCGCAGACGGCGCTCGAATACGCCGGCGATCAACGGGCGCTCCGCCACAACGGCAGTCTCTTTTTCCACAATAGAGGCGAGTATCAATGCGTCATACGGCGTTTTCAACGGCAGGTCCTTGTCGCGTTCCTGCCAGCTCCGCTCAAGAAACGCCTTCATTTCAAGGAATGCCCGGCGCAAATAATCGATATCCGTTGTGCCACGCGGGAAGTGGTATGTCTCGGGGAGAAAACGCCCCTCCGGGTGCAGACCAGGAAAACCGATGGCGTTCATCACCGTCTCCGCCTCTGTATTTTCCAACTGATGTGTGAGCACCTTGTCCGTGCTCACTCGCTGCATCATCTGCGCAAATGTCTCGCCCTCGATCAGGGTAATGGTGTGCTGGACTACTTTTCCATCGGCAAGCTGGTGCAACAGCTGCTCCGGAGTAATACCGGGTTGCAACTGAAATTCCCCGGCCTTGATACGCGCATCCAGCCTGAGGTAGCGTGCCAGCACTATCAGGTAAAGGGGTTTGCTCACGACCTGCTGCCGTTCCAGCTGGTAGGCAATCGACTTGAGGGTACTGCCGGGTTTTACAACCAGACTTGTACCGGTGGCGGGAAGGGTCAAGGGATTCTGACGAAATGTCTGGAAATCCATCAGCAGCCAGGCAAGCACAAAACTGGCTCCAATAATGAGCAATCCAGCAAAATGGAAAATTTTATTGGATGACGCCTGCGCTTTTATTCCTGGTTCGCTCACGTTTTATACCAGTTACCGCTGTCTTCGTTTGCACCGGCCTGTGCGGCCATCTGCATCTGGCGGGTTATCCGGCCAATTCCAAATTCACCGATGCCCGCCACATGCACTACAGGCCATATCCCTGCCAGACTGTTGCAGATAAAAACTTCCTGACCGGCTTTCAGATCGTCCAGCGTGAGGGGCTGTATCCGGGCTTTAAATCCCAGGGTGTTTGCAAGATCAAGGATAACAGATCGCATGACACCCGCCACGCCGCATTGCGACAGCTCAGGGGTCAATAGCTCACCACCAGCTACAATAAAAACATTGCTCATCGTACCTTCAATCAACTGCCGATCCGGGTCGAGCATAAATCCCTCGGCGACATCCTGATCATCCCACTCCGAACGCGCCATCACCTGTTCCAGACGGTTAAGATGCTTGAGTCCTGCCAGCAGCGGTTGAATAGCCAGCGGTGTTGTGCAAATACGCGTGCGCACACCATTTTGATCCGGGTTCGATGGCCAGTGAGGCAAGCGGTGAATACAGGCAATGCGCGTCACCTTCAGCTCAGATCCGGCTTGATATCCGCGGCCGCCCTCACCCCTGCCAAGTATGTACTTAAGCACGGCATCCTCCTGTCGCCCTGCCAGTTCCTCTAACTCCTGCCTTACCAGCGCCCAGTCCACTGGCGGGAACTTAAGCCGCTCGCACCCGGCACTCAGGCGTTGCAGGTGCCTTCCCAGATGCTCAGGCCTGGCGTAACGAACACGGATGGTTTCAAACAGCCCATCTCCGTACTGAAGGGCGCGTTCGGCTACATTGACCCGTGCGCCCGGCTCGCCATTGACCCAGCACCGCACCTCATTCATGCACCCTTCCCCTGTATCGCGCTCAACATGCCGCGTGCCTTGGCACGGGTCTCCTCCAGCTCATTTGCCGGCACCGAATCGCTCACAATCCCGGCGCCCGCTCGAAAATGCAGTTGATCACCACTGCGCACCAGCGTACGGATGAGAATATTGAGGTCCATACTGCCATCATGGTTCAGGTAGCCCATTGAGCCCGTATAGGCGCCGCGGCCGGTACCTTCGAGTTCGGCAATAATCTCCATACAGCGCACCTTGGGGCAACCGGTGATGGTCCCGCCCGGGAACAGTGCGCTGATAATCTGCGCCGGCGTCACGCCGGGGCGTATCCGTGCCTCAACATTGGATACGATATGATGGACCGTAGCGTAGGACTCCAGTGTCATCAGTTCGCTGACGTTGACACTGCCCGGAACCGCGATCCGTCCCACATCGTTACGCTCCAGATCGATCAGCATAATATGCTCGGCACGCTCTTTCGGATGCGCCATCAGTTCTTCTGAAAAGGACCTGTCGATGTCCGTTTTGTCGCCCCTGGGACGGGTACCGGCGATGGGGCGTGTTTGTACCCGGTCACCCCGGGTTGCGACCAGCCGCTCCGGTGATGAACTCAGCACGGCCATATCGCCCCAGGTCGCCAGCCCGTTGAAAGGCCCGGGATTGGCCGCGCGCAGCTGCCTGTACAGAACATGACTGCTGACATCCTGCGGCCAGTCAGCGGACCACTGGCGCGACAGATTGACCTGAAACACATCGCCTTCGCGTATGTAATCAAGAATTCGCCCTACCGCATCCAGATAGGGTTGTACCGGGTCTTCATATGAATCACAGGACACCGCGAGGAGCCCGGGTTTATGCGCCTCCAACCGGCGAATATCTTCCCTGACCTGACTGATATAACTCTGCTGCTCGGCAATAATCCAGCGCTCACTATTTTGCCGGTCATGGATTATTGCGGCCGGAATTCGGGTTGCACTTGCCACAGGCAGTGCAGAGCTGTCTTCAGGAAGGTCCAGCTGCGGCTCGATCTGTGCCGCAAGTTCGTAACCCAGGAAAAGGAACCAGCCACCGTGAAAAGGCAGTGATCCCGTGTAGCCGGCATCTTTCGCCTCTGCTTTCCAGCGACTATCCAGCGCCTGCAGAAAATCGAAAGTGCGCAGCTCATTCAACACAATCGTCTCACCGGGAAAGGCAAACAGGATATCAAAGCGGCCCTGAGGCCCGTGGGCAGAACTTTCCAGGAGACAGGGATAGCGCGCTGGATCCAGAGCGTGCAGATCAAGCAGGTCGAAGCTGGCTTCGGTGGTTACCTGCATGTTTTTGAGAAGTACATGGCTTACCCGACATGCTGTTTACAGACCGTCGGCAGCAGGGATGCTGCCATCGAGCGTACAGGGATGTATTCACAGCGCGTCTGTAAACAGCATGTCGGGTAAGCCATGTAAATGATTACCGGCCCAGTTTGGTAAAAACAATCGCGCCGTTGGTGCCGCCAAAACCGAACGAATTGGACATTACAGCATTGATTTTCATTTTGCGGGCTTCGTTTGGCACAAAATCCAGATCGCAGTCAGAATCGGCTGTGATCTGATTGATCGTCGGTGGCGCCACCTGATCACGTATCGCCAATACCGAAAATATGGCTTCCACTCCGCCGGCCGCCCCCAGCAAATGCCCGGTCATGGATTTGGTTGAACTGACGGCTACCTTGCCTGCATGATGACCCAGTGCCGTTTTGATGGCCTGGACTTCAGCCACATCACCCGCCTGCGTAGACGTTCCGTGCGCATTGATGTAGTCGATCTGGTCCGGATTGAGACCCGCGTCGCGAATCGCATTGTGCATACAACGCGCTGCCCCCTCACCGTTCTTTGACGGCTGCGTCATGTGATGCGCATCCCCGCTCATACCGTAACCGGAAACTTCTGCATAGATAGTCGCACCGCGCACCGAGGCGTGTTCATATTCTTCCAGCACCATGACGCCGGCACCGTCACCCAGCACGAAACCGTCCCGGTTCAGGTCCCAGGGGCGGCTTGCTGCCCGGGGGTTATCGTTACGTGTGGAAAGGGCCTTGGCTGCCGCAAACCCACCCAGACCGGTACGCGTTGTAGCCATTTCCGCGCCACCTGCGAGCATGACGTCAGCATCGCCGTAAGCAATTATGCGTGCCGCCTCGCCAATGCTATGTGTACCCGTTGTGCAGGCTGTGACCATTGCAATGTTGGGGCCTTTCAGACCAAAGGTGATAGACAGGTTCCCGGCGATCATGTTGATGATATTGGCGGGAACGAATAATGGAGAAATTTTGCGCGGACCCCCTTTTAAATAGGCATCGTAGCTCGCCTCAATACCCCGTAAACCCCCTATGCCGGAACCTATTGACACACCTATCCGCTCGGCATTTTCTTCAGTGACTTCGAGACCGGAATCGCGAATGGCCTGTGTGCCCGCAGCGACTCCGTAGTGGATAAACCGCTCCATTCTGCGCGCATCTCTTTTGGAGAGGTATACGGACACATCGAAACCTTCGATGGTGCCACCAAAACGCACCGGAAACTCCGACACGTCAAAGTCTGTGATCGGCCGAATACCGCTGGTACCCGCGATAATATTATCCCAGGCCTCCGGAACTGTCAGTCCAACCGGACTGACAATGCCCAGTCCGGTGACCACGACACGACGTTGCGACACAGCGCGCTACTCCAATCCCAGGAAATTTTTTGAACAGTAGTTTGCCCCGGAGTGCCGCCACTCAAGCAGCTGACGAACACCCCGGTTGCAATAAAAGTGAGAACTAACCGAGGTGCGCCGAAACGTAATCAATCGCTTGCTGGACGGTAGTGATCTTTTCCGCCTCCTCGTCCGGAATCTCGCATTCGAACTCTTCTTCCAGAGCCATAACCAGCTCCACGGTGTCCAGAGAATCCGCGCCCAGGTCATCTACAAAAGATGCTTCGGTGGTGACAGAGTCTTCGCTGACATCCAATTGTTCGACGACAATTTTCTTGACGCGTTCTTCAACATTACTCATCGCTGAAAGTTCCTCAGTTGTTTGTGATCATTCCAAGCCGCGCGCGTAGTGTATTGAAAAGTGTATAACCATTCCAGTCATCAGATTACCTTTGAATCCCGGCCTTGCCAACTACAGATGCACGCACGTACAGAACTTATATAGCATTATAAATCAATGTGATAGATAATATATTTAAGTATTTAGTTTAACTCATAAACATGCCGCCGTTCACATGCAGGGTTTCACCCGTGATATAGGCCGCCTGCTTTGACGCCAAAAACGCCACCGCGTGGGCGATATCGTCAATTTTGCCCAGCCTTCCCAGCGGCACCTGGGTAATCAGTATAGCGCGCTGCTCATCCGGCAGCGCACGCGTCATATCAGTATCAATGAAGCCCGGTGCGACAGCGTTGACGGTAATGCCGCGCGAGCCGATTTCGCGCGCCAGCGACTTGGTAAACCCGATCATGCCGGCTTTGGCCGCACAATAGTTTGCCTGGCCCGGGTTGCCGGTAGCACCCACAACAGAAGCGATATTGATAATACGGCCGCGTTTCGCTTTCATCATGCCACGCAGACAGGCCTTGCTCAAACGAAACACCGAACCGAGATCGGTATCGATAACATCGGCCCATTCATCATCTTTCATGCGCATAAGCAGGTTGTCGCGTGTAATACCGGCATTGTTAACCAGAATCGTCGGGGTTCCGAATGCGTCTCTGATCTGTTTCATGCCCGCATCGATGGACTCAGGCCGGGTAACATTCAGCATAATTCCCAGCCCTTTGATGTCCTGTGCGTCCAGCGTGGACTGGATGGCCGCAGCGCCTTTTTCGGTTGTCGCGGTACCAATAACGGTAGCACCCTGCTTGCCCAGCTGCAGCGCAATGGCCTGACCAATACCCCGACTGGCGCCGGTAACCAATGCAATGTCTTCTGTTAAAGGCATACTATTCAGCTCTCTGTTCAGCCCACCAGCGCCAGTGCATCTTCCAGCTCTTCGGGAGTCTGGACAGCAAGGCACGGCAGGGTTTTATCAATACGTTTGTTCAACCCGGCCAAAACCTTGCCGGGGCCCATTTCAAGGACGCTGGTGATACCTGCAACGCGCATAGCACGGATGATCTCTACCCAGCGTACCGGTTTATACAACTGTCCGGTCAGAGCCTCACGTATCGCGTCCGGTTCATTGTGAAATTCGACATCAGCGTTATGCAACACCGGAATAGCGGGTGCGCTGATGCTGACTTTTGCCAGGTCTGCAGCGAATGCTTCGGCAGCAGGCAACATCAGGCTGCAATGCGAAGGAACAGACACGGGTAACGGCAACGCACGTTTGGCACCGGCCGCTTTGGCCAGTTGCATAGCGCGTGTAACTGCAGCCGTATTCCCGGCGATGACTACCTGGCCTGGCGAATTGAAATTTACCGCGCCGACGATCTCGTCTTCAGCAGCTTCCGCACAGACTGTCTTGACCTGGCCATCCTCCAGGCCGAGGATAACGGCCATGGCGCCTTCCCCCTCGGGAACGGCATTCTGCATGTACATACCGCGCTTTTCCACCAGTTTAACGGCATCTGAAAAACCGATGGCACCGGCACACACCAATGCCGTGTATTCACCCAGGCTGTGCCCCGCCATTGTGGCCGGCAGCTGGTCTGTGCGCTGGCTCCAGCAACGCCAGGTCGCCACACCTGCCGTCAACAGCGCCGGTTGTGTGCAGGTAGTCTGGTTAAGAAGCGCTGCCGGACCTTCGCTGCAACGCAGCCAGAGATCGTAGCCCAGCCATTCAGAGGCTTCACTGAAAGTATCCTTTACAATGGGGAACACCGCAGCAAGCTCTGACAGCATGCCAACTGACTGTGAACCCTGACCGGGAAACACCATGGCAAGGTCCGGTCTCTGCCTGGAATGATTCATAACAGAAAATCTATCAGAACCTGAGAAGGACCGAGCCCCAGGTAAAACCACCACCGAAGGCCTCCATCAGCAGCGTTTCACCCCGTTTCACACGCCCGTCGCGGACCGCGACGTCAAGCGCAAGCGGTACCGATGCACTGGATGTATTACCGTGCTCATCGACCGTAACAACGACGTGATCCATCGACATTTTCAGTTTTTTGGCGGTCGCCCGGATAATGCGAATATTGGCCTGGTGAGGCACCAGCCAGTCAATATCGGACTTGCTCATATTATTCGCTTCCAGCGTTTCATCCACGATGCGCCCCAGTGTATTGACCGCCATCTTGAACACTTCGTTGCCCTTCATTTTTACAAAGCCGTTGCCGTCCTTAAGACTGTCATAACCCTGACTGATGCCACCCGGCACAGTCAACAGCCCTTCGTAGGCACCGTCTGCATGCAAGTGAGTGGAAAGTATGCCGGACTCATCGCTGGCTTCCACCACTACAGCACCGGCACCGTCACCGAACAGCACACAGGTACTGCGGTCGGTCCAGTCGAGCACACGCGACAGCGTCTCGGCGCCGATCACCAGAGCACATTTTGAGGTCCCTGTTTTAATAAATTTGTCAGCTACCGCCAGGGCATATACAAAGCCTGTACAGACAGCCTGTATATCGAACGCGGCACAACCGTGCCGGTCCAGGCGCTTTTGCAGCAGGCAGGCAGTACTGGGAAATACCTGGTCGGGAGTGGTAGTAGCAACAATGATAAGGTCAATATCCTGCACATCGCGACCGGCGGACGCCAGGGCGCGGCGCGCGGCGTGCTCGGCAAGATCCACTGTATTCTGGCCATCCGCTGCAATATGGCGCTTGCTGATCCCGGTCCGCTCCCGGATCCACTGGTCCGAAGTATCGACGATCTTTTCCAGATCGTTGTTGGTCATGACGTGATCGGGCAGATAACTACCGGTACCGGCTATTCGTGAATACGTCAACCTGTCTGCCTCTTGGAAAGGACGCTGTGCACCTGTGAACTGATGAGCTCGGGAACATTTTGCTCGACTTCGATGGCGGCAACTTCGATGGCATTGGCAAATGCGAGCACATCAGCAGCACCGTGACTTTTGATAGTGATGCCGCGCAAACCCAGTAAACTGGCACCATTGTAATTGCGCGGATCAATCTGCTTGCGAAAACCCTTCAGAACCGGAAGCGCAATCATCGCCGCCATCTTCGTCAGTATATTCCTGGAGAATTCCCGCTTTATATAAAACGAAATCATTTTGGCGATACCCTCGCTGCTCTTCAGGGCAATGTTACCGACGTACCCGTCACAGGCGACAACGTCAACCTTGCCGCTGTAGATATCGTCACCCTCGATGAAGCCAACATAATTCAGTGCACCGCTGGAAAACAGCGTGGCCGCCATTTTAACTGTCTCGTTTCCCTTGGTCTCTTCTTCGCCGATGTTCAGCAAGCCGACACTGGGATTACGGTTGCCGTCAATGGCGCCCGCCAGCACCGACCCCATCAGCCCGAACTGGAAAAGCTGCTCCGGCGTACTATTGACGTTGGCGCCCAAATCAAGCATCCACGTATGCCCGGTCATGCTGGGCAGAGAGGTGCAGATCGCAGGCCGGTCGATACCCGGCAATGTCTTGAGCACATAACGGGCTGTGGCCATCAGTGCCCCGGTATTGCCGGCGCTGACACAGGCCTGCGCCCGGCCGTCTTTTACCAGGTCAATGGCAACACGCATCGACGAGTCTTTCTTGAACCGCAGAGCATGCGACGGTAATTCGTCCATATCCACATGCTGGGACGCATGCTGGATCGTCAGGTGCCTGTTATCGGCACCACCCAGAACCGACAGCTCACGCTTGATCAGCTCCTGGTCTCCGACCAGGATCAGCTCCAGGTCATCGCGTTTCTTCAGCACGCGCAGCGCCGCAGGCAGCACGACATCTGCACCTGAGTCACCCCCCATCACATCAAGCGCTATGACCAGACGATCAGTCATGCCATAAAAACACACGCTGCTTCCCGGTCAGGGTGAAGCAGCGTGTTTTTGAATGCTGGGCGGAAACGGGACTACCGCAACGCGGATCAGTCAAGATCTTTGTCAATGACCTTGCGGCCGCGGTAATAACCATCGGGGCTTACATGATGACGCAGATGGGTTTCACCCGTTGTCTGGTCTACAGACAGGGTGGCGCCTTTCAGGCTATCGTGTGAACGACGCATGCCACGTCTTGAAGGGGTCTTTCGGCTTTTTTGAACCGCCATGACGGTATCTCCTGCTTTAACACTTAAATCTGGATTTTCAGCTTTTTCAGCACCGAAAACGGATTCTCTTTTTCCACCGCGGGCTGATTTACGTAGCCGCTCTCACATCCATCCACGCCTTCGTGGAGCGGTATTACAGGTATCGCAAGCAATACCTCATCTTCAATGACATCGAAGGTCCGCAGTGGTTCACCGGTAACCAGTAACGGCTCGTAGCCATCCGGTAACCGGCTGATTTCCTCGTCGCTGGAAATAATCCCCAGCTTGAAATCAACATCAAGCGGGAACAACAGTGTCTCCAGACAACGCTGGCAGACCAGATCCACGCTGCCCTCAATACGCCCTGACAGGGTACGCACACGCCGTTCATCAACATGAAACTCCAGCGCAACCTTCAGGCGGCCATCAGCCTTCGATAATGAAGGGCGCAGGCGCATCAATTCACTGACGGGTACTCCACCACGAAAGGAACGCCCGGCATCCGCGAACCCTACAGGCTCGATAGTTTCCGGCAGGCAATCCAGCATAGGCGCGCAATCATACCTGCTGCATGGCCGCCCTGTCAAAGCTAAGATGCTGAAAAGTCGGGATGTTAGCGCAACCCCGGTCTGGTCGCATGGTTGACACCCGGCCAACTTTTGCGTAGAAAAACAAGCTCTTTTGACACAACCCAAGTGCACAGCCCGGAATGCCGCTATGCTTGACAGGGAACCAACAGGAGACGAGTGTCATTGATTAGGAAAATATTGATCGCCAACCGGGGGGAAATCGCGGTCCGGATTGTACGCGCCTGCCAGGAAGCCGGCATTGATTCGGTGGCTATTTACACGGATGCGGACCGCCATGCGCTGCACGTTAAAAAAGCCAGCGAAGCCCACAGTATCGGCCCTGACCCCGTAGCCGGCTATCTGAATGCCCACCGTATCGTCAATCTGGCAACCGCGACCGGCTGCGATGCCCTGCACCCCGGCTACGGCTTTCTGTCCGAAAATCCGGAGCTGGCACGCATCTGTGCGCGCCGCGGCATAAAATTCATAGGGCCTGATGCGGATGTTATCCGCAGCATGGGAAACAAGATCGAGGCCCGCCGCAGCATGCAGGCGGCCGGTGTACCGGTCGTGCCCGGCAGTGACGCCAATCTTGTCGACCTTGATGAAGCGATCACACTGGCCGACACTATCGGCTACCCGGTGATGCTGAAAGCTACCTCGGGCGGCGGTGGCCGCGGTATCCGCCGCTGCAATAGCGAAAAAGAACTGCGACGCAACTTTGAACGGGTATTGTCGGAAGCTCGCAAAGCGTTTGGCAGTGCCGATATCTTCCTGGAAAAGTGTGTCGACCGGCCACGCCACATCGAAGTCCAGATACTCGCTGACAACCATGGCAATGTCGTCCACCTGTTTGAACGCGACTGTTCCATACAGCGTCGCCACCAGAAACTGATCGAAATTGCGCCTTCCCCGCAACTCAGCGAAGCGCAACGCGCGCTACTCGGCGACTATGCCATCAGGGCGGCACAATCCGTCGGTTACCGGAACGCGGGTACCGTTGAGTTCCTGATGGACGTCGATGAAAACTTCTTTTTCATGGAAATGAATACCCGCCTGCAGGTTGAACATACCGTAACCGAGAGCATAACGGGCATCGATATCGTCAGTGAACAGATCCGTATCGCTGACGGACAACCTCTGTCGTTCAGGCAGGACGAGATCAAACGGCGTGGTTTTGCCATGCAGTTTCGCGTCAATGCCGAAGACCCCAAGAACGACTTCCTGCCCAGTTTCGGCAAAATCACCCGCTACTACGCCCCGGGTGGTCCGGGCGTGCGCACCGATGCTGCCATCTACACCGGTTACACCATCCCGCCCTACTACGACTCCATGTGTGCCAAAATTACCGTCTGGGCGCTCAACTGGGAAGAACTGCTGAACCGCGCACGACGGGCGCTGTATGACACCGGCGTGTATGGGGTGAAGACAACCATCCCCTACTATCTTGAAGTCCTGGAAGTGGACGATTTTCGTGCCGGCAAGTTTGATACCGGCTTTGTTGCAGACCACCCGCAATTGGTTAACTATCGCACCAGCCGACCGACGCGGGAACTGGCCGCCGTGCTCGCCGCCGCCGTGGCGGCCCACGCCGGGTATTAATTCATGGGAGATCGAAAACAGGACATGTCCAGCAAGGTTCATATCACTGAGGTTATATTGAGGGATGGGCACCAGTCCCTGATCGCAACCCGCATGCGCACAGATGACATGCTGCCGATATGCGAATGGCTCGATAAAATAGGCTACTGGTCACTCGAAGTCTGGGGTGGCGCAACCTACGACGCCTGCATCCGGTTTCTGATGGAAGACCCCTGGGAGCGCCTGCGCAAGCTGCGCGAGGCATTGCCCAATACCCGCCTGCAGATGTTGTTACGTGGTCAGAACCTGCTTGGCTACCGTCACTACTCGGATGACGTAGTACGTGCCTTTGTGCATAAGTCCGCCGAAAATGGCATTGATGTATTTCGCATATTTGACGCCCTGAACGACGTACGCAACATAGAAACTTCTGTTGCCACAGTCAGGGAAGCCGGCAAGCATGCCCAGGGCACTATCTGCTATACCATCAGCCCGGTACACAGCATTGCACAATTCGTAGCCATGGCAAAACAACTGGTGGAGATGGGTTGTGACAGCATCGTAGTAAAGGACATGGCCGGTCTGTTGACACCGATGGCGACTGCTGAACTATTCGCGGAGCTGCACAAAGCCATCGAACTGCCGATCCACCTGCACAGCCACGCCACTGCGGGAACCGCAGAAATGTGTCAGCTGAAAGCCATAGAAAACGGCTGCCGGCACATCGACACCTGCATTTCGTCCTTTTCCAGCGGCGCCTCGCACCCACCGACGGAAAGCATGGTAGCGGCGCTCGTAGGCACCGAATATGACACACAACTGGATCTGAAAGAGCTTCAGAATATCGGCTTTTACTTCCGCGAAGTGCGCAAGAAATACCACCAGTTCGAGAGCGACATGACAGGGCTGGATACCCGGGTACAGGTCTACCAGGTACCGGGCGGCATGATTTCCAACCTGTATACCCAACTGCGCGAGCAAGGTGTCCTGAACCATATCGAAGACGTACTGAACGAGATACCACGCGTACGCGAAGACCTGGGTTACCCACCGCTGGTCACACCGTCATCACAGATCGTCGGCGCCCAGGCGGTCGTCAATGTATTAACCGGTGAGCGTTATAAATCCATCGGCAACGAAGTAAAACTGTATCTTCAGGGCCGCTACGGACACGCACCGGGAAAGATCAACAGCGTGGTACGCCAGCAGGCGATCGGCAACGAGGATGTTATCGAAGTCCGGCCCGCCGATCTGCTCGATGATGAAATGGATAATCTGCGCATTGATATCGGAGAACTCGCCAGCAGCGAAGAAGACATCCTGATTTTTGCCATGTTCCCCGACATTGGTCGGGAATTTCTCCAGCATCGCGCTGATGGCACCCTGGTCCCCGAGCCACTGGAACCCATTGAGGTGAGCGGGGAAAGCAGCGCAAAAAAACCTACCGAATTCAACGTTACCCTGCACGGCGAAACCCATCATATCCAGATCACCGGCACCGGGCACCACACCCAGCAGGAACGACCCTTCTATATGACGGTCGATGGCGTCCCCGAGGAAATCCTGATCGAAACCCTGTCAGAGCTGGAAGGTGACGAGGGCGCCAGGGTCGGCAGCAAACGCCCGAAGGCGAGCAAACCCGGCGACGTCTCCACCACCATGCCAGGGACCGTGATCGATATCCTGGTAGAAGTCGGCGCCACGGTAGAAGCCGGAGACCCGGTTCTGGTGACAGAAGCCATGAAAATGGAAACCGAAATCCAGGCACCGATTGCAGGAACCGTGGCAGCCATACACGTCAGCAAAGGCGACAGCGTCAATCCGGATGAAACACTGATCGAAATCTTAGGGAACCTCTGATTAATTCGTCATTGCGAGGAGCGTAGCGACGCGGCAATCCCCAACCGGCTGATGCCATGTCACGAGATTGTCGCGCTGCGCTCGCAATGACAAATTTTTTGAATTGATCAGAGGCTCCTTAGCTTGAATAATCCGGAATCCTCGGAAAATATAGACCGAAACCATATCTGGCACCCTTACAGTGCCATGCATTCCGACGCACCTGTTCTTGTCGTCGACTCCGCACACGGCGTACGCCTGAAACTGGCGGATGGCCGCGAACTGATCGACGGCATGTCATCCTGGTGGAGTGTGATTCACGGCTACAACCATCCGGTGATGAACGCCGCACTGGAAAACCAGATCCACAAAGTATCACACCTGATGTTTGGCGGGCTGACCCATGCGCCGGCCATTGAATTGACGCGGCAGCTCATCGACATAACACCCGCGAACCTGAACAGTATTTTTTACTCAGACTCAGGCTCCGTCGCCGTCGAAGTGGCGATGAAAATGGCCGTCCAGTACTGGCACGCCAAAGGCCGTCCGCGCCGCCAGCGATTTATCAGCCTGCACTCCGGCTACCATGGCGACACCTTCGGTGCGATGTCCGTCTGTGACCCGGTAACCGGCATGCACAGCCTGTTCAGCGATGTCCTGGCGAAAAATATTTTTGTTGCACAGCCTCGCTGCCGGTTTGGCGAACCGTGCACTGACCCGGATATTGCACCCCTCGCACAGGCACTGGAAAAACACGCTGACCATACCGCTGCCGTTATTCTGGAACCCATCGTCCAGGGCGCCGGCGGCATGTGGTTTTACTCCGCCGAATACCTGCAAAAGGCGCGCGAGTTATGTGACCGCTATGACGTATTGCTGATTCTGGATGAAATTGCCACCGGCTTTGGACGTACCGGAAAACTGTTCGCCTGCGAACACGCCGGTATATCACCGGATATCATGTGTATTGGCAAAGCGCTGACCGGCGGCTATCTCACCCTGGCCGCGACATTGACCAGCAAAGCAGTATCCGATGCTATCGATCAGAGTGAACCCGGTGTATTCATGCACGGCCCGACCTTTATGGCCAACCCACTGGCCTGCACAGCCGCGCTCACCAGTATCCGTTTACTACTGGAATCACCCTGGCAGGAAAACATTTACCGTATAGAACAGGGCCTGAACCAGGGGCTTGCGCCCTGCCGGGAATCCGGGCAAGTGCAGGAAGTTCGTGTGCTCGGTGCAATAGGCGTGGTTGAAATGAAACAGGCTGTCGGCCTGAATAGCATCACCAAAGCATTTGTCGAAGCCGGGGTGTGGGTCCGCCCTTTTGGCAAGCTGGTGTACCTGATGCCACCCTTTGTTATCAGTAATGATGAACTGGCCGCGTTAGCAGGTGCAGTGGTCAACGTTGTACAGGGTCTTGCACAGTAGTCGCAAAAAAATAAAAAAATCAGCTAGTTATAAATCGGCTTAAATTTTGCGTTACTTTTCGCCTATCTTAATTCCGAGAAACACAGCCATGCCATGCCGTCTTCCACGCACTCAGAAAATTGTGCTCTGCCACTCAGACGGGTTATGCAGCAGAGCGTTAAGGTTCTACCCATGAAACCCGTCTGGCAACAGGTGAAAAGGGGGTTTAAACCTGGCAAGGCGCACCTGTAACGGTACACCATTTAGTGGAGAAGCAGCATGTTATACCGGATTTTTAACAGGTCTTACACAACTAAAGCCATTGCCTTAACGGCCATAGTGCTGCTCCTGACAGCCTGTGGTGGTGGAAGCAGCGGGTCCGGCTCCACTACCGTTGCACCATCCAGCTTCACATTTGGTGGCAGTGTCGGTGACGGCCCTGTTGTGGGTGCGGCGATCACCGTCCAGGACAACAATGGCAACATCATTTCAACGCAGACCAGTGATAGCTCTGCCAATTACCAGATCACTCTGTCAGCCCCGCCCGGTTTTCCCCTGACCATTACAGCCAGTGGCGGCACAGATCTGGTTACCGGCTCCGCACCAGGTTTCTCCATGAAATCCGTTGTACAGGCCGACACCCAGGGAACGGCTAACATCAACCCTTTCTCGACACTTATCGTGACCACAGCGCAAAACATGCCCGGAGGACTGACGGCGTCTAACCTGGACGCAGCCAGGACCGCTGTGATGGCAAATCTGGGTTTTGGTATAGACACACAGGCTATTCCCGATGCCATCGCCACTAAGCTTGACAGACAAAACGTAGCTAATCTTGTAAAGGCCTGCGAAGCGCTCGCGGAGATGATCCGCAGGACACGCCGGACTCTGCTCGTTGCCGGTATCGACCAAGGTGAAGACACGATTATCAGCAGGATTTCCGGCGACCTGACGGACGGAGAAATGGATGGTGTCGGTGCAGGCGCAGATTCGCGCATTGCCGCGGCGGCGCACATTGTTTCTGCACAAATTCTTCTTGAATCCATGATCAACAAGCTGGAAGTTGGCGGCATTGACGCTACCGCCGGGCTCGACAACGCAATTGCCACTACGCTGCCCTCAAGCAGTGCCAGCACCGGAGACGTGACAATCAATTCCGCGATGATCGCGCAGGCAAAAGCTGCCATTGCAGCCGCGCAAGCGGTAACACCGAGTGCCGCACTGAGTGCAATCTCCACCTCGATTGATAATCTTGTTGCCGGCAGCACACCTGACGTTATTGAAAGCCAACTGCCCGCCACCAGCAGCGGTAACCTTGACCAGGCGCTCCTGGATATTGCTACAGCTACAGAGAGCATGCTCGATACCGTCAATACGGCTGTGCAGAATTCAACACCCACACCACCGTCCGCACAGACTCTGATACTCACTTTCTCCACAGATACAGGCTCTGTCGCCTACAACGGTTCGACAGTACTCAACTGGTCTTCAAGTAACGCGACCTCATGCAGCGCATCCAGCGCATGGTCCGGTTCAAAAGGAACGTCGGGCATAAACTCTGTAGGTCCGCTGACAGCCAATGTGAGCTACACGTTAACCTGTACCGGGACTGGCGGCCAGGTGCAGCGTTCCGTATCCATCAGCGTGGGTGCGCCGCCGGTACAGATCCCAACGATCTCACTCAGTGCCAACCCGTCTTCGGTCAATACCAACTCTGCAACAACACTGAGCTGGAGCACAAACAATGTCACCCGCTGTACCGCTTCGGGTGGCTGGTCTGGCGCAAAAGCAACCTCAGGCAGTGCATCCAGTGGTGCACTGACATCAAACACCTCCTTTACCCTGACGTGCAGCGGCACGGGTGGAACTGCAAGCCAGTCGGTTACAGTCACGGTATCTGCACCGCCACCACCGCCCGCTCCCGGCATCACCCTGTCCGCGAACCCGACACTGGTTGGTTACAACAGCTCAACAACCCTGAGCTGGACTGTCAGCAACGCAACCAGCTGCACGGCTTCAGGCGGCTGGTCGGGAAGCAAAAACGCCTCCGGCGGCAGCCAGTCCAGTGCTGCGCTGACTATTGGCACCACATTCACCCTGAGCTGCTCAGGTACAGGAGGCAATGCCTCGAAGTCCGTCACGGTCGCTGTCCAGTCGGTGACAGGCTCGGCGACATTAAGCTGGACGCCTCCTACCGCTAACGAGGATGGCTCTGTGCTGACTGATCTGGCCGGGTACAAGATCCACTATGGAGCCTCATCAGGAAGCTATACGAATACCATCGTGCTCAGTAACCCCGGCCTTTCAACCTACGTGATCGACAACCTGACCGCAGGCACCTACTACTTCGTAGTCACGGCATTCAATACCCCCGGCAATGAGAGCGCTTACTCCAACGAGGGCAGCAAAACCATAAACTAGACAGGGCCCGAGATTATCACCACGAATGTATTTCGAAACAGCATGGGTAAACCGGACTCGGCCCGGTGGTTGCCGCCCGGCGAGCTTTACCGCCAAATGAGACTGGCTGTTTTCGCGCTGTTGGCATTTCTGGTCCAACCAGTCACAGCGATGGCACACCGCCCTACAAGCGCCATCGCCCGGAACGCACGCTTCTATATCGACTTATTCAGGAATACTACCCGGTCTTTGAGGCGCACTGCGCAGAACAAGGCAAGCCCTTACCCGCATACGTCTGAGGTGCAAATGTGCCAATAGCGCTGACTTAAGTTAAGTTGATTTTCGTGGATGGGGCTGTTACCCTCCCCCAAACAAATATAAAACTTAGAGTAGAAGGGGGGAGGCCATGTTATACCGACTGCTTATTCTCGCTCTGTCTCTTTATTCCCTTACAACACCCGCACAAGCGTCACGCGACGATTTACTTGTCATAGTTAATGACAACTCTATCGACTCACCGCAGGTGGGCGCCTACTATGCACAGCAACGGGACATAAACCCGGCGAATATTGTTCACGTTAATATTCGTCCGGGCTATTTTATCAGCTGGGATGAGTTTCGCAGTCTGCGCGATCAGATCATCGATCACATGCAGCACCATACACTGACCGATCCTGCCATCACACCCGTTACCTGCACTGATGGCGATACTGTTCATTATTGTCAAGCTTCAATGGACCAGTTACGTCAGTACACAAAAATCCGGTACGTGGTAACTACACGCGGTGTACCCACGCGAACTGAAGTTAACAACAGCCCGTTTAATTCCCAGCCTGTTTCGGCACCCACATCGGTGGATAATTACCTTAAATTCTGGCTGATTAATTACTATCCGGTTGACACCGTACTTTCCTCAAACGCCCGTGCAGTTGAGTTTGGTGATGGCCGTGGCATGCGTGAAATTGATCCCCAACTTGATAAAGAGCTTATTGTCGGTCGGATTGACGGCGTTAATCTTGCCTCAGCGCTAACTCTGGTAGACCGCACACTTGAGGCAGAACGTAATGGAATTTACGGAAAACTGTATGGCTCGCAATATGGGAGTACCACAGGTGGGCGAGCTACATGGACTGACTATAGCACCAATAGCCTGGTATACGGGATATCAAGCAATGGTTGGCGCTACCAGCTTGGCCTCTTTGATGAATCCGCGCCTGAATGTAATGACTATCTGAATTTTTCATCCGGAAATGCCAGTGGCAAGGCGCCGGCTCATTGCCTGGCACGGCTTTCAGATGGCCGCGACCCGCCACCTGGCACCAGTGGAGGACGTGCGCCTACAGCCGATGATGCTCTCGTATACCTGGGGTCCCTGGACGGTCAGGTCACCGGCCTCGGAAATTTCTCCAATCTCCTCAATTGGAAGAAGGATGCCAGCTGTAGTGTAACGCTTTGTGAGAACGCGCCTGACCCGGCAGCATGTCGTATGGCCTCTACCGATGCGATGCAGGAAATAAATACAGATTGCGTTGGTGTGTCAAATGGATTTATGGGATATAACTTCCAGTCCTTCCCGGTCTCATTCCTGACAGTCTGGCCAACTGCCTGGCGCAGCACAAATGGTGGAGACTTCAAAAACCTGGCATTTCCTGAAGTCCGCAGCGATGTCGGGTTCGACGACAACCAAAGCCTTTGGTTCAGAAACGCAGACCAGATAAGCAACCCGAAATGTAACACCGTTGCAGATATTGGTTCTCAGCCACCACAGGATTGCCCGGATCAAAGACGCATCTTTACCTACCAGACAATCAGCATTCCGACACAGGCAATCAATACCGCTACACCACAACAATACCGGGTTTCGCTGCGCTACAAGGCAGATTCCATGCAGCAGCAGGCTACTTTGCGCGCTACTCTCAAAGTGCGTGAACAAGCATCAAAAACGGAAATTAACTACGGCACGCAACTGCTTGCAACCATTTCATCCGGCACTACTGACTGGACCTATGCTGAGGTAGTCTACACGCTGAATCCTGCACTACATACCCAGCCGGACCTGTTATTTGACCGGTTAAAGATTGAACTATCCACTGCCGGCACTTACGCCGGAGAAATCGGTCTTGATGTTATTAGCCTCCAGGAAATTGGCGTCGGGATAGAGTTATTACAGAACGGCTCCTTCACCGAGGGACACAAATCGGTCAGTGGTGGCGATCACGCTGCAAACTACCTTAGTCGACTCAATGGCCTGGCGTTCTGGGGCAGTGTCAGCCACCACGAGTCCGCCGGGTTCTCATTCGAGAATCATCCCGTAGAGACCCTCCTATACTTCATGCGTGGATTGCCATTGGGAGATGCCGTCTGGTTTAATGAGTTCCGCAACAGCGGCATATTTTATGGTGATCCTGTGTACTCGCCCATGTCTGTAAAGTTTGACTACCTGCCCAACCCGGGAGATAGAATTGTCAACAGCATGGACATATCCGGAAATACAGTCAACGGCCGGGACCCGTTGCGGGTGACCACCGACTACCGGATTGATTACTGCCCCGGTGATGACTTCTTTGTTTGTGATCAACAGCAAAGCTGGTTAAGTACCGGGCTTTCCGGAAAGGGCGGCCTGACTGGACAGACACTGGGCAACTGGGACGTTACCAGCTTGCCCTATGGTGATTACACCCTGCGTCTTTCGGTCACGTCCAGTAATGTATTACTCGGACGCACTCAAACATTCAACGACTTCTACCCGGTAAAAAACCGCTATGCCACGGACGAGATACCGACATACCGAATTGCCGGCACGATCCTTGACCAGAGTGGACAACCTGTGCGGAACGTAACTATTCAGATAAATGATAACTCTGGTTTTTCCGCAACCGTCACAACCAATGTCGAAGGCCGGTATAGCAAGGATGGTCTTGCAAACGGCCTGTATATTGTGCTCCCGAAAAAAACGGGGCACACTTTTGTAGCGAACAGCGGAAATATCTTCCAGAGCGTAAGTAACTCCAATGTTGTCAAGAACTTCACTGCACACAATCTGGACTTCACAGTATCCGGCACCGTTACCGATGGCAATGGACAGCCGATAGTCGGAGCAATTGTGCAGATCAATGATAATTCCGGGTTCTCGGCCACGGTACAAACCAATATAAACGGGCGTTACAGTCGCCCGGGAATAAGCAACGGGCTATATATTGTCGAGGTTACGAAAAACGGTTATTCCGTTAGTCCGAGTCAGGGCAATATTTTTCAGTCCGTAAATGGTTCTGACATAACCAAAGACTATGTAGCAACACCCAGCAACTTCGTGATATCCGGTGCGATTCTGGATACCAGCGGCAAACCTGTGCCCGGTGTCACAGTATCTATCAACGACAATTCCGGCTTTTCATCGACAGTGACGAGTAATGCTAACGGTTTTTACGAAATTGGCGGGCTGTCGAATGGCCTGTATATTGCCTTTCCTGCCAAACAGGGATACACCATTGTCGTCAATGGAGGTAATGTTTTTGTGGGCATCAACGGGGTCAGTATTATCGGGAAGGATTTTACAGCCACACCGGTTGTACAAACCTACTCAATCTCAGGCTATATCCTCGAGAACGGACAACCGCTATCGGGAGCCTCTGTCCAAATTAACAGCAATTTCGGGTTCTCTTCCACCACCACAACCGATAATTCCGGCTTCTACACGCAAAGGGGATTGAAAGATGGAGCCTACATCGTATATTCGACTAAACCCGGATACCAGATTACGACTGTGACCGGAAACATCTTCCAGAGCATCAATGGCAGCAATATCATCGGTAAAGACTTCAATGCGACGCTGATTCAGTAGATTACTGAACAGCGGGAAGAAGCGGAGAGATAATATTATCTCATTCCCTCCGTGACGAATGGCGCTGCCTTAAGGGTGCCGGCGCAAGCGCCTCCCCTTCAGCCCGCTCCTACACGAAGGTATGGCTCATACGAAATCAACCCTTATTCCCGTGCCGATTCCGCTGCGTTTTCTGTTGGCCAGCCGTCCGGCGATCATGGGCAAGGTGTTGGGCATCGTTTACCGCACACTGGCGACACATCTGATTCATCAGGCCGGGCACAGAGAAGGTAGCCGGGTTTTCACTGCATGCAGGCGTGGTAGCCAATGTCAATGAACGGGACAAACTGGAACGGTTGTGCCGGTACATTACCAGACCGGCACTTTCAGAGAAGCGCCTGTCACTGGCCGATAGTGGCAACATACGCTATGAACTGAAAACACCGTACCGGGACGGTACGACACACGTCTTCTTCGAGCCGCTGGATTTCATGGCCAAGCTGGCCGCCCTGGTACCCAAACCCCGTGTTAAAAATATACTAACTCAAGTTTCGGAGTTCATGTTGACAGTGTTTTGTGTTATCCCAATCCGCAGTCAGTACGTAGGAGCGGGGTTGCACGCTACGCATTATGGCGCGCTGCAAATAAGCTTGTTGAATGTTTAAATAATGGGGAAAATATGTTAAAAAGACACAACTTCCAGAAACAGCCAAAGGGATTTTCTAAGAGACGCCTGTACAGGGAGGACTTTAAGCAGTAGCGGTATAAATTTGAGCAGTATATAACTTGAGAGTACCGAGTTCTCCGCTATTTTAACGCAGTCTGACGTTGGTCATAATGGTCATTGACCCACTTCTCTGTCAGTCGATCCAGCTCG